>Ga0073928_10007126_pt1 | contig 14683 bp, 10 predicted proteins | sample PaiPotPPA55metaG_FD_76969 | JGI IMG/M metagenome (GOLD analysis project Ga0073928, IMG submission 76969) | Iron sulfur acid spring bacterial and archeal communities from Banff, Canada, to study Microbial Dark Matter (Phase II) - Paint Pots PPA... ... | reverse complement strand
GTTCGGCTGAAACGACCGTTGGGATGTCACAGAATTTTGTCGTGACAGATCGTAAGATTTATCGGGCTTTATCCACCCCGCCATTATTCCATGAGAACGAAAAGGGGATCACACCCAGGTCAGACTCAGGTTCTTCGCATTTTGGTCGCTGATTCCAATCGCATGCAATCGCAGTTGTTGGTGAATGCTCTCCGCCGCCGCCGCGAATTCGACGTGCTATTCACAGAATTGGATATCGACGTCGTTCTCAGCGCCATTGAGTCTGCACGCGTGGATGTCGTGATCCTTGACCTTGATCATCCGCGAGACAGCGCCCCCGATATGGCAATGGTTCGCCGGCTACACATGGCTTATCCGGACATCCCTCAGATATTGTTGCTGGATCATTGCGACCCTCAGGTAGTGGTCAGTGCATTCCGCTCCGGGGCGAGGGGAATTTTCTGCTTTTCGGACTATCCATTTCGGCTGCTGTGCAAGTGCATACGCTGTGTTCATAGAGGAGAGATATGGGCCAACACCGCGCAATTGCAACAACTCATTCAGGAAATAAGCCAAGTACCGTCACTTCGGACTGTTAATTCCAAGGGGTTGAAACTGCTCACCCCTCGCGAAGAGCAGGTCGTGGCATTGGTAGCAGATGGCCTTAGCAACCGCGAAACTGCCAGGGAACTGAGCCTCAGTGAAAATACGATCAAAAAATATATGTTTCGGATATTTGACAAGCTAGGCATTTCCAGCCGCGTAGAACTCGTATTGTTCGCGCTTAGTCATGGCGGCCATCGAGAAGCCGAATGGTTGGCCGGCCAGCAACAATAATTACCCCATTACTGCTCAAACTCTTAACGCCACCACCGTTGCTCCGCCTCCGCCTTCATTTTGAGGCGGCTCGGTAACGGATTCCACGTGAGGATGCTTCTGCAACAACTGGCGGAGTGCTTTTCGAAGAATGCCCATGCCGCTGCCATGGACAACGCGCACCTGTGCCAATCCTGCGAGAAATGCGCGGTCCACGAATCTTTCGACTTCGCTGGAGGCCTCATCCACACTGCGGCCAATGACGTTGATTTCTGATGGAACATTCTGATCTTCGCGCTCGAGTGAAATCGAAACTCCTCGCGCTCGGGCAGCTTTGACCGGAGATTCGGCGGCGCGAGTCAACACTTCAGCAATGTCATCTCGCGCGATCTTCATCTTCATCGCTCCGATCTCGACTTCGAAGTGACTATCATCGATCTTGCGGACTACTTTGGCGGCGCGCCCGACGGACTTGAGTTTCACCATGTCGCCCTCGGAGACATGTTTTACGACTTGCGGTTGGGCATTTGGATCACCCTGGTCCGCGCCAGTAGTGTGTGCCACGACGGTCGAATCGAATTGTTCACGGAAATCACGCCGCAGTTTTGAGATTCTCCGTTCCGCGTCTTTTGAAAGCTTCTGAGCGGCTGCGCGGTCCTGAATTGCGGTCACCGCTTCGCGAGCATGGTATTCGAAATCCCGCATTACGCTTTCCAGCTTCCGCTCCATCTCTTTGATCTTGGTCTGTTGTTCTTTTTTGCCTTCGGAAGCGAGCCGGGATTTCTCGCGCTCCAATTCTTCTTCGCGGAGCCGCAATTGACTCCGTTCCTCATCGACCTCACGCAGGCTGGAATGTAAGCGATCCAGAAATTGTCCAACATCTCGCGTTTGAGTACCCAAGCGGGAGAAAGCGGATTCGATGATTGACGGATTCAGTCCAAGCCGCCTCGCGATGTTGATTCCAGCGGAAGCGCCTGGCACTCCGATTTTCAATTCGTAAGTCGGTTGCAATGTGCTCTCGTCGAATCCCACCGAGGCATTTACCACGCCGTTGGTATTCGCTCCATACACCTTGAGCGAGGTGTGATGAGTGGAAATGATCGTAATGCAACCGATTTGACGAAAGTGCTCAGCAATTGCAACCGCGAGTGCTGCGCCTTCTTCGGGATCGGTAGCAGAGCCAAGTTCATCCAGCAAAACCAGCGACCGGGAAGTCGCAGTGCGGGAGATGAAATCGATATTTGTGATGTGAGCCGAGAACGTTGAAAGATTTTGTTCGATGGATTGGTAGTCGCCAATATCCGCGAGCACAGCATCGAAGATGGGTAGTTCCGCTCGCTCCGCTGGAACGGGAATCCCGGACTGCGCCATCAGTGCGAGCAACCCCAGGGTTTTGAGTGCGACAGTTTTGCCACCCGTGTTTGGTCCAGTGATAACCAGCTCTCGAGCTTCACCTTCCAGTTCCATTGTGATCGGCACGATGCGTCCCGACTTGGTTTTGAGGTTGCGCTCGAGCAATGGATGGCGGGCATTTCGAAGAATCAGTCGAGTGCTTTGCTCGTGTGGGGACGGGCGCCCCTTCGACAAGCTCAGGGCAAGCTCTCGCCTGTGCATAGCGGGCTCAGCCCGCCCGCGCTCGTCCAGTTGCACTGGAACGCAATCATAGTCTTCTGCGAATCGCGCTTTCGCAAACTGCAATTCGATTTCGGCGAGAATTTCTACAGCAGATGCGATGGAATCCGAATGCTGGCCGATCTGCTGAGTCATTTCCAAAAGAATGCGATGAATCTCCGCCTGCTCTTCATCCAGCAACCGGCCTAGCTCGTTGTTCTGCTCGATGGTTTCAAGAGGTTCAACGAAAACGGTTTGACCGCTCGAACTCGCTCCGTGCACCACGCCCTGAACGCGCCGCTTCTGTTCAACTCTTACCGGGATCACAAAACGCTCACCGCGAATTGTGATTACCTCATCCTGAAGGGTCCCACCTTCGGACAGCCGCCGCAAATAACCGCGCAGTGATTCCTGAATCTGCCGTCTTTGCTTTTCGGTTTCACGCCGGATTCTGGCAAGTTCAGGCGAGGCCTTGTCTTCGAGCGTGCCGTCCGGCTGAATCTTGTTCCGAAAACCGCGCAGAAAATCCGTAAAGTCCACTATTCCAGAGGAGAGGTTTGTTACCGCGGTCCACGGAGTCTTCATGGCAGTCGGCGGGCTCAACGTAATCTGGCGCCACTCACTCGCTCGATCGACGACTAGAATTACATCCCGAATTTCAGTCGTCTCGAGAGCCGCGCCGGCTATCTTTGCTTTTTCCAGATGAGAATCAATTTCGAGCAATCCGGCAAAGTCAAAATTCCCTCCCACTCGGCGGAACTCGCGAATCTCGCTGCTGAGGGTTTGCTGATTTTCAGCCCAAGTGCGGTCCGTCGAAGGAACAAGTTTTGAAATCAGTTTCTGTCCGAATGGAGATTGCGCATATCCGCGCAACAGGTCGCGGAATGCCTCGAACTCGAGAACTTTTAGGCTGTTATAGGTGACCGGCTGCGGCATTGACACCAATGTTACAAGAACCAGCGTGTGCGGCGAGTGGCGCTGGAGAATCGCGGGGCGCCCGCGCCCCACAGAAATTAAGTTATAAATAGTATTGGAGCCTAAATGAGTCGATTGTTTTTGACCCTATTTCTAATTTCCAGCAGCTTTGCTATCGGACAACAACCTCCCGCTTCTAATCCGATCGGCACAAACGAAAATCCGAACAGGCATTTTGATCACGTGCTGATTGTTGTCTTAGAAAATCAGGCCTACGCCTCAGCGATCAAAGATCGGTATCTCAAGCAACTTGCCGACGAGGGCATCGAATTCACTAATTTCAGAGCCCTGGGCCATCCCTCGTATCCTAACTATCTTGGAATGATTGCGGGCAGCACCTTCGGCATACATGGCATTTTCGGGGACGATCAAAAGGACATTCCGGACGATGCGCAGCACCGTACTATCGGGGATTTCCTCGACTGGAAGAACTATGCAGAGGACTATCCTGCGAAGCCCGGGGATGGGCCTTACTTATACGACGCCAAGAAATATGCGCGCAAACATGTACCGTTCATGAGCTTTCAGAAAGTGCAGAAGCAGGAATTTAAGAACGTCGTATCTGTCGACACCAAAGATCCGCACAACGCTTTTGTCACCGACGTTCAAAACTCCCGCAGGGACCCAAAAGACCCCAAATACAAACCGCTACCGACGTACATGTTCTACTCGCCGAACCTGGACGATGACGGCCACGACACCAATCTGGGCACGGCCACGACATGGCTAAAGAATTTTCTGGAAAACTGGTTTCCTCCAGACGCTCGCGCAGGAACCTTAATAGTTCTGACCTATGACGAGAGCGAGGCGCCCGAGAAGAGAAACAATCACATTTACACCGTGCTCCTTGGGGACATGGTCAAGAGGGGGAAAAAAGTTGGTGAGTCTTACGATCACTTCGACGTCCTAAGAACTATCGAAGACAATTTCGGGCTCAAGCCTCTAAATGTCGGCGATGCTAAAGCGAAAGTTATTACGGGGATTTGGAACTAGGTCGAATCCTGGGAGTAGGATTTACGCGTAATACAACTCTTCCATAGCCTTCTGTACTTTGTCTGAGAGCGTCTCCATATCGTTGCGAGTTAACCCGGCCGTCGATATCGGTTCGCCGACACGCATTTCCAGTGGCCGGGATTTTATGTGATATGTGTCCATCGGAAGCATTTCGAAAGTGCCTACGAGTGCCACAGGAACGACATCGACGTGAGCCCTCAGCGCCAGAAAGAAAGCGCCCGCCAGGAATGGTTTGATTACGCCATCAGGCGAGCGTCCCCCTTCGGGGAATATCACCAGCGGGATTCCGTTGCTAAGAGTTTTGAGTGCGGCGCGCACGCTGCCGATCGCCGTCCCTGGGTTTTCTCGATCAATGCATATTTGCCCCGAACGTTTCAAATGCCATCCCACAATTGGGTAGGAGAGCAGCTCTTTCTTAAAAGCGATCCTGAATTGGAAGGGAAGATACGTGTACAAGATTGGGATATCCAGCGCAGACGCATGATTAACGGCGTAGATATAAGGCTTGGATGTATCGATTTTCTCCAGTCCAACGACTCTCAACGGAGAGCCGATCGTCTTCATTATCAGCTCGGACCACCGACGCGCAAATCCATGCAGAATGCGTTCCCTATTGCCGAAAAACGAAACGGGAATCGAAGCGATTCCGAAAACGACGGTGTACAACCAGATCAGCGGATCAAGAATCAAGTACGAGCGGAGCCGGCTCAGTAGCCCGTATTTTCGGGATCCCCCGTCCGCTCTTCGACTCTCAACTGGGCGAACCTGTTCCGAAGAGACCGGTTCGGCGTCGACTTCAGGCAGAGGCGGGTTCACGGACGGCATTCCTTGGCGCTCCACTATTGATGCAAGCACATCCAATGCAGCTTCAGGCTCTTATTCCAGCTGCTAGCATTGCTTCTCCTACAACGTATATTGACCCTGTCACTACAACTATTCCCGAGGAGCCTGCCAGTGTTGATGCACGAACCATCGCAGCTGCCACATCGGCGGAGTGCTCTATGTCAGTCGAAACGCGAACCGATGCCTGGCGAATTTCTTCAACCGTGGCTGATCGGGGATTATTCGCCCGCGTCGCAATCACAGCCTCCGCCAAGGGAAAGAGAATTTCGGCAATCTCGCCCACCGCTTTGTCTCGCATGGCACCGAAGACAAACACCAGCCGGCGATCCGCATAGCATGTCGATAAAGTGGACCGCAACGCCCAAGCTCCGGCGGGGTTGTGCGCCACGTCAAAAACGTACTCAGGCGCTCCATTTCGCGCTGGAAAGACTTGAAAGCGGCCCGGCCAGTTTGTTTCCGCGATGCCGCGTTCAATCGCCTCAGGAGTCACCGCATAGCCTTGCTTGGCTAATTCCTCAGCAGCCGCGATTGCCAAGGCGACATTTCTCAATTGATGGCGCCCAATTAATGCTGTCGCGACCTGGATTTGTTTGCCCATCACTTCGACTCGATATCGTGAGCGTGGAACCGGGGACGATTTCCCTTCGGGAGGCGGTTCCGGGGAGAAAGACTTGAAATATTCGTCACTTCCCGGCGAGACTGGAGGAACATACGGCACCGCGCTTACTGCTTTTGCACCCAATTCAAGAATTTTATTTCCAATCACATCGTTGGCTTGCGGATGTTGGGGCAAAGTTACGACGGTCCCGCCATGCCGAATAATGCCAGCTTTTTCGCCTGCGATCTCCGCGATGGTATCGCCGAGAAAATTCTGGTGATCGAGCGAAATATCCGTAATAACGCTGACTAGTGGGTGAATCACGTTGGTTGCGTCGAGGCGCCCGCCCATACCGACTTCTAACACCGCAATCTCTACTTTGTTTTGCGCGAAATATTCGAACGCGATCGCCGTAAGCATCTCAAAAAAACTGGGATGCCATGGCAATTGGCCTTCGGAAATAAGCCTTTCACACGTGCGCTCGACGACATCGTGGTAAAGAGCAAAATCTCTGTCGCTGATTGGTTGTCCGTTAATCCGGATGCGTTCGTTGATCTCCACCAGATGCGGAGAGGTGTAAAGGCCCGTGCGCAGGCCTGAGGCTTTCAAAATCGAGGCGAGCGTCGCTGCCGTCGACCCTTTTCCGTTTGTCCCCGCAATGAGGACTCCCGAAACCCGCAGCTCGGGATGATCCAACTCGCCAAGCAACACTTTCATGTTCGCCAGATCGAACTTTAGCGATGGCGTCTGGGTCAGTTCGTGGCCGAGCGCATACATCCTGGCAATAGCGTTTTGGTACGACATGAGTTCGGTCATCAGCCGCAAGGGGGACCGTCAGCCAAGGTTTGGATTGGCGAGCCCGTTCTAGGGTATCAGCTTCTGGCGAGGCCATCGACCGTTCCAACGGCAGGTAACCAATTTGGACGCGTCGTTGGATATAGTTGGAGCGCCTTATCAAGAGGGAGCGCTCAGTCCGCAATACCTACTATGCGGCCGGATGGATTTCGGATGATGCCGCTGTGCGATCTGTCAATCGCGTTACTCTGTTCTGCCGGGCCTGCGTGAACGTAGATGAATAAAATCTGCGATAACAATCAGCGCAACGCAGCGGCTGCAGCATCAACATTGGCAGGAGATATTTTTCCACTACACTTCGAGGACGCGAGCGATAACCTTCGATGCTGCCGCAATCAGGGCAGCGAAATTGTTTGTGTGACATGCTCACAACCTCCCAATCGGGGCCAAAGGGATTCTCTATCAGATTATAACAACTTCAGCCAAAGTCCAGCATTCCTAAAATATTTCAGGCGAATTTGACATTATCCTGAGTTGAATCCGCAATTTGCCAAGAATACAAGTACTCTGTTTCTGGTTACCCTGGCTGTCACGAACTTGTAATGCAGAGTACGGCGTGCTATCGTGCGCCCTTTGTTTAGATGGTGTTTAGATGGCTGTTTTATCAATCGAGGCCAACGAAATCTAATGAGCAATCAGCGCCCTTCCGATTCGGTCCAGACCCCCAAAAAGCATCAACCGTATGTCCCCGAGAACGCAGAAATGAAGGAACTTACTCTCAGGGCCGTGCTGCTCGGGCTGTGCATGACGGTAGTTCTCGGCGCGGCGAATGCCTACCTCGGTTTGCGCGCTGGGATTACCATCGCCGCCACCTATCCCGCCGCCGTCATCGCGATGGCCGCGATGAGAGCATGGAAAGGATCGTTACTTGAAGAGAATATCTCCCGTACTGCTGGCTCGATCGGGGAGGGCATTGCAGCGGGAGCGATTTTCACCATCCCTGCGTTCCTGATCGCCAAAGTTTGGCCTTCATTCCGGCCCGCCGACGCCTATTGGAAATCCACCGCATTGATCATGGTAGGCAGTATTTTGGGGGTTCTGTTCATTTCTTTGGTACGACGGGTCATGGTAGAAGACCCAGAGTTGCCCTTTCCCGAGTCCGTGGCGGCGTCCGAAATACACAAAGCGGGACGGCGCGGCGCCGAGGCGGCGAAGTACCTTTTCTGGAATATCGGCGTCGGTGGCCTGGTATACATGCTCGGCCGTTTCGGATTGTTTGCTTCGGACAAAGACTTTCACTTTGCCGTGGGAGGTCTGGGCCGCAGCCAGGTCCGGCTCGGTACATCAGGCAACCCAAATGTAATTGCAGCAGGCGGCACCAGCATGTTTTCGGCGCCCAGCGTAAGTCCGGCCTATTTGGGTGTGGGCTACATCATCGGACTCCGGCTCGCCTCAATCCAATTCGCTGGAGGTGTGCTTGCCTGGGGATTAATGGTTCCGCTGCTGATCTTTTTCCTGGGACCGCAACTCAAACATTACCTTCCGGCAGACACGCCCGATGATTGGGCCACGATGGCGATTTCCGTATGGCGATTTATAGTACGTCCCATCGCCGTCGGCGGAATGCTTGTGGGCGCGGCCTACACCTTGTATGGAATGCGAAAAAGCCTGACTTCGGGCCTCGGCAAGGCATTTTCCGATTTGAAACAAACAGCTCACGAACGATCTCAGCTTTCTCGCACTGAGCAATACATGAGTTCCAAGGTTGTTTTTGGACTGATCGCGCTAATGTTCGTGCTCATGTGTTTTCTGTATATCCATATCTCCGGATTGGTTTGGCCCGCCGTGCTGGCCGCAGTCGTAATGCTTATCGTCGGTTTTTTCTTCGCCACGGTTTCTGGCAGTTTGGTCGGCTTCATCGGTTCTTCCAATAATCCGGTTTCTGGCTTGACGCTTTCGACTTTGCTCATAGCAGCGCTTCTCATGGTGTCCCTTGGAGTCTCGGGGCCTTCGGGCGTGGCTGCGGTGTTGGGAGTCGCTGCGGTAGTTTGCGTCTCGTCCTCGGTTGCAGGTGAGATGCTGCAAGATTTTAAAGTCGGTTACATTCTTGGGGGTACCCCGCGCAAGATTCAAATCGCAGAACTGATCGCTGTGGTTGTGGCAAGCCTCATTATGTATTTTCCCTTAATGCTGCTGAACGGAGCGAATATCAAAGCTGGTGGAATCGGATTTGGGGACCGCCAACTTTCGGCTCCGCAGGCAGGTTTAATGGCCACACTGGCACTGGGTATTGTCGGTGGAAATATGCCTTGGCCGCTTGTCGTCGTCGGCATCTTTTTCGGAATTGCGATGATCATGATGCAGGTGCGCAGCCCGATGCTGGTCGCGGTCGGTATGTACCTACCCTTTGAGACGACTTTCGCCATCTTCCTCGGCGGAGTATTTCGCAGCTTTGGTGACTGGCTGGCGCGGCGTCGCGGATTCAACGATGCCCAGATGGCGCGAGTCGACAATGCTGGCGTTCTGATAGCCTCCGGCCTGATCGCGGGAGAAGCTGTATTAGGCCTGGTCTGGGCGGCCTTGCAATTTGCTCCCGCGTGGACGAGGCCGCAGGTGTTGAAAGATCCTTCATATCTAGTTGGTGGAATGATCGTCATGGCGGGGTTGGCAGCCTTGATGATCTTGTTACCCCTCACAAGCGCAGGGGATCCAAACGAACCAGCTCCCCCGACAGCGATGATGTAAAGCCGGTAACGATGTAGAGCCTGTGTACCGCGGGCTCCCCCGTCCGTGAATGTTGGGCACAACAAACGTTCGCGCTGCCGAACAATTCGCATCGTTGGGTTTTCCTTAGTGAACCTTCGTGACCTTTGTGGTTTATTGTTTTGTAGATGTCCGTCGCCGAAAACATCGCATCCGTGCGAGAACGCATCGCGTCCGCCGCAAAGCGGGCCGGACGGAACCCTCATGAAATCACTTTGATGGCAGTCAGCAAGATGGTTCAGCCAGACCTAATCCACGAGGCATACAACTCTGGAATTCGGCAATTCGGCGAGAGCCGGGTTCAGGAATTCGCCGCAAAGGCTGGCGCTGTAAGCGAACTGAGAGATGCGGACTGGCACATGATCGGTCACTTGCAAAAGAATAAAACCGCGAGAGCTGTCGAGATGTTTTCCTGGATCGATTCTCTCGATTCCCTCCGGTTGGCCGAAAGGCTGAACGCTTCCGCCGTGACTGTGGGGGAAAAGATATCGGTTTTGATCGAGATCAATGTTGGAGGAGAAGAAACCAAGGGCGGTATTGCCCCAGATGCCCATGAATTGGAAGAACTGCTTCAGGCTGCCGCGAAATTCGATAACCTGATTTTTAGCGGTCTGATGACCGTTCCTCCTTTCGCAGGCGATCCGGACCAGGCGAGGCCTTATTTCAAGAAACTACGCGATTTGCGGGATCAGATCGCTGCTAGGCGGATGCCGTCATTGCGCATGAGCGTCCTCTCAATGGGTATGTCCCACGATTTTGAAGTTGCGATAGAAGAGGGCTCGACCTACGTGCGTGTCGGCACTGCGATCTTTGGAGAAAGAGAAAAGATCTAGCCTAGTCAAGTTCTATGCCGCGAACGATGTCCCAGGAACAAGACATCCTCAGACACCCGCCTCCCAAGCGCCCTCCGCGGATGACTGCGCGCCGCGTGGGCATTCACACATCGAGTGGCGGAGGCGTCCAAAACGCAGCGGAGCGCGCCTGGCGCCTGGGATGTAACACGTTCCAGATGTTTTCTTCGAGCCCCCGCCAATGGGCGCCTTACGAACTAAGCCTTCCGCAGTGCGCCGAAATGAGCCGGTTGCGCGAGAAATATGATTTGAAGCCGCTCGTAATCCACACCAACTATTTGGTTAACCTCGCCAGCACAACACCGCTGTTTCTGAAGAAATCGATTGAAGCTTTTCGTGGAGAGGTGGAGCGTGCCTTGAGTCTTTGCGCGGAATACCTGGTCCTGCATTCCGGATCATTCCGCGGAGTCGATCGCGAGGCTGGACTGATGCAAACCGCGGCCGCAATCGCCGCCGCAACCCAAGGCCTGGATCTGGCCAAACAAAATCTGACGATCCTGATCGAGAACACCGCCGGCGCAGAATTTTCCTTGGGTGCGAGTTTCGAACAAGTGGCGGAAGTGCTCGATCACTTGCATGGTCTGGTCCCGGTCGCTGCGTGCATTGACACTTGCCACACCCATGTCGCCGGCTATGACATCGTGAGCGAGGCGGGGTTGCAAGAAACCATGGAACAACTGGATGGGGCAATAGGTTTGAAAAACGTCCGAGTATGGCACTGTAACGATGCCAAAGCAGGTCGCGGATCGAAGCTAGACCGCCATCAGCACATCGGGAAGGGAACAATTGGCCTGGAGCCCTTTCGCCGATTGTTAAACGACCCGCGCCTAGCGCACGCGGCATTCATAGCCGAGACGCCAATAGACGAACCGGGAGACGATCAAAGAAACGTAGAGGCACTAAAAAAGCTGGTAGCGAAAACGGTTCCGTAGGGGCGGACGTTCTCGTCCGCCCTACGGAGCAAAGCTCGCGCGGGTTTGGTTGTCGCGTTATCCCCTTCCCCGAAACCGAATAATCTCTCGCCGATCGCGTTTCGATGGCCTGCCTTCGGGCAGTTGTTCAAACTGCTTCATAGCCCTATGCTCGGCTGCCACCTTCGCGCGCAGCTCACGGCTAGCCTCGGTCTCGCGGTAAAGCGTTTGCGCAACCGAAGCCGGACCGCGCACGTCGCTGAGCAGCAACACTTCCACCTGAAATTCTCCGCCGTCGTTAGTCACCCGCAACATGTCCCCAATCCGGACGTCTCGCGCGGGCTTGACCACCTGCCTATTGGACTGAATCCTGCCCAGCTCGCAAGCTCGCGCTGCCAACGCCCGCGTCTTAAAAAAGCGGGCAGCCCAAAGCCACTTATCCATCCTTACGGAGTTCATCGGTCTATTTTGCTACAGGAACCCCGATGTGGGGTGCTTCGAAGCATGTGTATCGGTGACCTCGCGGGCTGGGCACCCGCGCCACACGACCCTCCTCATCCTCTCATTGTAAAATCAGAAGTTCATGCCAGAAGAGAACGCCACCATAGTTCGCCAGGATCGCAGCCGCGATGACGCCGAAATCCGCTACGACGCTCAGCTCATCGAGAACAAATGGTTCGAGCGCTGGCAAAACGACGAATCGCTTTATGCCGCCGAGCAGAATTCTGCGAAGCAAAAATATTATGTCCTCGAGATGTTGCCGTATCCCTCCGGCGCACTGCACATGGGGCACGTGCGCAACTACGCTATCGGCGATGCTCTAGCCCGCTACATGTGGATGAACGGATACAACGTGCTTCATCCCATGGGATGGGATTCCTTCGGCCTTCCCGCCGAGAACGCCGCGATTTCCAATAACACTCCGCCCCGCGAGTGGACCCTGCGCAACATCGCCAACATGAAGGCGCAGATGAAGCGTCTCGGATTCGCCTACGACTGGTCGCGCGAAGTAACCACTTGTTTGCCCGACTATTACCGCTGGAATCAGTGGTTCTTTCTGCGGCTCTACGATCGCGGTCTCGCGTATCGAAAGAAAAGCATAGTGAACTGGTGTCCGCAGTGCGCAACCGTCCTGGCGAATGAGCAGGTTGTCGGAGGCCGTTGCTGGCGTCACGAAGACACAATTGTCGAGCAGCGCGAATTGGAGCAATGGTTCTTACGAATCACAAACTATGCGGACGAATTGCTGCATGACCTCGACAAGCTCGATGGATGGCCCGAAAAGGTCAAGACCATGCAGCGCAACTGGATCGGGCGAAGCGAAGGCACTCTGGTGGACTTTAATCTCGACGGCTCTGCGGAATCGAAAATTACAGTATTTACGACTCGGGTCGACACGATCTTCGGAGCAACGTCGATTCAGCTCGCGCCTCAGCACCCGCTGGTCGCGAGCTTCTCCGCCAAAGACGAAAAGTTGCGGACAGAAGTAGATCAGCTTATCTCCGAGCAGCGCAAAGCCAAAGAAACCGGGGACATCGGCGAAATCGAGAAGCACGGCGTCAACACCGGCCGGTTCGCTATCAATCCATACGGCGGCGAGAAAATCCCCATCTGGGTGGCGAATTACATTTTGATGGACTACGGAACCGGCGCCATCATGAGCGTCCCTGCGCATGATGAGCGCGATTATGAATTTGCCAAGAAATATAAATTGGAAATCCGGCTCGCAATTGTTCCTCGATCAACTGATCCCGAAGAAACTGTCGCCGAACCTCCACTTCCGTTTACTACCTTGGATGGAACGCTGGTAAACTCCGGCCCATTCAATGGACTCAGTTGTGAAGAAGCGATCCAAAAAATGTCCGCTCATGCGGAAAAAGAAGGATTCGGGAAGGCAACGGTTACCTATCGCCTGAAAGATTGGGGAATCTCTCGCCAACGCTATTGGGGCACCCCTATACCCATGCTCTATTGCGAAAAGGACGGCATCGTTCCCGTCCCGGAGAAAGATCTGCCAATACTATTGCCTGACCAGATTGACATCACGCTTACCGGCGGATCGCCTCTTAGTCGAGTGCCAGAATTTGTGAACGCCGTCTGTCCAAAGTGTGGCGGCCCCGCGCGCCGCGAGACGGACACGATGGACACGTTTGTCGATTCGTCCTGGTATTTCTACCGCTACACCGATCCGCGCAATGATAAAGCTCCGTTCGACAGCAAGACTGCAGGCTATTGGTTCGGAGAGCGCGGAATCGATCAGTACATCGGCGGCGTAGAACACGCCATCCTTCACCTGATTTATTCGCGCTTTTGGACGAAGTTCATGCGCGATATGGGATTGGTTCATAACGATGAGCCAATCGCCAGATTATTCACTCAAGGCATGGTGATTAAAGATGGAGCCAAGATGTCGAAGAGTCTTGGCAATGTCGTTTCTCCTGACGACATGGTCGCCCGTTACGGCGCTGACAGCGCGAGAATGAACAGCTTGTTCGCGGCGCCCCCAGATCGCGATTTGGATTGGCAAGATAAAGGAGTCGAAGGGATCCAGCGATTCCTGAGCCGTGTATATCGCTACGTTGCCAGACACGCAGACAAATCTAAAGTAGAGACGCGGCTTGCCGCGTCTTCTTTTCACAACGATGAACCCATGTCCCCCGAGGCCCGACAGATCCAACGCAAGCTCCACCAAACCATCAAGCGCGTAACCGACGACTTTCAAGGACGCTGGCACTTTAATACCTGCGTAGCTGCAATTATGGAGTTAGTCAACGAACTCTACGCTCTGGAAGACAGTGCGGCGCGGGCGTCCGCGAAACTTGTCCCGGTAGAAATTTTGGCTGGAGTCCAACGCGACCTGGTCCTGCTGTTGGCGCCTTTCGCTCCGTATCTCGCGCATGAATTGTGGGAGATGCTTGGCGAGAAGGGAAGTCTATTGAAGGCGCCGTGGCCGAAGTATGATCCCGTTCTGGCGAAGGAAGAAGAGATTGAAATCCCGGTGCAGGTAAATGGAAAGCTCCGAAGCCTCATTGTTGTGCCCGTCGATGCGCCGGGAGAAATCCTTCAGGAGCGCGCGCTAGCGGATGAAAAAATAAGAGCCCTACTTGCCGGAAAGCAGATTGTGAAAATAATCGTCGTCCCCGGCAAGCTCGTCAACATTGTGGTTCGGTAAGGTGAAGGGAAGATGAAGCAGCGCTCGCCCACTCTCGAAGGCTTCCGGGTAATGTTCACCCGTCCGAGTCTTGGCCTGGCTGAAATCGCCTGGCGTTGGACCTTCGGATTTGCTGCGATTTCGTTGCTGACATTTTCGTTTCTTCAATATCTCGATACTCTGCTGGTCGGTCCCGGCGATATGTTCTTGTTGCAAACCGGACATCCGCTCCTTGTTTCGCATGCAATCGCTCATATTCTTCAAGGGAGCGCTTTTCGGGCAGCCAAAGCAGCGGTCCTCTTGCTCCTGCTGTTGTCGCTCGCATGGGTTGTTATCGCCTCATGGGGCCGCCTGATGACGGTCTCGGCTCTGGTCG
>Ga0073928_10007125_pt1 | contig 14684 bp, 12 predicted proteins | sample PaiPotPPA55metaG_FD_76969 | JGI IMG/M metagenome (GOLD analysis project Ga0073928, IMG submission 76969) | Iron sulfur acid spring bacterial and archeal communities from Banff, Canada, to study Microbial Dark Matter (Phase II) - Paint Pots PPA... ... | reverse complement strand
TGAAACCGTCACCGCGCCCTTGCGTCCCGCCTGCGCCACCACTTTCGCTTCGCGCTCGTGCTGCTTCGCGTTCAGCACCTGGTGCGGAATCCCCGCCTTCTTCAGCAGCTCGTCGATCTTTTCCGACTTCTCGATCGAGATGCTTCCCACCAGCACCGGCTGCCCCGCTTCGTGCAGTTGCCGGATCCCGCCCACCCGCGTGCCGTCCTCCTGCAAAATTCCGTTCACCGCCGCTTCGAACTTCTCCCCTTCCGTCCGGTACACCACGTCCGAATGCTCGATGCGGATCAGCGTCCGGTTCGTCGGTATCGCCACCACGTCCAGCTTGTAGATCTTGTCGAATTCCGCCGCTTCCGTTTCCGCCGTCCCGGTCATCCCGGAGAGCTTTTTGTACATGCGGAAATAATTCTGGAAGGTGATCGTCGCCAGCGTCTGGTTCTCCCGCTCGATCTTCACCCCTTCCTTCGCCTCGATCGCCTGGTGCAGCCCGTCCGACCAGCGCCGCCCCGGCATCTGCCGCCCGGTGAACTCGTCCACGATCACCACTTCGCCTTCCTTCACCACGTAATCCACGTCCAGCTGAAACAGCGTGTGCGCGCGCAATCCCTGGTACACGTGATGGATCATCTCCATGTTCGCCGGATCGAACAGGTTCCCGAGGCCCAGCAGCCGCTCGCACTTCGACACGCCTTCTTCCGTCAGCGTCGCCGTCTTGTGCTTTTCATCCAGCGTGTAATCGATCTCCCGGATCAGCTTCGGAATAATCTTGTCGATCCGGTAGTATTTGTCCGTCGATTCCTCCGCCGGCCCGGAAATGATCAGCGGCGTGCGCGCCTCGTCAATCAGGATCGAGTCCACTTCGTCCACGATCCCGTACTGGTGGCCGCGCTGCACGCAGTCCGCCAGGTCGTACTTCATGTTGTCGCGCAGGTAATCGAATCCGAATTCGTTGTTTGTTCCGTAGGTGATGTCCGCGCCATACGCCGCGCGCCGTTGCGCATCGTCCAGGTCGTGGACGATCACGCCCACCGTCAGCCCCAGCCCCTTGTAGATCGGGCTCATCCATTCCGCGTCGCGCCGCGCCAGGTAGTCGTTCACCGTCACGATGTGCACGCCGCGCCCCGCCAGCGCGTTCAGATACGCCGGCAGCGTCGCCACCAGCGTCTTCCCTTCTCCCGTCTTCATTTCGGAAATCTTGCCCTGGTGCAACACGATCCCGCCGATCAGCTGCACGTCGAAGTGCCGCATGTTCAGCGTCCGCCGCCCCATCTCCCGCACCAGCGCAAACGCCGGCACCAGCGCCGGCTCCAGCGCTTCCTGCAGCCGCTGCTTGTAATCCGTGTCCGCCGGCTGCGCCCCTTCCAGGCGCGCCTGCACCTCCGCCTTCAGTTCCGGCGTCTTCGCCGCCAGCTCCGCGTCGCTCAGCGCCTTCATCTCGGGCTCAAGCGCGTTGATCTCCGCCACGAGCGGCATGATCTGCTTGATGTCCCGCTCGTGCTTTGTCCCGATGAACCGCGCGATGACGCTATCTATTAATCGGTCGACTTCCATTGTTTGTGCCGGCGCGCCGCCTTCGGCCCGCCCGCCTCCCCCCGAGAAAAGAAAAGCAGTCCCGCGGGGCAGGACTGCTCTCCAGAATCCTGCACTTCCCAACTCTCTATTCTACCTGTCCGGCACGCTCCGCGCAAAGCGCCCGCCCCCGCCCGCAGCGGGCATCCTGAGTTCCCTTGTGTAAATCACAATACAGTCTTGCAAAACTCGGTCTTCTGTCCGGGTTCCTACATTCGGAGTAAACTGAACATTGAGACAGGAACCGATGCGAAGTGTTGTCCTGATTCTATGCTTCACCTATGCCAGCATTTCCGCCTTGTGTGCTCCTCGCCCACGGCATGAAACCATATCAGGGCGAGTCGTTGCCTATTCGTATTGGCTGGGGTGTTTGAATGGGAACGGCTACTGGTCGATGGTTATTCGCGTCCGACAGTCCAAAAACATTCTTTCGGAATTCATCCGAGTGGACTTCAGCCTTCCATGCGACACGTCCCCAGAATCGGTGTCGGCTAAGCTGTCGATTCAGAAATTTCGCCTATTCCGAAAGAAAGACTGCGATGCGGTATTGGAAGGGTCCACGGTTGAGACAGCTAAGCAACAGCCAACTATGCCGTTAGAGTCTACGGATGGGGCGATTAAGCAGGTGCCAAATATGCTGTTTTGGAAGTATCTTCCTGGCACAGAACACGTCGCGCTTCCGTTTGGTCAGGTTCTGCCATGCTATCGCTCCATCGACCTGCCTATGGCGCCCGCTCTCTAAACGGCCCTCGACAGCTTTCTGCGACAAATAAGGGGGGGAAGATCGGGAGAAAGCGAAATTACTTTACAACGCAAAGTACTTGTCGTAGCATAGCCCCATGCCTCAGCCCCCTGGAAAACCATCCCTTGCCAGCCGCCTCTTCAAGGCCTTCGCGGCACTCGCCCTCCTCGGGGTCGTCGGACTAATGCTCCTATTCGCCTTACTCTGGTGGGACCACAACACAGCAGTCGCCTTGCCCGACCCTACCGGCCACTTCCCCGTCGGCCGCACCGCGTACTCATGGATCAACGACGCCGCAACCGACGAATTGGCGCCCTCTCCCGCAACAAAGCGCGAAGTGGCAGCTTGGATCTGGTACCCTTCCGCGCCTGCCGCGTCCGCCCCGCCGGCGGAATATCTCCCCGCGCCCTGGCGCCTGGCCCTTGAACAACACACCGGCGCTCTGATGAGCAAGTTCCTCACGCGCGATCTGTCTCTGGTCCACGCTCACAGCACATCCGATCCCCCCGTCTCGCCCGAGCAGCGCTCCTATCCCGTCGTGATCATGCGCGCCGGTGGCGCTGCCTTGACCACCGACTTCACCACGCTCGCCGAAGATCTCGCCAGCCACGGCTACCTCGTCGTCGGCTTCGATGCGCCTTACCGAACGTTCGTCTTCGTCCTCCACAACGGGCGCGTCGTCACCCGGCCTCCCGCGAACGATCCCGAGGATCTTTCCAGCGACCAGGCGGATCGTCTGATCAATAAGCTTCTCCCCATGTGGACCGGCGACACGAAGTTTGTCGTGAGCCAGTTGGAAACCCTCAACGCCGCCGACCCCTCCGGCAAATTTACCGGCCGCCTCGATCTCCAGCGCCTCGGCATGTTTGGACATTCCTTCGGCGGCGCGCAGGCTTTGCAATTCTGTCATGACGATCCCCGCTGCAAGGCGGGCATCGATATCGACGGCGCTTCCTACGGCAGCGTCGTTCACGACGGCCTCAAGCAGCCGTTCATGTTTCTCCTGAGTGACCACAGCCGCGAAGCCTCCGACCCCGATAGCGCCCAGATCGGCGCGAACATCCAATCCATTTACGACCGCCTTCCGAACGGCCGCCTCTTCATCACCATTCGCGGCGCCAATCACTTCAGCTTTAGCGACCAGATGCTACAGAAAAGCCATGTCATCATCCGCTTGCTGCGCCTGCTTGGCATCGCCCGCCTCGACGAACGCCGCGGCCTCGCCATCACCGCCGATTATGTCCACACCTTCTTCGACGTCTATCTCAAGGACGCGCCCGCCGCCTCCCTCGACACGCCTTCTCATCTCTATCCCGAAGTCCAATCCGGCATCGCGCGCTAGCCCTCCCCACTCGCAGGGACGCGCCTCGCGCCCTGCTCCGTGCGCCTTGCTCCGCCCGCCCCCGCGCAAGCGCCTCAGTTTCAAAAAAAACAACCGTTCCCAGAGCGAGACCATCTGTCCACTAAGCACGCTTGCAGGGAGTCTGGACCATTAAAGAGGGTTTACAATAACGATTCAGGCATCCGCGAGGAACATATGAGCGCTCGCACATGCTGCGCATCGGCAATTGTCCTATTCGTGGTCACCCTGTGGGCGGCGTTTGGTGGAGCGACCGCGGCGCAAGATTCTTCCTCGGTTGGCAGTTCGGGTAGTCAAGGCGGCCCGCAACTGCGACTGTCGACGAATGAATCCGTCTACCGTCAAGGGGAACTGATTCCGCTGGAGCTTTCGTTTACATCAAAGGCTTCCAAGCGCTACCAGGTCAACATGGCCGGATACGACCGCAGCGGCCGCATGAATTATGAGAAATTCGTTGTCGAGCCAACCGACGGGACGAAGGATCCCCTTCTCGTTTATTTCGAGTCCAGCCAGATGCTCATGATGGGTGGGCTAACAAATTTCAAATTCCTCTCGAGTTCCCCCTATGTCCTTCATCTCAACCTAAACGAGTGGGTGCGCTTTGACAAGCCCGGAACCTATCGCATAACTGTAACGAGCCGGCGCGTGAGCGACAACTCAGGCGACAAATCATCTTATGGAGTCGCTCAGGATCTAAAATCCAACTCAATTGACCTTCGGATCGTCGAGCCCGACGATGCATGGCAACAATCGCAGCTGAAAAAGATTCTTGCTGACTTTGATAGCAGCCCGCCACCGACGGATCCATTTTCGAATAACCAGAGAATTACGGCCATAACGTCGTTGCGGTACTTGGGCTCTGCAGAGGCCGCGCGGGAACTGGCCCGCCATCTGCGTGGCGATGAAAACCAGGTCGATTGGGCTTGCATGTTTGGTCTCATCGGTTCGCCCAACAGACTCGCTGGCTACGAGGAGATGAAAAGACTGCTGGTCGACCCCGACTTCCCGGTTGGCGGAATGTTCTTGAATGCATTCGCGATGATTCCCCTTGATCCAGCAGAGCCAACCGAAGCCCTGCGGCAACAGAGGGAGGCAAACTGGAAAGCTGCGCGGTCGACTTTGATGGCAGCGATCTCGAACAAGCGGGGCAAAGCTTTAGCTGTAAGCCTGGACACCGTGCTTCAAAACCCCGGTCCAGACATTTCCCAAGAAGATCGAAGGAAGCTGGTATCCATTCTAATAGAGCATTTCAGCCAACTGGCGATCGAGGAGCAGCGGCGATGGCTTGAGGAAAAATGGCCGACGGTCAAGGATGCGGCATGGCTTCCCACTCTTCACGCGATCGCCGCAGAGTACGCAGACTATCCAGTCCCTAACGCTCCCAACCTGTTGCCGGCTTACGACTATTTCAAGCTCTCAGGCGACGGGTTGGTCCGTTGGTACGAGCTTGACCCGGACGGGGCTCGGCCCGCCGTGATTGCGGAGATCGTTCGGCAGAGGCCCCGTTACAGCGCGAACACTCTTGGGATGCTGCCCGATAAGGTCTTGCCGAACGAGGAACACGCAATCGCCGATCACTTCCTGGCAGCAGACGGCGAAGCAGTGGAAGGCAACCTCGCGTCTCTCTTGAACAGGTATGCGGATGCCGTCGTGCTGGCGAAGGTATTGCCGAAAATAAAGAGGAAGGTCGGTCCCTGGGCTTGCATTCCCGAGAACAATGCGCTGGCCTATGTGCAGAGAGTGGATCCCGAGGCGGCGAAGTCATTGCTTGAACGCGTGAACCCTGGTTGCCGGAGTTTTGGGTCCGGCACAGGTTTGCCTTAGATGGACCTGTCTCAGCACTGAGGCACCAAGAATGTCGGCCTGATAAGCCTGGCAGCGCGCGCCTTGCTCCTCCCGCCCCCGCGGTCTATCATGGAACTTCGCGCGCCACTCATCACCCGGCGCGTGCGAAAGGACCCATGGCCACCCCAATCAATCCGCCCGGCATGCGCCCGCCCGACCGCGCGCCCATCCCCGGCATCAAAAACCTCGTCGCCGTCGCCAGCGGCAAAGGCGGCGTCGGCAAGACCACCGTCGCTGTCAATCTCTCCATCGCTCTCCAGCGCATGGGCGCCGCCGTCGGCCTCCTCGACGCCGACGTCTACGGCCCCAACGTCCCCGTCATGCTCGGCTCCTCCGAGCAGCCCCGCGCCGAAAGCGAGCGCGTCATCATTCCCGTCGAGGCCTACGGCCTCAAGATGATCTCCATGGGCCTGCTCAGCCCCGGCGATAAGCCGCTCATCTGGCGCGGCCCCATGCTCCACAGCGTCATCCAGCAATTTCTCCGCAGCGTCAAATGGGGCGAGCTCGATTACCTTATCGTGGACCTCCCGCCCGGCACCGGCGACGTCCAGTTGACGCTCATCCAGAGCGTCGCCGTCACCGGCGCCGTCATCGTCACCACGCCCTCCATCGTCGCCCTCGCCGACGTCCGCAAGGCCATCGAGATGTTCCGCCAGGTCAACGTCGAAATCCTCGGCGTCGTCGAGAACATGAGCTTCTTCAACTGCCCCCATTGCAACGGCCGCATTGACGTCTTCGGCCACGGCGAAGGCCAGCGGATGGCTCAGACCTTCGGCGTGCCCTTCCTCGGCGAAGTCGAGATTGACCCGCAGATCCGCATTGGCGGCGACACCGGCAAGCCCGTCGCCGCGCTCGGCGAAGACGCCCCCGGCGCAAAAAGCCTCTACACCGTCGCCCGCAACGTCGCCGCGCGCCTCTCCGCCATCCACGCCTCCCCCGCCGGCCCCCTCGTCGAAATCACTTAAACACTCCCCGCCGCTCGCGGCTGTGGCACAATTCGGGGGTTCCAAATCAGATGCCCCAAGCGAGGCTCACCCTTGCCGACCCGCGAACAGAAATACACCGCCTTCCGCGCGCTCCACGAACGTCCCGGCATCTTTGTCATCCCCAATCCCTGGGACGCCGGCACCGCAAAAATCCTCACCGTGCTCGGCTTTGAAGCGCTCGCCACCACCAGCGCCGGTTACGCCTTCTCCGCCGGGCGCCTCGACTCCGCCGCGGAGTCGCCGCGCGACGACATCCTCGCCAACGCGAAATCCATTGTCGACGCCACCGATTTGCCCGTCTCCGCCGATCTCGAGAACGGCTTCGGCCACTCGCCCGAAGCCTGCGCCGCCACTATTCGCCTCGCCTCAGGCATCGGCCTCGCCGGCGGCTCCATTGAGGACGCCACCGGCGATCCGCAGAATCCCATCTATGAATTTCAGCTCGCGGTCGAGCGCGTCGCCGCCGCCGCCGAAGCGGCTCACGCTTCCCGCCTCATCCTCACCGCCCGAGCCGAAAATTTCCTTCATGGCCGCCCGCATCTCGACGACACCATCCGCCGCCTCCAAGCCTTCGCCAAAGCTGGCGCCGATGTCCTTTACGCGCCCGGCCTACCGGGCCTCGAAGCCATCCGCGAGGTCTGCGCCTCGGTCGCGAAACCCGTCAACGTCCTCATGGGCCTGAAGGGCGCCACGTATTCGGTCCAAGAACTTGCCGCGGCCGGCGCAAAGCGCATCAGCGTCGGCGGCTCCATGGCTCGCGCCGCTCTCGGAGCCTTCGTGCGCGCCGCGCGCGAAGTGAAGGACAAAGGCACCTTCACCTTCGCCGCCGACGCCATTTCCCACGCCGACGCCAGCGCCTTCATGGCGCCCTTCAAACGCTAGCCGTCACCAATCCGACATCCGCGTGAACTCCGTCGCCGGGCGCCCCAGCCATCTCACAATCCTCATCACCTGCGGGAACGCGGTCCGCCCTCCGTTCGCCAGGTACTTCAGGCTCGAAACTCCGAGGCCTACCTCCTTCGCCACCTCCTCCCATATCATTCCCCTCGCCACGCGTTGCGCCTCGAGCGCTGCATGCATCCTCTTCGTATCGAATCGCAAAACCTTCCCCGCGGGAACCTCCGGCAGCCGCGCGCCATCCCCAAGCCCCTGCACAAAACTTTCCGGCGTGCGATTCAGCCAGCGCAACATCGCCAAAATGCCGTCACCCTCCGCCACCGTTCGCTTGCCCACTCCTTTCACCGTGGACGCGCTCATCTGATGACGACCGGCGGAAACGCGCTCAGCCCGTCCATTCATTTCCCGCGTCGCTGCAGCCCACGACAGCCCGCGCGCCTGCCGCTCCGCATCCAGCGCCTCATAAAGCGCCCGCAAACTGAAGTCGCTCGCTCGCATCACCGCTCTTCGACTTTCCTAATTCAGTTTGGGACGTGCGAAACGGTTGGATAGGACAATCGTGGCAAGCACTCCAGCAATCGCCATCACGAGAATGACGAGCATTCCGCCGCGCAACACGCGCGATCCGAATACGACCCACAACCCAAAAACAAGACCAGCGAGGCCCCAGCAAACAAAAGCCCAAGGATGGATTCGCACTAAGACAATTTGTCTCCTCGCGGCCCTAAATAAGTGGTCGGGAAGGAAGCTATAGACGTAAAAGAAAAAAGGCATGCCAATAGCCCAAATGGCTGCTAGCGTAAAGACTTTCTCCCATTCTCTCAGCGTGCCCACGGCCTCCCTCATGCGTTGCCTGAAGATACGCTTGCTTTCACGCAGAAGTCAATTTAGGACAGAGAAAGGCCCACGCCTTCCTTGTCAGCCCGCAGCCCCTGTGTTAGCGTTTCTTGTTTATTCTGACTGGCGCACCGCGGCCATACCAACCGCGCGCGCCTCCATCGCCACCCGGAGCGCCACTTTGATTCGCAGCTACCGCGGCCGCCAGCCGCAGATCGCCGCCACCGCCTACGTCGACTCCGCCGCCGTCGTCATCGGCGACGTCTCGCTCGGCGAACACTCCAGCGTCTGGCCCTGCGCCGTCATCCGCGGCGACGTCCACTGGATCCGCATCGGCGCGCGCTCCAACATCCAGGACGGCTCCGCGCTCCACGTCATGCGCGACGCTCATCCGCTCTCCATCGGCGACGGCGTCACCGTCGGACACGGCGTCATCCTCCACGGCTGCACCATCGAGTCGCGCTGCCTCATCGGCATGGGCAGCATCATCCTCAACGGCGCGAAAATCGGCGAGGGCTCCATCATCGCCGCCGGCACCCTCGTCCCCGAAGGCACCGTCGTCCCGCCCGGCAGCCTCTTCATGGGACATCCCGGCAAATTCCGCCGCGCCCTCACCGCCGCCGATCTCGAATCCATCGACCAGTACGCCGCCCGCTACGTCGAATACAAAGAATCCTACCGCTCCGAGGCGTCCTCGTGAGCGAAGGCCCAGCCAAAAAAGAAGACCGCCGCAAGTTCCAAGCGATTAAGGGTGTGCGGGACATCCTGCCACCCGCTTCAGCATTGTGGAATCGTGTCGAACAAGCCGCCCGCGATGTCTTCGAATCCTACAACTTCGCCGACATCCGCCTCCCTATCTTCGAAGACACGGCGCTTTTCTCTCGGTCAATCGGCCTTGAAACTGACATCGTCATGAAGGAAACATTCACATTCGACGACAAACCCCCTGACCTGCCTCGCCCAAATTCCTTCACCGACCCGGAAGATTACACTGCAGCCATTGAGCATGCCCTAAAAACGGACCAGATACCGCATACCGCCGAGAACCAAATCATACTGGATGGGCTCAAATACCATCTTTCAGACCTTAGGAACGCTATAGAGAAATCAGATTTTGAGGCAGAGGAAACGGCGCGCGCCAAGTGGACGGCCTCAGCCAACGACCTCCGCTTCGGGCAGCCGCTCACCCTGCGCCCCGAAGCCACCGCCTCCGTCTGCCGCGCCTACATCGAGCACGGCATGCACACCCTCCCCGGCAACGTAAAGCTCTACTACATCGGCCCGATGTTTCGCCGCGAGCGCCCGCAAAAAGGTCGCTACCGCCAGTTCTACCAAATCGGCGCCGAAGTTCTCGGCCCATCCGACGCCCCCGCCATCGACGCCGAGCTCATCGAAATGCTCGTGGCCTTCTTCGACCGCGCCGGCCTCGCGCAAACACATCTCTTCGTCAACTCTATCGGCTGCAAGGATTGCCGCCCCAAATATGTCGACCTCCTCCGCGCCGAATTGCAGAAGGTGAAAGACAAGCTCGGCCCCGATAGCCAGCGCCGCATCGACACCAACCCCCTCCGCGTCCTCGATTCGAAGCTCCCCGAGGAGCAGCCCATCATCGAAAAGCTGCCGCGCATTGCCGACCACCTCTGCGACGCCTGCAAACAGCACTTCGCTGCTCTCAAAGACGAGCTAGCGCTCCGCGGTATCGCCTACGAAATCAACTGGCGCCTCGTCCGCGGCCTCGACTACTACACCCGCACCACCTTTGAAGTCACCGCCGCGGGCCTTGGCTCGCAAAACGCCGTCTGCGGCGGCGGCCGCTACGACGGTCTCGTCGAGCTCCTCGGCGGCCCGCCCACCAAAGGCATCGGCTTCGCCATCGGCACCGACCGCGTCATCCTCGCGCTCGAAGACGCCGGCAAGGGCCAGCCAAAGCCCCGCGTCGACGTTTTCCTCGCCTGGATGGGCGCCGCCGCCTACGCCCCCGCGGTCAGCCTCGCGCGCCGCCTGCGCCGCGAAGGCTTCGCCGTCGAACTTCCGCCCGAAGAAATGAAATTCAAAAAATCGCTGGGCCTCGCGGACAAGCTCGGCGCCGCCTTCGCCCTCATCCTCGGCGAGGACGAAGTCGCTTCCGGCCAGTTGACGCTCAAGCGCCTCTCCGACGGCAGTCAGCAAAAGCTCGCCGAGCCCGAACTGCTCGCTTATCTGAAGTCCAACCTGAGGGACACTCGTGCCTGAAATGCTTGACTCACTCGGCAACCTGAAGCGCACCCACTACGCCGGCGCCCTCCGCGCCGCCGACGCCGATAAAGACGTCGTCCTGATGGGCTGGGTCCACAAGCGCCGCGACCTCGGCCAGCTCATCTTCATCGACCTTCGCGACCGCGCCGGCATCGCCCAGATCGTCTTCAACAAGGAGCTACACTCCGACGCGCACCGCAAAGCCGAAGAGCTGCGCGGCGAATTCGTCGTCGCCGTCGAGGGCCGCGTCCTCCGCCGCCAGAAGCCCAACCCCGACCTCGCGAGCGGCGAAGTCGAAGTCATGGCCTCGCGCCTGCACATCCTCAACACCGCCAAGACCCCGCCCTTCGTCATCGAGGACGAAATCACCGCCAGCGAAGAGACGCGCCTGCGCTACCGCTATCTCGACCTCCGCCGTGGGAAACCCGCCGCCAACATCGCCCTGCGCCACAAGGTGCTCTTCGAGATTCGCCGCGCCCTCAACGACCTCGCTTTCTACGAAATCGAAACCCCTATCCTCACCCGCTCCACGCCCGAGGGCGCGCGCGACTACCTCGTCCCCAGCCGCCTCCACCACGGCCAGTTCTACGCCCTGCCGCAGTCTCCGCAGATCTTCAAGCAGATCCTGATGATCTCCGGCATGGACCGCTATTTCCAGATCGTCCGCTGCTTCCGCGACGAGGACAATCGCGCCGACCGCCAACCCGAATTCACCCAGCTCGATCTCGAAATGTCCTTCCCCCGCCAGCAGGACGTCTTCGAAGTCATCGAGCGCGTGATGGAGCGCGCCTTCGGCGTCGCCGGCGTCGCCGCCAAAGGCCCTTTCCGCCATCTCGATTATCACGAAGCCCTGCGCCTCTACGGCTCGGACAAGCCCGACCTGCGCTTCGGCATGGAGCTCTCGAACGTCACCGAATCTTTCGCGCCCGCAAGCGCGGCGCTGCACATCGAAGGCAACGTCCAGGCGCTCGTCGCGCCCGGCGCCGCCGCCTGGTCGCGCAAGCAGCTCGACGAGCTTGCCGAGCGCGCCAAATCCATCGGCGCGCGCGGCCTCTACACCGTCAAGGTCACGCCCGAAGGCGTCGCGTCGCCGCTTGAGAAAAATCTCGGCGCGGACGGCCTCCGCAAGCTCGTTGCCGCCGTCGGCGCCAAGCCCGGCGACCTCGTCGTCGCCGTCGCCGCCAAAGAACAGCTCCCGCACAGCGACACCTCGCTCGGCATCGCCGGCCAGCTGCGCCTCTATCTCGGCGACAAGCTCAACCTCATCGACCGCAGCAAATGGGAATTTCTCTGGATCACCGGCTTCGCGCTCTTCGAATGGAGCGATTCGGCAAAGCGCTGGGTCAGCGCCCAGCATCCCTTCACCGGCATTTTCGAAGAGGATCTCGACAAGCTCGAAACCACGCCTTGGGCCTGCCGCTCCAAGGGCTACGATCTCGTCCTCAACGGCGTCGAGCTCGGCTCCGGCAGCATCCGCATACATCGCCAGGACGTCCAGGCCCGCATGTTCACCGCCCTCGGCCTTTCCGACGAGCAGGCCCGCCAGCGCTTCGGCTTCTTTCTCGACGCGCTCACCTACGGCACCCCGCCGCACGGCGGCATCGCTCTCGGCCTCGACCGCATCGTCATGCTCCTCGCCGGCGAAAAATCCATCCGTGAGGTCATCGCCTTCCCCAAAACCACCGCCGCGCAGGACCTCATGGCTGATTCGCCTTCGCCCGTCGATCCCGCCCAGCTCGACGAGCTCGGCATCGCCCTCAAAGACACAAAGAAATGATCGCGGATGCGAGCGCCCTTCGCTCCGCCCTGCGCCCCGCCCTGCTCGTCTTCGGCTATCTCTGGTACGCCTGGGCGCTCCGCCGCCACTTCCGCAGCGACCAGACCGTCATGTTCACCCTCGGCGCCGTCCTCTCTTTTCTCGCTTCCGCCGCCTTCATAGGCTCCGCGGAACAGGGCGCGCCCGGATTACTTCTGGTATTCTGGATCATCTTGGAATTCGCCATCTGCGCCACGGCGCTTGTCCTGGTCGTCCGCAGCTTCATTCAGCCCGGCGACAAGCCGTCCGGGCGCTGAACGAACGGGGCCCCCGAGGCCACGGTGAGTGGCGCTCGGGGGATCAGTCAGCTTTACGCATCGGCAGAAGATTGGAGCTTTAGCTCCGACCACATAAGAGCAATGTCGCAGATACGCATTCTTCCGGAGCACGTCGCCAACAAAATCGCCGCCGGCGAAGTCGTCGAGCGCCCTGCCTCTGTCGTCAAGGAGCTCCTCGAAAACGCCCTCGATGCCGGCGCCAAGTCTGTCCGCATCGAAGTCGAATCCGGCGGCAAGCGCATGATCCGCGTCATCGACGACGGCTGCGGCATGGGCCGCGACGACGCCCTGCTCGCCTTTGAGCGCCATGCCACCTCCAAGCTGCGCACCGCCGACGACCTCCTCTCGATCTCCACCCTCGGCTTCCGCGGCGAAGCCCTGCCCTCGATCGCCTCCATCTCCCGCCTGCTCCTTGAAACCCGCGCCCCCGAAGACGCCGAAGGCACGCGCATCGAATTTGCCGGCGGAAAGCTTGTCGGCGTCAAGCCCGCCGGCCTGCCGCCCGGCACCTCCGTCAGCGTCGCGGACATCTTCTATTGCGTCCCCGCCCGCCGCAAATTCTTGAAGTCGGAGACCACCGAGCTCGGCCACATCGCCTCGCTCGTCACCCACTACGCCCTCGCCAATCCCGCCATGCAGTTCCTGCTCAAAACGCCCACGCAGGAAATCGTCAACGCCGCGCCCGTCGCCGGCCTTTCCGAGCGCGTCTACCAGCTCTTCGGCCGCCAGGCGCTCGACGAGCTCCTCGAAATCCCCCGCGCCGAAGGCCCGGTGCGGGCCGCCATCACCGAGCCCGCGCTTGAGCCGGACGAGCAGGCCGCGCGCGTCGCCGTCTCCGGCTTCGTCTCCCGCCCCGAAGTCCAGCGCACCAACCGCAACGGCATCTACATCTTCATCAACCGCCGCCTCGTCCGCGACCGCCTCATCCTCCACGCCATCAACGAAGCCTATCGCAACATCATGCCGCCCCAGGTTTTTCCGGTCGTCCTGCTTTTCCTTGAAATCCCCTATCAGGAAGTCGACGTCAACGTCCATCCGTCGAAGATCGAGGTCCGCTTCCGCCACCCGCAATTCGTCCACGACTTCGCCCGCGATGCCGTCCGTCACGCCCTCGCGAACGCCCGCCCCATCGCCGGTTTCCCCGTTCCCGCAAACGCCGCCGCCGTCTCCGCGTCCCCTGCCGCCGGCGCTTCCTCCTCCGCCGCGGCTGCCGCCGCAGCCGCCTCGGGACTCGGCCCTCCGCGCGCCGTCATCCCCGCCGTCTTTGGCGAAGGCGCCGCCTTCGCCACCGGATTCGAGCTGAGCGGCGCCCCGGACCAGCCCGTGGCCCAGCGTCTGCAATTCCAGCCTGGCGACGCCATCGAATTCCCGCTGCCCGCAAGCGGCCCGTCTGCCGCGCCGCAGCCCGCCCCGGCCTCGCCTGGCGATTCCTCCGCCACGGCGCTGCCCGGCGCTGCTCTGCCTCTCCCTGAAGAAATCGCCGACCTCAAGCCCCTCGGCCAGGTCAGCAACAGCTTCATCGTCGCCGTCAACGGCGAAGGCCTCTGGCTGATCGACCAGCACGTCGCCCACGAGCGCGTGCTCTTCGAGCAGCATCTCCGCGCGCGCCGCGAAGGCGCGCTCGGCGGCCAGCGCCTCCTCGTGCCTCTCGTCGTCGAGCTTTCGCCGCGCCAGCTCGTCATCTTCGAGCAGATCGGCGAAGAGCTTCGCGCCAACGGCTTCGAAGCCGAGCCCATGGGCCCGCGCAGCATCGCCATTCAGGCCGCGCCCGCCGGCATCGCCGCCGCGGATGCCGAGCGGCTTCTCGGCGAAATCCTCGACGGCATCGCCCGCGAAAGCCAGGCCATCTCCATCGATTCGCTCCAGGCGAAAATCGCCGCCTCCACTTCCTGCCACGCCGCCATCAAGGTGAATACGCCCCTCGATCAAACGAAAATGGAATGGCTGCTAGCCGAGCTCGCGAAAACCGAATACCCCATGAGCTGCCCTCACGGCCGGCCGGTCGTGCTCCGGTATTCCCTGCGCGAAATCGAGCGCGCCTTCAAGCGCATTTGAATCTCATTCTCATGCCCAAACTCGTCATCGCGATTGACGGCCCGGTCGGCTCGGGCAAAAGCAC
>Ga0073928_10007124_pt1 | contig 14689 bp, 10 predicted proteins | sample PaiPotPPA55metaG_FD_76969 | JGI IMG/M metagenome (GOLD analysis project Ga0073928, IMG submission 76969) | Iron sulfur acid spring bacterial and archeal communities from Banff, Canada, to study Microbial Dark Matter (Phase II) - Paint Pots PPA... ... | reverse complement strand
CGCCCTTTTTACGACTCCAAAGGATTCGCGCACAGAAGCGTACATCACCGGCCGCTTCGGATGACCGCGCCCGCCATGTCGAGAGCCACGCCGCCGGGTGCTGAGCCAGCTAGCGCCGATCGCGCCCCGCCCCAGCCCCCAACGCCCCCACCCGCGACCGCCAAGACACCGCTGCCGCTTCCCGCCTCGGCGCCGCGCTATACGTCAGCGGGGATTGAGCGAGGCTCGCTTTCGGCGTCCCAGTTCTCGTTCTGGTACGGCGACACGCAAGCCCTGTCGCAGGTCACGCTCCAGATGCGCCCGCGAGCCATCACGGCGCTCATTGGGCCGTCGGGGTGCGGGAAATCGACGTTTCTCCGCGCCATCAATCGCATGCACGACGAGCTGCCCGGCACGCGCCACGAAGGAGTGATTCAGCTGGACGGCGTGGACGTATACGCGCCCGAAGTGGACGCGACGATGCTCAGGCGGCGCGTGGGGATGGTCTTCCAGCGGTGGAACCCGTTTCCAAAATCTATTTACGACAACGTGGCCTACGGCCCTCGCATCAATGCGTCGCTGCCGCGCGAGGAGGTGGACAGCATCGTCGAAGCATCGTTGCGCCGCGCCGCTCTCTGGGACGAAGTGAAAGACCGGCTGCGTGACAGCGCGTTTGGCCTCTCTGGCGGCCAGCAGCAGCGGCTCTGTATCGCGCGCACTTTGGCCAATGAGCCGGAAGTTTTACTGCTCGACGAGCCGGCGAGCGCGCTGGACCCTATTGCCACGCAGAAGATTGAAGAGCTTCTTTACGAATTGAAACGAGAGCTCACGATCGTGATCGTTACGCACAACCTGCAGCAGGCGGCGCGGGTGAGCGACGTGACCGCATTCTTTTACCTGGGTCGTCTGATAGAGGTCGGGACAACCGACCGAATATTCACCGCCCCGCGCGAGGAGCGTACGAACTCATACATCACCGGACGGTTTGGATGAGCTCGACCTAAATGACCATGCCTAATACATCGCCTACCGCGGCCCCGACCGGCGGCCTCCTGACCGCCGACTCGCCGATGGGCTACCGTCACTTTCACGAGCAGCTCGGCAGGCTCAAAGAGCGGCTGCTCACCATGTCGGACCGCGCTGAAGGGCTCATCGACCTCGCGGTGGAGGCTCTTCTCCGTCGAGATTCTGACCGGGCTGACGCCGTCATCGCTGGAGACCGAGAGCTCGACTCGCTTGAAGTGGAGATCGAAGGGCTCGCGGTGGAGCTACTCGCCCTGCAGCAGCCGATGGCGCGGGACCTACGCTTCATCGTGAGCGCCATCAAGATCGCGAGCGATTTGGAGCGCGTGGGCGACCACGGTGTGAACATCGCGCAGTGCGCGCTCCGGCTGGTCGCGGTGCGGTCCACGATCACACCCGATCCGGAGATCGAGGACATGGCGCGCCGCGCACGTCAGATGCTGAGTGACGCACTGGATGCGTTCATTCGGGCCGACGGTGCACTGGGCCGCGAGGTATGCAAGGCCGACGACCACGTGGACGCGCTTCTCAACTCCGTGTTCCGGATCCTGCTCACGCACATGATGGCCGACCCGCGGGCCATCACGCCGTCGCTCGAGCTGATCCTTGTCGGGCGCAATCTCGAGCGCGTCGCCGACCTGGCGACCAACATCGCCGAGGATGCGGTGTTCCTAGCCGAGGGGAAGCAAATCAAGCATCATTTCGAGGATCGCGAGAAGCTGGGGCAATTCGAATCACCCCGAGGCGGCTGACACCGGGTGGAGCGCTAAGGCATGGCGGGGGCACCAGCTGAGCGGACTGGCCCGCCAGGAAACGGGGCGACGGCTGGAGGTAACGGCTCGGGCGGAAACGGCGCGCCAGGCCAGAGCATTCGCGTCGCCGCGATCGATATCGGGTCGAACTCGATCCGGCAGATCGTGGCGGACGTGTCAGGCAACGGATCGATCCGCATCGTAGATGAGCTGAAAGCCCAGCCGCGGCTCGGCGCCGGAGCTGCGGCAACGGGACAGATGCGACCTGAGAGCATGCAGAGCGCTCTCGACGCGCTCAGTCGCATGGCAACGCTCGCCCGACAGCTGGGCGCTCAGCGCATCGAGGCGGTCGCCACTAGCGCGGTACGCGAGGCCGCCAACGGCAACGAGTTTCTCGAGCGCGTAGGGGCAGAAACGGGGCTGAAAGTTCGCGCGCTCGACGGCGAGGACGAGGCTCGGCTGACTTTCCGAAGCGCGCTCGCGCATTTCGACCTGGGCGTGGGGCGCTGGGTCGTGATGGACATCGGCGGCGGCTCTATCGAGTTGGCGCTCAGCGCCGACGGGCTGCTGGACCGGCTGATCTCACTGCCGTTCGGCGCGATCCGCATGACCGAGGAATATCTGGGCTCCGACACCGACGACTCTCACCGCGTCCGGCTCGGGGTCAATCGGCTGCGGCGCGATGTGCGCGCCGAGCTGCGGAAGGTTTTGCCGGTGCGAGACTGGCGCGGCGCGCACGTGATCGGCGCAGGTGGGACGTTCACGAATCTGGCGGGCATGTACCTCGCCCGGCAGCGGGTCGGCACCGCGCGGACCGTGCACGCCACCCACGTGCCGCGAGATGAGGTCGAGCACATTCTGCTGGCCCTTCAAGACCTGGCGCTGAGCGAGCGGCAATCGGTTCCGGGACTCAACCCGCAGCGAGCGGACATCATCGTGGCTGGCCTGGCCGTGGTCGCGGAAGTAATGAGTCGAGTGGACGCGCGCGACGTGCTGGTCTCCGCCTACGGCATTCGTGAGGGTGTTCTGCTGGAGGCCGCGCGCGTGACTCCGACCGTGGCGGATCCAGGCGAGGCTCGTGCGCGGTCGGTGCGCGAGTTCGCGGAGCGTTCGCATTATGACGCGCCCCACGCTCACCACGTGCAGCGACTCGCCATGCAACTGTACGACGCGGTGGGGGACCGGCTCGGATGCGGACCGGGCGATCGGGAGATCCTGTCTGACGCGGCCCTCCTGCACGACATCGGCTACCACATCAACTACCATAAGCACCACAAGCACTCGTACCACCTCATCCTGCACGCAGACCTGCTTGGGATGTCACCCGAGGAGCAGGTTGCTGTTGCCAACGTCGCTCGTTACCACCGCGGCCCGGCTCCGAAAAAGTCTCACGAGAATTACAAATCGCTGGACAAGGCGCTGCGGAAGCGGATCAAGCGACTTGCCGCAATACTGCGCGTGGCAGACGGTTTCGATCGCGGCCACGCGGGCGCCGTAGAGCGGGTAAAGGTGCGTTGGCTCGGTCGCGCCATGCGGCTGACGGCGGTCCCCGCGGCCGAGGAAGCTTCCGTGCGCCTAGAGCTATGGGGAGCGGCCCATAAGGCCGGGTTACTCGAAGAGGTCGCCGGCGTGAAGATCGAGATCGTTGCGCCGGACGGTCACGTCGTGACTCCGGATGCAGCCGAGGTGGGAGATATAGAGTGACGCACCTCGCGAGATTCCACGGCGATCCGCCCCCAGGAATCCCGTTGTAAGATCTGGTGGATCGAGCGCTCCGGCTCTCCGTTGGGAATGCGCTGGTGGTACGAGCCATCGGCCGCGAGGTCCCACGCGCCGCGATTGTCCGCGAGACATGCCTGTAGCAGTGACGCCAGCCGAGGGTGCAGCGTGAGATCATCTACGGGCGCGACCGCTTCGACGCGCCGGTCGAGGTTCCGCGGCATCCAGTCTGCCGAGCCGATGTAGTACTCCGGCGAGCCGCCGTTACCGAAGCACCAGAGGCGCGAGTGCTCCAGGAATCGTCCGACAATGCTCATCACTCGAATGCGGTCGCTGAGACCTGGAACGCCCGGACGCAGGCAGCAGATCCCCCGCACGATGAGGTCGATCTCCACACCGGCCTGCGACGCTCGGTACAAGGCGGAGATCGCCTCGGTGTCCACCAGCGCATTCATCTTCGCGATGATTCGCCCGCCACCAGGCGCCCCAGCGCGCGCGAAATTTGCCTCGCGCTCGATGAACTCCAGGAAACGACCGCGCATGTTCGCCGGTGCCACCAGAAGTTTGCGGTACAGCCGCTGCCGGGAATATCCGGTAAGTGAGTTGAACAAGTCGCTCACATCCGCGCCGATCGACGGACTCACGGTGAACAATCCTATGTCGTCGTACGTGCGCGCCGTCTTGCTGTTGTAGTTCCCAGTCCCCAAGTGGACGTATCGCCGAATGCCATCCGCCTCTCGGCGCACCACGAGCACCGTCTTGGCGTGTGTCTTGAGACCCGGAAGCCCGTAGGCGACGTGCACGCCCGCATCCTCCAGCGTGCGCGCCCAGGTGATGTTGTTCGTCTCGTCGCCACGCGCTTGCAGTTCCACGAGGACCGCGACCTGCTTGCCCGCTTCGGCGGCTTCGATGAGCGATCGCACTATTGCTGTGTCGCCGGACGTACGGTACAGCGTGGTCTTGACCGCCAGCACGTTCGGGTCGGTAGCGGTTGCACTCAGAAAATGCTCGACCGAACCCACAAACGAGTCGTACGGGTGGTGCACTAGCACGTCGCGTTCGCGGATCGCGTCGAATACCGAGCGGCCGGGGTCGCGAAACTCCGGAGGCACGACCGGCGAGAATGGCGGGTCGCGGAGGTCGGGAATGTCCAATGTCGCGATCGACATCAGATCGCCCAGGTCGAGCAGCGATCCAGCCTGCTGCACGTCACCGGGGGTGAGCGCGGGAAGCTCGGGCGACTGATCCTCGCGCAGCTCTTCGAGAAGCAGGCTTCTCAGGTGCGCCGGCATCGTGTCCTGCACTTCAAGACGGACCACCTCGCTGAACCGTCGCTCCGATACCTGCTGCTCGATCGCTTCCAGCAGATCTTCGGACTCGTCGGTAGTGGCAAGGTCCAGGTCCGAGAAGCGCGTGACTCGGAACGCATACCACCCCAAAACCTCCATCCCCGGGAAGAGCGCCCCCAGATTGGCGCCTATGACCTGCTCCAATGGCACGAAATGATAGGGACGACCGAAAGCCACCCAGCGCGGGAGGCTCTTGGGCACCTTGACCCGGGCAAAGTGGTCTGCGCCTTTAACGGGATCGCGGATCTCGACAGCCAGTGACAGCGAAAGGTTGGAGATGTAAGGGAACGGGTGTGCCGGATCGACGGCGAGCGGAGTGAGCACCGGGAAGACCTGCGACTCGAAGAACCCGTCCACCGCGAGCCACTCCGCGGGCGTGAGGTCCGACATCGAGACCAGTCGTACGCCGCGCTCGGCAAGTTTCGGGAGCACGTAGTCCTGCAGGCATGTGCGCACGTCGGCCAACTGCGCATCCACGCGCTTGGCGATCGCCGCGAGCTGCTCCGACGGAGACATCCCGTCCGGCGAAGGTTGCGTGACGCCGGCGCGCACCTGCCGCCGAAGTCCGGCCACCCGCACCATGTAAAACTCGTCGAGGTTGGTGCTGTGTATCGCGAGGAACTTGGCGCGCTCGAGAAGAGGATTGCGCGTATCGAACGCCTCGTGCAGTACGCGGGCGTTGAACTCGAGCCAACTCAGTTCGCGATTTAGATATTGCGATTGATCCATACCAGTATGGCTACTCCAGCTCCGCAGCCCGGCTGATCAGGCGGCCCAGGCGCGCATTCCCTTGGAGCGTCGCCTGACGAGATCGGGATTCACGAAGAATTTGACCAGAATTACGCCCGCAATGAAACCACCCACATGTGCCCAGACAGCCACGCCACCCGTGACATCGGGATTGAGCGTATTCGCCTGCGAGAGGCCGCTCAGCGCTTGCAAGAAGAACCAGTAGAGCAGCACCGCCCACGCGCGTATGCGAACTACAAAGATGAAGACAAACATCCGAACATACACTGACGGATATAGTACCAAGTAGGCACCAAGCACACCTGAGATGGCGCCAGAGGCCCCTACAGTGGGTACAGGCGAGGCTGGCTGCGAAATTACGTGCGCCGCCGCGGCGATTAGGCCGCACAGCAGGTAGAACGCCAGGAACCGGAAGCGGCCCATGCTGTCCTCGACGTTGCGACCGAAAACGCCGAGGTAGAGCATGTTCCCGATCAGGTGGAGCCACCCGCCGTGAAGGAACATAGAGATCAGCGGCGTGAACTTGTTGATCGAGTCGTTATCGACCAGGCAGACCAATCCCGGTCCGATGGGCACGGACTCGCCCAGCGGCGCCATGTGGGTAAGCTCCCCGGGCACCATCCCGAGGTCGCAAACGCTCTTCCCCAACGCCAAAGGGTCGAGCCCGCCATGTTCCACCAAAAGCCACACCGCTACGTTCGCCGCGATGAGCAGATACGTCATCACCGCCGGTCGTAGCGTCGGATTGTCGTCGCCTAGGGGAATCATGCTGCCAATTTGGCTCTTTTGGCCGGTATTACCATTGCTATTGCTCCAACGCGAACGACTTGAGGCTTATCCGGCCCGTGTGTCGGGTGATACGCGCAAAAAGGCGTGGATCGACCTGGCGCTCGGCATATCAAAGGCGAGGCAGTGATGGCAGACAAGGTAATAGGCATTGATCTCGGAACGACGAATTCCGTGGTCGCCGTCATGGAGGGGGGGGACCCAGTTGTCATCCCCAACTCTGAAGGCGGACGGACGACGCCGTCCGTCGTCGCCTTCACCAAGGATGGCGAACGGCTCGTGGGCCAGATCGCCAAGCGGCAGGCTGTGACGAACCCGCAGAACACGGTCTTCTCGATCAAGCGCTTCATGGGGCGGAAGATCTCGGAAGTCCAGGCCGAGGTGAAGCGTGTTCCGTACAAGGTGGTCGCCGCGCCGAACGACATGGCGGTAGTGGAAGTTCAGGGGAAGCGATACACACCGCCTGAGATCTCGGCCATGATCCTGCAAAAAATGAAGCAGACAGCCGAGGATTACCTTGGGCACAAGGTCGAGAAGGCAGTTGTGACCGTCCCGGCGTACTTCAACGACTCGCAGCGTCAGGCGACCAAGGACGCCGGCAAGATCGCTGGACTGGATGTCCTGCGCATCATCAACGAGCCGACGGCGGCCGCGCTTGCGTATGGCCTCGACAAGAAAAAGGACGAGAAGGTCGCGGTCTTCGACCTCGGCGGCGGCACATACGATATCTCGGTGCTGGAGCTGTATGACGTCGAGGGCTCGCGCCAGTTCGAGGTGAAGTCCACCAACGGCGACACGCACCTCGGCGGTGACGACATGGACCAGCGCGTGATCGATTGGCTCGTCGCCGAGTTCAAGCGCGATCAGGCGATCGATCTATCGAAGGACCCGATGGCGCTCCAGCGGCTCAAGGAAGCCGCCGAGAAGGCAAAGATCGAGCTGTCGTCGACACAGTCCACCGACATCAACCTGCCGTTCATCACCGCAGACCAGAGCGGACCGAAGCACCTCAATTACACGCTGACCCGGGCGAAGCTCGAGCAGCTCGTGGACGACCTTATACAGCGCACGATTCCCCCGATGGAGCAGGCGCTCAAGGACGCGGCAATCAAGCCGTCCGACATCGACGAGGTATTGCTCGTGGGTGGTGCGACCCGCATGCCGAAGGTGCAGGAGATCGTCCGCAAGTTTTTCGGGAAGGAGCCGAACAAGAGCGTGAACCCGGACGAGGTAGTCGCGATCGGCGCGGCGGTGCAAGGTGCCGTGCTGACCGGTGAGCAGAAGGACGTTCTGCTGCTCGACGTGACGCCGCTGTCGTTAGGGATTGAAACGCTGGGCGGCGTGACAACCGTGCTCATTGCTCGCAACACGACGATTCCGACGAAGAAGACGGAAACGTTCTCGACGGCCGACGACAACCAGACGACGGTCGAGATCCACGTGCTGCAGGGCGAACGTGAGCTGGCTACGTACAACAAGACCATCGGCAAGTTCCAGCTCACTGGGATTCCACCGGCACCTCGTGGCCTGCCGCAGATCGAGGTGACCTTCGATATCGACGCCAACGGGATCCTGCACGTTACCGCGAAGGACAAGGCCACGGGCAAGGAGCAGAAGATCCGCATCGAGGCATCCAGCGGGATGTCGGACTCCGAGATCGATCGGATGGTCAAGGACGCGGAAAAGAACGCGGCCGAGGACAAGAAGCGCCGTGAGGAGATCGACACGCGGAACCGCCTCGACAGCATGACCTATGAGGTCGAGAAGAACGCGAAGGAGTGGTCTGATCGGTTGTCACCGGAGCTCAAGTCTCGACTCGACGCAGCGGTCGAGAGGGCACGGAAAGCCCTCCGCGGCGACGATCAGGGCGAAATCAGGGCGGCGCAGGAGGAGCTGACACGCGCGTACAGCGAGGCGGGTCAGTCGCTCTACCAGCAGCAAGGCGCGTCAGGTCAGGGGGGGGGCGCTGGCCCAACCCCGTCTGGCGCTCCGCAGGAGCCGGCGGGAGCCGCTGCCGGGGCGGGGGCGGGGGCGGGAAGCAAGCCTAATGACGTAGTCGAGGCTGACTACGAGATCGTGGACGACAAGAAATAACCTTCGGTCGCCATTGGCCGGCGAGCCACCAACCAAACCAGGAGCGCGGATCCAAAATCCGCGCTCCTGTGTATACCTGACATAGACTTTCGAGTCAGTATACGTAACTATCAGTATATCTGGCATAACTCCATCGATAATCGGACAGAAGCCATGCCCAAGACTTTGACAAGAGCCACGTTACTGACAGCCGTGGTGGCCGCATTTGCTGGCGGACTCGCCGTCGCATCCTCGTTCGACTTCACTCGAGCGGGATTTGCGCAGGCCACGTCCAGCACGACCTCCGCGAAACCGCCGGCTCAGGACGTCAAGCCGCTGGCCGACATGAGCAACGCTTTCGTGTCGGTAGCCGAGCACGTGACTCCGGCCGTCGTGTCAGTGCAGACAGCGCGCGACCCGCGCGTGGTCGCCAACCCCCGGACGCGCGGACGCGTGCCGCCGGGCCTCGAAGATTTCTTCAACCAATTCGGCCCACAGCGCCAGGAGCCGCAGGAAGCCAGCGGGTCAGGGTTCATCGTGACCAGTGATGGCTACATCCTCACCAACAACCACGTCGTGGCGGATGCGGACCGCGTAACCGTGACGCTGAACGACCGTAGAGTTTTCAAGGCCAAGGTCGTGGGCCGTGATCCGACGACCGATGTCGCGGTCGTCAAGATCGACGAATCGAATCTTCCGACCGTGACTCTTGGCGACGACGGCAAGGCCCGCGTTGGCGAGTGGGTGCTGGCCATTGGCAACCCGCTGGGATTGGACCACACCGTGACGGCGGGAATCGTGAGCGCCAAGGGTCGTGACAGCCGCGACCTGGCCGGCCTCATGCGCAGCCAGTACGCGATCTCGGACTTCATTCAGACGGATGCGGCAATCAACCCGGGCAACTCAGGTGGCCCGCTGGTCAACATCCGTGGCGAGGTCATTGGAATCAACAGCGCGATCGCCAGCCCGACCGGCTACTACTCCGGCTACGGCTTCGCGGTGCCCATCTCGCTCGCCAAGAGCGTTATGGATGACCTGATCAAGTACGGCAAGGTGAAGCGCGCGGTGCTGGGGATTGCGATCGGCCCGGTAACGCCGGACGACGCGGGCGCAGCTGGGCTCAAGACCATCTCGGGCGTCATGGTCGGTGGTTTTACGCCGTCCGACGGCTCCAGCCCGGCCCAGAAAGCCGGCCTCGAAGTGGGTGATATCATCGTCGGGGCGGATGGTCAGAGCGTCGATCGCGTGAGCGCATTGCAGCGGATCGTCCGGCAGCATCAGCCGGGACAGTCGGTGTCGCTGGATGTCGTGCGCTTCGGCAGCAGAAAGACGTTCCCCGTCAAGCTCGCCGAGGCTCCAAGCGACGAGCAGGTGGCATCGAACGATGACCAAAGTGACAAGCCGAGTGGTGGCGTAAGCTCGGACAAGCTGGGTGTGTCTGTAGAGCCGGTAACGGCGGAGGTAGCGCGGGACAACGGCATTCCCGAGAACGACAGGGGCTTGCACGTGACCGACGTGAACGCTCAGGGCCCAGCTTACAACAAGCTCTTTCCTAACGACGTGATCGTCGCGGTGCTGTATCCCGAGCCGCGCAAGGACGTGCACTCAGTGGCGGACTTGCAGGAAGTGCTGACCAAGGTCCGGAACGGCGACTACGTGAGTCTTCTGGTGTTCAACAACGCGGGCGGCCAACCACAAGCCGGTACCACCCGTGTAGTCAGCCTGCATGTCGGGGCGTAGCTAAGGACTCCCCTTCCCGTCCCCCTCCCCGTGCCCCCTCCCCATTTGGGGAGGGGGTTTTTATTTCTTGTAAGTAGGGCCTCGCCCCTCCCCTAAAGGGGAGGGGAATTTCTTATTCTGAATAAGCTTCGCTTAGATGACAGGGGGCTTCGCCCCCTCGACCCCCTTTTGCAAGCGAAGCGCTTGCCGTGAGGTGTGGGGCGAGCCCCACTCAAAAAAAAGAATCCCCCTCCCCTTTAGCGGAGGGAAGCGAAGCCGCACGCGGAAGGGTTCCTCTAGGGGGTGCGGGGGCGGAGCCCCACTTTGAAGAAAAAAATTCCCCCTCCCTTTAGGGGAGGGGGTTAGGGGGTGGGGCGTGTACCGCTAAGTTATACAACACTCTAGCACGCTCGGGTGGCGTAACTGGTAGCCGCGAGGGCCTTAGAAGCCCTTGTCGAAAGACGTGCGGGTTCGAGTCCCGCCCCGGGCACTACTCGGTCGCTATTTCGTCGCTACCTCGGAAGCACGTAGCGAACGCCCAGCTGCAGCGGGAAGAACGGCGCGTCGCTTAGCCCACCCGGCGCGGTAAACGGCAGCTGATAGCGTACCTCAGCGAAACCTTGCACGGGCCCAAACGGGTACCGGACGCCCCCTCCAAAGTTGATTCCGAGGCCAGTACTCGCGTCGCCGCTAACGCACCCCGGCACCAAGGCGATCGTGCACTCGTCAACCGAGAATGACACGTGGTAGATCCCGAGCCCGCCTAGAATGTAGGGTTGGAACGCCGTACCGCTGAGGTGAAAGTCATACAGCGCGTCTACGAGAAAGCGCACGATGTTGGCGCTGGCGTTCACGTTGTTGCTCGCACCGAAATGACTGTACCCGATCTCGCCGCGGAAGCCGATCGGCGCAGTGCGAGGGAACCAAGCCTCGACGGCTCCCATCAGGTCAATGCCCGAGCTTAACCCCGTTCCGAAATCGCCGACGGGCGCAGCTAGTCCAATGGATCCATCCACAGCCCAGGTAGGCGTGTCGTCTGTGGGGTTCGTGCGCCTCTGGGCGCTCGCGGAAGCCGCGCAGGCAATTAGCCCGGCTGTGATTGCGAAAGCTGAAGTGACTAGTCGATTCATAGAGGTGCGGTGCATCGGTGAATACATCAGCGAAGGCATCAAGGTCTCTCCGAGACGAGGTTAGTCGAGCAGGTTAGCTTTGTCCGCGTGGGCATTCAAATTACGCCTAAAAAGTCCAGCGGTGTCGAGCGATTGCTCGAGGTTTCGGTTCCAGCTGACACGGTCCGTGACGCGGAGGAGACCGCCGCGCGGCGGTATGCATCCACTGTTCGCCTGCCGGGATTTCGTCCCGGAAAGGCGCCTGCCGCCGTGGTGCGCAAGCGCTTCGGCCAGGCAATTCGCCAACAGGCACTCGAAGCGCTCGTGCAGGAGGCGTACCAGGAGGCCGTAGAACGCGAGCATCTCACGCTCGCATCACAGCCGCACGTGCACGACGTCAAGTTCGAGGATGGGAAGCCCCTCACATTCGAGCTGCATCTGGAAGTGAGGCCCGACGTGGCCCTGCCACGCCTCTCGGGCTTTCGGGTCAAGCGGACGGCTCGCCCGGTGACCGACACACAGGTTCGGGACCAGCTCGAGGCCATGCGCGAGCAGCGCGCCACGTGGTCGCCGATCACGGACAAGCCCGCCCCGGGCGACATGGTCACGGTTATGCTCTCCACCGCCGACGAAACGGGCGCCCTAGCTGACGGAAAGGAGTACAGGCTCGTCTTAGGGAGTGGCCAAGCGATCCCGGGCATTGAAGAGCTCATCATGGAGGCAAAGCCCGGCGACACGGTGGAGCGGCCGGTCCGCTGGCCTGACGATTTCCCTGACGAGACGCAGCGTGGCAAAACCAAGCCGGTGCGTGTCACCCTCAACGACGTGAAACGCCGAGTGCTTCCCCCACTTGATGACGCATTCGCGCGTGAGATTGGCGATTTCGACTCAGTGGCGGCGCTGACGCAAACGGTGCGCGAGGATCTCGATCGGCATGCCGTTCGCGAGGCCGACGCCGAGGTGCGGCAGCGTCTGCTCGACGAGCTCGCGAGCGCCAACCTTTTTGATGTTCCGCCGAGCTGGGTCACTCAGCTCGTCAGCGCGTATGGCGAAGCCTATCAGCTGCCCGAGGCAGATCGCCCGCGTTTCGAAACCGAGTTCCGCGCGATGGCCGAGCGGCAAGTGCGGCGCGATCTCATCATCGAGACCATTGCTCGGCGCGAGACGCTGACCGCCACCGAGGCCGATCTGGACGAGCGCATTGCGGACGCTGCAAAAGAGCGCAAGGCGACCCCTTCGGCATTGTACGCGTCATTACAGAAGGCGGGGCGACTCAAGGAAATGGAGCGTGGAATCACGGAGGAGAAGGTGTTCAAGTGGCTTCTGGCAAATAACACTGTAGAAGAGAGTTGAGGCGGACTCATGCGGCGCACTGACGAGCGTTTTGACGAGGGCACCATGGGACAGATGTCGACGATCTTTCCTCCGTACGTCATCGAGCGGTCCAGCCGCGGCGAGCGGACGTACGACATTTTCTCGCGACTACTCATGGACCGGATCGTGTTTCTTGGCACGCCGGTGACAGACGATGTCGCAAACATCGTGATAGCGCAGCTGCTCTTCCTGGACGCGGACAACCCGGAGCGGGACATACACCTGTACGTCAATTCGCCGGGCGGAAGCGTATCAGCGGGGCTCGCGATTTACGACACGATGCAGTTCTTGCGGGCACCGGTGAACACCACCTGCATGGGGATGGCCGCCAGCATGGGGTGCTTTCTCCTCGCGGGGGGGCGCAAAGGACGCCGCGCCGCGCTGCCGCACGCACGCGTGATGATGCACCAGCCGTCAGGCGGCACGCAGGGAACTGCGTCGGACATCCAGATCCAGGCAAAGGAGATCCTGTACCTACGATCGAAAATGCACGAGCTCATGTCGAAGCACACAGGTCGTCCGATCGAGCAAATCGAGCGGGATTTCGACCGGGATTACTACATGTCCGCGGAAGAGGCCAAGGCATACGGCATCATCGACAAGGTCGTTACCCAGGATCCAGTGGTCGCGCCCGTGCGTAACGAGACGGTCGAGGTCCTCAAGGGTTGACTTCCGGCGGCCCTCTCATTCGTTTCAGAATCGGTTCACGGACGTGACCCCTGACGCGACTAATGTCTCACGATAAGCACTTGCGCTGCTCGTTCTGCGGCAAGTCGAAGGACTCAGTCCGGAAGTTCATCTCCGGCCCTTCGGTTTACATCTGCAACGAGTGCATCGCGCTCTGCAACGAGATCCTGGCCGAGGACGAAGAGCGGGAAGTTGCGGAAGCGATCACGCAGGTCCCGACCCCGCAAGAGATCAAGGACGTACTCGACCAGTATGTGATCGGACAGGAGCGCGCGAAGAAAGCCCTGTCCGTCGCGGTCTACAATCACTACAAGCGGATCAACTCCTCGTCGCTGCGCGACGATGAGGTCGAGCTCGACAAGTCGAATATCCTTCTCATCGGCCCGACCGGTGTCGGCAAGACGCTGTTGGCCCAGACACTCGCGCGCATCCTGGACGTCCCGTTCACTATCGCCGATGCGACGACGCTCACCGAGGCCGGATATGTCGGCGAGGACGTCGAGAACATTCTCGTGCGACTGCTGCAGGCCGGCGACTTCAACGTCGCCGAGTGCGAGCGCGGAATAGTGTACATCGACGAGATCGACAAGATCGCGCGCAAGTCCGAGAACCCGAGCATCACGCGAGACGTGTCGGGCGAGGGCGTGCAGCAAGCTCTGCTAAAGATCCTTGAAGGCACGATCGCCTCGGTGCCCCCTCAGGGCGGACGAAAGCACCCGCAGCAGGAATACATCCAGATCAACACCAAGGACATTCTGTTCATCTGCGGCGGCGCGTTCGACGGACTCGAGAAGATCATCGAGGCGCGGACCGGCCGGAAACAGATCGGCTTTACGAAAGAGGATTCCAAGGCGGCGGCCGCAAGCGCGGCGTCGAACGGCGCACTCGCTCTCTCCAAGAAACCGATGAAGAACCCGTTCGCCGAGGTCGAGCCGGACGACCTGCTGCGCTACGGACTCATCCCAGAACTGGTAGGCCGGCTGCCGGTCGCCGTGCCACTCGAGGCTCTCGACGAAGATGCGCTCGTGCGAATTCTCAAAGAGCCCAAGAACGCACTCACGAAGCAATATGCCCGGCTCTTCGACCTGGAAGAGGTCAAGCTGTCATTCGAGGAGACCGCCCTCCGCGCCGTGGCGGCCAAGGCCCTCAAGCGCGGCACCGGCGCGCGCGGCCTGAGAGCCATTCTCGAGGAAATCCTCACGGAAATAATGTTCGAGCTGCCAACGCGCGAAGACGTGACCGAGGTCAAGGTGATAGAAAGCACAGTCACCATGGCCGCGCCCCCGCTGCTCGAGATCTCGCCTAAGCGGCAGAAGAAAGAAGCTTAAGGAGTCCCCTCCCCCTAACCCCCTCCCCATTCGGGGAGGGG
>Ga0073928_10007123_pt1 | contig 14690 bp, 10 predicted proteins | sample PaiPotPPA55metaG_FD_76969 | JGI IMG/M metagenome (GOLD analysis project Ga0073928, IMG submission 76969) | Iron sulfur acid spring bacterial and archeal communities from Banff, Canada, to study Microbial Dark Matter (Phase II) - Paint Pots PPA... ... | reverse complement strand
TCCCGCAGTAGTGCGCGAAGCCCAGAAACGTAAAGGTCTCCGGTTTCCCTTCACCACGCTTCTCCCGATCTTGGGCGGCGAACCGCCCAAACTCGATCAGTCGTATTTTTATCCCAACATTAACCTTACCCAATTCAATTGAACTGATGTACGTGCGATGAACGTCGGCTGCCTCGGCGAATTCCTCTTGAGATATGCCTCTTCGTTCGCGCTCCCGGCGCACGGCAAGCCCAAAGGTTCGACGGGAGAATTGAGTTGCCTTCGCCACATCATAACTTTTAGTATTGTGACGACGATCAATCTACAGACGATCCTCTACAGGCAAGATGCTTTATGGGTGAACTTCGTACGATTCGGTGGGAGGAGGTCTCAGAAAATGCCGACTCCCTCTTTCGTGTTTGGACCGATGGCCGAGAGCTCCAATGGGCCAAGAAGTGTTGGCAGGCGCTTTCTAAGCGTAGTCTCGCGTCCTATACGAATCAGGTCGAACGGACCTCCGTCATAATCAGGCTCATTGCACTCGCCGATATATATCGGAAGTTCTGCGACCTAGCATTCGACGAGGCGTACGAACCGGAGTACGCGGCCTGGGCCGACGAACTAAACCTGGAAGTTTTTAGAGTCGCTCAACGCATCGGCCCACAGTTTGAATGCGATGAAGAAACCGATGTCCACACACTGGTTGATCAGGCACTGTGTGAGCTGACGGAATTCGGGGACGATTCTTTTCTATTTGTTTCGTTATGGAATACTGTCGATGACGAAAAAGCTGAAAGCGATGGTGAGATTGAACGATCGAAATCGACAAGGGCGTATGAAGACTGTGAAATTGACTGGACCGAGAATGCGTACTCGGTTCTGAATGCGGAACTATCTGGCGAGAAACAGCAAGCATTTAACTGGGTTTGCCAGGGCTTTTGTAGCTGAAAAACGTTGCAGAGGATGTTCCACTTGGGTAGAAAAACATCGCACACATAACGAAGCCGCAAGCGCGAAGATTCGCGACGAGACCGCCTACCAGACTCCGGAAGTAGCTGAGAAACGTTGCAGAGGCTGATGTTCTACTTCGGTAGATAGCGGCAAACGAGAATCGGTTTGGTACCGACGCGGAAATGCAACGTTACACTTCGACAGCAGGTATTGCCCACCCGTGCTAATCGCTTGAGTTTTTAACGCTCCGATCCAGAAAGATGCAACAAACAATCCACTTTGTTGCGTTATGTCCGGATGTCACTTTACCGGTAAGGAGTTACGGTCCAGATTATTGCCGCGCTTCAAGGAGTCTTGCGAGTTTCCGCAACTCAGTGGTCCAAAACGGTCGTGGGCCTGCTCTAACGTTAATTCACAGTCTGCGCCACAGCCGGGGAAGTACTGCCGACATAATCTATACTGCCGCCGTACACGACAGTGATGGAGTGAGTGCCCGGCGCAAGCTTTGAGGTATTGAGCGTGGCTTTGCCGCTGCTGAGCGTGCCCGAGCCGAGCTTGCTCTTGCCGTCTTTGAAGGTCACAGTTCCCGTTGGAGTCCCCGATGTGGAGGAGTTCACGTTAGCGGTGAACGTCACACTCTGGCCGACGCTTGACGGATTGACGGAGGAGACCACTGACGTTGACGTCGCCGCCTTGTTTACTTGTAGCTTTAACACAGGGGAACTGCTTGCCAAGTAGGAGCCATTGCCATTGTAAACAGCAGTCATTGAGTGACTTCCGACCGAGAACGTCGATAATCCGAAAAAGAGCACCGTCCCGGTTTGAATGTTAACCACTTTTGTGGCTAAGACCGTCGCACCATCCTTTAGGGTTATCGTCCCCTGTGGAATCCCCGAAGTTGAGGCACTCACCGTGGCTGTGAACGCAACATTCTGGCCGTATGGAACCGGATGCAGATTGGCGGAGGAGATCAAAGAAGTTGAAGTCGCTGCGCCATTGACGGTGTGAGATATCGCCGGGGAGAAGCTTTTCTTAAAAGTAGTAGTCCCCTCATACACTGCGGTGATCGAGTGCACCCCTACAGACAAATATGGGTCGGTTAAGGTTGCCTTCCCGCCCGAGAGACTTGCGATGACTATCGTCGAACCAGCGTCCTGAAAGAGTACGAAACCGTCCGGTGTGCCCTCCGTTGAGGTCACGGTCGCGGTAAATGTCACAGGCTGATTGAAAGCAGAGGGATTCAGCGAGGAGGTCACTGATGTTGAAGTTGGAGCCTTCGGCAAGAGCAACTCCGTGGCAGTCTGAACCTCGTTGTAGGTTGCCGTGACCGTCACGGTTCTGACACGCGGCACCACGGCCGTAGATACAGAGATGCCTGCATTGCGATAGCCTGCCGGAATGGTAACGGTGGTCGGTACGGGGAAGATACTCTGGTCGCTGCTGGACAGATAAACTGTAACATCTGTGGTCGCATACCGGTCGAGCAATACGAGGAGATCCACCGGTTTGCCACCGATGATGCTGGTCGGGTTGACGGTGACGCTCTGCAACACAACATCGGTCGCCACCTTCCGGTCCCAGAAGCCCCGGCCGAAGGTACCGATATGGAGCAGCGGAGGATTCGCATTGTCGGAATTAAGCTCGATGTCGAAGACTTTCACAACCGCCGGTAGGCCGTTCATGTAACGGTACCAGTTCACCCCCGCATTGTCAGTGCGGTAAACGCTGGTGTCTGTCGCCAGGAACATCTGCGTCTGGTCTGTCGGATTGGCGACGAGCTTTATGTATTGACCGTCTGGAAGATCTCCCGTGACATCCGTCCAATGCAGGCCGCGATCATTGCTGATGTACGCGCGAGCGGGCTTCGCTCCCCCCGTCGTGTAGGTTACCGTATAGGGTCGAAGGCTGGATCGGTCAGCCGCAATGATTCCTGCACCGTTCAAACTCGAGCCGGAGGGTAGTGGCGGAGTGCGGTCTTCATAAGTCATGGTGCTTAGTGAGCCATCAGTGTAACTGTCGGCTACATATAGTTTGCTGCTGGGCCACCCCGTTACGTAAAATACATACGCATTCGGATCGTTTGAAGCGTCGATGTACTTAAACCCGTCAGGCAGAAGTTTAGAATTGGCCCAAAGCCAATCGCACCTCGGATCAACTATCTTGAAGAGAATGTGGCTGCCAGAAACGGTGTAGATGAACGGAACTGGCCGGTTCGGTGTTTGGTCGATCATCGTCGTCGCAGCATAATCAAATGGATAGCAGGACCCGTAGTCTCCGGTCCAGTTCGAACCGCCGTCAGCAGAGTAAACCCGGCCAGTGCTCACTTCCATAGCGAATAGCCAGTTAGGGTTGTCCGGCGAAATGCTGACCGCGGCGCCGTCACCGCCCGTCAGTGCCACAATAGCGGGATTTGTCAAACGATCGAACGACACGACACCGTTGTCTTGTAGGCCGCTGAGACAGAAATCCGGAAGGGTCCGCGAGCAGGCGACGTCACCAGGAGCGAATACCTCCTCCACGTTGAGGTTGGTGCCATAGTTGAGCGTGCCAGAGACGCTGAGCGAGGTCTCATTAAACACGTACACTCCCCCGTCGCCGGTGCCGAGCACGTTGTTCGTGCCGGGTTCGAACACGAATTCTGTGTGATCAGAATGACCGTCATCGGGGAAGCTGGAGTCAACGCCACTGTGCTTCCAGACCGGAGGGTCGGCCGTTCCGTCATAAGTTACCAACATCCCGGCCATGCCGGCGAAGACAATGTCGGCGTTGTTCGGGTCTACCGCCAGCGTAGTCGTGTGGTAAGCTTGCTTTTGCCCACTGAATGGTGTTTTGGTGCTGGGTCCCTCCCCTGCCCTGATTGCGATCCAGTTGCCGTCGCCGTAGTTGTCGGATCTCCAGATTCCTTCCAGATAACCACCGTCACCGGTTGTCGTCATTGCATACACATGCCACGAGGCAGACTTCGATAAAGCGACGGCCACCCGCGGGATTAAATCTCCCGACTGTAGCGGTGCTAAAATTCCAGTTCCGATGGGAGCGAACGATTGGCCGTGAGTGGTAGACCGCAGGACGCCTATTTCCGGGGCACCCGCGTACCAGATCCAGGGGTTGTTCGTGTCCTGAACCAGATCGGTCACCTTGCCATTGTAAACTCGGCTCCAGCTATCGCCAAAGTCCGTGGAGCGCCAAATGCCGGAGTCACCTTGCGCGATTACGGTCTGGTTACTCGAATCGTTCACATCGATAAGGATCTTCTGGAAGGATTCGGGCCAAAACGTCCCGTCACTTGGAGACACGGAATGCCAGGTGGCGCCACCATCTGTCGTCTTGTACATCCCCGTTCCAGAATAATTTCTATAGAGGTCGCCCGATCCAATCAGGATGTTATTTGAGTTGCCTGGTTGTATGAGGAACGCTCCGACAGAAGGCGATCCGGGCAGCGTGTCGCTCACTGGCACGAAGACGACACCGACGAATATTATATTTACAGCTTTCCAGAGACCACCAGCAGTTGCGCCCAGCCACAACGTCGTGGATCCCTGGGCGTTGTCGTAGGCATACGAGGCCTGACGGATGCGACCGGTCTTAAAGTGCACCCCGTCCTTGTTCCAGATGCCCGAGCCGATCTGGGACCAGCCCGTTGTGGTCGGAGCATTGGATTGGAGGCTTGTCAGCGCTGGGACAGCAACTTGAGGTTCGGAGCGCATGCCTAGCGATCTGTCAATCTCCCGCTGAAACTCGTCCATCGGCAGCCGATTCTTCCACCTCCGGATCAGGGGGTCCTGATCTTCGTCATTCTCTCTGGCAGGGACTTGCTCGGGTAGGGAGCCACGAACGGCCAGCGCCGCTACGGGGTTCTGTGGTTGGCTGAAGGGGGGCGGCGGCGGATGCAGGCTGTCGTCGCCAACAACTTTAGGAGCAGACACTACCGGCGGGTGCACGAACTCGGTGTTAGTGCTTTGCGCCCAGCACTGCCTAGGCATCCACATTGCGAGCATGAATGGCACCGCGATCGCGATACGCTTGAGCCGCACAACATCATCCTTCATCGCGGATTTCCATTTTGGAACTGAGTTTCCGGCTGCGCGGCCAGTGAACCGGAATTTCCTTTTTGGCCACCGCCAATTCGGCCATGTGGCATACCACCAAGCGGTTGGAACTGGAACCAATCCATAAATTTCTCTCTCACAATTTTCTCCTTCGATGCCTTTGTCGTTGCATGCCGTTGGTCAAAGTCGCCGCATGCATCCATTCCGGAGGGTCAGAGGCGTCTCGCAAGTCCGGGTATTCCCGCGATCCTCTCTACTTACTCATGCGCGAATCCGAGCGGAAATCGATCATCACAAATAGCTATTTGCGGGAGGACGCCAGGCAAAGCTGAGGCGTGGATGGGCAGGCGATGCATAATCCGCACAGGACGGAAGTTCAGCATGATCAACACGGGAGGTATGACTGATACCCACGAAGTGACAGCGTTGCTTCTTGACTCTAACCGGCAGGCACTATCCGATTTTCGGAGGGTTTGCTATCGCCATGTATTTGATGCGGTGGTTATCGGCGAAACTCTGGAGTATGATCTCAGAATCCTTCGCGAGTCAAAATGGAAATCCCAAGTCAAATCGCACTTGAGATGCATTCAGTATTAGGACTCGCGATGCCATGGGCCAAAGGATTTGCAGTTCGACAAAAAGGAGGAATCACCATGCGGCCTCTCGGTTCTTTGTCCATGCTCATCGCAGGACTTCTCCTACTCCTCGCCCAGCCCACGCGGGCCACAACTTACGCAGTGGGTGCTTGCAGGCCAAGCCTTTCGAGCTTTCCCACTATCACCGCCGCCGTCGCCAGTGTGCCGTCGGGCTCCACTGTGCTGGTTTGCCCGAATACTTATCCCGAGCAGTTCACTATCTCAACGCCGCTAACCTTGCAAGGCGTTTCCAGCGGCAACTCGGCCCGGGCCGTGATCACAGTTCCCAGCGGAGGTCTGGCGGTTAGCCTGACAAGCATTATTGGGCTACCAGTGACGGCGCAGGTGCTCGTGACTGCTGGCCCCGTGAACATCACTAATATTACCGTGGATGGCACTGGCAACAATGTGAGTGGTGCGTCGCTTCTCGTGGGAATTTTCTATGCGAGCGGTTCCGCCGGCACCGTTAACGAGATCACCGCTCGCAACTTAAGCGGCGGAAACGGAGGTTATGGAATCTGGGCGGAGAACGGGAATACCACAAACGAGTCTGTGACAATTCAAAACAACAGTGTCCACGATGTCGAATATGGAATATTGGTAACCAGCAACCAGACCCCCCCTACGCTCACTGCCACCATAAGAGGAAACAACGTGGCCAACGCTTATTACGACGGCATTCACGTATACACCGCGGCCGGCACCATAACCAGCAATGTCATTACCGCCAGCGGGGGCGGCATATACGATGGCTCCCCGATCAGCGCGTTAAGTAATACTGTGGCAAACACGAAAGTCGGAATAACTATCGGTAGCGGTGGAGCAATTGTGAAGTCGAACGTACTGTCGGACACCATTGAAGGAATTTACCTAGACGGTTTCGGCGCGACGATCGAGGCCAACAAAATTACGAAGGCCAGTAGCATGGGAATCGACTTCAACTGCATCGCCGGCAATACCATATCCGGCAACACAATCAGTGATACGCCCATTGGCGTCGGCCAGGTGCCGTCGGCCCTCACCGTGTCTAACACCTACGACAACGTGGACACTATCCGCAACGGCGCGTGCATTTCCGCGGAGTCCCATCTGGCGACGCCAGTGGGTGCGAAGGAATTTCCATTGGCATTAAGGCCTGGTCGTCCGAATTGAGACGAAAAGGACGCTCTGCGACCCTTCCTTCCGCGCGGCACCAAAGTTGGGTCTAGCTCACTCTGGCAGCCTTTGCCTTTGCTTTCGATTTGACCGATTCTCATACCAAGAGAGTCCTATGTACATATATATGCCTATGTGTTATCCTATATGCTCATGAAGCGGACGGCACTCTTTCTAAGGGAACAGCAGCTGGAGACGCTCCAAAAGCTCTCCGAGAAAACCGGCGCACCTGTCGCAGAATTGATTCGACGCGCCATTGACGCTTACTTGCTTTCGAGAAAGAAGGAATTGAAGTAAACGGGACGCCACGGTGTTCTAGCACCGCGACGCCCCTAACCACAACTCAAAGGAGACTTGAGCCATGGCTACTGAAAAGCTATCATCTGAAGGATTCCCAGCAAAAACTAAACCGAAGCGCGCAGCATTGTATTGCCGGATTTCAACCGCTGACCAGCATCCGGAAACGCAGCTCTACGACCTCCGCGAAATGGCAAAGCAGCGCGGATATGAGGTCGTGCATGAGTACACCGATGTAATTTCTGGTGCGAAATCAAAGCGACCGGGACTTGACCAGCTGATGGCAGATGCAAGACGAAATCACTTTTGATTCTCATCGTTGCTGCTTTCGATCGACTCGCGAGGAATGTTCGGCATTTCTTGGAATTGCTAGATGAACTGAATCATCTGGGCATCGAGTTTGTCAGTCTGCGCGAAAATATCGACACGGGAGGTCCGCTCGGACGCGCTATGTTGACTATCATCGGCGCAATTTCGGGCTTGGAATTAGACCTTATGCGGGAAAGAATTTTGGCAGGAATGCGTCGAGCGAAATTGGAAGGCCGGCGAATCGGTCGTGCTCCGCTGGATATCGACAGACAGCAGGTCGTCGGTGATCGCCGCTCGGGAATGAGCTTGACCAAAGTGGCGAAGAAACATCGTGTCTCCCGAGCAACGGTCTGCCGTTTGGTAAATGCAGCCACTGAACTGAATAAGCCGATTATTTCGAAGCTCGATGTCCACGAAACAGCTGCTCCTGTGACCGAAGCGAGCAATTTGCCCACTGCCGCTTAACCGAAAATTTGAAGTCGTACTTAACTTGTCCGGTTTGCGCTGCCAGCTCAGCCGGTCGATGCAACACCACCTAAGCTGTTGGTCCGACAATGCTTCCGCGGGAGAACCATCTCTTTGGCTATACTCGGTCAAAACCTAGCTAGGGCAGCGTTTCGGCTAGTCTAACCCTAGCGAAGGATTTTAGCTTTTGTTTTCAATGCAAGGTGGGTTCGAGCTTAGTGTTGCGTCGACCCATTGAATCCACCGCGGTAATCAGCGTTATGATGGAATGGCCTCACTCAATCCAGAGGATTACTGCTCGCGGCGGGTGACTTTGGGGACTAGGATAAGCGAAAAAACCCCGGCCAACAAAAGCGCCCAGGCCATCCCAAGGGATATGCCACTGGCGACATCGCTCGGGTAATGCACCCCGAGGTAGATGCGAGACGCTCCCACCAGCAGAATGATCGCCACGGTTATCGTCAGGATCGCGATTTGATGCCCGGCTCTCTGAAGATGCCGGCACACAAGAATCGCCATCGTCAAATAGAGAGCCGCCGCTGTGAGCGAGTGACCGCTTGGATAGGAAAAGCCCGAAACCTGGATGAGCTGTGTAACTTCGTCAGGGCGACGCCGGTCGATATAGTTTTTTACTGCACTCGTCAAAATTCCGGCACCCACAGAAGCTGCCACCAGTTGCAGCGCCGCCAGCCGGTCCTTCAAAACAAGAAGAACACACAAAGCTACGGTCGACATCAGCACCACGAGTGTGACCGACCCCAATGCCGTCAAATCCACGGCTATCATCGTAAGCAAGGGAGTTCGTGCCTTCGCGAAACCAATCAGGATCGTCCGGTCCAGGCCAGCCACCTCGTGCTCCAGCAGTTCAGAAGTGAGCTTGATGAAAAGAGCAAAAAGCAGGGCCGCTGCTCCCAACCACCAGGAGATCTGTATGACGCGGGACAAGAACTGGGCAGGGCTCGGTAGCATGCTGCATCCTACGTTACATCTCTGCGCTTACTATGTGAATCGGACCCAGACCAGAATGTTCTCATACGCAAGCCGCCCCTTCTGCCGGCTGCGTTTAGGAACTCTTTTACAGGAAACTTACTTGTCCGGTTTGCGCGTTAATCAGGACTTAGCAAGTTCAATCAAGGGGACCGACGCGCGAGTGAATTTCTTAGGATCTAGACACCTGATCCGGCGAGTCTTCCGATTGCGATTCCAATTAAGTATGTCACTGTTCCCTCGACTGCGCCCACAACGGTCATTTCAAGACCGCTTGACCACCATGAACGGATGGTAATGAGCGATTTGGCGGCGCCGACAGCGAAGTGCGCGACGAGGGAGACCACGGCAGCACAGATGATCGCGGGATAACCACTTAAAAAGAAAAAAGGAATAATAGGAATGACCGCGCCTACGGCTGTGGAGAGAGCCCCTGAGAAAGCCGAGGTCAACGGTTTTCTGAGTCCTTCCTCGGTCGTGTTCAGACGTTCCCGCGCGAGTGCGCGGACGAGCTGGGATTTGTCGCGAGCCAGGTCCTCCACGAAACGGTCGGCCTCTTCCGGAGTTAAGCCACGAATTTGATAGCTGAGGGAAAGAACTTCACGCGCTTCGGCTTCGTTGTACTCGACGGCATCGCGCTCGCGCGCAAACTCAGCTTCATAGATTTCACGTTCACTTTTGGCTGCGAGGAAGGCGCCCGAACCCATCGATAGCGCGCTGGCAATCATGCCCACCGTTCCCGCGATGATTACGAATTTGCTGTTGCCGAGCGTCGCTCCGGAGACACCGGAAACAATCCCGAAGATCGCGCCCAGACCATCGTTGACTCCATAGATTGCATCACCAACCCAACCGGATACTTTTAGATGTCCTTGCTGCCGGGCGGCCATGAGACCGTCGAGCGCCTGTCTGGCCTGCTCCGGCGTAGATTGAGGAATGGGGCGCCGATTGCGGATGAGACTACCGAGCAGTTGGTAGTGCTCGCGTTCATCCGCCAGAATCTGGTTGAGTACTTTGACACTGGGTTCGTCGCCGATTTCGGTTAGCTGCTTGGCGTACTTTTCGATGTCACGGCTTTCGTCCAGCTCCAGCCGCCGCAACGTGATGCCTACACCCCCTATACGATTGGAAATTGTATCGGCCTCGCCGGACTTTGAGCCTTCATAGACCGGATTGGGACCTCCGTGTGCGCGAATGCGGTCGGCCCAGAGATCCGCGTGGTGTTTTTCGGCGGATGCGAGAGTGCGGAATGCGCTCAGCTGCACCGGGCCTGTTTCGCGGTCCGCCAGAGTTTGGTAGGTGTGGTATCCCTGCATCTCGGCCCGCCAATTGCTTTCCAGGATTTTAAGGAGTTCTCGGCGCTTGTTGGCGTCCAGGTCAAAAGGGGGGCCAGGGGAGACGGCGCTCATGTGCAAATCTCACGTGGTCTGAGACGACTCATTGCCTGGAATTCTGAATTGAGACCTGTGTCCTGTGCATCGTACGCTTCGCTTGCTCTGGACTCAACGAATTTGCCTCCAGAGCTGGCCGCAGCGAGGGCCCGGCAGAGTTAGCCCACAAAGATTGCTAGACGCAAGCCGCGCTAACTCAGATCTGATGGTGTTGCATCGACCTATTGACACCACCGCGTTAATCAGGCAAGTGGATATGCCCCGCTGCCCTCCAAGCGCTGTCCGTTGACTTCAGGTTCTGGGCGCACCTAAGATAAGCGCCTAATGGCGCATTCCACATCGCTCATCGGACATTCACGCTGCGGCGTCGCCGGTCAAAATCCTCTTTACGATATTTACCTCGAAGGGTTCCCGTACTAATTCCCCGATAGTTTGCTGCAACCAACAGCAATACGCAACCCAGTCGTTTTATTTTGATCATAGCTTTGCTCTCCCATCTTCGAGAATTTTCACAAAATGGACGAGTGGAGAAGGGATGCATTTCATTCAGCTTGATCTACTTTTGCGCTGAAGCGGCACCAACTCTACTCCGCCCATGGTCCGCAGAATCCAAGTGGGCTCGCTTTTCCATCTCCAAAATCACAGCCGAAAAATCCTGCTCCGCTCCCCAGGCCGATTGTGCTGCATTGACCTCGAAGGCGGCTCGTGTCGCGGGCATCTCCGCACCCACCGCTGCCGCAAGTTTGAGAATCAGTCCAAAATCCTTGTTCATAAGCCGAAGCGGAAATTGCGGGCTGTAGTCGTTCTTTATTGCTTTTTCCAGTTTGCCTACATGTGCGGGAGCGACGACCGCAGTTTCTGAAAGAACCTGCAGCAAGCGGTTGCGATCGAGCCCAGACTTCTCACCGAACGCAACGGCCTCAGCAATCGCCTGCATTCCTATTCCCAGCAGGGCGTTCACGGCTAGCTTCATAACCGCTCCGGAGCCGCTAGGCCCGAGATAAAAATGCTTTCGCGCGATCACGCGGAAAATCGACTCGGCAGCAGAGAAACATCCCTGGTCGCCGCCGCCAAACAAGATCAGCGCTCCCTGCTCGGCGGCCGGGGTGCTCCCCGATATGGTCACGTCGAGTACGTCAACTCCACGCTCGGAACCTAGTTTCGAGAGTTCCAGCGACGTCTGCGGATTCACCGTGCTCATGTCTATAACGAGCGCGCCGCGAAGCGCATTAGCGAACGCGCCATCCGGCCCTTTGTATACGTCTAGAACAGCTTCATCGCTCGGAAGGCACGACAACAAGACATCACAAGTGGAGGAAAGTTGCGCAACGCTCTCCGCGACGGTACCGCCATAGCGAATCAGCTCCTCGGCCTTGCTGCGGTCCCGGTCATAAGCGGCTACCTTGAAGCCGGATTCGAGCAACCGCTGCACGATGGGATGGCCCATGTAGCCGACTCCGAGAAATCCGAGCTTATTTTTTTCCGAAGTGATTGGATTCATGGCGAATCTCCTTTCGTTCAGAGCTGTACGAGTTCTTTGCCACTTGTAGTCGGGTTTCGTTCCCGTTGTCTACAGACTCAAGTTGATGGGCAGCTCGATGTTTCTAGGCGGAGGCGGTGTTTCTTGCCGGGGGCGCCATGAATTCCGGACCAACTGGATTGGCAATCGCCTGCCGCAGAATCTCATCGATCGCCGCGAGCGCATCGGCGTCGAGCTTCCAGTCGAGGGTGCCCGGCACAGCTTCCAGTTCTTTAGGATGGCGCGCGCCCCACAGTGCCGCAGTGATTCCGGGCTGGTCCAGCACCCAGCGCACGGCGAGATCCATCACGTGTTTTCCGTATTTTTTTTGCGCCAGATCGTCCAGTTGCTGAACCGCATTCAGATATTGCGCGAAGCGCGGCGGCTGGAATTTCGGATCGGACTGGCGAAGATCATCGCCAGTGAACTTCGTGTCCGGCCGCATAGTCCCGGTCAAGAGACCCCGGCAGAGAGGCCCATAAGCGAAAGCGTTCAGATTCTTCTCGCGCACGTAAACCAGCACGTCGCGTTCAATCTGACGCTCAAAGAGGTTATAAGGAGGCTGGACGGTATGCAATTCAGAGACAGACATGAACCGGTTCATCTGCTCCAGTGAATAATTGCTCACACCGATCGCACGGATCAGGCCTTCCTTAAAGAGGGCTTGCATGGCCCGGGCGGTTTCTTCGATCGGGACCGCCAAATCCGGCCAATGGACTTGATAGATGTCGATATAGTTTGTGCGGAGGCGACGGAGCGAATCTTGGACCTCCTTCCGGATGCGATCGGGCGAGGAGTTCCGCGAAACCGAGCCGTTGTGCCACTCGAGTCCGACTTTGGTCGCGATGAAAACCTTTTCCCTATGTCCTCTTTCCTCAATTGCCTTTCCGACGATTTCTTCGGAAACGCCGAAACCATAAACTGGCGCCGTGTCGATCAGATTGATCCCTTTGTCGAGAGCGGCGTGAATCGTTCGAATTGATTCTCTTTCGTCTGTGCCGCCCCACATCCAACCACCGATAGCCCACGTGCCCTGCGCAATTCGCGAGACATTCATCTCCGTGCCGGAAACCACTGTGTATTCCATGTACTTCATCCTTTCCTGTGAAATGAAATCTGCAAATATCTAGTTCATCGCGGTTGAGTTTCCGCTGTCGAGCTTCCTTCAATATCGAGAAACAAATTGCTTGCTGGTCGGTTGCATGGACCCGAGTAAAGCGAAACGATACATGGGCATGAGAGTCACCACGCTGTGAGGATATGCAGGTCGCGGAACCAACGATACACGCAACGAAACAGATTTGTAAACCTTTCGAAGCGAGTGGTCCCCGGCCACGCGGCTAACTCCTGATAAGTCGGAAACTTGAAACTGAAGCTGTGAAGAAACCCTCCGAATTTCCGTCATCCGCCGAGATCAGGTGACTGCGCCAACTCCTGGCCCAACTCCGGTCGAAGAGATCGGAGCCAAGGTCGCTAATCAGGTCGCAGCACCTGCTGAATTGAGGACGCCCACCTTGCAGCGAGCGACAATCGCTCAGAAAAGACTGCGGATGGAAGGATGGCGACAGAGGCGGCCCGGCTAAAACGCAAGGATCCACAGGAAGAAAGAAGAAAGAAGAAAAACTGACTCACGCCGGCCTTCTCATGGAAGGAGTTGTCCCCTGGGGGATCTGATTGATCGGATTAGCAGCATGAAACGACTAACAAACACTGAAGTTGCCGTGTCAGAGCTTGGCCATTGCAAAGCGGTCAGACGATTAGTAAACCGAAAGAGTAGGGCCCAGACCAGATGACCAATTAGTCCCAGTGACCCCTGTCACTGACAACTGTGCTAAACGATACATACGGCAAATCAAACCGGGGCTAGAGTTGTGACACTTCCAGCAAGACGGAGATGAAAAGTGCCAATCAAAAAAACTATGAAAGCGGCAGTTGTTGAAAAATTTGGCCAGCCGTTGGTCGTGCGAGAAGTTCCAGTCCCAACGCCTGGGCCAGGGCAGGCACTGGTAGAAGTGTTTGCCACTGGAGTATGTCACACAGATCTGCATGCTGCCGACGGCGACTGGCCCATCAAGCCAACCCCGCCGTTCATCCCCGGCCACGAAGGAGCAGGGATCGTCGCGGCTCTCGGTCCCGGAGTCACACACTTAAAGGAAGGCGACCGCGTTGGAATCGCATGGCTGCACAGCGCATGTGGGCATTGTGACTACTGTCTCTCCGGATGGGAAACGCTCTGCACAGAGCAGCAAAACTCCGGATATTCAGTGAACGGAACATTTGCGGAGTTCGCACTAGGCCAAGCAGATTATTTGGGAAGAATTCCCAGGAATCTTTCGTTTGTGGATGCGGCCCCTATCCTCTGCGCAGGCGTCACCACCTACAAGGGGTTGAAAATGACCGAGGCGCGACCCGGTGAATGGGTGGGTGATTTCAGGAATAGGCGGCTTGGGCCACGTGGCCGTACAGTACGCGAAGGCTATGGGACTGCGCGTCGCCGCGGTGGACCTGGGACCAGAAAAGATGGCACTGGCCAGGAAGCTCGGAGCTGAAATTACCGTTGATGCGAAAACGCAGGACCCTACCAACGAAATCCAAAAACAAATCGGCGGCTCGCACGGAGTGCTGGTAACGGCGGTTTCACCGATCGCGTTCAAGCAAGCTGTCGGCATGCTTCGTCGCGGTGGCACTTGCGTGCTCAACGGCCTGCCGCCGGGCGAGTTTCCCGTTTCGATTTTTGACGTAGTTCTGAACGGCTACACGATACGTGGCTCGATCGTGGGCACGCGCTTGGACCTGGAAGAATCACTGGCGTTTGCTGGTGCAGGCAAAGTGAAGGCGACCATTGAGACTCTGCCGCTGGAATCCATCAATGATGTGTTCAGCCGACTGAAGAAGGGGCAGGTGAATGGGCGCGTCGTACTCGGCCTCAAAGAGGAAAAGTTTGCGAAGGTCG
>Ga0073928_10007121_pt1 | contig 14691 bp, 15 predicted proteins | sample PaiPotPPA55metaG_FD_76969 | JGI IMG/M metagenome (GOLD analysis project Ga0073928, IMG submission 76969) | Iron sulfur acid spring bacterial and archeal communities from Banff, Canada, to study Microbial Dark Matter (Phase II) - Paint Pots PPA... ... | reverse complement strand
GTGTCGAGACCTCTGCGTTCCTCAAACTCGGTTTCATCGGGCTCGGGACTGCCTTTGCGGGGCAACGCGGCGATTTCCGCCTTACGCTCGCGAAGCCTTGCAAGCAATTCCGGCGGCGGCGGGGTGGGTGCCGCCAATCTTACCTTTTCGCCGTCAAGCCAAAGTCTGACGCCGTGCCCGGCAGCTTCTTTGATGACTCCGCGGGCGATCATATCTCACCCTCCCATTCACTCAAATCATTCGCGCACTCGCGTGAATCGCCGTTTGGGGGGTTTACAACCTCACACCCGTACACCTCATTTAAATTCAACGTGTTAGAAGAACTTTCATCCGTACGCCCATTTTTTTGGTGTACGGTTTGCTTTTCATCTAAGTCGTCGATTTCATTTATTGTGTACGGGTGTACGGATGAAAAGGGGGAAAGATAGCGCCCGAACGCATCGGCGAAGAATTCAAGCTTGTAGCCTTTGGCCCGGTCGTGCTTTGGCCCAACGTTTTTAGGGGAGACGCCAAACGGCTTTAGCCGACGCGCAAGCAAGTTTTGCGTCAGCGCCTTGCCGCGATTACATTCGCCCCAGGGCCGGTCACGCATCGCAATAAGGGCTGAAACGAGCGCTTCGCTCGCGATTTCTTTTTCGCCTATTGCCTCGAACACTTCACGAATATCCGCGAGAAGCATGGCCCCATGACTTGGTTCCTCTTCAATGCCGCTCAGGGCGAGCGCCGCTTCGCGCGCCTTTTGCGGCCAGGCCCCGCCCGCCACTTCGGCAATCGCAATTAGCAGTTCCCAGTTGTCTTGCTCGCGGTCATTCAAGGCTTCCGGCAGGTGCGGCCTCGCGCCGGCTACAGCCTTGCCATTGTCTTCGGCGAAGCGGGCAAGTTTGCGCGTCAGGGTCTCGAATAATCCCGGATTGGCGTGGCGAAGGCGCTCGATCGTTTCGCCGCAAAGCTTCCGTTTGAGGGATATGGTGATGCTGCGATCTTCAATCGTCGCAGGGCGCTTGCCGATGCCTACGATTGCCTTAAATCCCCAAGTCGCAAATTGCCTGGGTTCGTGATCATCTCCAACCGTCCGCACGACGAACGCAGTATCGCGTGTGTGCCCTGAATTTATAAGGCCGCGCAGCTCTTCGTTGCCGCGAAGGAACGTGTCGGCTTCGTCGACAAGCAGGGTGGGGGCGTGTTTTTCGATTGTACGAAATACCGCCGCTGGAGAAATACTCGCCGCGGTCAGCGGTCTTTTTACAAGCTTTCTGGTGACCGAAAGGGCAGTCGATTTTCCGCACCGCATTTCCGGCGAGGCGATGTTTAAAATGGGTGCAACTTGAGCAACCGGCTCAAACCATGTCCCACAGCTCCACAACACCAGCGCCACACGCGCCGCCGGTTCGCACACAATAAATCGCGGAAACGTTGCCTCGATTTCGTCAAGAAGCTCCGCGCCGTCCACAGGCTCCGGCCACGGCTTGGGCGCGGGAAATTCGAGCTGCTTGCCCTGGCCAACCGTGCAGCCTTCGTTCCGCTCGGTGGCCCTGAGCTTATCGAGGACCGTCGCACGGACTCCGAGTTTTTTCGCGGCCTGTATTCTGACCCGCTCGTAAGCCGGGTCGCTTAATGCGGCGAGTCTCCGGACTTCGCGGATAAATTCTTCATCTTCCGGCGCTCCTTCCGCATGAACAACGCCGTCGGGCTCGGGGCTTGCCTCGATGTGCTTTTGTGATTCCTTGTCCAAAGCGCGATCTACTTCCTGCCGCAGTCGGTTCCAGTATTTGCTCGCAATGCCGTCAATGTTGTCCGCGAAAAGCGCTTCAATCTCAGCCGCGTTCCAGCCGCGATATTTGAGCGCACGGACTACCTTGAAAAATTCCTTGGAGCGGTCTTGCGCATCGGGCTTGCGCACGAGGTCAAGAATCCAACCCGGCATATTGCCCGAGCGGTGCGAATAATCGGCCGGCCGGTCTTCGCCGCCATCAAGGTCGGGAGCTTGTGTTGTAGTGCGCCGGTGGTTGTCTATCGCTGCGTCGAGGTTCGCAAACTCACGGTTCCAGCCGTCGAGCGGGTCGCCGGTCACGGCAATGAATTTGACGGCCTTCCGGTAGATTTCACAAGAGCCGCCGCCTGGCGCTTTCAGCTTGTTGTGAACCGGCGGGTCAGCGCGCCCATAGCCGATAATGCGTAAGCCGGTGCCGCTTGGCGTGATCTCCACATAGGACCGCGCCTCTTCGATCAAGCCTTGCGCCCATAGCGCGAGCGCGCCCGTCTTTGGATTGCGGCAATCATCGAGATCGAAAGCTGCAATCCAAGTTGTCGCGGTTGGCGTGAAGGTGGCCTGCTTTGTCGTCGCAACGGTTGGCGTGAGCGCGAAGGACACGCCGTCAAAGCCGTGCCGCTTGGCTGCGGCGATCGCTGTTTCAAAGTCGCACCAGTCGCATGGGTCTTTGCTTGATGCGTGCCGGTTCGGGTCCGCCGCGACGTAAGGCGCCTTTGACGGCTTGCCGTCGCCGTTCCTGGCCTCATGTCGCCACATGACCCAGCGGCGTTGCGCAAGGAGCGGCTGCAATGGCTCTGTGGCTTTTATCCTGGCCGCAAGACGGTCAATGGGGCCGCCCTCCGCGCCGATCGCGGCCCCATCGGCATTCCGAGCCCCGCCGGCGCCCGCTGCCGTTAAGCGTTGAGGCGGCGCGCATCGGTTCATGCACCCTCGCCGCCTATGTCGGAAGTCGATCGCCGGACGCGTTCCGAAAGCCAGGCTCGCACATCGGCAGGGCGATACCTCACTTGCGTTTCAAGCTTGACGTAGCGGGGGCCGTACCCGGTGAGGCGATCCTTTTCGAGCGTGCTTACCGCGCGGCCCGTAAGCTTGGCGACTTGCGCCACGCTTAGCAAAGGCTCAAGGGTAGGTGACGCGCTTCGGCTGATCGCGAGTCCGTGAGCGGGGCAGGGACAGCGCACAAGCCACCCTCGGCCACTACGGATTGAACCAGGAAGGGCTTGCGCAATTGAGCGGGCGGTTGTATTTCGACCATTGATTCCAGAGTGCACGAAATCAGTTGATCGAGCCCCGCCGCCGCCCGCTGCGGGGTTTCGTTTTGCGCCCATCGGTCATGAACCTTCGCCGACGGCAGATTCTGAAGTGGACTGACGGACACGCTCGGCTAGCCAGGCTTGCACGTCCGATGGCCTGTAGCGAACGAGACGGCCCATCTTGATGAACTGTGGCCCAGTTCCGGCGACGCGATCTTTTTGCAGCCTCGGAACGCCACGCCCGAGGATTTCGGAGACTTGAGCTTCCGTTAAAAGTGCTTCGACGGTCATTGATAAGCTCCAACAGTGCCACCTTGTTGAAGCTTGCCGTACCTTGCTTGGCCTGTCCCTGCCTACGAAAACAAATAGCCTCGAATTTTGAGGTGCTCAAAACTCCACTTCGCCCGCCGCAACGAGGTGCACAAGTGATGCGTTTGCCCGATCCTTCATCGCCTGTTCGTGGACGATGCGGACGGCATCGCTCGTGACGTTTTCCGATTTGCCAAGGCTACTGGCAACGCTCTCGTAAGCCTTTGCGAGCGTCATGCCGGTGGCGTGCAATTTTTCCACATCCACTGCAATTTCAATGTTCCGACGGAAAGAGCGCTTTTTCCTTCCCCTCTTTGGCGGGCCGTGAAGGATGCGGGCGAGCTTCCTTACGGGATCGGGGCTTACCAATATTGCGTGGCCAATGTCGAGCGCGAACTCGCGAAGGTAAAACGAAAGCGGGGCGATGCCTGTCATGGCTGCAAGGCTTTCAAAAAAATCGAGCCTTCTGGTGCGCCCTTCGGCCGTCTCACGCCGCGGGGAGTGCACGACACGGTAGAGCAAAGCCCAATGGCACGCCGCGTTGGCGCGTTCGTCAGGATCGGCGGTTGCAGCGTTTAGAACGTCGCGAGCTACGCGAGCCCGCCAAAATAATCTCTCAAGCGCAGCGCGCGTTTCATCGCGCTTGTAGTCGGACATAGGGCGCCTCCGCAGACGCTCCGCAAAGAGGGAGGGCGGCAACCGGATGCGGAACTCCGGCCTTCGGCCCGTCGGCCTAGCCGCCCAAGGTCGTTTTATCGCGATTTCACCATCGGCACGACGTTCCGTGCGGGACTGCCCATAGCCGCCGAGATCGTTGATCCGATGGCCTCGACCGCACGCCGCATCGGGTCGGCGTCGAGATGCGCGTAGCGATGTGTGGTGGCTGCTTGCGTGTGCCCCAAAAGCTTGCCGATGATCGGGAGCCCAAGCGACGCGCCTGCCCCGATCGAGGCGAACGAATGCCGCAAATCGTGGATGCGCACGCCATCGAGCCCCGCCGCTTTCGTGACTGCCGCCCAAGGCCTCTTCAGATCGGCGCGCGGCTGCCCGGCCTTCTCGCCAGGAATGACAAAGGGGTTACCCTCGATGCGAGGAAGTGACGCGAGGATCGCGAGCGATGCCGCGCTGAGATAGACCGGTTTTTTGCCGCTCTTGCTATCGGGCAGGAAGATTACGCCACGTTCGAAATCCACGTGCTCCCATCGCGCGTGCAGAATTTCGCGCAAGCGGGCGCCGGTCAGGATCAGCAAGCGGATCGTCGCGACCGCGAAGGGGTCCAGCATGGCGCGGCGGTGATCCTCCTTAGGAGCGTGCTTCGCTTTCGGACTGCTCTCATCGATTGCATAGGTTAGGCCTGCGGTTTCGCCTTCGCGGAGCGCGTCACCAAGCCCTGCAAACTCTTCGCTCGTAAGAAACCTCTCGCGGCGATGCTCGCGATAGCGCCCGATACCTTTAGCCGGATTGTTGTGCCCTTCCGGCAAGAGCCCGTGTTGCGCTCCCCATGAGAAACACTTCGAGATAGTGGCAAGGGAGCGGTTTGCCGCGAAGGGCGTGTCCGCTTGGTCCGTGTGCAACGCCGCAAGGTGCGTGCGTGTGAGCGCATGCGCCTTAAGCGAGCCATGCGCGGCGCGCAGTCTCTCCAACGCGATCCTGTAGTGGCCCGCCGTTTTTGCCTTGAGCTTTGATCTGGCGTGACCCTCAAGGAAAGCATCGATAAGCCCGCCGATTGTCGGGGAAGCCCGCCGGCTAATTTTTTCCGCTTGCGGGTCACTTCCTAGCCGGACGGCCGCCAAGGCCTCTTGCGCGGCCCGCCTGGCCTGGTCTGGTGTCAGCGCACCCAAAGCCCCAAGGGTGAGCCGCCGCGTGGCAACGCTACGCCCCCCGCCGTGAGGCCTGTATTCGACAATGAAGCTCTTATGCCCGCTTGGCATGACGCGCACGCCAAAGCCATGCAGCTCGCGGTCGTAAGCGACGTAGGGTTTCGCCTGGGACTTTAAGGCATCAACCGTCCGTTTGGTAAGCTTGGCCATGTCATGCCTCCATTTCCCGTGTCGGCACCGTGTCGGCACCGCAAAAGCAAGCCGCGAAGGCTTACGGAAGCATAATATGGTGCTATCCGCAGAATTGTCGAGAGAAAATCAGGATTATGGAAACAAAAAGCAACCCAAGAAGTCAACGGCCGTGAGACTTTTAATCAGGAGGTCATGTGTTCGAATCCCATCGCGCTCACAAATAAAATCAATAAGATAGCGTTGATTAATTTAAAATATGCAGTCCACGGCATATCGTGGTAAGCATACGGTAAGCAGAAAGCAGAAATTCGAGGCAACCATCGGCCAGCCTCTCTTTGAGGTGCGCTCACGATGACCCGCTGCACCTCGCGCCTCGATATGCGGACTGAGGTCGAACAGCTTCGTCCTGGTTGATGAAGGCAAGCAGCTCGTTGCCAGTGATGCCCTGCTGGTTGGCGGCCCAGTCACGCCAGCGGTAGGGTGGCTCGAGGGCGGGCTGGAACTTCTTGCCGGCGAGTGCCACCTCCTCTTCCCGCTGGATCTCAAGGTCATCCAGGAATTTCAGGAACATGATCCAGGTCAGCAGCGGCAGACGGTCGAGGGCCCCCTCCATCATGTCGCAACCACGCAGACTTGCCCTTCTAACTATGAATCTGCGGGTAAGGAGCTCAAATCTCTTTGGGCGCGCAAATGATTTCAATCACTTACGTGCAGCGCACCGTTCTAAAACGAAAATTAGAACGGTGTTCCGGGGCAGGCTCGAGAAGTGCCCACCGCTCCTCCCCCAACCCAAATGGACTCGACAAAATCTATTAATCAGCATAAGTGACCAATGTGGTACACAAAACAAAACGAGTTACCAGAAAGGTCACAGCGGTGAAAGAGCCGCCGCCAAAGCCTGCCGACTTGTCACCGGACGACATTCGTCGAATCCGCGAAAGTCTGGGCTTGTCGCAGGCCGAGGCCGGTGAGGTTCTCGGCGGCGGACCACGCGCGTTCACCAAATACGAAAGCGGCACAATCAAGCCCGCCGCGTCCATCGCCAACATATTGCGGGTGCTGGACACAAATCCAAGCGTGCTCGGCACCCTCACTGGCAGCAAGGTGGTGCCGATCAACAACGACGGCAACCGTCCCTTCGAGGCTACTGGGCAACATATTGCCGCCCTGACCGACCGGAAATTGGCCAACCTCTCGCGCCGGCTTCTCTCTGCCGAGGCGCAAAGCGGCAACCTGCCGATGGACGGTATTCATGTCGCGGCGATCATAACGGCCCCGGATGGCGGCGAGGACGCCCGCATCGAGTGGGCGGGAGGGGTTGAAAGAACCGCTTACCTTCCCAATAGGCTGTCCCAGTTCCAGTTCAAGGCCACGCCGATTTCTCCCGCCGAGGCCGCGAGCGACGTTCTCACATCGGCCAAGACCGTCAAGCCGATGATCCGTAGCGCGCTAGAGGCGGGCGGCACTTACGTCATACTGTGCGCCCGCTCCTACACGAAAAAGCAAATCGCAAAGCGGGAGAACAGCATTCGGGAAACCCTCGCTGATGCCGGCATCCCGATAAAGCCTGCACAAGTTCAGTTCCGCGACGCGGACCAGATCGCCCAGTGGGCGAACGAGCATCCGCCGGTCGCTGCCTGGGTTTTGGAGCAAACGCAACCGGGCCTGATCGGCCCCTTCCGCGATTGGACGCATTGGGCCGGGCGCCACGAACACGACAGCTCGCCCTTCGTTGCCGATACGCGCCTCGCGAAATTCAACGAGAAATTGCGGACGCTCATCACGCCCCCGGGGGGCGTCGCGCGCGTGGTCGGCCTTTCCGGGGTTGGAAAATCCCGCCTTGTCTTGGAAGCGCTCGGCCCGACCGACGAGGAGGAGACGGCGCGCCCAAAGCTATGCGACTTGGTTCTCTATGCCGTGGAGTCCGAAGCGGGATCGACCACCGTCAAGAACATCGTCCAGAACCTCGCCGACGTGTCGATCCGCGCCTTGGTCGTCGTTGATCGCTGCGCGTCCGAGACCCACCTCGACCTTGCGGCAATGGTGAAGCGCTCTAGCAGCCGCTTATCGCTGGTCACTATCGATCACGAGATACCGCCTGACGAGCATCTTCCTGACGACGCGCTCCTCGTCGAGCGTGCCGACAAAGCGGTCATCGACGGCATCCTCAAACATGTCGCGCCCAATCTGCCCACTGAAGATCACCGTCGTTTGCTTCTCTTTGCCGCTGGCTACCCGCAGATTGCACGCTTGATCGGGCGTGCTTGGCTTAGCGACATCCCGATCGCGTCGGCAACCGATGATGATCTTATCGACCGCATTCTCATCGGCAGGAAGGCGTTCGATCCCGGTTTGATGAAAGACGCTGGCATGCTCTTGAGCGCCTTCGGTCTACTCGGGTACAAGCCGCCCCTCCATGCCGACCTCGCGGAGGCCGCCAAATTCAGCCGATGCACTGTCGATGACTTGCGCGCGGCTTTCGATGAACTTGACGCGCGTGGCGTCACCCAACGCCGTGGCCGTCTCATAAGCCTTCAGCCCCGCCCCGTCGCATTCGCTTTGGCGGAAAGGCAGTGGCGACGGTGGAGCCCATACCAATGGGATGAATTGCTGGCAGGCGATTTGCCGCAGCATTTGCGAAGCCGCGCGGTCCGCCAACTTACGATGCTGAATACCAAGTCGATTGCAACGGAAGTTGCGCGTCATCTGTGCCGCCTGGACGGTCCACTTGCTTCGCTCGATTCGCTTTCGCAGGACGAAAACGCCGAGGTCCTCTCCGCCCTGGCCGAGATCGACTCTGAGGCGGTTGTCACGCTGCTCGAACGCGTCCTTGAGCCGCTCACGGAGGCCGATCTGAAGGACTCAGTGAAGAGCGGTGCGCGTCGTCAATTGGTACACGCTTTAGAGAAAGTTTCATGTGTCGAAAAGACCTTCGAACGAGGCGCGAGATTGATGCTCGATCTTGCTGTCGCGGAAAACGAAAGCTGGGGAAGCAATGCGACCGGGCAGTTTAATGCCCTCTTTCCGTCGTTCCTCGCCGACACCTCTGCCGGACCGGACTTGCGGCTTCAGATTATCGACGACGCGCTGAAGAGCAATGAGACGCGACGCCTAAACATACTTGTAGACGCATTGATGAAAGGTGCGGAGTTGGATTCGTTCATACGAAGTGTCGGGTCGGAGACACATGGCAGCCGGCCGGCGCTGGAGCCGTGGACGCCAAAAATATGGAAGGAAGTATTCGACTATGTTCGCGCATGCATAGAACGCCTTGCAACGCTTGCTCTTCGCAGCGATGAGGTCGGTGTCTACGCTCGCAAACGCCTGGGGCATCCGATTCGCGGACTCGTCTCGCGCGGACTAATCGACTTTGTCGAAGAACAGATTACTAAGGTCATCGCAGTTCACGGCTACTGGCCTGAAGCGCTCTCCTCGTTGGGGGACGTCTTGCAGTTTGATCGCGATACACTCGCACCCGGAGTTGAAGATCGCGTTCGTGCGCTCATGGAACGCCTAAAGCCCAATCAAGTCGCAGATCGCGTGCGCTTCCTCATTACGGAAATGCCGTGGGATTATCCCGAAGACGAAAAACTCGAATTTGATGACCGGAACAAACGCCAAGTTCAGGCCGTGGAGCAGCTCGCTGATGGACTTCTTAAGGACAATAACGACGCACTTAAGAACTTTCTGCCCCAACTGAGCCGCGGCAATCACCGCATGGTTCTGGAGTTTGGCCGCGCGATCGCCAAACTTGCCAATAATCCGCTTGTTTGGCGGCAGCCGATTATGGCGGCATACGAAGCTACGCCGGCAAACGACAGGAACTTGGGCATTCTCGCAGGGTATTTCGCCGGCCTCGCGGACAGCAACGCGAACGCCGTAGAAGAGTTCAAGGAGAAGGCGGCTCAGTCGGAAACATTCGCTGTCGCTCTTCCGCTCCTATGCGCAAGCATAGGCATCACTGAGAAGGATGTTGAGCTTGTCTGCCAAGCATTGAAAGTGGGCGTCATTCCCTCGCGCATGATGATGCAGTGGGCATTCGGCGCGGTGCTTGCCAAGCTTCCTCCGAATGCCGTGGCACCGCTATTCGATCAATTATTCACGATGGGCCAGCAGGGATTTTCGGTCGCCATCGAGCTTATGGGCATGTACGCGCACGGCAATGCACAGCGCCTAGAACATCTTCGGCTGCAACTTCGTCAGGCCGCAAATTATCCAGCGTTAAAGGGCGAAAAGCACGGCTCGCAAATGGACGAACACCACTTCACCCAGATGATGAAGTGGGTTCTGGCAAAAGGGTTCAAGGACGCCGACGCACGCGCAATCGCTTTGATATTGGCAAAGCAATTGGCTGCCGATCCCGACGGTGACGGACGTGATTTGATTAAGCCACTCTTGCCGCAACTCATGAAGGAATTCTCGGATAGTGTCTGGCCTCAGTTTGGCCAAGCAATCGTATCAGATCGCATGAAAGCGTGGCGGTTCGAGCACGCGTTAGGCGATAGCTACTCGTTCAGTGACGTTAAGCAGCCTGCTATCCTGTATCTTTCGGAAGACACGCTTTTCGCCTGGTGCCACGCTCACCCCGACGTTGGCCCCGCCTTCGTTGCCGCCATCGCCCCGGTCCTCACGACGCGCAGGCCGAATGCTCCTGACCGGCAATTCCATTCCCTCGTGAAGCGTTTGTTGGATGAGTTTGGCGACCGCGAAGATGTTCTAAGAACGCTCGACCGGAATCTCAACACCTTCGGCTGGATGGGGTCTCGATCAAATTACTACGCACTTTACGAAGAACCTCTTCGCGCTTTGGAGCACCATCCCATTGGGGCCGTGCGCAGGTGGGCTAAAAGGGTGTGGTACAGTTTTAGCCGCGAAATCGAGTCGGTCCGCAACGAAGATGAAGAGCGCGATGCAAATTGGGAGATGTAGAACTGGAGGATTGCTGAGCGTTAATGACCTCTACGCGAAGCCACTTTCATTGGACGCTGTGTTGCAATTCAAGGCCTTGAATTTGCTCCCATCGCGTCTCCGCCCGTCGGGTGACGATCCCTGACGCAAGCCGGCGCACGTGCCGCTGACGGAGAGCTCCGGCCGGGCGCACTCGATCCGTCCTTGATCGACATCGGCCGCGAGTTCCGCGAGCAGCCGCTCGACAACGGTGATTCCCTCACGCTCACCTTCCACGCCTCCGCCGTCGCTGATCCGATCAGTGGAGGCCAACGGCATCCGCAACACGCTGGCGCGTCAGCGCGCTCCCCTCAACCCCATTGCCGGTGCCTGGCGTTGGACGCCCCCGCTGGCAGCTCGAATTGATCCGGTGCCGCGCCGGGGAAAGCGCCGATTTCGAAGTGGAGGCTTGCGATGCGAAGGGTCGTCTCGCTCTTCCTTCCGGCCCGGTCCACGGACCTGGCGTTCGGTTGAGACGCCCGGGCTCGACCACACGCGAGCGACGAATTCCAGAGACGGCAGATCAACGCCCAGTTCTTCATAAGCTTCACGGCGCGCAGTCGTATCGGCGTCCTCGTTCTCGATCATCCCGGCGCAGGCTTCCTCCGACATCTCTTCCCCGGATGCCACAAGAACAGGCGCACGGAACAGGCGCACAACGAGTGCGCTGCGTCGCTCAACATCGTAGGGCAGCACCGCCACAGCCGCCTTCATATCGGCCGAACGTGAGCCAGAAACCGCGTCCGAGCTCTTATGGCGGGCGAGCCAGTCCTCGTAAATCGCGCGGCTTGCCGGGCCGCTGTTCTGGCCGTTCAGCAGCACGATCTGGCCGTCATAGCCGTTGGCGGACAGCAGATCGGCGAGATAGCGCTGGGTACGGACGGATTCGGTGAAGATGACAGCCTTTCGCTGTCCCCCTTTGCTGTGCAACAGTTGCGTACGGGGATCGAATTGAACGGGGATGAGCGGTTGGTTTCTGGAATTTGGCTTTTGGGCAAAATCCTATGTCGCCGCCAGCAAACACGATTTGGCGTTCCGAGAGCTTGGCAAAGCGGTGGAAAACTCGCTTGGCAGCGCGTGGACGAGGTGCATGCTGGGTCATGCCTGGGGCCAGTTTGGTGAACCCGCCAAAGCGCGGGAAATTCTGGTAGACCTCCAGGACTCGGACAAACACGGCTACGTTCGCGCGTTTGGCGTCGCGATAATTTACCTGGGACTAGGCGACCGCGACCAAGCCCTGACCTGGCTGGAGAAGGGTTGCAACGACTGCGATGTTTGGGCTCTCATGCTCAAGGTGGATCCGATCTACGAGCTGGCCGTGCTCCTCGATCTGGGCTCTAATTTTTTCGCGTCGGAATCGGCGATTCCTGACCCATCGCAGACCCAGGTTGCTGGGAATTCCTCTCTCCTTTTAGCGATAGTCGCTGCCTGCCTGTGCTCAGGCGGTAGCGCTTGGTCGTGTGGAGATGGCCTCGTACCAGTGCCTCACAGCGTTTGCCTCGTTAGGAACCGGAAGCTTCAACGCTGATGTTGCGAAATCCACCGTCACGAGCGCCGTAATGTCGGCGGCCGAGAAGGTATCGCCTGCAACGAACGAAACCTCCGAGAGGCGGCTGTTGAGGTCGGCATAGAAGTCCTTCACCCGTTGTCTGCTTCGTCCAGCGAGTTCGGGAATCTGCTCATAGCCATGTGGACCGGCTAAAGCTCGGCCTTTCAGACTTGGCACGGTGTTGCGCACGGCTTCCATCACTGCGGCGAAGCCCTCCAGCTCCATGCGACGCTCCCACATTGTGACCAGCGCGCGGTCTTTCGCCGTCGAGCCGAATAATGCCGGCTCGGGAAAAGTCTCTTCGAGATACCGCATGATGGCAGGGACCTCTCCAATCGCGGTGCCGTCCTCCAGCACCAAGGTAGGGACGACGCGGCGCGGGTTGATGGCGACGTACCAATCCAAGCGCTGTTCTCCCTCACCTAGGTTGACAGCCTCGAACGGGATATTGACGCCCTTTTCCGCGATGAACATGCGTATCCGGCGCGAATTGGGCGAAGATTTCCATTGATAGAGCTTGAGGGCGGGCACGTTGATCTCCTGCGTTCTTGTATTCAGCCGGCAGTCTTGCCGCCGTCCACCGTGACGACTTGCTCGGTGATGAAGGACGCTTGTCTGAAGCCATAAAACAGAATGGTCTGTGCGACTTCCTCCGGCCGGCCTGTGCGCTTGAGCGGCAGGTCGCCACGAGACCCGTTTCCGGTAAAGCGGTTCAACATTTCGGTTTCTATGGGGCCGGGAGCGCCCTTATTACTCAGTCCGCACCGCATCGGGTACGAGCGCTAGGGCCGCTCTCGCGCAATCGATGTCATTCTGCACCGTGGGCGCCCCGCTCAGCCCGATCGCTCCGACAATTTCTCCGTTCACCTTAATGGGAAATCCCCCGTTCTGCGCCATCTCGATGCAAAGGATCGGGGCCCCATCCATCCGGCTAAATGCCTTGAGATTGCCGCCGTCATCGAGAATCGCTACGTTCTCGGTAAAGCCAAGTTCTCTGGCCTTCGCCACCGCTTCATCCACCATTTTCTGTGCTAGCTCAGAAGAAATGCTGTGTTTCTTCACCACGTTAGCCATTGGACTGCTCCTTCCTCTTGATATGTATTGCGGGTTGATTGGGTGTGGGTCGTAGTAGTCGACCCCATTGCGCAATCCCGGTCGATGAAGCGTGAACGGGAATTGCCTTCAGCCGGCGGTCTTGCCTCCATCGACAGTAAGTATCTGTCCGGTGATGAATGATGCTTTCCACCGTAAGTCTCGCCGGTGATCCAGCGGGCGGCATCGGACGCTAAGAAAGCCACGACCGGGCCGACATCCTCGGCTTCGCCGATGCGCTGCAGCGCTTGCATGCCGAGCGTGTAGTCGCGGCCCGCATCGGTCTTTGCGAAACTCGACATGTCGGTGTTGATCACGCCCGGTGCGACCGCGTTGACGCGGATGCCGCGTCCGCCCAACGCCGAAGCGAAATGCTTCACCAGCGTGTCGATTGCGCCTTTGGTTGCTGAATAGGCGGGCAGCGTGCCCACTACTGCGTGCGCCCCGAGCGAAGAAACCAGAACCACGCTGCTGCCGCGACCGAGGATTGGGAGCAATTGCTGCACCAGGAAGAACGGCGCACGGACATTGACCGCGAAGAGACGATCGAAATCCTCGACTGTGGTGTCCTCGATGGTCGCGGCCTTCGCGACGCCAGCATTGGCGACGAGAATATCGAGGCGGCCGCCGACGATGCTGCGGACTTTGCCGGCCAGATTGTGGGCGCCGTCTGGCGCCGAGAGATCGGCCTGGATCGCGTCGACGCCGCAACGACCGCTTCGGCTTCTTTCGCGCCGGTACTGTAGTGAACCAGAACCTGCGCGCCGGCTTTCGAGAGTGCGAGCACGGCAGCGCGGCCCATGCCGCGCGAAGCGCCAGTGACGAGAGCAGTCTTTCCTGAAAGGTCGGCCATGTCGGGCTCCCGTGCCTGTTTGGGGACCGGCCGTGCCGGTCTGCAGTGTGATAAGTGGGGTGCCGTGACGCGTTGGAGAAAGACTTTGTAAGCTCCTGGGCATACCTGTGAAGTATGGGATTGGCCTATGGAATTGCGGCATTTGAGGTTTTTCATCGCGGTGGCAGAGGAAGGAAGCCTGACCCTTGCTGCTGAAAAGCGCTTGCACACGGCTCAGCCGAATTTGAGCCGCCAGATGCGAGAACTGGAATTCGAGGTTGGCGCGCAACTCATGACGCGGAGCACTCGCGGCATCGAACTGACGGCCGCAGGGCGGACTTTTCTCGATCATGCGAGGCTGTGACACTGGCTCAGGTCGATGCAGCCGGCACGGCTGCACGCCGCGCTGCTGGGGCCGCCAAAGCGTCCTTTGCGCTTGGTTTCCTGACCGGTCAGGAGATGGACTGGCTTCCCGAGGCCATGCGCATTCTGCGCGATGAACTGCCCAACATCGAAGTGACGGTGTCCAGCCAATACTCGCCCGACCTGGCCGATGCGCTGATGCGAGGAAAGCTTGATTTGGCATTCCTGCGCCCTGAGCCACAGATGAAGATGCCGGCGAGCTCCGGCGCCTGGCGCGCTTTTGCTGTCACCGCCTTCATCGCCGCGTCGAGCGCCTCGTAGCCGAGATCGGTGCGATCCTCGACCTGCAGCTTGAAGCCGCCGATCGTGCCGAGGCCTTGCACCGGCGGCGGCGGGAAGATGGCGATGAACGCGTCCTTCACGCCGGCGAACTTGCGCTGCAGCCGCTGGGAGATGCCTAAGCCCGAAAGGTCCTTCGAGCGGCGGTCCTCGAACGGCTTCAAGGTCACGAAGACGATGCCAGCGCTCGAGCTGTTGATGAAGCCGTTGATCGAGAGCCCGGG
>Ga0073928_10007119_pt1 | contig 14694 bp, 14 predicted proteins | sample PaiPotPPA55metaG_FD_76969 | JGI IMG/M metagenome (GOLD analysis project Ga0073928, IMG submission 76969) | Iron sulfur acid spring bacterial and archeal communities from Banff, Canada, to study Microbial Dark Matter (Phase II) - Paint Pots PPA... ... | reverse complement strand
CGCGAACCGTTCGGAAGGCTGATCGCCATCGGCATCGTCTCGATGCTGGCGGCCCAATCAATGGTCAACCTGATGGTCATGATGCGCCTCATGCCCGTCACCGGCATCACCCTCCCCTTCGTCAGCTACGGCGGCAGCAGCCTCGTCTCCAGCTTCATGGCCGTCGGCCTCCTTCTAAACGTCGGCCAAAACCGCCCCCTGGTCATCGCCCGCGAGGCGTTTGAGTTTGAGTGAGCTAACGTCGCTCCCGCTCCCCTTCCTCGGGATGCTCGCCACGTCCGTCGCGGCGGGCGTCGTAGTCGCGCATGCGGCGTTCGTGCTCGTCGCCCCGCTCGCGGTAGAGGTGGCCGCCGCGGTCGCGCCAGTACCAGTCGTTATCGCGGTAATACCCGCGGTCGTAGTAGCCGGGCTCGTAGACATAGCCGACCGGCACGGGCTCGGCGTACACCTCGTCGTGATGATGGTGACCGCAGCCGGCCGATCCGAGGGCCGCCAGTAACGCCGCCGAAAGGATTCCATTCATCAATTTCATTCGTCCTCCGCGAGTGGTTGTCGAACCGGGGCGATCTTAAACCACCGCGCCCGTTTCACTCCATGCACCATCTCGAGTCGCTCAGATAGGACCAGTGATCAACCCCGACCTGCGGGCGCCGCGGGTTGCGCTGCGCCCTGGCGAGCGTGGGAGGCAAGCCGCGTGCGAACCCGTTTGATTCCGGTATGACAGAACGGCGTGATCCCCTGCTTCTGGTAGTAGTGCTGGTGGTCGTCCTCAGCAGCATAGAAGGTGCAAGCCGGCAAGATCTCGGTGAAGATTCGGCCCTTGAACGTCCCCGAATCTTGCACTTCACGCGCTGACGCCCGGGCGATCGACCCCTGCTCGGCATCGTGAAAGAAAATGACCGAGCGCTGCGGGCCTTGCTCGTGATCGATGGTCGGGTCGTGGCAGCTCCAGAATACGTCCAGCAGCTCGGCGTAACTCACCCTCCCCGGGTCGTACGTCACCCGGACCGACTCGGCGTGGCCGCTGGTTCCCGTGCCGATTTGCCGATAGGTCGGGTTTTTCGTGTACCCGCCGCAGTACCCGACGGAGGTGGCGACGACGCCGTCGATCTTCCCAAACGCCGCCTCCACCCCCCAAAAGCACCCCGCCGCGAAGGTCGCTTGTTTGAGCGGCCCGGGCGCTCGCTGGCTTACCCCTGCGCGCCACGCCAACTTGGTCGGCGCGAGGACGACCGCCGCACATGCCGCGGCCAGGAGCACGACCACAACTGCTCTCATATCCCAAACAACCGCGCGGCGCCGTACCGATATTCCATCAGATTTGGGCATCATCGTTGACACTCTGCGGTCGCTCCAAGCGCGCAGCGACAGGCGAATGCTATAATAAACGGGTCTGAAAGGAGAAGCCTAATGCCAGTGACTGCCTATCGGCATATCGAGACCAACTCCAAGGGCGTTGCGTGCATCGACGGGACCCGCACCAAGGTGAGGGACATCGCGATGGACCACATTGCCTATGGATGGAACGCCGAGCAGATTCACCGGCAGCACCCTCATCTGAGCCTCGCGCAGATTCACAGCGCCCTGGCATACTATTACGATCATAAGGCTCAAGTGGACAAAGAGATTGAGGACGGCCATCGTGAAGTCGAGCAATTGCGCCGAGAGTTCGCGGAAAGTCCTGCCGCCGCCAAGCTTCGGGCAGCCAAGGCAGCACGTCAGCACCGGCAATGAGGGCAATGCTGGCGTTTTACATGGACCATCACATTCATGCGGCGATCACCCACGTCATGACGGCTGATGAGATGAGGAACACTGTCGTCTTCCTGCCACTATGATTCAGATCGTCTGGTCGCAGCGAGTGACGCCGTGAGACATCGCGACGGCGGCGCGTTAAGCTCTGGGCCGAGGAGGCATCCGATGGCGGCGGGACCGAGTTGGATTGCGTTGCTGGCGTTCTTGCTTGGGGGCGGCGGGAGCGATCTGCTCGACTACATCCCGCCGGACGCTTACTGGAGCCAGAGGCAGGTCCGGGTTTCCGTCGAATCGATGGCCAAGGAGCTGAAGCCAGCCGCGGCGGCGGACGTGTCGAAGCTGATTGATGACCTCAACTCGCCGGATGCCCCGGTGCGCGAGCAGGCATCGGAGAAACTGGCCGCTGCCGGCGCTGGCGCCTTGTCGGGGCTCCGCGAGGCGGCGCATTCGCCCTCCCCGCAAATCGCGGCCAGCGCCAAGGGGCTGATCGCCAGGATCGACGCCGCCAATCGCCCGGCATCCGTTCGCCGGCTCATGGCCGTCAAGACGCTGGGAGAACTCAAGAATAAAGCGGCGATCCCCATTCTCGAGCCGCTGCTCAACTCGGACGAGCCGTTCGTGGCCGACTATGCCCGCGAAGCCATTGACAAAATCGACGGCAGGCCGGTCCTGCGGCGCCGGCATGCAAACCTGCGGCAGGACGTCTGGTTCCTGCCGGACGGGTGCCGAACGATCGGGCAAGTTCTCGCGCCCGCAAGCGGCCCGACGTCAATCAAGGATGCCTTAAAGAGTGTACCGGTGTCGCCAGGACAGGATCGGGCGGCATTCGAAGAAGAATTGACCCACATGCTTCTCCAGGCGGCGGACGCGGTCGGGAACGTCCGGCTGGACGCGATCAGCATCGGTATTTCCGGCGAGATCGGCCCGCGATCGGGTTATGTCGTCGGCATCGCCCGAGGCCGCTTCGACGCGCGGGCGCTGGCCGACGTTTTGCACAAGCAGCAGGTGCCGTCGAACGCGGTCGATGGGGTGGAGGTGTTTCAGCCGCCCGGAGGCGAGTCGGCCGTCTTCTTCCCGTCCGATGACTACGCGGTCGCGATCGGCGGCCCGGGTGGCAGGGACCTGCCGATCCAGCAGTTCCTCGACGCGTTGAAGAGGCAGCAGACCAAACTGAAGGCGGTTGCGGAGATGAAGAAGTTGATCGAGTCGGCCCCGGCTGACCAGCCGGTGTGGGCGGTCATGAAGGTGACACCGACGTACGCCGGGGCGCCGGTCTTCGCTGGGTTCGATACGGTGCAACTGACCAGCACGCGGACGCCCAAAGGGATCGATCTGGTCTTCGTGGGCACGGGCAACGACCCGGCGAAGGCGAGAGCCGCCGCTGATATGGCTAACGCCGGCGCAAGACAGGCGGTCGAAGCACTCAGGCGGATGCAGCAGCTCATACCGCCGTTCAAGATCATCGGCGACGCCATGTCGACCGCCAAATGCGTCGCCAAAGGCGGCGACGCTACGCTGACTGCGCAGGTGACAGGCGAGGGGTCAATGCTGTTTCTGTTACCGATGATCGGTTTTTCCGGGCATGCCGAAATGCAGCCGGCGCCCGCGGCGGTGGCGCCGAATCCGCCCCCGCCTGCGCCGCGGTAGTCGACGCCGGCGCCAGTCGCCCCTGCTACAATCGAGCATTTCCAGAGCGACACCATGGATTTCTTCAACTACAAGAACGGCGAGCTGCATTGCGAGGACGTGCCGGCCGAGACGATCGCCCGCGACGTCGGAACGCCGGTCTACGTCTATTCCAAAGCCACGCTGCTGCACCATTACCGGCAGGTCGCCCAGGCGTTCGGGCCCGTGAACGCGCTGGTCTGCTACTCGATCAAGAGCTGTGGCAACGTCAACGTTTGCCGCGTGCTGGCGCAGGAAGGATGCGGTTTTGACGTGACCAGCGGCGGGGAGCTGTTCCGCGCGATCCAGGCGGGCGGCGACCCGAAGAAGATCATCTACGCCGGCGTCGGTAAGACCGACCTGGAAATCCGCGAGGCGCTCGACGCCGGCATCGCCGCCTTCAACATCGAGAGCGAGGCGGAGATCGAAAACATCGACCGCGTCGCCGGACAGGCGGGAAGGAAAGCCGTCGGCGCGATTCGCATCAATCCCGACGTCGATCCCAAGACCCATGCAAAGATCAGCACCGGCAAAAGGCAAGACAAATTTGGCGTCGACATCGACCGGGCCGAGCGAGTTTTCGAGCAATACCGCAATCTCAAGAACTTGCGCATTGGAGGCTTGCACCTGCACATCGGCTCGTCGGTCTACGAGATTCGGCCGTACGTCGAAGCGGTCACCAAGGCAACAGAGCTGATCGACCGCCTGACCGAGCGCGGCCACAAGATCGAGTGGCTGGACCTGGGCGGCGGCTTCGCGGTGAACTACCGCAAGCCGGACCAGGCGCTGCCGGTGACCGAGCACGCCAAGGCGTTGCTGCCGCTGCTGGCCGGCAAACCCTATCGGATCGCGCTTGAGCCAGGCCGCTACATCGTCGGCAATGCCGGCATCATGTTGACGCGCGTTCTGTATCGAAAGACCGGCGGCGAAAAGCGATTCGTCATCGTCGACGCGGCCATGAACGACCTGCTCCGCCCGACGCTGTACGATGCGTACCACTTCATCTGGCCTGTCAAGCCCGACCCGCACAACGTCCCGGCCCAGCGGGACGCCGACATCGTCCCGGCCGACGGAGAGACCGTCGACGTGGTCGGCCCCATCTGCGAGAGCGGCGACTTCCTGGCAAAAGACCGGCCGCTTCCCCCCACCCGGCGCGGAGACCTGCTGGCCGTCTTCACCGCCGGCGCCTATGGCTTTGCCATGAGCAGCAACTACAACAACCGGCCGCGGGCGGCGGAGGTGCTGGTGGACGGGTCGCGGTATCGCGTCATCCGCCGCCGCGAGACGTACGAGGACCTCGTTGCCGCCGAGCGAGTTTAGCATCCATCTGATAGATTCTCAGGCGTGCCGGAAGTCTCACCCACCAGTTACGACGAAATCCCGTATGACAGCCGGGCGTTTTCTTTTACGCATCCGAACCGGCTGGCGACGTCGGCCATCCTGGCCGGGTTGACTCCCGCGCCGGTCGAGCGCTGCCGGGTACTGGAGCTGGGCTGCGCCGCCGGCGGAAACCTGCTGCCGATGGCCGAGGTGCTGCCCGAGAGCCGGTTCGTCGGCATCGACCTGTCAGGCCGGCAGATTGCCGACGGGCAGAAGACGATCGACGCCGCGGGCCTGCGCAACGTCGAGCTCAAGACGATGAGCATTCTCGACGTGGGCGGCAATCTGGGCCTGTTCGACTACATCATCTGCCACGGCGTGTATTCATGGGTGCCGCCCGCGGTGCAGGACAAGATCCTCGACATCTGTAAGACAAACCTGTCTCCCAACGGCGTGGCCTACGTCAGTTACAACACCTATCCCGGCTGGCACATGCGGCAGATGATCCGGGAGATGATGCTCTACCACGCCGGCGGCTTCTCCGACCCGCGCGAGAAGGTGCGGCAGGCGCGGGCGCTGCTCAACCTGCTGGTTAATGCCTGGGAAGGGTCCGCGACGGGCTACACGCAGGTCCTCAAGGAAGAACTGGGCGTGCTGGGCCAGGCGAAGGACCACTACATCTTCCACGAACATCTGGAGGCGGTGAACGAGCCGATCTACTTCCACCAATTTGTCGCTCGGGCGGCGGCCAAGGGGTTGCAGTACCTGAACGAGGCCCGGCCTGACTTGCTGTGGGAGCGGATGTCGCCGCACATCAAGCAGCAGCTCGCGCCCCTGGGCGGCGACGTGATCCGCCGCGAGCAGTACCAGGACTTCATCAGCAGCCGGCGGTTCCGCTGGACGCTGCTCTGCCACGCCGGCCTGCCCGCGCGCCACGCGCCCGACCCCGATGCGGTCGGCAAGCTGCTGGTGGTCGGGTTTCTCCGCCCCGCCGCCCCCGATCCCGACGTGCGTTCAGCCGCCCGCGTGACGTTCGTGGGCGCGCACAAAGTGGAGGTATCCAGCGACGATCCGCCCACCAAAGCGGCCCTGACAATCCTGGCGGAAAGCCACCCGATTTTTCTGCGATTCGAAGTGCTGTGCCGAGAGGTGCGGCGGCGGCTGACGGGATCGGCCGACGACATGCCGGAGGACGAGCGGCGGCGGGTGGCGACGGCGCTCCTGCACTGCCAGCAGCCGGGCATGGTCGAACTGCACGCCTACGCCCCGCCGTTCACGCTGGAGATCAGCGAGTATCCGCGCGTGACGCCGCTGGCCCGCCTGCAAGCGGCGGCTGGGCCGCTCGTCACCGACCTGCGCCACCGCGATATCGAGTTCAAGCCGCTGGAACGGGTCATCCTCATGCACCTGGACGGCGACCACGATCGGGCGGCGCTGCTGGGCGTGCTGACTGAAGCATTCCGCTCAGGCCGGCTCCAGGCCGAAGCCAAGACCGGCCCCCCGCCCGACCCCGCCGCGATCCCCGCCATCCTCGAACGGTCCATCGAACCCGCGCTTCGGCGTATCGCGCTCAATACGATGCTGATCGGCTGAGCGGCGCGCCCGCGGCAAACAAGCGTCACATACGGCGCGAATTGTACCCTGGCTTGGACCCACAGTCTGCAAGACATGGGAGTTTCTCGCGGGCAATCTGGAAGGAGTCGGTACCGGTGCTTACTCGCTTCAGATCGCCGGAAGGGTGGAACTGAATCCGCCAGGTTAGACCGTCGGGACGAAAGAAGACTTCGACACGCGGCCGGTCAACACGGATGCCCTTGCCTTGGCTCGGTTCAACGACCAGCTCCGCGACGTCGTCGAGGCCGGTCTCGTCGATGCCGCCAGTGAATCACGCGGCTAATTGCGGAATTGGCCATAGCGCCAGTGTGGGGTAACCAAATCTCAGAGGTTCATGTACTTGCTGTAACGGGCGAGGGGGACGCCGTAAACCACGTTCTCAGCTTGAGAGCCGCCTTGCACTAGTGCGACGATTTTGCCATTTCGGTCCGCAATCGGCGAACCGCTCGACCCCTTGTAAGCGGCGTCTCCTTGATGTTGTCGTGCTAAGCTGAAACGGTAAAAGCCCCGTTCATCATCTCCCTCGTAGGCCATATGGAGTTCGAAAACCGGTTCTCTGATGAGCTGCACAATTGACGGAACATAGTCGCGTGGTGGTGCGGCCGCAAAAGCGTATGGCTCGTCGGGCTTAGCCATTTCGGCAATTGGCCCTCTGTAGACGGGAAGCGTAATTGGCTTCTTGTATTTTTCCTGCTCAGCCTTGAGCTTCGCCTTCAGCTTCGGGAGGTCAAACTCGACCCATGCAAACCCGTCCGGCTGCTCCGAAACGGATATCTTGCTGTCGGTGATTGTTCCAGCAACCAACCAGTTCACCGGCGGCACCTCGATGCTGAGCGTATTCCCGCCGACGACGTAGTCCATTTCGAGGAACCATCCCTGCCGTTTGAAAACGTGGAGTGCGGAGAGCAGAAACAGCCGTTCGCCCGTCTGATAGAGGACGCCGCTACCCGCCGATATTGGGTGACCATGTTCGAGCCGCACGAGCCTTGAAGTGTATGTCAACAAGTGCCTGACAAAAGCCTCTTGGGCTCGCGCCTCCTCGTCGCCTGCGTTTGTCTTTTTCTTTGGCATCGGCGTCAACTTCTCAATGGGCTGCTCACCCGGCTCGATGCTGGTGAAGGCCGAGTGGTACGGTGCAGCACAATGCCCGCCCCGAGCCAAGTGAGAATGTACTCAATGCGACGGAGACTTGGTTAACCGCAGGGCACGCCGCGCCAGTTCGTCCCGACGGCGCGCCTGAGCGAATCGGGTTCGAGGAACAGCATACGGCGGTTTTTACAGCTTCCCGTTGCGTCAGCAGACGTTCCGAATGAGGCTCACTGGCCGCGAATGACCTTCAGAATGCGAAAGTCGTCCTTCGCGACTGAAACTCGCGCGCCGCCCCCGAGCGCATCTCCGCGTGGGATAAACTCGAAGAGCCAATGGTCGCCCTGGTCATCCACAGTCACCTCGTCGTTTGCATCGATGACGTCCGCGGCCGCGCGCCGTGCAGCCTCGAGTCCTTCAAGAAGCGGGTTCAGGAGGAGGACCATAATGAAAGCACCTCGTCGCGTTTTCCAATCACGGAAATATTCGCGCTCGCGTCAATCTGGTAAACGAGCGTCCGGCTAACCACAAACCCCTTGAGCTTTCGACGCTTGTGCCAGCGCCGATCGGATTCGCTTGGGCCTTGCTCCCATTCTCGCCCTGTTTCGTCAATGGGCGGGTTTGGGTGTGTGTGAAACGCCGCGACTACCGCTTTCCCATTATAGCAAGTGTTGGCATCCAAGGACGGCGGCACGATTCGAGATTGCCCGCCACGCGGCCAGCGCTCAACCCCGTATGAGAGGTCGGGGTTACGGACAATATATCCGCCCTCTTCGTGACGAGCTATCGGGTCATCCGCATGGGACTCTCGCCAAGCTCGACTGAGTTCGGCGACGATCGCTGGGTTCGCCAGCAGGTCCAAGACGGCCTCCAAATGAGGAATCTACGATTCGTCAGTGCCGGTCAATTACGTAATGACGGGCCCAGCCAACGGCAATACCCGTCGATCCAAGTCGAGGGACACGCTTCGCCGGGCTATTGTTTTACCATGCGTCGCAATTACCGAATCAAGAGTGACGGGACAGCAATCTGCACCCGCCTTCGCGGCTAGCCACGACGTAGTCGGCCTTGTTTGCACTATGGCAAAATGGCGTTCTCGGCCGGTTCGGCCGACGGCTGCTTTTTGAGACTCACTGCCGCCCCAAGCGCCAGAAACGCAAAAGCCGAGGCCATGGCGGTCAATCCCCATTCCACCGCGGTTCGCGGCATCAGCCGCATCAACAGTTGCGCCGCTCGACTTTCGATCCACAAGGTCGCGGCCCAAATCTGTGCCACTGTCGGGCCAAAGACGGCGAGAAAACCGGCTGCTGCGCCGGCGATGGCCAGCGGCAGGACGCGGGACAGGAAGAAGCAATAGACGTACGCGGCGTATGCCGCCGCGACAGTTGCGACGACCGGAGTGAACTCCAGGCGATCGGCCAACCGCGCATGCACCGCGGGCGGGAATCGCACCGCCAGCATGACCGCCAGGGCAGGCATCAGCGCCCGAAGCAGTTTGAGATCGCGTCGAAATCGGTGCGACGATCGCCCCAACGCGAATGCTCCGCCGATCAGGAGCGGCGACAGATCGCCAAGCACAAACTGCACCCGGTAAACCCAGTGCAACATCAGCAAGTGAACAATCAGCGACGCAATCGGCAGCGTCATGTACAGCCGGCGAACCAGAACGCGCAGCCCGACGTCAGCCGACCCGGCTTCGGGGCCCAGGAGCCATTCCTGAATCTCGTACATGGCCAGCAGCGCTCCCGCCAGCCACCAGGCGGCGTAGAATTGCCCCTGTGTCGCGTCGCCTTGATGTTCGAAATAGCTGAACGCGGTTGGCAGCAGAAACAGCGCGAAAAGCTCCATCGCGATGACCGAGAAAACCCGCAGTGGTATACGGCCCCAGAGGACTCGCAACACCGCCCCTGCCTTCATCAGGGCAAGCAGCAGCGCCGCCGATCCCAGCAGCAACCCGACTGTCGTCGAGACGGCCCCCGCTTCGGCGTTGAGGAACGCCAGATCGACCAAGAACGGTGCTTCGATCAACAGCAGCGTGCGCCCATCCCGCACGATCCCCCGTCGACGGACGAGGTATAGTCCCAGCGCGATCACGACCAGTTCATAAAAGTTGAGCGTCGCGAACAACGCCAGCAATTTTCCGAGGTCGCCCGTGCGCGGCGCCAGGCCGCTGTTCAACGCATAGCACCCGGCCACCATGAACAAGGCACTCAATAAATAAAACGGGTTGTGGTGGACAAGGAACGCAAGCAGGGCCGCTCGGAATGACGGACGGAGGGTATAGCGCGAGAAGGTCATGTCCAAACTCCTGAAGGCATCGGATGATGCCTTGCCTGTTCCGCACCGCGGGAGTCGGCGGAAGATCTTGGGGTGTCGGTCTGGAGGAGAAAAGCGTGGAGAGCGGCGCCTCCTTTCTTTACTCGCCCTGGCCAGGGCCGGCCGAAAGAAGGAAGGATGAATAGCGGCCGTCCGCCGGGGAATCGGGCGTCGTCAGTCACCTCGGCAATCGCGGCCCTCCCGCGGTCGCCGCGGAGCAGAGGCGTGACGCAAGTATTATCTCCGGTGTCCCACCGTTCGGGAAGCGAAATCTTGTAAATGCGGATTGCGCCCACGATCATCTTTCGGGGCTAAGATGACGGCAGACTTTGCCGGAAGCTGGAGGATGTTGATTTTGCAATTGCTAATGCTGCTTTGGGTCGTCGGAGACGTGATCTGGTGGCTGAACGCCGACAGGTGGGTGCGCCGCCTGCCCGGCGGCCGCGTGTGGCGCGGGATTGTGGGGGCATTCGTGGCGAGCCAGTTGGCTTACCTGTCGATATTCGAGGCCGGCGTGGTCCGCGACCGAGTGATCGACGTGCGCCCGACGGTCTGGTCGGTGACGGCGTATCTGTGGCACTTCCTGTTCCTCCCGGCCGCACTCCTGGCGCTGGGCGCCGGATGGGTCATGCGGATGGCGAGAGGAAGGCTGTCGGACGGCCCTGCCAGACCCGAGGAACCGCTCGGTCCAAAAGCGACAATGTCGCGCCGCCAGGCGCTGGGAGCGGCAGCGGTGGCTTTGCCCCCGCTGGTCACTTTCGCCGTTACCGGTCGGGCCACGGCGGACCTGGGCCGGTTCCGCATCACCCGCCGCGAGTTACACCTTCCCGCCTTACCCGCCGACCTGGATGGGCTGACGATCGCGCACGTCACCGACCTGCACATCGGACGGTTCCTGCCGGTCGGGGCGATGGAGCGGGCCGCCGACGCTGCCAACGCCCTCGCCGCCGATCTAGTCGCGTTCACCGGCGACCTCTTCGACGCCAGCGCCCCGGACATGTCGGACGGCTTCGAATTCCTCCGCCGGCTCGATCCGCGGCACGGAATGGTCCTTATCGAGGGCAATCACGACATCATGGAGGGTGCGGTCAAGTTCGAGCACGCGATGAAAGAGGTCGACGCGCCCCTTCTACTCGATGAGCAGCGGACGTTCCGGATTCCCGGCCGCGCGACGCCGGTCCAGTTCCTCGGAATCACCTGGGGCGAATTGAAGACGGGCCGCGAGCTGGGGCGTCACGGCAAGCACGCCAACACGATCTATCGCGATCCGGCAACCGCGTCGCGGGCCGCGTCGGTGCGGCAGATGGCCGCACTGCGCGCGCCGGGCGCCTTCCCGGTCTTATTGGCGCACCACCCCCATGCTTTCGATCCGGCGGCCGAAGCCGGCTTTCCCCTCATCCTGGCCGGCCACACGCACGGCGGCCAACTCATGCTCACCAGGCACATCGGCGCCGGTCCCATCCGTTTCCGCTACTGGCAGGGACTGTACCACAAGCCCGGCTCCCAACTGTTCATCTCCAACGGCGTCGGCAATTGGTTTCCCCTTCGCGTCAACGCCCCCGCCGAGATCGTCCACCTCACCCTACGCCGCGGCGCCGCGATGGGCTGATAGGTGGCGGCGTGCCTGACGTTCGGGGCGGCCCTTCGGCCAGGAGACCAGTAAAACGTAAAGACGTGAAACGTAACAACGGCCATCACGTTTCACGTTTCACGTTTTTCACGCGCCAATCCCATGCATCCCCTCACATCCAGCAGTTCGCGGTAGAGCTGGGCGGTCGCTTCGGGCACCACCTGCACCTGGCCGACCACGCTCATGAAGTTGACGTCGCCACCCCAGCGGGGCACGACGTGCTGGTGGAGATGTCCCGGGACGCCCGCGCCGGCACAGCGCCCGAGGTTGATGCCGATGTTGAACCCCTGGGCCGAGACCGCCCGCTTGAGCAGGCGGACGGCCTCAATGGTCTGCTCCATCAGGTCGAGCTTCTCATCGGCGGCTAACTCCTCCATCTCCGGCTTGTGAGCGCGGGGCGCGACCATGAGGTGGCCGTTGGTGTAGGGATAGCGGTTCATCAGCACCACGGTCTGGTCCGTCTGCCAGAGGACCAGCCGGTCGCGTCGTTCCTGTTCGGTGCCGGCGGCGGCAGCGGCGCACAGAAAACACCCCTCGTCGCCGCCCGGCTTCTGCAGCGAGCGGATGTAATCCATCCGCCACGGCGCATACAGGGACGTGTGGGCCATCTCCCGCATCCTAGCGCGGGCCGCCGGGCGATGCAATTCAATGTGGCACGGGCGAGACGCCCGTGCCACGCGCGAGGCCCCGCCATAAATGGGCGTCAAGCCCGACCGGGGCTACTTGCCCCCGGCCGCTGGCGACGACCACTCGGTATGCACGATCCCCGGCTTGTCGGTCCGCTCATAAGTATGGGCCCCGAAGAAGTCGCGCTGGGCCTGGATCAGGTTGGCCGGCAGCCGCTCGCGGCGATAGCTGTCGTAATAGGCGAGGCTCGCACTGAACGCCGGCAGCCCGATGCCGTTCTGGGCGCCGACGGTGATGACCCGCCGCCATGCCTCCTGCCGCTGCGCGATGGCCTCGCGGAAGCGGTTGGTCATCAGCAGGTTTGTCAGCCTCGGGTGCTCGCGGAATGCCTTTTTGATCTCGTCCAGGAAGATCGCTCGGATAATGCACCCGGCCTTCCAGATGCGGGCGACCTCGTCGAGTCGAATGCCATAGTTGAATTGCTGGTTGGCCGCCGCCATCATCGCGAAGCCCTGGGCGTACGAGCAAATCTTGCTGGAGTACAACGCGGCCCGGACATCGTTCACAAGCGTCTTGAGGTCCCCCTTCATGGCCTGCGGCTTCGGACCGGCGAGCACCTTCGCAGCCGCCACCCGCTCCTCCTTCATCGCCGAGATCCCGCGGGCATCGACCGCGGCGGTAATCGTCGGAATCGGAACGCCCAGATCCAGCGCGGTTTGCGTCGTCCACTTGCCGGTCCCCTTCTGCCCGGCTTTGTCCAGGATCATGTCAACCAGCGACCGCGAGTGGTCCTCCGGATCGGGGAAGTCGATCACCTTTGCGCTGATCTCGATCAGAAAGCTCTTCAGCTCACCCTCGTTCCACTGAAGAAAGATGTCTTTGAGCTGGCGATTGTTGAACCCGCCGACGTTCTTGAGCAGGTCATACGCCTCGGCGATGAGCTGCATGTCGCCGTATTCGATCCCGTTGTGCACCATCTTCACGAAATGGCCCGCCCCCTTGGCCCCGATATAGGTGACGCACGGCCCATCGTCCGCCGTCTTGGCGGCGATCTTCGTGAGGATCGGCTCGAGATGGCGATACGCCTCCTGGTCGCCGCCGGGCATGAGGCTCGGGCCCCACAGCGCCCCTTCCTCGCCCCCGCTGACGCCCATGCCGAAGAACTTGATGCCGGTCCCGGCCAGTTCATCCGCGCGGCGCTCCGTGTCATGGAACAGCGAGTTGCCGCCATCCACGATGATGTCACCTTCCTGAAGATGCGGGCGCAGCTCGGCTATCACCGCATCCACCGGCCCGCCCGCCTTGACCATGACCAGGATCCGCCTCGGTCGTTCCAGGATCTGCACGAATTCCGCCACCGTCTTAGCGCCTTTGGCCTTCTTGCCGCGGGCCAGGCGGTTGAGGAAATCCTCCGTCTTCGCATACGTGCGGTTGTAAACGGCAATCGGGAAACCGTTGCGCTCCACATTGAGCGCCAGGTTCCGCCCCATCACTTCCAATCCAATCACGCCAAACGCCTGACCGGCCATGGTGAGTCCTTTCTTTAGATTCTGATGGTAGCCTTCGAACGATCTAGCGACAAAGCGACAAACGGGAGCGGGCAATCAGCGACGCTGGGTCTTGCCAGCCGGTATAGACGCACACGGCCTGCCCCCTGAAGGCGTCACAGAGGCAGAAAGAGAAATCACCGTTGCTGCTGTCGCCCCGCTTTGATTGCTCGAAGCTTGGCGGCGGCAGGGCTGTCGCCGAGCTCGCGGCGCAATTCGTCAGCTTCTCTGTTCGCTTCTTCGATCTCTCGATCCAGCTCGGCCCGGTGGTCGTCGTAGTACGCCAGTGCGCTGTAAATCTGCCCGAGAGTGAAATGCGGGTGCTGTCGCTGAATCTCCTCGGCGTCCCACCCGTAGGCAATTCGATCCAGCGCGACGTCGCTTACCCTGTGGCGCGGCCCGCCGAGGCGCGCGACGCCTTTGGAATCAATTTCAATATGGATTCGTTTCCTATGTCCCAGATTGATAAAGGGTTAAGGTCGCATTAGGTGGGCACGGTTCGACATTGCCCCGTTTGCTCAATTCCCTCCTGATAAAATATTTATTTTTCTCTTGCAATAACAAACCTCGCCACATATCCTAACATATGCCTAATTATAAGGAGGTTCGACATGTCGGATTCTGTTCCTGTCGAAGCGGATCAACCAGTGGCTGGCGCTGCGGGTGGCAAGGACCCGGCCAGCAGCGTCGGCGCCCTGGAAAAGCTGGCCGAGGCGCTCTCGGCCGAGCAGCAGGCGGCGCTGGCGGCGCTGTGCAAGGGGGAGCCGATCAAGCAGGCGGCCGAGTCGGCGGGGGTCAATCGGGGAACGCTCTATCGTTGGATCAAAAGCGACGCCCAATTCCGGGCGGCGTACAACGCCTGGCAGCAGGAACACCGCGAGTCCTGCCGGGCCGGATTGCTCAAATGCGCCGAGGAAGCGGTAGCCCGAATCAGCAGGGCGGTCTCGGTCGACCAGAAACTGGCGTTCCAGGTCGTCAAAGAGCTGGAACTGTTCAAGAAGGTACAGATGCCCAACACCGATCCGGAGCTGGTGCAACTGGAGATCGAGGTCGAGCAGTTGGAAGCGGAGGAAACCCTGGGCCGCCGGCAACTGCGGCAACTGATCGGCGACGCCGCCACCACCCGGCGTAAGG
>Ga0073928_10007118_pt1 | contig 14697 bp, 11 predicted proteins | sample PaiPotPPA55metaG_FD_76969 | JGI IMG/M metagenome (GOLD analysis project Ga0073928, IMG submission 76969) | Iron sulfur acid spring bacterial and archeal communities from Banff, Canada, to study Microbial Dark Matter (Phase II) - Paint Pots PPA... ... | reverse complement strand
TTAGTCGCACTACAGGTCGGCAGGCCAATGATGGCGGCCAATCTACCGTTGCTAGATTCCGATCAAGTCCAGACTCAATGCCTCCTTGACAACCGCCAACCACTCCGCGAACTGCACATCAGTCGCGGTGTTTTTTGCGAGGTTACAAGCGAGGCGCGTGAAATGAAGGTTCTCTGGTCCGTAGCTTCCGCAAGCGCTATCAATTCGATCTGGGGACGGCTGAAGAAGTCGATTTGCATGCCGGATATGCATAACGCCCCACAGAGACCGCACATCCGAGGCGCGTTCCTTAGCATCGCTGCCACTCGTAGGATGAGGCCGCTTGGTACGCTTCTTGTCGGAGCCGTGCGCTGTTGAACGGTTCCAGGCACATCGATTCTGTTGAATACAAGGTCCGCGATACGAACCGCTTCCGGTGAGTGCATCCTGCATTGCCGGCCGTTTCGGGAGGGGCACGAGGCTTATAGAAAATTTACGAATGCCTCGCGCTCCTCCGGATTCATCTCTAAAGGTCATGCCTTGATTTGGATGTTGACCGATCGCGTTGTTAACGTCCGCTTGCGCCACGCCGTCGCCTGCTCATAGGCATGCGCCATTCGCAAAACCAAGTCCTCCCGCCAGTGCGGCCCTGCGATCTGCAGGCCGATGGGCAGTCCACTCTGCGTAAATCCACAAGGCACAGAAATCGCCGGCAGTCCCCAAACATTGAACGGCCGCGTGTTGCGCAACAACTTGAGTTCCGCCGGACGCAGCGCCGCGGGATCGGCCTTCAAATCGGCAATGGCCGGAGCCGGCATCGGCATAGTCGGAGTCACCAAGAGATCCACATCCGCAAAGATTTGGCCGATGCTGCGCCGAGCTTCCTCCAACTCACGGCGCCGCTGAATGTACTCAGCCGCAGAGACCTTGTTCCCCGAGAGAATTCGCCGCACGGTTTCAGCCTGATACAACTCCGGAGTCTTCGCCACATTCTCCGCGTGATACGCATACGACTCGGCAGCCTGCAGCGTGCGATCAGTCGGTACGTCAAGCCGCACCTCCTTTACCTCCGCCACAAGCGTCGAGATCCCACCCAAAGCGTGTTCCATCGCCGAAGCCACTTCCGGATCGAGATCATCGAAGAAGTATCCGCGAGGCACGCCCACCCGCAGGGCCTTCGAACTTTCGCGCAACGCAGAAATATGGTCGGCCACCGGGACGTCCGCCGAAGTGATGTCCGCCGCGTCGTATCCAGCAATCGCCTGCAGCACGATCGCCGCATCCTCCACCGTCGCAGCCAGAGGACCGAGATGATCGAGCGACCACGAAAGCGGAATCACTCCCCGGCTCGACACGCGGCCGTAAGTCGGTTTCAGCCCGACGCAGCCGCACAAAGCTGCCGGCTCGCGAATCGAGCCTGCCGTGTCCGTGCCAATCGCCGCGTAAGCAAGCCCCGCGACGACCGCAGCCGCCGAGCCTCCCGACGAACCCCCTGCAATCCGCCCAACGTCCCACGGATTGTGAACGTCGCCGATGTAGCTGACCAGGGAGCTTCCTCCGTAAGCGAACTCATGCAGATTATTCTTCCCAACGATGACCGCGCCCGCCTGCCGCAACCGCCGAACCACTTCCGCATCCTGGTTCGGAACCCGATCCTTATACAGCGCGCTGCCGGCAGTCGTACGGACGCCGGCAGTGTCGATGAGATCCTTCAGCGCCATGGGCACGCCATGCAGCGGCCCGCGCCACTCCCCACGCAGAATCTCAGCCTCCGCCGTTCGCGCCTCAGCGAGAGCAGAGTCCGCCATGACAGTGATGAACGCGTTCAGCGCGGGATTCAGCCGCTCAATCCGCTCCAGACACTCCTGCGTAATCTCGACGGCAGACACTTCCCTCCGCCGCAAGCGCTGCGCCAGTTCGGGAATCGTTGTGACATCAAGCGTCATGAAATCGAGCCCATTGTAAAGGCAGAGTATAAGATTTCCTCTGTGCTTCCCTGTGTCCTCCGTGGTTACGATTTTGTTTCGAAGCCCGCACCGTACCACGGTCATCCAAAAGTCCTATAATCGTCACAGAGTTTCACGGGGGCTCCGGAAAAATCATGCCAGAGATGACGATCGCGCCGGTTGCCACGCACGGTTTCTTTTTAGATGGACGCTGGCGAGAAGACGGCGACGTCGTCGAAATTCGCGCCCCCTACGACGGCAGCGTGATTGCCCGCGTCGTGCAAGGCCGGCACGAGCATGCCGAGGCCGCAATTGCAGCCGCCGTCAAGGCTTTCGGCACCACCCGCCGCCTGCCCGCATTCGAGCGCCAGCGCGTTCTGCGCCGAATTTCCGCGTCCATATCCGAGCGCAAGGAAGAATTTTCCCGAACGCTCGCCCAGGAGGCGGGGAAGCCCATCAAAGCCGCGCGCATCGAAGTCGAGCGCGCCATCTTTACGTTCAACGTTGCCGCCGAAGAGAGCACCCGCATCTCCGGCGAATTTCTTCCTCTCGACTGGCAGGAATTTACCGCCGGCCGTTGGGGCATCGTGCGGCGCTTTCCGCTCGGTCCAATCGCCGGGATCACGCCATTTAATTTCCCCATCAACCTAGTCGCGCATAAGGTCGCTCCCGCGATCGCCGCCGGTTGTTCTATGGTCCTGAAGCCCGCACCCCAGACGCCACTATGCTCGCTGCTTCTGGCGGAATGCGTGCAGCAGGCAGGCTGGCCCGATGGTGGACTCAACGTGCTCCCGCTCTCCAATGAAGATGCCGGGCTTCTCGTGACCGATGACCGCATCAAGCTCATTTCCTTCACCGGCAGCGTGCCTGTCGGTTGGGACATCAAGCGCCGTGCCGGAAAAAAGAAAGTTGTCCTCGAGCTGGGCGGCAACGCCGCCGTGATCGTTCACAGCGACGCCGACCTCGAATACGCGGCAGACCGGTGCGTCAACGGCGGATTCGGCTACGCCGGGCAGACTTGCATCTCGGTGCAGCGCATCCTGGTCGAGCACTCGGTCTACGGAAAATTCACCGATCTTCTTGTCGAGGGCGTGAAGAAGTTGAAGCTGGGCGATCCGCTCGATCCCTCCACCGACGTCGGCCCGCTCATCCGCGAAAGTGACGCGGTCCGCACCATCAACTGGATCGACGAGGCCGTGCGGTCCGGCGCGCGCCTCCTCTGCGGCGGTGGCCGCAAGAATCTCATCGTCGAACCTACGGTCCTCACCGGCACCAAGCCTGAGATGAAAGTAAACTGTCAGGAAGTTTTCGGCCCCGTGGTGACGGTTGAGCCCTACAAGGATTTCGATCAGGCCTTGCGCCAGGTCAACCACTCCGCCTATGGCTTGCAGGCCGGGGTCTTCACCCGCGACGCGAAGTTGCTGTTCCAAGCCTTCGAAGAACTGGAAGTCGGCGGCGTGATCGCTGGGGACGTGCCCTCGTTCCGTGTCGATCAAATGCCCTATGGCGGCGTCAAGGATTCAGGTCTCGGCCGCGAAGGTCTCCGCTACGCAATCGAAGAGATGACCGAACCCAAACTCATGGTCATGAATCTCCGTTAGCGCGCTGCTCTCATGTGCTCATGTGGAGACGGACTCATTCGTCCGTCCCGTGCAGCGAAGCAAGCGGCATCGTTCCCAGAAGTTTTGTAAATCCGGCATGCGTTCGCAACCCCAATATTTGTTCCGCAATGCTCCAGTCGAAATTTTTTCTCCTCTAAAACTCAAAAACCGCGACAAACTCCAGCGAAGTATTTATAATCTCTGGTTTCGCAAACAGCTCGGAACACCACCGGGAAGTTTTTCATTTTCAGCGTATCTTTTTCTTTTTCGCTGTATCTAACGTAGCTATCGGACATCATCGCGGACAATCCGCCGGGTCTCTTAAGCCAGATTTCATAAGGGAATGTCGCAGATCTTTCATCGCAGTACGAATACATTGTCTCGCGCCACCATCTTTGGCGCGGTCTTTGTAATCGCAGCCCTGGGCTGGGTGGCGATGGAGATTCAGCGTTCTCCCTACGTTACGTACGCTGGCGTGCGCAAGCCGCAGCCCGTCCCCTTCAGCCACCAGCACCACGTCACCGGCCTTGGCATCGACTGCCGCTACTGCCACACTTCGGTAGAGACCTCGAGCTTCGCCGGTATTCCTCCGACCAAGACATGCATGAACTGCCACTCGCAGATCTGGACCAACGCCAATCTGCTGGAGCCCGTGCGAGCCAGCTACAAGTCGGGCGAGTCTTTGCAATGGACACGCGTGAACCAACTCCCCGACTTCGTCTATTTCAACCACAGCATTCATATTAATAAAGGAGTCGGCTGCAACACCTGCCACGGTCCGGTCGACTTGATGCCGCTGATGTATCAGCAAGAGTCGTTGCAGATGGAGTGGTGCCTGAACTGCCACCGCAACGCCCAGAACCATCTGCGCCCGCGCGACCAGGTATTTAACATGCGCTACCAGCCGCCCACGGGGGCAACGCCGGTGGTGGTGGATGGGAAGAGCTATGCCGACCAGGCAGAACTAGGCGCAGCTCTAATCAAGAAATACAACGTACGCAGCGTGCAAGACATTACGAACTGCAGCACCTGTCATCGGTGAGGACGAACCATGAAAGCTTGTCATCCTGAGCGGAGAAATTGTTTCGCGAAGCGAAGCAATTTCGGAGTCGAAGGATCCCTTGAAGGCTCGCGGGTTCGCAGCCGTTCCAGGGAGTTCTCCCGAGAACTCGATCGGCGGAAGAATGCCTTGCAACGTATGTCGCAGTGCCGGAGTTACAGAGATCCTTTGACTTCGCGAGCTCTCGCTCCGCTCAGGATGACAGTTTCTAATAGTGTGATGTACAACCAATGAAGACTGAAGATCAAGACGGCCGCACGAAGCGTGAAGACATTTGCCCCAGCCAAAAAGGCAAGCTGGACCTGAACTCCGTCCGCGCGCGCATCGATCAGGCCACCGCTCACGACGCCGGTTTGTCCGAAAAAGAAAAAACCGGCCCCGAATACTGGCGTAGCCTGGAAGAACTCGCCGGCAGCGACGCCTTCCAACAAGCCCTGCACCGCGAATTCCCAAAAGACGCCTCCGAGTGGGTTGACTCCGTCTCGCGCCGCGGCTTCCTGAAAGTCATGGGCGCTTCCCTCGGCCTGGCCGGCATGACCGGATGCGTGCGTCTCCCGCTCGAGCCCATCGTCCCCTACGTGCGCCAGCCCGAAAATGTAATCCCCGGCCGCCCTATGTATTACGCGTCGGCAATCACCTTGGGTGGATACGCCAATCCGGTTCTGGTCGAAAGTCATCTCGGACGTCCGACAAAGATCGAGGGCAACGATCAACATCCGGCATCGCTCGGCGGCACCGACGTCTTTACTCAGGCCTCAATTCTAGGTCTCTACGATCCCGATCGCTCGCAGAGCGTAGTGTCGATGGGCGATCAGCGGTCGTGGGCAGCGTTCCTGAGCGCGATCCGCGGCCCTCTCAGCGCGCAGAAAGCGCTGCAAGGCGCAGGCATCCGCATTCTGACGCCGACAATATCTTCGCCCACGCTCGCCGATCAGCTGCGCAACTTCCTGAAGATTTATCCGCAGGCCAAATGGCACGTCTACGAACCGGTGAATCGCGACAACGTGCTCGAAGGCGCGAAGATGGCCTTCGGCCAGCCCGTCGAGACGCACTACGATTTCTCGAAAGCCGACGTAATCGTCTCGCTCGACGCCGACTTCCTCTACGCCGGTTTCCCCGGCAACGTGAAATACATCCGCGACTTCGCCAAACGCCGCAATCCGGATGCGCCGATGAATCGCCTGTACGTCATCGAGAGCACGCCGAGTTCGACTGGAGCGAAGGCAGATCATCGGTTGCCAATGCGCGCAGCAGAGATCGAGCGGTTTGGGCAACTTATGCTGGCGACACTTAGCAGCGCTCAGCCGTTCAACGGACTCGATAAGACGTTCACCGAAGAGGAGGCAAAATTTGCAGCCGTCGCTTTCGACGATCTCCTTGAGCATAAGGGTTCGAGTGCCTTAATAGTCGGCGACCATCAGCCGTTGGCAGTTCACGCCCTGGCACACGACATCAATTCCAGATGCGGCAACATTGGCAAAACGGTCTTCTACTCCGACCCGATTGACGTCAATCCGATCAACCAGACCGATTCCATCAAAGAACTGGTCACCGACATGCGCGGCGGCAAAGTCGACCTGCTGATTATTCTGGGTGGAAACCCTGTCTACGACGCCCCCGCCGATCTCAACTTGGCTGACGCCATGACCAGCAGCAGAGTTCCTCTGCGTGTTCACTACGGGCTCTATCAGAACGAGACTGCCGAACTTTGCCAATGGCACGTCAACGCAACACACGAGCTCGAAGCCTGGGGTGACGCCCGCGCCTACGACGGCACGGCAAGCATCATTCAGCCCTTGATCGCGCCGCTTTACAACGGTAAGAGCGCGATCGAATTCGTAGCGCTGCTCTCCGGCCAGGCCGACGCCACCGGTTACGATCTCACGCGCGCCTACTGGCAGAAGCAGCATACCGGCGCCGACTTCGAGCAGTTCTGGCGCAAGTCGCTGCACGACGGCTGGATCGAAGGCACGGCGTTCACGCCAAAATCCGTGAGCGCAAAGTCAGGAGCCGCAGGCTCCGCGACGAACGTCTCCGACGACAAACAGATCGAGCTCAACATCCGCCGCGACCCCACCATCTACGATGGACAATTCTCCAACAACGGCTGGCTGCAGGAACTTCCCAAGCCGATGACCAAGCTCACCTGGGACAACGCCGTCCTCATCGGCCCCAAGATGGCGGAGCGCCTGCAAATCAAAGTGGAAGACGTTGTCGAACTCGAACTCAACGGCAAAAAAATCACCGGTCCCGTCTGGATTCAAGCCGGCCACCCCGACAATTCAGTCACGATATTTCTCGGCTACGGCCGCAAGCGCGCCGGACGAGTGGGTACGGCGCAGGGCTTCGACGCCTACGCGCTGCGCACCAGCGCCAATCCCTGGATCGCCACCGGCGTGCAAATCCGCAAGACCGGAGCAACCTACAAACTCGCCTCCACCCAAGGCATGCAGTCGATGGACACGCCCGACGGCGGCCATCGTCCGCTGGTCCGCGAAACCACGCTCGAGGAATACCGCAAAGAGCCCAACTTCGCCAAAGAAGAAGAAACACCCTACGAACTCTCGCTCTACAAGCCCTATCCCTACAAAGAAGAAGATTACGCCTGGGGTATGACCATCGATCTGAACTCCTGCGTGGGCTGCAACAACTGCATGGTGGCGTGCCAGTCGGAGAACAACATCGCCGTCGTGGGTAAAGAGCAGACCGTCATCGGCCGGCACATGCACTGGATTCGCATTGATACCTACTATCAAGGCGACCGCGACAATCCCCGCGCATTCTTCCAGCCCGTACCCTGCATGCAGTGCGAGAACGCCCCTTGCGAAGTAGTCTGCCCGGTCGGCGCCACCAACCACACCACGGAAGGCCTGAACGATATGGTCTACAACCGCTGCGTGGGCACGCGCTATTGCTCCAACAACTGTCCGTATAAAGTGCGCCGCTTCAATTTCCTCCTCTTCCAGGATTGGGAGACGCCGCAATACAAGATGATGCGCAATCCCGACGTCAGCGTGCGCAGCCGCGGCGTCATGGAAAAGTGCACCTACTGCGTGCAGCGCATCAGCGAACGCCGCATCGACGCTGAAAAAGAAGACCGAAAGATTAACGACACCGAACTTCAGACCGCCTGCCAGCAGTCGTGTCCCGCAGGCGCCATCATCTTCGGCAACATCAACGACCCAAACAGCAAAGTTTCAAAGTTGAAAGCGGAGGCCCGCAACTACACCCTGCTGGGCGAACTAAACACCCGCCCGCGGACAACGTATTTAGCAGAAGTTCGCAACCCGAATCCAGAGCTGAAAGGATAACGACTCACGTAGTGACAGCCGCTTCGGCTGTACGGCCACCGCAAAGCGCGGCCGCTCCGAGGAGAGAACGATCCGAGCAGAGAACGCCCCGAGGAGAGAACGCACCGTGGAAGAGCGGCGCTTTAGCGCCGCGTAAAAGCGCCAGATAGAAACAAGGCTTTAGCCCCTGAGGAATGTAAGAGCGAGAATGCCTGAGCAATACAAGACGTCGACCGATCTCGACCGCGCTCCCGTAATCGAGCCGGGCCACACCTTCGGCACGGTCACGGAAAAAATCAGCGCCATCGTGCTGACCCGTCCCGCCTCCAACGGATGGTTCGTCGGCTTCGGCATCGCCTTCATGCTGACCATGATGCTGCTCTACGCGCTCGGCTACCTCTTCCTGAAGGGCATCGGCATCTGGGGCGTCACCATCCCCATCGGCTGGGGATTCGCCATCGTCAACTTCGTGTGGTGGATCGGAATCGGCCACGCCGGAACTTTAATTTCCGCCATCCTCTTATTGCTGCGCCAGTCATGGCGAAATTCGATCAACCGCTTCGCCGAAGCCATGACACTTTTCGCCGTCGCCAGCGCCGGCATTTTCCCCGCTGTTCACGTCGGTCGCCCGTGGGTAGCGTACTGGCTGTTTCCGTATCCCAGCACCATGGGCGTGTGGCCGCAATTCCGGAGCCCGCTCATGTGGGACGTGTTCGCCGTTTCCACCTACGCCACGATTTCCGCGCTGTTCTGGTTCATGGGCCTGATCCCGGATTTCGCCACCTTACGCGATCGCACCGACAAAAAAGCTCTCAAAATTGCTTACGGAATGCTTTCCTTCGGATGGCGCGGTTCGGCCCGCCACTGGCATCGCTATGAGACCGCCTACCTGCTTCTGGCGGGTTTAGCGACGCCCTTGGTTCTCTCCGTTCACACCGTCGTGAGCTTCGACTTCGCCGTAGGCATCGTGCCCGGATGGCACACCACCATCTTCCCGCCCTACTTCGTCGCCGGCGCCATTTACTCCGGCTTCGCCATGGTGCTGATGCTCGCCATCCCCATCCGCAAAATTTATGGCCTGGAAGACTTCATTACTGAGCGCCACCTGCAGAATTCCGCCAAGGTCATGCTGGCGACCGGATTGATCGTAGCCTACGGCTACGGGATCGAAGCCTTCATGGGCTGGTACAGCGGCGATCGCTACGATGCCTTTACTTTGTGGAACCGCCTGCACGGTCCCTACGCGGCTCCTTACTATATGCTGTTGATCTGCAACATCTTTATTCCGCAGGTGCTCTGGATTCGCAAGCTGCGCACCAGTCCCGTCGCGCTGTTTTTCATTTCCGGCGTCATCCTGGTCGGCATGTGGCTCGAGCGCTTCATCATTGTTGTGGTCAGCCTGCATCGCGATTTCCTGACTTCTTCCTGGGGCATGTACTATCCCACGCGCTGGGACTGGATGACCTACATCGGCACCATCGGCATGTTCCTGGCCGCCATGTTCCTGTTCCTGCGCCTGCTGCCCGCGATTTCGATCTTCGAAATGCGCACCCTCCTACCCGAAGCGGAGGTCAAGGAATGATGCCGACTGTGTCGAGGTTCATAATATGAAGCGCGATCCCATCTACGGCATCATGGCCGAGTTCGACACGCCGCAGGCGCTGGTCGATGCGGCGCACGCCACGCATCAAGCCGGATATCAAAAGATCGACGCTTACAGTCCGTTTCCCGTCGAAGGCCTCGCCGAAGAGATTGGCTTCCACCGCGACGAGGTTCCCCTGGTCGTATTAATTGGCGGAATCGTGGGCGGCCTCACCGGCTACCTCATGCAGTACTGGATGTCGGCCGTCGCCTACCCGCTCAATATCGGCGGAAAGCCCCCGCATTCCTGGCCCGCATTCATCGTGATCACGTTCGAGATGACGATTCTCTTCGCCGGAATCTCCGCGGTGTTCGGCATGCTCGCCCTCAACGGCCTGCCCATGCCGTATCACCCGGTATTCAACGTGCCGCGATTCGTTTTGGCTTCCAAAGATCGTTTCTTCCTGATCGTGTTCTCCACCGACAAGAAGTACGACCCCGCCGCGACGCGCAGATTCCTGGAGGCTCTCAACCCCCGCTCAGTCTCGGAGGTGCCAAGCTAACGTGCCGTGCCTCCGCAAACTCGTGGGAATCGCGAACCCCGGCAGTGCCAAGGCCCATGTCGGAACGGTCGCCGTTGCCCGTCCAGTCGAGCGAAGCTCGACGGCGCTCTGCTTTGCCGCGCTCGTACCAGGGTGCCCCACCCTTGCGCGTTCTGTGCGCAAGGGTGGGATTCCACCAAAATCCGCGCAATGGGCTTTTCTCGCGTTATTGTTAGTAACCGTAGTCGTCCTCTCCGCCTGCCGCATCGACATGCACGTCCAGCCGCGCCAGAATCCGCTCTCCCGCAGCGACTTTTTCTCGGACCAACGTTCCGCCCGCCACCCGGTCGAGGGCACAGTCGCCCGCGGCCAATTGCACGAGGACTCCTATTTCTATACCGGCAAAATCGGGAACAATCCCGGCGACGCGATGCCCTTTCCTGTGACCAAAGAAGTTCTGGATCGCGGCCGCGAGCGCTACAACATCTTCTGCGCTCCCTGCCACTCGCGAATCGGAGATGGCAATGGCTTCGTCCCCTCGCGCGGATTTTCGAAGCAGCCGCCATCGTTCCACATCGCGCGGCTGCAAAAAGCGCCGCTGGGATACTTCTACGACGTGATCACTGAAGGCTTCGGCATCATGCCCGACTACGCCTCGCAGATCCCCCCACAAGATCGCTGGGACATCGTCGCCTATGTGCGCGCCTTGCAGTTGAGCCAAAATGCGACGATGGCCGAAGTCCCACCGGGACAAAAGATTCCGTCCGAGCCGCTAAAATTCCGCTCGCCCGGTACCGGCGCAAGTCTGCCGACGGTAGTTCCCGACACCAATTCAAATCCAGAGGAACAGAAATGAGCGCGGCGCCCGTGAAACATCTCGATCTGACCGCCCCGCCAGTGGTGAAGACCATTGCGCGGCGGTCGTCGATCGTCGGCGTCGTCTTCGGCCTTGTCGCGCTCATCCTCGCGTTCCTGCAACCGCAACAGTTTTTCCGCGCCTACCTGCTCGGCTTCATGTGCTGGCTGGGAGTGGCCCTAGGCTCGATGGCGATCCTCATGATCCGCCACTTGACCGGCGGCGGCTGGGGCATGGTGATCCGCCGCATTCTCGGCGCCGCCATGCGTACGGTGCCGCTGCTGGCACTCCTGTTCATTCCTGTCATTCTTGGTATTCGCAAGCTCTACATCTGGGCGCAGCCTCTCGATCAGATCGCTGACAAGCATCTCCGCGAGCATCTCGAAAACATCACCAAGACCTACCTCACCACGAGCGGCTTCATCCTTCGCGCAGTCTTTTACTTCGCGATCTGGAATCTGCTCTCATTTCTATTGTCGAGGTGGTCGAAAGAAACCGACCGCGCCGGCGCGCCCGATCACACGGCACGGTTCAAGGCCGTCGCGGGCCCCGGCCTGATCCTTTACGGCTTCACGATTTCTTTCGCCGCGATCGACTGGGTGATGTCGCTCGATCCCAGTTGGATCTCCACCATCTTCGGCCTGGTCGTTCTCATAGGTGAAGTCCTGTCGGCCATGTGCTTCGCGGTGGTAGTCGAGCGAATTCTGTTCGACTACAAGCCCATGTCGGAGATGCTGCAGCCCGACTTCGTCCACGACCACGGCAAGTGGATGCTCACCTTCATCATGGTCTGGGCCTACTTCAACTATTCCCAGTGGCTCATCATCTGGGCGGGCAACCTTCCCGCGGAGATCACATACTATCTGCGGCGTCTCAACGGCGGCTGGGGATACGTCGGCCTGTTCATCGTGATCTTCCACTTTGTCATTCCCTTCGGCACCTTATTGTCCCGCCCCTTCAAACGCAACATTCGCAAACTGGTCTGGCTGGCAGCGTGGCTGATGCTGATGCGCTATCTGGATCTGTTGTGGATCATCGAACCTAATTTCTCCAAAACATTCGACGTCACCGTGGCCGACATAGTAGTGCCAATTGCCATCGGTGGTTTCTGGCTGGCCTATTTCTTCCGCAATCTGGGTGCTCTGCCGCTGCTTCCCGCCTACGATCCGGATGCAGTGGAGGTTCTGCAGCCAACTCATCATCACCCGGAAAATGCATAGCGCATAAGAATGAACAACGAAATCCATCCCGCGAATCAGAACGGCAACGGCGGCTACGAGCGCCGCGACATCCGCGTCGCTCCGGTTCTGTATTTCTTGGTGGGATTGGCTGCCGCCGTTCTTGTCGTGTACTTGGTAGCTTCGGGCACCTACTCGTATCTGGAAAAACGGTCGGAAGCGCAGCAGGCACCGGTCAGCCCGCTGGTCACGAACGCTCCCAAGGACACGCGACAACTTTCGGCCGATTACAAGGATTACCTGAGGCAGAGCTTTCCCGCTCCGCAACTGGAAATCGACGAACGCGGCCAACTCGACAAGATCCTAACGGACGAGGAACAGACGCTGAGCTCCTACGATTGGGTCGACCAGAAAGCCGGAACCGTCCGCATTCCGATCGACCGCGCCATGGATTTGATTGCGCAGCGTGGTTTGCCGGTTCGTGCGCAGGGCACTGAAGGCGGGGCGGCTCAGCCGTCGAACGCCTCCGCGGGGAAAACGAAAGGAACGAAGAAGAAGTGATCCGTCAGTATCACAATTCGACGTCAGCGAGTCCGCGAGGAGCTACCCTCGGCTGTCCCGTCGCAGCGGCTCATGTGGGGACAGCCGCCCCCGGCTGTCCGGTCGAGCGAAGCTCGACGGCGCTCTCGCCAGGAAAACAAAGCTGTCTCCGACTTTTGTCGATGTTGGCCATACTCGTAACGATAGCTTCGAGTCCGGCAATGTCACAAGGCATGACCAAGGGCATCATGTCGCCTCCATCCAACATTCGCCCACCGTATCTGCAGAATGTCGGCATCGAGCAACATCTCGACGGACAAGTCCCTCCCGATCTCGCTTTCGTCGACGACACCGGCCGCCCCGTTAAACTCGGCGACTACTTCGGCAAGAAGCCCCTGATCCTGAATCTCGTCTATTACAACTGCACCATGCTCTGCGGCGAAGTTCTGTCCGGACTCACCGGGGCCATGAAGATGGTGAAGTTCGATGTCGGCAACGAGTTTGATGTGCTCACGGTCAGCTTCAATCCGCAGGAGACGCCTGCGATCGCTGCCGCCAAAAAGCAAGACTACCTCAAGCGCTACGGCCGCCCCGGCGCTGCTTCCGGCTGGCATTTTCTGACCGGAACCGCGGAATCGATCAACGCCCTAACCAAGTCGGTCGGCTTCCAATATCAGTACGATCCCAAGATCAATCAGTACGCGCATGCCACCGCCATCCTGGTGCTCACGCCGCAAGGCCGCATCTCGCGCTATTTCTACGGCGTGGATTTTCCGCCGAAAGATTTGCGCATGGGCTTGGTGGAGGCCTCGCAGGGCAAGATCGGCAACGCCGTCGATCAGGTTCTGCTGTATTGCTATCACTACAATCCTGCGACGGGAAAATACGGCGCCGTCGTCAGCAACATGCTGAGGCTCGGAGCGGGCCTCACCATTCTGCTTCTGGGCGGCCTGCTGCTCATTTTATTCCGGTTAGAGAAAGCCGCGCCGCCGCGAAGAACTCCGGGTCAGGCACTGAGTCAACAGGGTCAGAGTCACACGGGGCAAAGTCCAGTGAGATATGTTCGATAACTTTCCATTATGGCCGGAGCGGGCCTCCACTGCCGCGGGCAACGTGGACGCCCTGTTCATCTTCCTGCTCATCGTGTCCGGATTGATGACGCTGCTGATTTTCACCGCGCTCGTGTACTTCGCCGCCCGCTACCGCTATCGTCGCGGTGTCCTGGCCGAGCAGATTGAAGGCTCCACTCCACTCGAACTAACCTGGTCGGTCATTCCCTTCCTGGTGTTCATGGCGATCTTCGCCTGGGGAGCGGCGGTGTTCTTCAAAGGCCGCACGCCTCCGCGCGACTCGACCGAAGTGTATGTCGTCGCGAAACAATGGATGTGGAAGCTGGAACACGCCGAGGGCCAGCGAGAAATCAACGAACTGCACGTCCCCGTCGGTCGTGACGTGAAGCTCATCATGACTTCGCAAGATGCGATTCATAGCTTCTTCGTGCCCGCCTTCCGCATGAAGCAGGATGTGCTCCCCGGCCGCTACACGGTCGCCTGGTTCCGCGCGACCAAAGCCGGCACCTACCACCTGTTCTGCGCGGAATACTGCGGAACGCAGCACTCCGGCATGATCGGCTCCATCGTCGTTATGGAACCCGCGCAGTTCGAAGCCTGGATGAGCGGCGGCTCGACCGGCCCGCTTTCCGCCTCCGGAGAGAAGATTTTCGCCGAACTCGGCTGCGTCACCTGCCATCGCGCTGACTCGCAGGGCCGCGGTCCAAACCTGCAGGGCGTCTTCGGCAAGCCCGTGCAACTCGAAGACGGACGCACCGTTACCGCCGACGAAAACTACATTCGCGAATCCATTCTCGAACCCGGCGCGAAGATCGTGAGCGGATTCAAGCCCGTCATGCCCACATTTCAAGGACTGGTGAGTGAAGAACAATTGAACGCCCTGGTGGCCTACGTGAAATCGCTGTCACATCCCGTCGCAACCCCGACCAGCACGGCCGCCGCCACAGCGCAGGACAACTCCAAAGCCGCAGGAAGTCAGGTGCAATGAGTATGGCTACCACAACCATTCAACCGGTCGAGCGCGAAAATTATCTTAATAAAGAGTATGGCGTCG
>Ga0073928_10007115_pt1 | contig 14701 bp, 14 predicted proteins | sample PaiPotPPA55metaG_FD_76969 | JGI IMG/M metagenome (GOLD analysis project Ga0073928, IMG submission 76969) | Iron sulfur acid spring bacterial and archeal communities from Banff, Canada, to study Microbial Dark Matter (Phase II) - Paint Pots PPA... ... | reverse complement strand
GAAGCCGGGCGCATGGGCCTGCGCGTGACTCCTGCAGAAGTGAAGGACGAACTGCAGCACGGCCGGTATGCGGCAACTTTTTTCCCCGGCGGCAACTTCATTGGCCAGGCGGAATATGAAGACATGCTGCAGCGGGCGAACTTGACGCCGACCAAATTTGAACAGGCGGTAGGCGACGACATTCTGTTGACCAAACTGCAGGCGCTTATTTCCGGCAGCGCCAACGTGAGCGACTCCGAAATCCACGATCAGTTTATTAAAGAGAATTCAAAAGTAAAATTCGATTACGCGGTGTTGAAGCAGGACGATCTGCGCAAAGCCCTGCACCCGACGGATGAGGAACTGAAGGCGTTTTACGAGAGCCACAAGGCGAGCTACGCGAACTCAGTTCCGGAAAAGCGCAAGGTCAAGTACGCTGTCGTTGAAACCGGCAAGGCTGCGGCCGATGTCCAGGTGACACCGGAAGAGCTGCGGTCTTACTACGATCAGCACCGCGACCAGTATCGTTTGCCCGAGCAGGTGAAAGTCAGCCACATTCTCATCAAGACTCCGTTGCCCGGTCCTGACGGCAAAGTGGACGAGAAGGGCGTGGCCGAGGCGCAGCGGCGTGCCGAAGATTTGCTGAAGCAGTTGAAGAGCGGCGCCAAGCTGGAAGATCTGGCCAAGAAGTATTCCGAAGATCCGGGCAGCGCGAAGCAGGGTGGATCGCTGGGCTGGATTGGCAAAGGCCAGACGGTGCCCGAGTTTGAAAAGACTGCTTTCTCGCTTCCCAAGGGGCAGACCAGCGATCTGGTAAAGAGCGGCTACGGCTTCCACATTATTCGCGTGGACGACAAGCAGGAAGCACACACGAAATCTCTCGACGAAGTGAAGGCCGAGATTGAGCCGGTCTTGAAGCACCAGAAAGGACAGCAGATCGCGCAGCAGAAGGCGGAGGCGCTACTGAAGCAGGCTCGTGCGCAGGGCCTGGACGCGGCCGCCGCGGCGCAGGGCGTCTCGGTGATCACGTCGGATTTCTTCGCCCGCAAGGACATGCTGCCGGGACTGGGCCCGGCGCCGCAGTTTATGGACGCGGTGTTCGGCGCTACCGAAAAATCGCCGCCGGACGTGGCCCCGGCATCACAAGGCATCGTCGTATTTCAGCTTTTGGGAGTGAAGCCGGCCGCCACGCCAACCTTCGAAGAAATCCGCAGCCGGGTGGAAGAAGAGTTCAAGAACGAACGCTCATCAATTCTGCTCTCGCAAAAAATTCAAGAGCTGTCGGATCGCGCCAAGGCATCGCATGATTTGAAGCGCGTGGCGAAAGAAATGGGCGCAACATTAAAGGCCAGCGACTTTGTTCTGCCCGACGCGCAGGTGCCGGAGGTGGGCTCGATGTCCGGACAGGCGGCGGTTGCCTTCACCATGAAGCCGGGCGAGATTAGCGGTCCGATCAACAGCGGTTCGAACGCCGTGGTGCTGCAGGTGATCGAGAACCGGCAGCCTTCCGAGGCTGAGTACGCCGCGAAGCGCGATCAGATTCGCGATCAGCTGCTGCTGGGCAAACAGCAGGAACGCTTCGGACTTTTCGTTTCCAGCCTGGTCGACGAGATGACCAGGGCGGGCAAGATCAAGAGAAACGAAGAAGAGATCAAGGCCTTGAGCCGCAACGGCAGCGAGCAGGGAATGTAACGCCACATGCATTTTCCGCGCGCCGCAGGCATTTTGTTGCATCCCACGTCGCTGCCTTCGCGCGGCGGGATTGGCGATTTCGGCCCGGCCGCCTATGAGTTCGTAGATTTTCTCGCTTCCGCCCGCCAGGGTTTGTGGCAGGTTCTGCCGCTGGGGCCGCTCGGCTATGGCAACTCTCCTTACTCTTCCACATCGGCTTTCGCTGGAAATCCCCTGCTGATCAGCCTGGAACGGCTGGCCGAGCGTGGCTGGATCGACCGAGCGAAAATCGATACGTCCCACTCCACGCCGACTTCCAGTCTAGCTTCCTCTGCAGTCGAATACGACCGGGTCTTCCCGCAAAAGATGCCGCTGTTGTTTGAGGCTGCGCGGAACTTTCTGGGCTCGGCTTCGAGCGGTGCGATGCGCCAGTTTGAAAGGTTCCGTGCGGAAAATGTTTGGTGGCTGGAGGACTTCGTACTGTTCGATGCTTTGCGCGCGCGCCGCAAACTCGAAAGCTGGCACAAGTGGCCGCGTGATCTCGCGCACCGTGAGCCGGCTGCTTTGGAGAAAGCGCGCCAGGACCTGGCCGACGATATCCTTGCTCGAAGCGCGTTGCAGTTCGCATTCTACGAACAATGGCGGGCGTTGCGGCGTTACTGCTCGGAACGGGCGATACGCGTCGTGGGCGATGTCGCGATCTTTATGAACCACGACAGCGCCGATGTATGGACGCATCCGGAATTATTCCGGCTGAACCGGAATCTGGAGCCCGAGGTTGTGGCCGGAGTCCCTCCAGATTTTTTCAGCAAGACCGGACAGCGTTGGGGCAATCCGCTGTATCGCTGGGAAGTGATGAAAGAAACTGGCTATCGATGGTGGATTCAACGTCTGCGCTGGGCGACGGAAAACTGCGACTACATCCGCCTCGATCACTTCCGCGGATTCGACCAGTTCTGGGAAATCCCCGCAGCCGAGGAGACCGCAGTGAACGGCCAATGGGTGGACGGACCGCGGGATGACCTTTTCCAGAAGCTCCGTGAAGCGCTGGGCGGCCTGCCATTTTTTGCCGAAGACCTGGGCTACATTACTCCCGAAGTGCACGCGCTGCGGGAAAGATTGAAAATTCCGGGCATGGCGGTTCTGCAGTTTGGCTTCGGGGATGAAGGCGCGCACATCTATCTTCCGCATCGCGCCGAAGGAAAAGTCATTTATACCGGCACACATGACAACGACACCGTCGCGGGATGGTGGCAATCCGGCGCGGCTGAACATGAGCGTCGCAATGCCGAGGCTTATGTTGGCCGCTGCGAGGACGGAATTCATTGGGCATTTATCCGCGCGGCGCAATGCTCCGCGGCGTGCCTATCCATTATTCCGCTGCAGGATGTGCTGGGCCTGGGCAGCGAGGCCCGCATGAACACTCCCAGCCTGAACGGCGGCAACTGGCGCTGGCGTTTCGGGCATCAAGAACTCACCAGCGAACTGTCCAGGAAACTGGCGCACCTCGCCGAATTGAGCGATCGTCTTCCCAAACCAATTGCGGTGCTGGCAGACGAAAGCTTTGCCGCGTGAACTGCGGAAATGTTTCGGGCGTAACTCCGTCCTTGTTGGCGACTAAGCGGTTGGAGTAGAATGCCGCCTATTCGGTTGTTGTGGGTTCGGTTGTTCGATACATCCGGCTGAGGAACGCCATGTACAAGCCTCGTTAATTCGCCCTCCTGATTTGGCCCCTACGCCGGGGCTTCCTTACTGATTTCATTGCACGTCTGAAGGCAACGCTTTCGCGAGAAAATCGCGAAAGTGGATGCGGAAAGCTAAAGGTTGTTATGGAAGCAATTTCTGTTGCTGCGGAGCCGCAAACTTCTTTGTGGGCCGCGCTGGTGGAGGCCGTGCGCGGGTCGCATCGGGATTACACGGCAGGGAGCTTGAACCGGGCGATCCTGCTGCTGGCTGTGCCCATGGTGTTGGAGATGGTGTTGGAATCGCTGTTTGCGGTGGTGGATGTGTTCTGGGTGGGACGGCTCGGGGCCAATGCCGTGGCCACAGTGGGACTCACAGAATCGATGCTGAGCCTGGTGTTTGCCGTGGGGATGGGGCTCAGCCTGTCGACGACTGCTATGGTCGCGCGGCGCATTGGGGAGAAGGATCCGGAAGGCGCGGCTGTAGCGGCGGTGCAGGCGATTGCGTTGGGGATCATTGTTTCGCTCGCGATTGGGCTGCCGTGTTTCTTGCTGGCTCCGCGGCTTTTGCGAGTGATGGGAGCGTCGGCGGAAATTATTTCGGTGGGCAGCGGGTATACCAGAATTTGTCTGGGCGGCAGTTGCGCGGTGCTGTTGCTGTTTCTGAACAATGCGATTTTTCGCGGGGCGGGGGATGCGGCCATTGCGATGCGGCTGCTGTGGGTTTCGAACATCATCAATTTGATTCTCGATCCCTGCCTGATTTTTGGCGTAGGGCCGTTCCCGCGAATGGGCGTGACGGGAGCGGCGCTGGCGACCTTGATTGGGCGCAGTATTGGCGTGATTTATCAATTCTATCGGCTGCTGAAGGGGACGGAGCGGATTCGCATCCTGACGCGGCAGCTTCATTTGCGATTCGACGTGCTGTGGCGGCTGGTGCGAGTTTCGTTGACCGGAATTCTGCAGTTTGCTATCGCGCATACCAGCTGGATTGGGCTGGTGCGGATTGTAAGTATTTTTGGGGCGGCGGCGCTGGCGGGATATACGATCGCGATTCGGATCGTCATCTTCGTGATTCTGCCTTCTTGGGGATTGAGTAACGCTGCGGCCACCTTGGTGGGACAGAATCTGGGGGCGGGCAAGCCGGAACGTGCGGAAACTGCCGTTTGGCGCACAGGACTCTATAACATGATTTTTCTGGGGACGGTGGGAGTGCTGTTCGTGATCTTCGCGGAGCCAGTGGTGCGGTTGTTTACGCATGACGCGGCGGTGTTGCCTTTGGCGGCGTCGTGTTTGCGGATTGTGAGTTGCGGGAATATTGGATATGCGTATGGCATGGTGATGTTGCAGGCGTTCAATGGCGCGGGGGATACCGTGACGCCGACGATTGTGAACTTGTTTGGGTTCTGGGTGTTGGAAATTCCGCTGGCTTATTGGCTGGCGATTCGGATGCAGATGCAGTCGAAGGGGGCGTTCTGGGCGATTGTAGTGGCGGAGGGAGCGATTGCGGGGGCCAGCGCGATTTTGTTTCGGCAGGGGCGGTGGAAGCGGCAGAAGATTTGAGGGCGGTAGTGGGGTTCAGCCTGAATCGACCGCCTGGCCGGTCAAAAATCCGGTCCCACACGTTCTAGCGGGCGCGGGCCAGGACTAGGGTTACGTCATCCGGTTGTTCGTTGTCGCCGATCCAGTCGTCGACTGCCATGGTTACGATCTGGCTGATTTGGGGTAGAGGCAGGTCGCGATTGTCGCGGACTAAGTCGATCAGGCGGTGTTCGCCGAATTCGCCGAAGTCGTTCTCCGGCTCGGTGACGCCGTCACTGTAGGCCAGGAAGATTTCTCCGGGATGCATTTCTACAGAGCCCTCGTCGTAGGTCATGTTGTCGAACAGGCCGACGACCGTGCCGCCGGCCTCGAGCCTGCGGATGGTGCCGTTTTTGTTGATCAGAATCGGAGGCAAGTGTCCGCCATTGCTGTAGGTGAGATGGTGGGAGCGCCCGTCGTAGATTCCGAGGAAGAGTGTGGCGTACTTTTCGGGAGGAGTGCTTTCGTAAAGTTGATGGTTGAGCAGGCTGAGCAGAGCTCCGGGGGAAACTTCGATGCCCTCGGGCCATGACGCCATGATACGTCCTGAGCCAGCCACTGCGCCCACGGCCACCGGTTCGCGCATCTGGGGAAGATTTTCCATGCTGTAGGCGCGGACTGCGGAGTGGATGGTAGCCATCAACAGCGCGGCGGAAATGCCTTTGCCGCTGATGTCGCCGACCGCGAGAATCAGTTTGTGGGAGCTGGCGCTGAGAAAGTCGTAGTAGTCTCCGCTTACGGTGCGGGCAGGGCGGCAAAATCCGTGGACCTCGAGCGACTCGAGTTCGGAAACCTGGCGTGGAAATAACTGCGCCTGCACTTCCTGCGCGATAACTAGTTCGTTTTCCAGTCTCTGTTTTTCTTTCTGTTCCAGGATCAGCTTCTCGATCGAAGCGGTCATCGAGTTGAATGAGACGGCAAGATCCGCTAGCTGGTCGTTCGAGGTGACCGGAATGCGATGGCTGAAGTCACCGCGATCGACGTGTCTGGTAGCCTCGTGCAGTTGCGCCACAGCCGCGGTTACAGTGCGGGTCATTCGCGTGCCGATAATGAGGGCGATCAGTTCGATGATGGCAAAGAAAATTCCCACCGCAATCAGGGCATCCACCACTAACCCGGCAAATTCACCGAGAGCCGCGAATAGATGTCCATAAAGCTTGGAGGGCCTGGTTCTGACTCTCAGCAGCGAGCTGCGACGTTCGGTGGAGCCTGTATTCCAATCGACAGCCTGAAGAGGAGTAACGAAGGGGATTTCCTGATCCAGAAGATTCACGGGCTCCGGGCTGGCACCGACCGTGAACGTCGGCGGCAGGGCCTCAGTGCCGCTCTGCCCGGCTGGGCCCTGAGTAACACCCACACCATTCTTGTTGTTCGCGTTAAAGGAAAACGTTGTCTTTGGGCCGGAGTCTTTCTCGCCAGCAGAATTGACCTGTCCGGGCGAGGCGACAGGCGCAGCACCCACATAAAGAGTAATTTCCCCCAGGTCTGAGGCGATTTTCCCTATCAGGTCCTGGTCCAGGGGTTCGCTCGTAACCACGGTCAGGGAATTCTCGCCAACGGGAAGTACCGAAACGACGCGCAGGTATAGCTTCCCTTGGTCGCTCACGATCTCGTGAAACGGTTTGCCCTCGCGCAGGGCGATAGCGTATTCGTTATCGTTCTTGGCAAAGAAGGCAGGATAAGAGAATTGGGATGTGGCGGGGGCGTCGCTGGCAAGCGGCAGAGCCTTTGTTCCGTGCCAAGCCCGTACTTGCCGATGTCTCCAGGCGCGGTCACGCTTTTTCAAGCCTGACAGGGACTCCGCAGTGGGATTATTTCCGCGCGCCAGGCTTGCGGCCAGTTCATTGCTGATCGCGGCATTCACCGCTTCCACGCTGCGCAATTGAGCGTTGAGTTCGGAAATCACTACATAGCTGGCGAATTGCCCAGCAAATAGAAACAAGGAGAAACCCGCCATCGCCACCAGCAAGATCACTGGGATTACGCCGATGAAGACATAGGTGACAATCAGCCGGTTGCGCAGCCGCCACAGGATTCTTCTCTTCAGCCACCGGAAGGCAAGAATGGAAAACAGGACTGCCGCGACGAAGACAAGAAACTCAACCCAACCGTTCAGATATTGTCCCCACGAGGAGCCGAACAGGCCCAACACCTTTCGCAGAACGAACAGAACAGCAGCCATCCCGAACAGGTACCACGCGATCCGCGCCATGCGGCCTTGGGGCCACAATTCGGCCTTGATCAAACGGAGCCGTAATTGTGGATAGGACCATTGCATGAGAATCAGTTTTCAGCTTTTACCTCTTGGCTATTAGCTTTTAGCCAAGAGACAAGCGCAAAACAAGTTAAGTGTTTTTCGAGCGTACTTTGGCGTGGCACCGCGCTCCCCGCCGATCAGATTTCGGGATAGAGGTCGAAGAACGCTTCCAGGCTGGTGCGCAGTTGCTTTTCGATCTCTTCCTTGCTGCCTTCGAGCACGTGCATCGTCACGTGGGCTTCCCGGCCGTTCGCGAGCTTCACGGGAGCCTCACCCACTTCAATCACGTCCTCGGACGGCAGGAGCCTCATGCCATAGACCAGAGTCAAATTTGCCATGTGTTGATTTTACGACGTTCCGGGAGAGTCCCGCGAACTTCGATGAGTTTGGGATTTAGGATTTGGGGGTCTCTCATTTAGAATTCCGCCGTGCACAGGATTCTCGTTTCCCCACTCTGGATTAGTCTCGCGCTGGCGTCTGCCCAGGTTTTGGCTCAGGAACCTGCGGGCAATGCGCCTTCAAGTCAGCGGCCGCAGGTAAAAGTCAACATGCTGAACGTGTGTTCGCCTTCGGCCGAGGAACAAAAAGAAATTGCGGCGGCGCTGACGCGAGTTCCGAAACAACCATTATTCGGCGCCGATTTCGAAGTTTCCCGCGGGCGTTCGACGCTGACCGACATGCCGAACATCCTGGAGCCGGGATCGAGTACACATTTTGCGGACGAAAAGTCCGTGGCGAGCTATGTTCGGATTCGCCGCGAATTCTCCGTGCAGGCGCTTTTTTCCAGCGTACAGTATTCCTTCAGCAACGACGGGCAGAATATGGTGGAAACGCTGGTGCTGCATGTGCGCGATCCCAAGGATCTGATTCAGGTGTCGCTGGAAGATAGCGCCTCATCGGTTACCAGTTCTGAAGCCATGCTCGGCTCAAACACTCCGGCCAGCCGAGTGCGCCTGGAACGGTTTGGCAAATCGTCGGTGGCGCTGGCGCGCTGTTTGCCGACGGAAGGCCGTCCGGCGCCGGACCAGAGCGCATACGAGCCGCTGTTTCGCAGTGCGTCGGATGTGTTGGCGAACTATCGCGCGCTGTTGGGCGTGAAAATCATTGTGCCCGAGGAGTTATCGAAGATCAGTGGAGAATCCAAAGGCGAGTCTAAGCCAAAGCCTTCTACAAAAGTCAAAGGAACCATGGCGAAACCGAATCAGGAGAAGAAGTGAATCCGATGTTTTCTGCTCTTCTGTTTTTTTGACTGTATTAGCGTCTTGCATCAAAAACTTAAATTCGCCATCTAATCTGCTGCTACACCACTATTCATGAGCGAAACTCGCGACGTAGTCATTATCGGCTCGGGATGCTCCGGGCACACTGCCGCACTCTACACGGCGCGGGCTAACCTAAAGCCTCTGGTTGTCGAAGGACACGAGCCGGGCGGGCAGCTTTCGATGACCACGCTGGTCGAAAACTTTCCCGGATTTCCCGATGGAATCCTGGGCCCGCAGCTGGTCGAGAACATGCGGAAGCAGGCCGAGCGCTTTGGCGCGGAATACCGCATGGCGCATCTGACCAGCGCGGACTTGAGCAAGCGGCCGTTTCTGCTGCACTTGGGCGTTCATCAGGTCCACGCGCAGACCTTGATTATCGCCAGTGGGGCTTCGGCGCGCTGGTTGGGATTGCCGCACGAGCAGCAGCTCATTGGCCACGGAGTTTCATCGTGCGCCACCTGCGACGGCTTCTTTTTTTCGGGGAAGGAAATCGTGGTGATTGGGGGCGGAGATTCCGCGATGGAGGAAGCGCTGTTTCTAACTCGCTTCGCGACCAAAGTGACGGTGATTCATCGCCGTGATGTGTTTCGCGCGTCGAAGATCATGCTGGAGCGGGCGCAGCATCACGATAAGATTCAGTTCCTGCCCAACACGGTGGTCGAAGACGTTTACGATGTGCATCACAAAGAAGTGACTGGACTGAAGTTGCGCGATGTGAAGAGCGGCCGGGTCTGGGATTTTCCTGCCAGCGCGCTGTTTCTCGGCATCGGCCACGAGCCCAATGCCAAGATGTTTGCCGGGCAACTCGACACCGATGCTGACGGATATCTTAAGACTCACAACTACGTCTTCACGCGCGTGCACGGAGTTTACGCGTGCGGGGACGTGCAGGATCGGCGTTATCGTCAGGCTATTACCGCCGCGGGCACTGGTTGCATGGCGGCCATGGAAGTAGAGAAATTCCTGGAAGAGCAGGGTAAGTAATTCCAATCCAGACGTCGTAACGGTACTGGAAAAAATTCCCCACTTCTCGCAAAAGATGCGAGAAATGGGGCACCCAGGATTTGTGATACAAATTTCTGTGGTCTTCCTACGAACTGCCGACATTCCTTCCCGTAAACTTCCTGCCCTGGCGGGTATTCCATGCTAAGGGCGCTGTTCGTCCATCTTTCTGAAAATCGTTTTCTCCGCAATTTTGCTGAGCGGTCCGCAATCGGTCACCGTGTATCGGGTCGCTTCGTGGCGGGCACGGAAATCGCCGATGCGGTTCGCGTGACCCAGACCGTCAACCGCGCGGGGATGAGCGTCAGCATCGACAACCTGGGTGAGAACGTTACCAATCCCGAGGAGGCCCGCCACAGTGCGCAGCTTTATCACCGGATTCTCGATGCCATTGTCGTCGACCAGCTCAACGCCAACATCAGCCTGAAGCTGACGCACATGGGATTGGATATCGACGAGCAGATGGCCCGGGATCTGGTCTCAGGCCTCGTAGCGAGAGCGGCTTCCATGACGCCGCCGGGATTTGTGCGCGTCGACATGGAAGGCTCTCCTTATACCCAGCGCACTCTGGATTTCGTGCACGAACTGCACCGCATGCCGGGAAACCAGAACAGCGTCGGCACCGTGATTCAGTCATATTTGAAACGCAGCGAGAGCGACGTCGAAAAGCTGCTGGCGGAAGGGATTCGCATCCGGCTCTGCAAGGGCGCTTACAAGGAGCCGGCGAGTATCGCATTTGAAGATAAAGCTGATGTGGACGCGAACTATATCAAGTTGATGAAGACTCTGATGAAGAGCGGCATTTATCACGGCTTGGCGACACATGACGAGAAAATTATTCGCGAGGCACAGGCGTTCGCCACGCGGGAAAAGATCGCGCGGGATTCGTTCGAATTCCAGATGCTCTATGGCATTCGGCGCGATTTACAGCAGGGCTTGGTGCGAGATGGTTGGCGCATGCGCGTGTATATCCCGTTCGGCACCGAGTGGTATCCATATTTTATGCGGCGGTTGGGGGAGCGTCCCGCGAATGTGTTCTTCATCGCGCGGAATATGCTGAGGGCATAATGTCCATGATACAATGAATACACGCAATACTTGTATTCTGGAGAAATTTGATGCCGACTTCCGTTCGCCTTCCCGAAGACATCGAGCGCCGTCTCGACGTTATGGCTGAAAAGACCGGGCGCACTAAGGCTTTCTACATTCGCGAGATGATCCTCAACCACATCGACGAGATTGAGGATTACTATCTAGCCGCCGATGTAGTGGAGCGCCTTCGCAAAGGCCAGGGTCGCACTTTCACCGCGAAGGAAGTGAGACAGGATCTTGGCTTGGACGATTGAGTACACCGAGGTAGCGCGCACACAACTTCGCAAGCTGGACAAAGCGGCAGCCCGCCGCATTCTCAATTACATGGACCTACGCGTCGCTCGTCTTGAGGACCCGCGCAGCGCCGGCAAAGCGCTGCGTGGCCCTTTGGGCGATTTTTGGCGCTATCGGGTTGGAGAATACCGTGTCATCTGCGAACTTCACGATCAGACATTGCGAGTCTTGGTGGTGCGTGTAGGCAGCCGGAAGGATGTCTACCGCTAGGTGTTCCTATTCCTGCGGGCCGTTTTCTGCGCCTTCGGCTGGTGCCAGAGGCAGGCGGGTGGCGCCGCGCATCATCTCGCGCTCCTGGTCGGAGAACATGCTTTTGAAGCGATCGGAGTTGATAACGGTTTCGCGCTGGTCGGGAGGCATCGCCCTTAGATCGCGCACGGCAGTGGTTACCATGCGCTGACGATCGGGCGGAAGTTGCCGCATCTGGCGAAAGATTTGCCGAGCCTGCTGTTTTTGCTCGGGAGTGAGATGTTCCCAGGTCTCCATGCGGTTCAGCATGCGCAACTGCTGTTGCGGCGGGAGATTGGAAAAGTGCTGCAATCGCTGGCGAAGCCGCTGTTGTCTCTCCGGAGGCAAGCTGCGGAACGCGGGATCGTTCTGCAAGGCGCGTTCCTGTTCTTCCGGAGACAAGTCTTTGTACCGGCGAAGCCAGTCGCCGGCGTGCCCACGAATCGGTGGTATTCCCTGTGAGGATCCTTGCGGTTGCCGCGCTATTTGTGGTCGCGGGGGCGGCGCGGCGGCAGCCCGTCTCTGCTGAGGCGCGCGAAAAGCGTCGATGCCAGCCGCACTCTCTGAGGAGGCAGCATGCGAGGGGGCAGCATGGGAGAAGATAGATAGAGCGATGGCCGAGGAAATAGATAGAGCGATGGCCGAGGAAATAGATAGAGCGATCGCCAAACCGGCGGTCGCCAGCTGATCCACTCTGTATCTTCCCTGCCGCATTTCCCCCGCCTTACACTTCGCCCCGTTCTGACAACAATCGTTCCAATGACAACTGTTCGCGAACCGTCTACGGATTCGCCTCGACATTCTGCTGCAGATCGAGATCATCGAGCAACTCGAAATCCGAGTACATTTCGTGATTATTGTCCAGAGTCTGCAGATCGCCTACCGCCGTGCCCGGCGGGGCAGTGATGGAGATGGAAGCTTCCTGCCCGTGATTGGTAATCCCGCTCTTTCGTGTAAAAAACACGCCCGCGCCCACCCCTAGCAGCACCGTCAGCGCCGCTGCCAATACCGGCCGCCGGAACCACTGGAACCAGCGCGCCTGCTTGGCCATTTCCTCGCGCGTCATCTCTTCGCGCAATCGAGCCTGCAGGCGCACGTCGAAATATTGGGACGGCTCTGGAGCTTGCCATTCGTCGAGCACCGCCATGGTAGAGCGCATTGCTTTCAATTGTTCCGCACACTGGCCGCAACCTTCCAGATGCTGGCCTTCGTCCGTTGTGGGCACGCTGAATCCAGCCGCCACCTCGGGCATCCGTTCCCGAACTTCATCGCATTTCATAACCACTTCCCCTTAATTCTTTTTCGCCAATGCCACTCACAAAGAAACAATCAACCGCTAAACAAATTCTTTTAACTGTTCCCGCAAAGTCTCATAAGCCCGGAAGAGCAACGACTTGGTCGCCGACTCGCTCTTCTTCAAAACATCCGCAATCTGCTTATAGTCCATCTGCTGATACTTGTGCATGATCACCGCTAACTTCTGCTGCTCCGGCAGCGCTTCTACTTTACTGCGAATCGCCAACATTCGTTCGCGGCGCACCATGGCTTGTTCGGCGGTCAACATGCCATCGGGCAACTCGAGCGTCGTGCCGGTCTCTTCATCCGGCTCGTCGAGGCTGACCGTAACCTCGGGACGCTCATGTCGCGTGTCGCGCGCATGATTCACCGCGAGGTTCGTCGCGATACGATACAGCCAGGTGGTAAATTTAGCGCTCGCCTCATAGCTGGCGCGCGAGCGATACACTCGTAAAAAAACTTCCTGCGCCAGATCTTCGGCGGCCGCCGCGTTGCGCGCCATACGATACATGAAACTCACGATAGGACGGCGATATTTCTGCACCAGATAGTCAAAGGCGGGCTGATCGCCTGCCTTGACGCGCAGCATAGTTTCGGCATCGGAATCCCCGCCGCCAGCCGCTGACGACAACGAAGCGGGGGACTGCGGCGCTGTCGCAGCCATCAGCATGCCCCGATCCAATGCGGCAGTGCTCACATTAGTTTCAACCCCCTCGGGCCCCAAAAGTTTCGCTTTCTGCGCCTCGGCGGACGCTGGCGAACTCCCTGCGGATGAGGGAGATAGAGGCTGCCGGGATGGTTTTGAGTCGTGCGCCATACGAACGGGGGAAGAACCAGCCAGAGCGTCGGGCTCGAAATCCGTATCCAGCGCCCGCCGCCGATTAGGCTACCACGGCTGATCTTCCCCGCGAAATCCTGGAAGTGCAAGCAGACTCCTGGAGCGGTGCTCTGGCTGCGTCCAGGCTTCGTGAGCGATCGCAAGTTGCATAATCCGCGGGCAAATGTTTGAATGAAATGACTCTCGCGGGGGCGCTTAACTCAGCGGTAGAGTGCCATCCTCACACGGTGGAAGTCATAGGTTCGAATCCTATAGCGCCCACCATCGTTCCATGGGTTAGCCGGGCCGGCGCTCCGCTAGATGCAAACCTAGCTCGCTACTTTCAGCTCTGCAGGGTACGACACCAAGCAAGATCAAAAAGGGAATCGGGGATTTACCTTAAGTGTTATACTGTAGACAAGCTCGCGTCCCTTAAGGAATTGGACGCGGAAATCAGTGCCAGTGTCTTTAGATCCTGTTTCAGTTCCACTCCCTCTGCTATGCCAGGTTTGCCAATTACCCGTGCCCTTGGAGTCCGCTAGGGCCGATGAGAGTGGCGGGGCCGTCCATGAGGCGTGCTACCTGCTCAAAGTGAAATCAAGCTGCGGGTTTCCTGGAAACTAGCTTTTGAACGGCTAGTTTCCTCAGGCGATAGGTGTGTTCGTGAAGCGCTTCCCTGAGTTCGCGCACTATCGGGCGAAGCTCCGCTCCATTAGCAGCAACAACTTTCCTGCAAAGTTCCCTAATGCGATCTTCTAAGTGGCGGGAGGGCACCCAACAGACTACCACCGTGCCAGGTAGTGATTTCCATACGGGAAATTCTGTAAATGTGGGGTGTGCGCTGCCGCACAAAAGTGAGCAATATTGCTCAGTCCTGTTTTGGGAATCCTACGTAGCATTTAGGAGTCGTCCCAGAAGGAGGGCTTTTCATTATGGCCCAGAACCTTACAAATCCAGACTGGCGATCCCTCGCCGCACAGGCTAGTACAGAGCAGGACCCCGCGAAACTCATAAACCTTGTGACCGAACTGTGCAGCTCGTTAGATCATCGCAAAAAAGCGCCTCAGTTTCAGCGCCAAGAAGAGAATCAAGACTCAAGCCCAAAAGGTACGTGATCACCGTGATCAACAAGGATGCGAAAAGGAATCCGGTTTCTGGTGGAATGTCTCCCGCTCATGTATCCGAACACCTGCACGAAGACCAGTGGCGTCCGGAGTGCGTCATCTGCAAGCAGGCCGTGACGCTTGAAGAGAGCAAGGCCGATGAATACGGACAGGCAATACACGGTGAATGTTACGTCGCGAAGATCACGGAAAGGAAACCACCGATTTTGAGTCTGTGTTAACGTTTCGCGCCGGTTGGGAGATTCGCAAAGCGCAAGCCGCGCTATCGGCGTGTGGCAGGATTGCTTATCATGGCTCGGTCACCGGCTAGTTCGTTTAGATACATTTGGTCCTGTTTTCGAATCCTATAGCGCCCACGCCGTACGCTCCCGATATTTTCCGGTTTCTGATCATCGCCGTCCAAGCGAAGCGTGGTT
>Ga0073928_10007114_pt1 | contig 14703 bp, 11 predicted proteins | sample PaiPotPPA55metaG_FD_76969 | JGI IMG/M metagenome (GOLD analysis project Ga0073928, IMG submission 76969) | Iron sulfur acid spring bacterial and archeal communities from Banff, Canada, to study Microbial Dark Matter (Phase II) - Paint Pots PPA... ... | reverse complement strand
AGCGCTGCGTGACCTCGACGCCGAACTCGGCGTCATGGCCTACGTGCTCCAGTTCGTACCGCAGGATTTCGCCAGTATTCCGCACCGCGGCATGATTCAGTTCCACCCCTCATTGCTCCCCCGTTACCGGGGCCCCAGCTCTATCAACTGGCCCATCATCCGTGGCGATACGCGTACCGGACTGACCATATTTCGGCCCACCGACGGCCTCGATGAGGGTCCCATCATCCTGCAAAAGGAAACCCCGATCGGTCCCGATGACACGCTCGGGAGCGTCTATTTCGACCGCCTGTTTCCGATGGGGATTGCAGCCCTCCAGGAGGCTGCCGACCTGGTCGCCACCCAGGGCGCCGTGGGCAGGGTGCAGGACGAGTCCCAGGCGAGCTACGAGGGTTGGTGCCGGGATCCCGAAGCGCGGATCAACTGGCATAACCACCTCGATCTCGTCTACAACCTCATCCGCGGCTGCGATCCGGCTCCGGCCGCATGGACGACTTTCAAGGGTAAGAAATTGCAATTGCACGCCGCCCGCAAGCACCCGGCGCGTACCTTTGGCGAGGTCAAAGGTACCATCGGCGCCGTCACCGCCATCGGCGAGCAAAGTCTGTTCGTGACGGCGCAAGGCGGGCAGATCGAGATCTTCAAGCTGCGCTGCGACGGCGGCAAAAAGCTGCCCGCTCCGCAGGTGTGCGCCGAGGTGGGGCTGTCCCTCGGCGCAATTCTGGGCGACTAGAACAAACCGACCACACGCCCTTGCGCGTCGATGTCGATCTTATCCGCGGAGGGCACCTTCGGCAGTCCTGGCATGGTCATGACGTCGCCGCACACTACCACGATGAACTCCGCTCCGGCGGCGAGCCGGACCTCGCGGATATTGACCATGTGCCCGCTCGGCGCACCGCGGAGAGCCGCATCAGTCGAGAACGAGTACTGGGTCTTGGCAATGCACACCGGGTAGTGCCCGTAGCTTTTCTGCAGCTCCTCGAACCGCGCGCGAATCTTGGAGTCCGCCGAGATGTCGGCGGCACCATAGATTTTCGTGGCGATGGTCTTCACCTTGTCCCACAGCGTCTGCTTCTCGTCGTAAACGAAGCGGAAATTCGACGCGCCCTTCTCGACGATTTCCACCACCTTGCGGGCGACGTCCGTCGCGCCCGCGCCGCCCTCGGCCCAATGCCGCGCGAGCACCAGCGGGACGTCGAGCGCCGCCATTTTCTTGGCCAGCAGCGAGTGCTCCGCGTCGGTGTCGGCGGTGAAGTGGTTGACCGAGACGATGCAGGGCAGGCCATACTCGCTGCGGACATTGCTGACGTGGCGCTCCAGATTCGCGACTCCTTTTTCGAGCGCGGCGAGGTTTTCCTGGTTGATGCTCTTGAGATCGGCGCCGCCGTGATATTTGAGGGCACGGACGGTCGCGACGATCACCACGGCGGCCGGACGCAGTCCGGACTTGCGGCACTTGATGTCGATGAACTTCTCTGCGCCGAGGTCGGCGCCGAAGCCGGCCTCCGTCACCACGTAGTCGGCCAGCTTCAACGCCGTTGTGGTCGCGAGCACCGAATTGCAGCCGTGCGCAATGTTCGCAAACGGACCGCCATGGATGAAGGCGGGATTGTTTTCCAGCGTCTGCACCAGGTTCGGTTTCAGGGCCTCCTTGAGCAGCACCGTCATCGCGCCCTGTGCCTTGAGGTCGCGGGCGAGGATCGGCGTCAAGTCGCGGCGGTAGCCAACCACGATGTTGCCGAGCCGCTGTTTGAGGTCGACCAGGCTGTTCGCGAGGCAGAAAATGGCCATGACCTCGGAGGCCACGACGATGTCGAAGCCGTCCTGGCGGGGGAAGCCGTTGCCGACGCCGCCCAACCCGACGGTGATGTCGCGCAATGCGCGGTCGTTCATATCCACGACGCGTTTCCAGGCGATGCGTCTCACGTCGAAGCCCAGTTCATTGCCGTGATGGATGTGGTTGTCGATCAGCGCCGAGAGCAAATTGTGCGCGAGGCCGATCGCGCTGAAATCCCCGGTAAAATGCAGGTTGATGTCTTCCATCGGCACGACCTGTGCGTATCCGCCGCCGGCCGCACCGCCCTTCATGCCGAACACCGGTCCTAAGCTCGGCTCGCGCAGGCAAATCACCGCCTTCTTGCCGATCTTGTTGAGCGCGTCTCCGAGTCCCACCGTGGTCGTCGTCTTGCCCTCGCCGGCGGGCGTGGGACTCAAGGCAGTGACCAGAATGAGCTTGCCGTCCGGCTTGTCCTTCAGGGTCTCGATGTAGTCGAGCGCGATTTTCGCCTTGTAGTGGCCGTAGTTTTCAATGCTTGCAGCCGGAATCCCCAAACGAGCGGCGATCTCGCCGATGGGCTTGAGGGTTGCTTTCTGAGCGATCCCGATATCGGAACTCACATTTTCTCCAGGTGTTCTCGGCGATGAGCCGAATATGGAAGCCGATTTTGGCCTCTCGGCGCCAACGCAGCCTCCGAGGGAAATTTTTGCGCCGAAACTATATCATCTAACTCACGCTCCTCAAACGACCCGTAGCGATGTGCCCTCGACTATCCGTGGCGATACGCTTTCCGTGGCGACGCGCTATCCGTGGCGATGCGCTATCCGTGGCGATGCGCCTTTTTGACCAGCCGCATGCTTTTTCTAGATGGTCAGCACGATTTTTCCGATGTGATTGGACGATTCCATGAGCCGATGCGCCTCGCTGGCCTGGGCCAGCGGAAAGGTGGCGTGAATGGTGGGCCGCACGCGGCCCGCGGCGAGCAGCGGCCAAATGTTTTTTCGGACCGCATCGGCGACCTCCGCCTTCTGCGCGACCGTTCGAGACCGCAGCGTCGAACCGGTGAGCGTCAACCGCTTGGTGAGGATGGTCCCCATGTTGATTTCCGCCCGCGATCCGCCGATCAACGAAATCATGACGATTCGGCCTTCGAGCGCAGCGATCTCCAGATTGCGCGCGACATAGCTGCCGGCAACCATGTCCAGAGTGATGTCGACTCCCACGCCTGCGGTCTCCGTGCGCATCACTTCGACGAAGTCCTCGGTGCGGTAATTGATTCCTCGGATGGCGCCGAGCCGTTCGCAGGCACGTGCCTTGTCGTCGGATCCGGCCGTCGCGAAAACGCGCGCGCCCCATGCTGCGGCGAGCTGGATGGCCGTGGTGCCGATACCGCTGGTGCCGCCGTGAATCAGCACGATGTCTCCCGCCTTGCAGCGGCCGCGATCGAATAGATTGGTCCAGACGGTAAAGAAAGTTTCCGGTATCGCTGCCGCCTCAACCATGCTGATCCCTTTCGGCACAGGCAGGCACAGCGGGGCCGCGGCGACCGCGTAGGCAGCGTAGCCGCCTCCCGGAAGCAATGCCGTGACCTTCTCACCGATCGACAATCCGGAGACCTTGGGTCCCAGCGCGACAATCTCCCCGGAGATTTCGAGCCCGGGTAGATCGGAGGCCCCGGGAGGCGGCGGGTAGCGGCCCTGCCGCTGCATCACGTCAGGCCGATTGACGCCGGCCGCGGCCACGCGCACCAATACTTCGCCGTCCCCGGGCTGCGGTACCGGCCTCTGACCCAGCTTCAGCTGCTCCGGTCCACCCGGCGCCGCGATTTCAATCACCGTCATTTCAAGAGGGACGGACATCAGATTCTCCTGGACGTTTGCAATATTCTGTCGACGCACTTTTCCATGCAACGACGCGTTACTTGGGGTTAGAGGCGTTAATTGAGATGAAACGAGGAATTTATCTCGCGCCTCAGTGGTCGTATGATAAGTGGTTTATAGCAGGTCGCCGACGAGATCACGAGTTCCTGCGGGCGGCGATTGCATCCTGGGAACCATTGGCTGAAAGTCCGCAATCATGCGATCGGGGAGAGGTGTATGGCTCACGTGACTCGACGGTTTTTCTTGCTGTCATCCGCGGCATTGTCGGTCGGGTGCGCGATTCGCCGGCCTGGGGCCGACGCGTCCGCACAACCCGCGCAGAACGTCCGTCAGCCCGTGGTGGGTCAATCGTGGCGTTACGCAAAGCACGATATTTTCACGCGCGCGATCGTCGACGATCAGGTGGACCGGGTGGCTGCGGTCGATCATACCGTCGAAATAGACTCGAGCTACCAATCGGCAACTGACAACAATGCCGCGAAGCCGGGTTGGGGCGCGGCCCTTTTGAAAAGGTATATGGGTCATCGCGACACCCCCGCGGGCGCGCTCCCAAGCGAGATACAGGATCCGTGGGGGATGGTGGCGGTGGATCCGCACTGGAGCCAAGTTCAGGTGTACGAGATGCCGATTCCCCTGTGGCCGACGCAATTGCGGCCCGGCTGGCAGACTCACATCAGCACCAAATACAAGACACCGGTCGATCAAGACGGGTTGTCTTGGGAACAGACGATGAAAGCGCATGCCTGGGAGACGATTAGCGTGCCTGCCGGGCAATTCAGGGCGCTTCGGTACAGCAACATGATTCAATTTAGGAGCGGCGACATCTCGCGGACGGATTCGGTGCGTCAGGAGACGCTTTGGTTCGCGCCGGAGGTGGGCCGCTGGGTCGCCCGCGAGAGCACCGGCAGCTATTATTTGGACGATTCATTGGTGGATCAGCCCTACAATGAAAGCGGCTTCCGATGGGAGCTCCTGGAGTGGTCATAGCGGCGGGGATCAAGTACACCAGGCCCTGAGCGCCCGGCCGACCTCATTACTACGCGCAGCGCACCCTGCGCTCGCGCAGCATTAATCATGTTCATTCGCCAGCTCGAATATCTCGTCACTCTCGCCCGCGAAAAGCATTTCGCCAAGGCCGCCGAGGCTTGCCACGTGTCGCAGCCGGCGCTGTCGTCGGCGATCCGCGGTTTGGAGAAGGAGCTGGGCGTGATGATCGTTCAGCGCGGGCGGCGCTATTTGGGTCTGACGATCGAAGGCGAACGAGTCCTGACCTGGGCGCAGCAGACATTGGCCTCGCTGTCCAACATGCGCGAGGACGCGTCCGTCGCGAAATCGACCATGACCGGGACGCTGCGCATCGGAGCCATACCGACAACCTTGCCGGTCGCTGCCTACTTGACGGCGCCGTGTCTCTCCGCGTATCCAAATATTCGCTACACGCTGTCCTCCTTGACCGCCGACGCCATCGCCGGTCAGCTGGACCAGTTCGAGCTCGATCTCGGCCTGACATACTTGGATGACAAGGTGATCGAGGGATTTGAAAAGCTGCCTCTGTTCGATGAGCGATATGTATTGCTGGCCGACCGCAAAGTTCCGCTCGAGCCCGCGTTGACGTGGGAACAGGCGGCACGGCTGCCGCTGTGCCTGCTGACCGGAAAGATGCGTAATCGGCAGGTCATCGAAGCGGCCTTTCGGCGAGCGGGCGTACAGCCGACGGTCATTCTCGAGACCGATTCGTTGTTTTCGCTGTATGCCCACGTGAGCGAAGCCGGGCTGTTCAGCATCGTTCCCCACAGTTTGCTCAATTTTTTCGATCTCAAGAACCGGGTACAGGCGCGGCCGCTGCTGCCGCAGCTGACCCGCGCCATCGGCCTGATCGCCCGCAACCAGCCCGCGCTCGCTCCTATAACGGGCGCGGTGTGGGAAATTGCGCGCAGTCTCAATCTGCAGCCCCGATTCGACTTGGCGCTTGTTGATTCGCCGCCTTCGGGTGATTGATCGCGCTTATCGCCGTATTCGCGCAAACGATTAGAAGAATTTTCCCCTTGGATCCACACTGAAATCCCCCAATTCGGGTAGAGGCTCGCCGCATTCAGGCTGCGCCTAAGCGTGGAGAAATCTTATGGATCGCAGAGTTGATCTTGATCACTACGAATTGTTCATCGACGGTAAGCACGTTGCTCCGAGCAGCGGCGAGTATTCCATCGACCTCAATCCCGCCACCGAGCAGCCCATTGCCGAGGTGGCCCAGGGCGGCAAAGCCGACGTCGATCTTGCCGTGAGCGCGGCCCGGGCGGCGCTCAAGGTCTGGGGCGGGATGCGGGCGGCCGAACGCGGCCGCATTCTGCAGCGCGCCGCAGCGCTTCTCGAACAGCATCAGGAAGAGCTCATCGAGCTGGAAAGCTTGGACGCCGGCAAGCCGCTGGCGGCGGTACGGCGGCAGGACATGGCCGCAGTCATCGATACGGTTCGCTACTACGCGGGCTGGTGCGACAAGATCACGGGGCAGGTAATACCGGCACGGCCCGACGCCCTGACGTACACCGTGCGCGAACCGGTCGGCGTAGTCGCGGCCATCGTGCCCTGGAATTTCCCGCTCATGATCGGCATGTGGAAAATCGCACCGGCCCTGGCGTGCGGCTGCACCTTGGTGGTCAAACCCGCAGACCTCACGCCGCTCTCCATGCTGCGCGCCGCCGAATTGTTTCTGGAAGCGGGCCTGCCGCCGGGCGCGCTCAACGTGGTGTGCGGCAAGGGGAGCGTGGTGGGCGAGGCGCTGGTGCAGCACCCCGGCGTCGACAAGGTGACTTTCACCGGCTCGCCAAGAGTCGGACGGGGAATTCTGCAAGGCGCCGCCGGCAACTTCAAAAAGGTCACCCTGGAACTCGGCGGAAAATCCGCCAACGTGATTTTTGCGGATGCCAATCTGGACCGGGCGGCGCGCTCCGCGGCATCGGGAATATTCTTCAACGCCGGGCAGGTGTGCTCCGCCGGCTCGCGCGTGTTGGTTCAGCGTCCGGTGTATGACGAAGTGGTGCAACGCCTGGTGGAGCGCGCCCGCGCCATCCGCGTCGGCGATCCGAGCGCACCGGGAACCACGATGGGTCCGGTGATTTCGGCCGGGCAGATGAAGACGGTGCTGGACTACGTCAAGATCGGCAAGGCGGAAGGCGCATCGGCCGTGACGGGGGGTGCGCGCCTCGGCGACGAGGGCTACTTCATCGAGCCCACGGTGTTTGCGAACGTCGAGCACGAAATGCGAATCTCGCAGGAAGAAATCTTCGGTCCGGTGCTCGCCGTGATCCCCTTCGATGACGAGGCGGACGCGCTGCGCATTGCCAACGGCACCGCGTACAGCCTTGCCGCGGGCGTGTGGAGCTCCGACACCGGACGCGTGCATCGCATGGTGGCCGGCCTGAAAGCGGGAACCGTGTGGATCAACACCTACGGATATACCGACGTGCGTTTGCCCTGGGGCGGATCCGGGGAGTCTGGCTTCGGCCGAGAGCACGGCGAATCCGCGATCGAGAATTTCACCGAGCCGAAGTCGGTATGGCTGGCGCTGGAACAGTGAGCCCCTAGCCGCCCGTCTATTCGGCGTTCTGGCTAGAGGGTAGAATTGCCGTATGACGACAGCCTATATCACCCATCCCGATTGTCTGCGCCATGAGATGGGCGCGGGCCACCCCGAGTGTCCGGCCCGCTTGAATGCCATCAATGAACACATGCACTCGTCCGGAATGCTGGATGAGGTGCGCAGCTTGGAGGCGCCCTTGGCTCAGAGCGAGGACCTGAAGCGAGTGCATCGTCCGGCCTACGTCGATCTGATATTCGAGAATGCGCCCACCGAAGGGTACGTGCAGCTCGATCCCGATACCGCGATGAACCCCTATAGCTTGAGCGCGGCGCGGCGCGCGGCAGGCGCGGGACTGCTGGCGATCGATGAGGTGATGGCGGGACGGTCCGTGAATGCGTTCTGCGCGGTGCGGCCCTGCGGCCATCATGCGACTCAGGTGCGATCGATGGGCTTTTGCATTTTCAACAATATCGGCGTCGCCGCCGCGTACGCTCTCGAGAAAAAAGGCCTGGAGCGGATTGCGATCATCGACTTCGACGTTCACCACGGCAACGGCACCGAGGATATGTTCAGTCCGCCGCAATGGCGGGACCGCGTGCTGATGGCGAGTTTCTTCCAGCACCCCTTTTATCCCTACAGCGGCACGGCCAATCCGGCGCCCAACATGATCAACGTGCCGCTGGCCGAAGGCAGCGGCGGCGCTGCGGCGAAGCAAGCCGTGGAAGCGCACTGGCTGCCGGCGTTGGAGAGTTTCAAACCGGAGATGATTCTCATCTCCGCGGGATTCGACGCTCACCGCGAGGATTTATTGGGCGGTATGGCGCTGGTCGAGGCCGACTATGCGTGGATCACGGGTGAATTGATGGCGCTCGCGGCGCGGCATTCACAGCGGCGCATCGTCTCCATGCTCGAGGGCGGCTACAACCTGTCGGCCCTCGGCCGCAGCGCGGTGGCGCATGTGAAAACTCTGAGCGCGCATTGATGCAACGGCGCCTGCCGATTGCTCCAGGTCCGAGCGGTCGATTCCTTCAAGTCCGGGCATAATGTCTCGCCACCGATTCGGCCACGCACACCGGCTTTGAGTGACCCTCGCGTTCCGACGTCACTTCGACGACGACCTGCGCGCCGCCGGGAATGGGCTCGAAGGTCAGAAGTTTGAAATGACCGCGCAAGCGGCTTCCCGCGGGCACGGGCGCCGGAAACCGCACTCGATTGAGGCCATAGTTGACGGTCATGCGCACGTCGGCGACCGTGAACGCGCTCCTGACCATGACGGGCAGCAAACTGAGCGTCAAATGCCCGTGGGCCACCGTCGAACGGAAGGGCCCGGCCGCTGCGCGCACCGGATCGACGTGAATCCACTGGTCGTCGCCGGTAACCGCCGCAAACTGATCGATGCGCGATTGATCGATGTGGAACCAGTCGCTCGTCCCCAAGGTTGAACCGATGAGCGCCTGTAGTTCAGATAAATTATGATATGTCTTCATCGCCGGCCTGAAAGTGATGCAACCCGGACACTATGCAAGCGGTTCGTCAGCAACGCAAACTCGAGAATTACTGACCGGCCGCCGCCTTTGAGATATGAGGTCCCGGTGCTATGCTCAAGCCCAAGGGGTTGCAGCAGTGGACAACGTGGCTCGCGGATTTCTCGATCCATGGCATCACCGGAAGTCGCGGTGCGGCGCCGGCGTTGCGCTGATCGGCACCCTTGCTCTAGGGCCGCAATGGGCGAGCGGCACGACCCCCGAAGTTTCGCCGCCGGACGCCGCCGCCGCCGCGGCCATCGAAGAACTCGCGGAAATCATGGTCGAGGCGCCCGAGCCGCGCTACGTGTCGCCCACCCGACGCGATCAAATCGGGCGCATCTGGGCGCCGGTGATGATCAACGGGCACGGGCCGTTCCGGCTGGTGCTCGACACCGGCGCAAGTCATAGCGCCGTCACCGCGCTCGTTGCGCTCGCGCTTGGAATTCCGTTGGATCAGTCGCCGCCGGTGATACTGCGCGGGGTTACGGGCTTCGCCACGGTGCCGACCATTCGTGTGAATACCCTGACCGTCGGCGATCTTGCGGTGGATTCCCCCATCTTGCCGATCGTGCCGGACGCCTTGGGCGGCGCACAGGGGATACTCGGCGCCGAAGGTTTGGCGGGCAAGCGCATTTTCATCGACTTCCGGCATGACAGGATCGTCATTACCTATTCGCGCAACGAGAGATCCACTCGAGACTTCGTGGACGTGCCGTTCCATGCGATTCGCGAAACCCTGGTGGTCGTCAATGCGCGCATCGGCGATGTGCCCGTCAAGGCCATCATCGATACGGGCGGCCAGACGACCATCGCGAATCTTGCGCTGCGAGCCGCGTTGAATCGGCGCACTATGCAGGGCAGGGGCAAGCCCGACCAAATCATCGGGGCGACCAAGGACGTTCAAGACGGTGTCATCATACCCATGCCCGCGATAGAAATCGGCTCCATCCAGATTCGCGATTCCGGCGTCACATTCGCCGACATGTATATCTTCAAGCAGTGGAAACTGTTGAACGAGCCTGCGATATTGATCGGCATGGATGCCCTGGGGCTGCTCGACACGCTGGTCATCGACTATCGCCGACACGAACTGCAAATTCGCATGCCAAGGGCGGGTGCGGGCTAGCTGAATGGAGTACGGATGATCAATAAGCCGGTAATCGGAGTGGCGGTCGCGGTGGTCGTGCTCGCCGCGGGGACTTGGTACTACCTGCAAAGCCGACATGCGGAGCCGGCGCGCGCGCCCGAGGCGGCGCAGACGCCGCCCGCCGAGCCGCCGGCGGAACCCGCCATCCAGCATCCATTGCCCGGAGGCCAGGCGCCGGCCTCGACGGCCCCGCTGCCGTCGCTCGCCGACAGCGACCCGGCGTTGAGCGACGCTCTTCGCCAGATTGCCGGACCAGCGGCGGTGAAGGACTACCTGCTGCCCGAGAGCATCATCCGTCACTTGGTGGTCACGATCGACAATTTGCCGCGCCAGAAGGTCGCGGTACAAAAGCGGCCGACCGGCGCCGCCGCCGGCTCCTTCGTCGCCGACGGCGATGAATTGCACGCGAGCCTCAATCCGCAAAACTTCGCGCGCTACCAGCCCATGGTCGCGGTGATCGGCAAGCTCGACATGCGGCAGGTCGCCGCCGTCTATATCCGCTTCTATCCGCTGTTTCAGCAGGCGTATCAAGATCTGGGGTATCCGAACGGCTACTTCAACGACAGGCTGGTGCAGGTCATCGACCTCCTGCTGGCGACACCGCAGCCCACGGGACCCATCGCGCTGGCTCGGCCGAACGTCATGTATGTCTTTGCCGATCCGGCCCTCGAGGCGCGTCCCGCCGGGCAGAAATTGCTGATCCGAATGGGTCCGGATAACGCGGCGGTGATCAAAACGAAACTGGACGAGCTGCGGGCGGCCATCACCGCCGCGCCGCCGAAGCGATAGACTCGGGGTTGATGGGTAGTCGATCTTGAAACCAGGGGGATTGTATGGCTAGCACGTCCGCGACCGCGACTTTGCCCGACGACCTAGTGGCGACGCAAGATGCATGGTTGGTGATCGGGGCTTCATCGCTCGGCACCGTGTTCGAATGGTATGACTTTTACCTCTACGGCCTGCTGGCGACCATCATCAGTGCCCAATTCTTCTCCGGCGTCAATGACACCACCGGCTTCATCTTTGCCTTGGCGGCCTTTGCAGCCGGATTCGCGGTACGGCCGTTCGGCGCGTTGGTATTCGGACGACTGGGCGACCTGGTGGGGCGCAAGTACACTTTCTTGATCACCATGAGCATCATGGGCGGTGCCACTTTCGCGGTCGGTTTGCTGCCGAATTACGCCGCCGCCGGTGTCATCGCGCCGATCATGTTGGTGTTATTGCGCCTGCTGCAAGGGCTGGCGCTGGGCGGCGAATACGGCGGAGCCGCGACCTATATCGCCGAACATGCGCCGAACGGCAAGCGCGGGCTATTCACCAGCTGGATTCAGACCACTGCGACGCTCGGGCTGTTTGCCGCGTTGCTGGTGGTCATCGGTACCCGCACGCTGATCGGTGAGGACGCGTTCAAGGTGTGGGGCTGGCGCATACCCTTTCTGGTATCCGTCTTGCTGCTCGCTATTTCCCTGTGGATTCGCATGCAACTGGCCGAAAGCCCGGTGTTTCTCAAGATGAAAGGTACCGGTGGTGCCTCGAAGGCGCCCCTGACGGAAGCGTTCGCCCGGTGGGGCAACCTCAAGATTGTGCTCATCTGCTTGCTCGGAGCAGTGATGGGCCAAGCCGTGGTGTGGTACACGGGGCAGTTCTACGCCTTGTTCTTCCTGGAGAGAATGCTGCGCGTCGACGGCGCGACCACCAATATACTCACCGCGATCGCACTGGTGTTGGCCACCCCCGGGTTCATATTCTTTGGCTGGCTGTCGGACAAGATTGGCAGAAAACCCATCATAATGGCGGGCTGCCTGCTGGCATTGCTGACTTATTTCCCGCTGTTCGAAGCGCTCACGCGTTATGCGAATCCGGCCCTGTACGCGGCGCAATCCTCGTCGCCGGTCACGGTGATTTCTGATCCGGCGCAGTGCTCGTTCCAGTTCGACCCCATCGGCAAGAACAAATTCGACTCGACCTCCTGCGATATCGCGAAGAGCTTTCTGGCGAAGGCCGGAGTGTCTTACCGCAGAGTGGATGCGCCCGCCGGGACGGTGGCGCAAATTCGCAGCGGCGCGACCACCTTGACCGCACCCGATCCGAAAGTCGTGACGGGCGCGGAGCGCAAGGCGGCCATTGCGGCGTTCCAAAAGGAGACGAAGGCTGCGCTGTCGGCGGCCGGATACCCGGACAAGGCCGATCCGGCGACCATCAACAAACCGATGGTGGTTTTGATTTTGTTCATTCTGGTGCTGTATGTGACCATGGTGTACGGGCCGATCGCCGCCCTCTTGGTTGAGCTGTTCCCGACCCGAATTCGTTACAGCGCCATGTCGCTGCCGTATCACATCGGCAACGGCTGGTTCGGAGGATTCCTCCCGACCACGGCGTTCGCGATGGTGGCTGCGACCGGCGATATCTATTACGGGCTTTGGTACCCCATCGTCGTGGCGGGTGCGACCTTGATCGTGGGTCTGTTTTTTCTGCCGGAAACCTTCAGGCGCACCATCGACGGCTAGTAAGGTAAGAAGTGATTTTCTTGGTCTTGCCTGCCCGCCCCGGGCAGTTACCGGACGGGGTGTCCTCACCCCGTCAAAAGGGCGCGTTAGCGCTAAGCAAGCTGTCGCCAAGCGCGGACATGCCCACCCGGCGCGTTACAATCGCTTCACGGAACTAGCCGATCCTCATAGTGTGACGTTATACGCCTATAGACGGCGTACGCCTGGGTACGCTGTGGGTACAACCTCAATTTGGCGGGGCACTATGAGCACATCACGCAACAGTCCTATTCACACCGCGCTGCCGCTGGTCGCGCTGGCATTGTCGGCGGCAAGCCTGCTCGGCGGCTGCGTCGTCGCGACTCCGCCGCCGCGGGTTTATGCGCCTCCTCCGCGTGTTTATGAGCCACCCCCGCCCCCGGCCTACGAAGAGCCGGCGGTCGACGTCGAGGTGCGTGCAACCGAACCCCCTCCGCCCTTGCCGGACTACGAGCAGCCGCCTTGCCCCGAGGATGGGTATCTGTGGACGCCAGGGTATTGGGCCTGGGGCGGCGGCGGATACTACTGGGTGCCCGGAACGTGGGTGCAGCCGCCGCGAGTCGGCGTGCTCTGGACTCCAGCCTACTGGGGTTTCGTCGGCGGCGTCTATGCATTCCACGCCGGCTATTGGGGACCCCATGTCGGATTCTACGGCGGCGTGAACTATGGATTCGGGTATGTCGGCGTCGGTTTCGTCGGCGGACGCTGGGCGGGAAATTCATTCGCCTACAACCGGACCGTCAACAACGTGAACGTGACCAATGTGCACAACACCTACAACGAGACCGTCATCAACAATGTCACCGTCAACAAGGTGAGCTACAACGGCGGCGCCGGCGGTGTTGCTGCCGCGCCGACTCCCCAGGAGAGAGCGGCTGCGCAGGAGTCGCATGTGGCGGCAACGCCCATGCAGCGGCAGCACGTTCAGGAGGCCGCCCGAAATCCCGTGCTGGCGGCGAAAGCCAACGGCGGTCATCCCGCGATTGCGGCCACGCCCAGACCCGCCGCCTTCAACGCACCGGGAGTCATCGGTGCGCACGGCGCAGTTGCCCCGCCTCCGCGGGCACCGGGGTCGCCGGCGCCGGGAGCGCCGCACGCCAATAACGGTTTGGGTGCGCCGCCGGCGGGCGCTCAGGCGAATGCGGCACATGCGCCGCCCAATGCAGCGATGCATCCTCAGGCTGGTGCGAGACCGCCGGGCGCGAACCCTCAGCAGCCCGCGCAGCAGCCACGGCCGCAGCCACAGGCGCAGCAGCAGGCAAGGCCGCAGCAACAGGCGCAGCAGCCAAGGCCGCAGCCGCGGCAGCAGCAACAGCAGCAACCCAAGCCGCCGAAGAACGACAAGCACGAACCTGAAGGCCGTAATAGATAGCTTCGGTCGAGCGAGTCGGCGATGAAGCCGACTCGCTCGCAGGGGCTGATGGGTACAGGCAGCGCCTGTTACTGCACCTTGTCTACCGTGCCGCTTCCGCGGCTCACCACCGGCAAATCGACGAAGCTCGCGTTGGAGCCGCCGTCGAATATCTTGATGGTTGCCTTCTTGTAGTCGGCGGGTTTCGCAAAAAAGACATTGTCGACATAGCTCTGCGGGTTTCTGTCGTACAGCGGAAACCAGCTCGATTGCACCTGGACCATGATGCGGTGACCCGGTAGAAACACGTGGTTGGCGGTCGGCAGCGCAAAACGATACACCTGCTTCTGATCGGCCGGAATGGCCTTAGGTGTGCTCCAGGAATCGCGGTACCGCCCGCGCAGAATATCGGCTGAAATCATCAGCTGATAGCCGCCCATCTTGGGTTCGCGCCCGACTTCATCCGGATAGACGTCGATCAGTTTCACCACGAAATCGCTATCGGTCCCGGTGGTCGAGGCGATGAGGTTGGCAATGGGTTCGCCGCTGATTTTCAGAGCCTCTGTCAGCACCGGCGTGGCGAAGCTCAGGACATCCGTTCGCGCCGCCGCATCTCGCTGGTCGCTCACCAGCCAGGTTTGCCAGCTTGCTTCACCGTCGTCGCCGGTAATGTGGATGGGGCGCGGCAGGTACGGAACCGGCTTGGCGGGATCGGAGACATAGGACTCTAAGGCGGAAGCCGTGGCGACGGAAGAACCCAGGTGCAGTTGGCCGCCGGGCTGCAGGTAGAGATGCTGATGGTCGATGCCGCATCCGGCCGCGCAGCCGCTCGGCCAAGCGGGCAGCGCCAGCCAACGATTCGTGCCGGTCTCGAAGGCAGTGACGGGCGTTATCCCCACAGGCGCGGCATCGTCCTT
>Ga0073928_10007113_pt1 | contig 14703 bp, 14 predicted proteins | sample PaiPotPPA55metaG_FD_76969 | JGI IMG/M metagenome (GOLD analysis project Ga0073928, IMG submission 76969) | Iron sulfur acid spring bacterial and archeal communities from Banff, Canada, to study Microbial Dark Matter (Phase II) - Paint Pots PPA... ... | reverse complement strand
TCGCGATCCTCGCGCTGTGGGGCGGGCGCTCCTGGGCGAATAACGCGATCGTCGCGTTCTCGCTGCCGCTGCTCGGGCTGTTCACGGTGCTGTTCGCCGACTGGTATTGGGTCGCGTAGTGAACGAGCGCGAAGCGGAGATTCCGGTTGCCGCGGTCGCGGCGCCGCGGCTGCTGCCGCACACGATGGTCAAGCGCATCGTCCGCCGCCGCGGCGTGCGCCAATTCGTGAAGTTCGGCATCGTCGGCGCGTCGGGTCTGCTGGTCAACCTCGCGCTGTTCACCGTCCTGCAGCACTTCACGCCGGTCGCCGAGCAGCGCGGCCGGTTCTTGGCGAATTACTCGGTCTCGTTTCTCGCGGGCGGCGTTTCGAACTACTTCCTCAACCGCGTCTGGACGTTCCGTTCGAGCGGCCACGCGCTCATGCAAGGGATCAAATTCATCACGGTATCGCTGCTCGCGCTCGGGGTCGGGCTCGTGGTTTCGCACGTCCTGGTTCCGTATTTGGGCCCCGGCCACCGCACGTGGCTCGCCGCGACGCTCTCGGGAATCGTCGTCAACTTTTTCGTCAACAAGTATTGGACGTTCAAAGAGCCCTGAGCCGCTACGGCTGGCTGCTCGGGCTCGCCGTCGCGCTCGCAATTGGCCTGGGCTTGCGGCTGCGCGGCATCCACGACCCGATCCTCGATCATCCGGGCTGGCGCCAAGGCGACACCGCCGCGATCGCGCGTAACTTCGCAACCCTCGATTTCAACATCTTTCATCCGCAGACCGATTACGACGGACCGCCGCCGAACTACGTGGAGCTGGAGCTGCAGATCGTGCCGTTCCTGGCGGCGCTGCTCTACAAGATGTTCGGAATCCACGAGATCTTCGGGCGGCTGATCTCGATCGGCTTCAGCCTTGGAACGATCGCCGTCGCGGCCTACTTCGCGCGCTGGCTATTTGCCGACACCGTCGCCGGTATCGGCGCGGCGCTGGCGTTCGCGATCTACCCGGGCGCGTTCTACTACGGGCGCACGTTCACGCCCGACACGACGATGACGTTCTTCCTCACGGCGGCGGTCTTCGCGGGAACGTATTGGATCGTCGAGGACGATGGGCGACCCGGCCGCAGTCTTTGGATCGGTGCGGCGCTCGGCGCGGCCGCGATGCTCGCGAAACCGGTCGCGCTCGTCGGCGTCGTCGCAGTCGTTGTGGCGGCGCTTTGGACGCGCCGCGCGAAGGCGGCACGCAATCCGTGGCTGTGGTTCTACGCGGTGGCGGCGATCGCACCGTACGCGGCCTACGACGCGTACGTCCGCTCGATCGCCGAATGGCATTGGGCCAGCGGCATCACGCGCCTGCACGTGCTCCCGGCGCTCGGCGCTTCCTTCCAATCGCCCGCGGCATTGGGCGCGAAACTCGGCGCGTTCTGGCATGCGCTGGGAATGCTCGCCGATACGATGCTCGGCCGCGCCGGGTTCGCCGTGCTCGCGATCGCCGCGATCACGATCGGCACCGGGCGCGGTAAGAGCCGGTGCGACGCGATGCTGTGGTCGTGGCTCGGCGCGGGCCTCGTGTACGCCTACGTGGTCGTGACGGTCGAACGCGTCGACTACTACCTCTATCCGCTCGTTCCGCTCGCCGCGCTCTTTACCGGCGGCTTGGCGGCCGTGCTCTGGAAAGCGACGCCGCCGCGGTGGCATCCCGCCGCCGCCGTTTTGGCCGCGCTCGCCGTCGCTGCGGCGGCGTGGACGGGCGAGCATGCGGTCCGGCCGTACTATACATACTCCAAAGCCGTCTATCGCCAGACGAAGGCGCTCGATGCGACGTTACCGGCGAACGCGCTCATCGTGATGGGCCACTACGATCCGTCGGTGCTGTACTACATCGGGCGCAAGGGCTGGGAGGAAGACCCGTATCTGTGGACGCCGTTCGACGAGGAGAGCGCGATCGCCAAGGGCGCGCGCTGGTTCATCGCGATCGAGCCCCGGCGCCTGCAGCGCAACGTCGAGCTGTACGCGTGGCTGCAGCGCTTTCGGGTCGCCGATCGCGCCGCACTGTGGCCCGTGTACGAAACCGACCCGGCCAAGTTACTCCCGGGCGCGGAAGAGCGCTGGAAAGCGTTCCGGCGCGCGGAGCGCGCGAGCCGTCACGGCAGCGGCAGCAAGGATCCGGCCGGCGCGAGCGGCGATTGAGCGGCCTTTTCCGGGGCGCCCGACTCGACGAGTTGGCGGTAGTTGACGAGGCGCGACGTGAGCCGCGAGACGTCGATCGCTAGCTGGTTGGACTGGCGGATCGCCTTGATCAGCTCGCTCGAATCGTAACTGTAGTCGAACCGCTGGAGCGTGGCGACGATGGCGTTGCTGTCCTTGGGTAACTGCGAGTAGGAGCGCCGCAGACCCAGGCCCGTTTCCTTATAGGTCGGATAGTTGGAGAGCACGATCTCGCGGTTGGTTCGCGCTTGCTGGATCTCCAGGCGCAGCTCGGCGAGCCGCACGCTGTCGGGATCGTATTTCGCGGCGACGGCGAGCGCCGCGAGGGCGTCGTCGAATTTCGATTGCTCGTAGTCTTCGGCCGCGATGTAGAGCTGCACGTCGGCCAGCCCCGCGCGCGCATGCGCGTCGGCCGGCGCGACGCGCAGTGCGAGCCGGTAGGCCAGCGCCGCATCGGCGTAGTTCTTGTTCGCGACCGCAAGATCGCCCTGATGGTTGCGCGTCTCGACGATGAGCCGCGCGATCGTCCCGGCACACCCAGCAAGCGACGGCGCAACGCCGGCGAGCGCCGCGAGTGCGAGGGTCCGAATGATTCTCTTCACGTGCGTTTCCCTCTCAATCTGTGCGTACGCGCTCAAGCCCTGTCATGAGCGTCGTCGCGCAGCGCCTGTCATGAGCGTAGGCATGCATCACCCCTGTCATCCTGAGCGCAGGCGCGCAGCGCCGCAGTCGAAGGACGACTGACGCACGGCGACTTTTGCGGTGGTGCTTCGACTGCGCAGCTTCGCTGCTCCGCTCAGCATGACAGGTGGTTGCGGCGGTGCTTCGACTGCGCAGCTTCGCTGCTCCGCTCAGCATGACAACATCAGTGCCGCAAGTTGATGATGCGGGCCGCCTCGCCGATGAATACGGCGGCCGGCCACAGGATGAGTTGGGCCGCGAGCGTCCCGACGACGGCGGTGAGGCCGAGATACGCGACCATCGTCTTCACGTCGTGCAGCGTGCGCTCGCCCTTGACGGCCCTGTCGACGATCAGCGCCGACGTGGGATCGACGATCAGCGTGAATGCGATCGTCGCGATCCCGTTCACCAGGCCCGACGCAGATAGCGCCGTGCGGGCGACGTCGGGCCGAATGACGCTCGCGAGATACGACGCGACGACGCCCGCCGCGTAGATGCCGGTGACGACGACGTTGCCGATCAACAGCTTGGCCGGAACGTCCCGAAGCCGAAACCGCGCGAACAGATCGACCGGCGGAAACCGCAACGTCCGCAGGATGTCTCGGATCACCTTCGGATCGAACACGCGCGCGATCGCGTGCGGCAGCGAGCCGCGGCGCTCGAATGCCGCGACGCCGCGGACGAACACGTACGAGAACGTCGGCAGCAAGATCGCGCCCGCGAGCGACCCGACCGTCGCCGCCAGGATGATCGCGCGCATCTGCCAGGTGTACTGCGCGACCTCGAGCGGCGCGAGCGCCTGGGCGCGCACCACGCGGCCGGCCGCATCGGAGATCGACCCGAGCATCGGCGCGTAGAACATGTTCGCAAAGCGGCTTGCCGTGACGAACAGGTTGAAGAGCGAGATCGACGTGCCGACGCGCCCCGTGCGCACGCCCGCGAGGCGCGCCGCGTACGCCCCGATCTGCAGCGCGTTCAGGACGGCGTTGAGGACGATCGCAAGGACGAGCTGGTACGACCAGAACGGACCGATGCCGGCAGCCGCTGCGTGTGGGATACGATACCCGCCGGCGCGTTACGCCGCGTCGCGGCGCCAGCGAACGGCGGCCTCGTCGAGCGGGCCGAGGACGCACAGGCCGAGGCGCTCCGGAACGAAGAGTTCGCGCGCGAGCGCGAGCACGGCGTCGGCATCCACGAGATCGACGCGGCGCTCGATCTCTTCGATCGTCACGTGCCGTTCGAGGTTGAACTCGTTGCGCCCGAGGCGAATCATGCGGCTCGAACTCGCCTCGAGCGAGAGCGTGAGGCTGCCCTTGATGTGTTCCTTCGCAAGGTCGATTTCGGCATCCGTCGGCCCCGATTCGGCGAGGCGCACGAGTTCGTCCACGACGACGTCGACGCACTCCTGAACCGAACCCGGCGACGTGCCCGCGGATACCCCAAACAGTCCGGCTTCGCGATAACCCTGTTGGAACGAATAGACGCTGTACGCGAGCCCGCGCTTCTCGCGGACTTCCTGGAACAGCCGGCTCGACATGCCCCCGCCGAGAATCGTGTCGAGCACCGAGAGCGCGTAGCGCCGCTCGTCGCGCGCTGAAAGTCCTTGCGTTCCCAAGACGACGTAAGCTTGTTCGGTGTCCTTCGTCTTGATCGTGAGGCTCGGCGTCAGCTCGGGACGTTCCGGAACCGGAGCCTGGCTACGGCCGCCGAAACCCGCGAACGCGCCGTCGACCAGCGCCGCGAACGCCTCGTGATCGACGTTTCCGGCCGCCGCGAACAACACGGTGTTCGGCGCGTAGCGGTCGTGGAGATGGTGTCGCAGATCGTCCGCCGTCAGCGCCGAGACGGTCTCGGCGTAGCCGATCGTCGGATCGCCGAGGTTGGCGCCGGTCCACATCGTGCGCGTGAACAGATCGTGGATCATCTCGTCGGGCGAATCGTCGTACATCCGGATCTCTTCGAGGACGACGCGCTGCTCTTTGGTGAGTTCGGCCGGCGCGAACGTCGAATGCAGGAACATATCCGCCAGAACGTCGACGGCCAGCGGAACGTGATGGTCGATGACCTTCGCGTAATAGCAGGTCGCCTCTTTATCGGTGAACGCGTTGAGGTTGCCGCCGACGGCGTCCATGGTCTCCGCGATCTCGCGCGCGCTGCGGCGTTCGGTTCCCTTGAAGAGCATGTGCTCGACCAAGTGGGAAATACCGCGCTGTTCGCGGCGTTCGGCCGCACTGCCGACATCGGCCCAGATGCCGAGCGAGGCGGAACGGACGTGCGGCATCGCTTCGGTGATGACGCGAACGCCGTTCGACAGCGTTGATTTGCGGTACACTAGCGCTCCAAGTCGGGGGCTTCGTGCCTACGATTGCCCCTGGGCGGCGTGGGACCCTTGCGCTGCGCCGTCACCTTGCGCAGGCCCGAGCGTTCGCTTCCAGCTCGGATCCCAGAACGCGCCGTCGCCGCGCGCGAGCCGGGCCGCGAGGCCGGCCGCCTCCGAGCGCATGACGGTCGCGGCAAAGACCGTGCGCGTCGTCGGCTTCAAGTACTCCCCGTTCACCGGTTCCTGCTTCACGTAGGGCAGGGGAACCGTCGCCCAAACGTCGACTTCCTCGACCCCGCTCGAAGCGAACGCCGAGCGCACGAGCGCGACGACCTCCGCTTCGAAGCTCGGCGGATCGAGTGCTCGATGGAATTTCACCCCCGAGAGCACGAGCCCAGCGACCGTATGCGTGCCCGCGCCGTCGACGCGGATCCGCAGCACCTGAGCGGGCCACGTCGTGCGCAGCAGCACGCGCGCGAGCGCCACGGCTTGCGCGCGCCGATTCCCCGCCGCCCGCGCGGCCGCGTCGAGATCGACGATCGAAGCCGCCGCAAACGCGAGCGCCGCGACCACTGCGCTAGTAACTCTGTGCGAAGTACGCGCGCACGGTAGCGGGCTCGCCGCACGCGACGCATCGCGCGCTGCCGTCGCCGGCGCCGAGCGGGCGCGTGTTGCGCGTCGACGCGCTCGTCTCGGCCTTGACGGCCGCTTCGCAGGCTGCCAAGCCGCACCACGGGATGTCGACCATGCCGGCGCGGTCCTTGCACAGGCGCAGGAACTCGGCGCGCTCGGTTGCCGCGAAGGTATGCGTCTCGAGGAATGCGCGCGCTTGCGCGAACAGGTTGGTTTGAATCTCATCGAGGAGCGCGCGCATCGCCGACGCGACGCCGGCGAGCGGGACGGCGACTTTTCCGCCGTGCTCGCCCTTCTCCTTATCGCGGCGCACGAGCGTCACGACGCCGGCTTCGAGATCCTTCGCGCCAAGCTCGACGCGCAGCGGAACGCCGCGCATCTCCCAGTCGGCGAACTTGTTACCGGGGCGCAGGTCGCGTTCGTCGAGCTTCACGCGCAAGCCGGCCGCTTTCAACGTCGCAAACAGTTCGCGCGCCGCCGCGACGACGTCGTCGCTGCCGGCGCGCACGATCGGCACGATCACCGCTTCCAGCGGCGCCATTGCGGGCGGGATGCGCAATCCGCGGTCGTCGCCGTGCACCATGATCATCGCGCCGAGCATCCGCCACGACATTCCCCACGACGTCGTCCACGCGTGGCGAATCGTCTGATCTTCAGCCGCGAATTTGATGTCGTACGCTTTGGAGAAGTTCTGCCCCAATTCGTGCGAAGTTCCGGCCTGTAAGGCTTTGCCGTCGGGCATCAGCGCTTCGATCGAGAACGTCCGATCCGCGCCCGCGAAACGCTCGCTCGCAGATTTCTCGCCTTTGTAGACGGGCACCGCGACAACGTCTTCGGCGACTTCGCGATACACCTCGAGCATCCGCGCCACTTCTTCGGCGGCTTCGGACTGCGTGGCGTGCGCGGTGTGGCCTTCCTGCCACAAGAATTCGAGCGTGCGCAGGAACGGCCGCGTACGCTTCTCCCAGCGCATCACGTTCGCCCATTGGTTGATCAGGATCGGCAAGTCGCGGTACGACTGCACCCACTCGGCGTACATCACGCCGATGATCACTTCCGACGTCGGCCGGATCGCGAGCCGTTCGGTCAGCGTCTCGTTCCCGCCCTGCGTCACCCAGGCGACTTCGGGGGCGAAGCCTTCGACGTGCTCCGATTCGCGCGTCAGCAAACTCTCGGGGATCAGCAGCGGAAAGCACGCGTTCTCGTGGCCGGTGGCTTTGAACCGGCCGTCGAGCGCGGCGACGAGACGTTCCCACAAGCCGTATCCGTAGGGCCGGAGCACGATGCAGCCGCGCACGGGCGCGAGCGAAACCAGCTCCGCCTTGTAGCAGACGGCTTGATACCATTCGGAGAGATCGCGCGCTTTGGGCGGAATCTCTTTGACGAGCGGCGTTTTCTCGATCGGTTCGGAATCGGTCATGGCGAGCGATGGCTGTTCGCAGCCGACCCCAGCAGTCCTCGCCGCTCCCGTCACGCTGAGCGTAGCACCGAAGGTGCGAAGTCGAAGTGCCACCGCATCAATCGCCGTTTCGTCATACGTCGATCATCCTTCGACTTCGCGCCTTGCGGCGCTTCGCTCAGGATGACGGCGGGGGCGTTACGGCAGGAAGTCTTCGACCGCGAACTCGTCGTTTGGGAACGCGGCGGCGGCGACGGTTTCGCCGCGATGCGCGATGCGCACCGACGCGTAGGCGTCGCCACGCGGGTCGCGGCGGACTTCGATGCAATCGTGCACCAAGTCGACGATCCAGTACTCGCAGATGCCGGTGCGCGCGTAGGCCTTCGATTTGCGATTGCGGTCCTTCGCGAGCGACGAATCGGAGATTTCGATCACGAGCGCCACGTCGCTCGGAACCGGAACGCGGTGCTTGTACGCCTCGAGCGCTCCCTTCAAGATCATCATGTCGGGCTCGGGCTCCGAGAAACGATCCAAGATCACCGACCCTGCCGGTTGGATGACGGCTCGGCCGGCGAACCGCAAGACGAGGTTCCGCGAGAGCGCGCTCGACGAATATGCGTGCTCGGGCCCGCGCGGGGGCATCCGGATCAGTTCGCCGTCGAGCAGCTCGACGCGTCCGTCGGAATCAAAGAACCCTTGCTTGGCCAGCCAATGGTATTCGTCGACCGTAATCGGCCGTCGCTCGTATTCGGTCGCCATCTCACTCATGGCAAGTCTCCCATGCGCAGATTGCGACTTCGTGTCGCCCGGGTTTCCGCCTTGCCGGCCCGAAGGAGAGCGCCGTGCCGAAGCTCACGAGAATCTACACGCGGACGGGCGACGACGGAACGACCGGCCTCGTCGGCGGCCAGCGCGTCAAGAAGAACGCGCTGCGCATCGAAACATACGGAACGATCGATGAGCTTTCGAGCGTTATCGGTCTCGCGCGAACCGCGCTCGCCGAGGTTACGACAGCCACTGCGCGCGCGACGGAAGCCGGTGCGCGCGCGACGGAGGCCGCCGCGCAGCTCGACCCGTGGCTGGCGTGGACACAAGACGTGCTCTTCAATCTCGGCAGCGATCTCGCGACGCTGCCCAAGGACCGCTGGGACGGCATGCCGCTCGTCGCCGCAAGCGACGCCACGGCGCTCGAGCGCGCGATCGACCGCTGCCAGCGCGACCTCGAACCGCTCGCGACCTTCATCCATCCCGGCGGCTCGTATGCCGGCGCGTTCCTCCATCAGGCGCGCACGATTTCACGCCGCGCCGAACGGATGCTCGTCACGCTCGCCGAAAGCGAACCTGTCTCGCCAGACGTCATGCGCTACGTGAACCGCCTCTCCGACGCCCTGTTCGTGTGGTCGCGTTGGATCAACCACGCGCTCGACCAGCCCGAACATCTCTGGAACCCGAAGACGGCTCCCCCGAGCGGCGATTGAACCGGCGCGGCGAGCTTGGTGGATGCGTGAACGGCGGGCGCCCATCGCCGGCCGGAATGCCGTAGGTTCCCGAAGCGAGGGCGTTCAATGTCCGACCCGATGCTAGAAACGGGCGCTCGCACGTCGTTCGTCGGGAAGTTGTTCGCGACGACGTCGATCGATGCGATGCGCGACGAGCGCCGGCCGAACGTGCTGCGGCGTGCGCTGCGGGCTCGCGACCTGATCGCGATCGCGCTCGGGGCAATGATTGGCGGCGGCATCTTTACGACGATCGGGCCGGGCATCAAATTGGCCGGCCCCGCGATCATCCTTGCGTTCGTCCTCGCCGGGCTCGCGTCGTTCTTTGCGGCGCTGTGCTATGCGGAGCTCGGCGCGATGGTGCCGATCGCGGGCAGCGCATACACGTACGCGTATGCGACGCTCGGCCAACTCGTCGCGTGGATCATCGGCTTCAGCCTGCTCTTCGAATACGGGGTGAGCGCGGCGCCGGTCGCGCAGCAGTTCTCGGCGGCGTTCCAAAACGTGCTCCGAATGGCAGGCATCGGGCTGCCGGCCTGGGGCCAGACCTCGCATTTCATCACCCACGGCGCCTGGTGGGACGTCTCGCGCTGGGATTTCGCGCATTCACAGTACGACGTCGTCGGCGCGGGTTTCGTGCTGCTGCTCTCGGTGCTGCTCTCGATCGGCATCCGCGAGACGGCGACGGTCAACAACACCTTCGTCGTCTTGAAGATCTCGGCGCTGGTCGTGTTCGTGATCGCGGCGATCCCGCTATTCCATCCGCAGAATCTCGTCCCGTTCATTCCGCTCGGCTTCGGGAAGCTGACCCCGTTTTCAGGCGGTAACGGCAGCGGCGTCATTCCGGCCGCGGCGCTCGTGTTCTTCAGCTACATCGGCTTCGACACCGCGACCACGACGGCCGAGGAGTGCCGAAACCCGCAACGCGACGTTCCGGTCGGCGTGCTCGGGGCACTCGGAATCGGGACGCTCATTTACTGCGTCACCGCGGTCATGCTCGTCGGCGCCGTGCCGTGGCAGCACGTCGATCAGAACCAGGCGCTCGCGGCCGCCGTCGTGCCGCTGCACAATCCGTTCGTGAACTGGGCGATCACGATCGGCGTCATCGCCGGCACCACGAGCGTCGCCCTCGCGTCGCTGCTCGGCCAAACCCGGATCTTCTACGTGATGGCGCGCGACCGGATGCTCCCGCCATTCGTTGCGAAGGTACATCCGCGCTTCAAAACGCCCGTGCTGATGACGATGATCACCGGCGTCGCGATCGCGATCCTCACGCTCATCGTGCCGCTCGACGTGCTGCTCGACCTCGTGAACATCGGCACGCTCTCCGCGTTCGCGATCGTGTGCGCGGGCGTGATCTACCTGCGCTACCGCCGGCCCGATCTGCCGCGTTCGTTCCGCGTGCCGTTCGTGCCGCTCTTTCCGCTGCTCGGCATCTTCTTCTGCGCGTTCCTCGCGGTCTTCGGCCTGACGACGCTGACCTGGACGCGGTTCATCGTCTCGCTCGGCATCGGCCTTGTCATCTATTTCGCGTACGGCTTCCGCACCTCACGCCCCGAGCGCGACCCGATCGGCGTCATCGCAGCAAGCGAACCGCCGCCCTTCTGACGCAGGGCGCGCTACGCGTCGCCGATCCAGTTGCCGTGGAAGCCGAGTGGAACGCGCACCGGAAGGTGGATGATCGCTTCGGGCTCGGCGGCAGGATCGGCCGCGTTGAGGATGACGAAGTCGCTGCGGTTTTCGCGGAGATCGTAGACGTACGAGACGAGCCAGCCGTCGTCTTCGGCGCCGTCAGCGGTGCGCGGCACGAACACGACTTCGGCCGGCATCTGGTTCGGACCGTAGTCGTGTTTGACGACCGCGCCGGTTCCCAGATCGTGGCGGATCAGCGGTTCCGGGCCAACGTGGCCGCTGGGACCGAACTGCGCGCCGACCGTGTACGCGTAGCGGTTCTCGCGCGTCGTGCGGCGCTCGTCGTAGCGTGGAAATTCCTGGAATTCCTCGGAGATGACGTCGCGCCGAACCGCGGAAACCTTCGGATCGAGCGTCCAGCGCTCGAACGTGATCCGCTTGGAATCGGGGCCTTGGGCCGAGCGATCGAACATCGTCGAGTGCACGACGACGTCGACGACGACCGCTCCGTCCTCGCGATCGAATGCGTTCGCGGTGTGGAACACGTAGCACGGCTCGACATCGAACCAGCGAACGTCGGATGCCTCGCCGTCGCGGGGCAACAGCCCGACACGCGCCGGATGCGCCGGATTCCACCGGTACGGGAGCTTCGAGCCCGCTGCGAACGCCTTGGGCGACATCGTTACCGGCAGATCGAGAACGACGACCTTCGACGCCGTGATCGCGCAGTCGTGGATCATTGGCCCGTGCTTCACCGGAATATCGACGGTGCGCGCGAGCTTACCGCTCGCGTCGATCCGGACGTACGAGACGCGGTTCTGCGCGAGCCCGTCGTAGCAGATGGCATGGAGATCGCCCGTTTGCGGATCGAGATGCGGATGCGCGCTGAACGACCGAACGGCGCCGCTGTCGAAATATCCGTGGCGCACCGATTCGAGGCAATCGTCGAGTTCGATCGGTAAGCCGCCGGCCTCAACGAGCGCCCAGATGCGGCCGGCATGGCCGACGACGTTCGTGTTGACGACGTCGAAGATCCCGTGCCGCTTGCCCGGCAGCGTCGGCCGCCCGAGCGCGGCGTTCACGGAGTTCGACCCGACCCAGCGGTTGCGATACCAGAGCGCCCGGCCTTCCTGCAACCGAACCCCGTGCACCATTCCGTCGCCCATGAACCAGTGGTACAGCGCGGGATTGGGAACGGCGACCGGATTGGGGCCGATGCGCGCGAAGAGCCCGTTCAATTCTTGCGGAATGCGCCCGGTGACGCGTAGCTCGGTCTCGGTGCGCTCCTCTGAAACCGGGGCGAACGGACCGCTCAGAAACGGGTTCTCGGCCGAATACGGGACGCGTTTGGCGAGTTGCTGCGAGGTCCACGCCGTGACGCGCTCGGCGATGTCGGTTGCGGTCGTCATCTTTGGCACTCCTTGCGGCGGAATCGGTCCGCCGAAGCCGAATGTGTACGGTACACACATTCTGACACCGAAATGTGGGCAATGTCAACATCTAGCGCGAAAAAAGCTCGCCGCTCGGCTGGAAAACGCTCTCCGGCGGGGCCGGCACGCCGTCGTCCGGCGCGGCCTCGGAGCTACCACCATGGCAACCTGCGCGCCGCGCTCGTTGCGGAGGGGCTCGCCGCCTTGGCCGAAAGCGACGCCGCCGACATCAGCGTGCGCGAACTCGCGCGGCGCGCTGGGGTTTCCCCGAACGCCGCGTACCGCCATTTCGCGAGCAAGGATGCCCTACTCGCGGCGCTCGCGGCGGAGGGATTCCGCCGGCTCGGCGCGGCCGGCGCCCGCACGAACGCGTCGTCGGTCGATCCCAACGCCGGCCTCATCGGTTACGGCCGTGCGTACGTCGACTTTGCCCTGCGCGATCCGGCGCTTTTCCGGTTGATGTTCGGCGGCCGCGTCTCGGCCGACGCGAGCGAGGAGCTGGCGACTGCCGGTGCCGAAAGCTTCGGAGCACTGCAGTCGGGCGTCGCGGCGGCCGCGAACCTGCCGCTCGAACACCCCGAAGTCGCCGCGATCACGGCGTACGCCTGGGCACTCGTCCATGGACTCGCGCACCTGCTGCTCGACGGCCAGCTCGACCGGCTTGCCGTTGATCGCGACCGCCTCATCGACGCGGTGCTTGCGATCGCAGCGACCACCCACCGTTAGCCGGCGGGCGATCCGCTACGGATTTTCGGTAACGGCGCCGGCCGAGGTGTCGTCGCCGGCCGAGGTCAGCACGTCGATCTGCGCGTGCGCCGTGTCGTAGCGAACGTGCGCTCCGAGCGCCTTCGCGATCACCTGCAGCGGCACCATCGTGCGGCCGCGGACCGAGAACGGGGCGCTGCGCAGCGTCAGCTTCTTTCCGTTGAGCGTCGCGGTGCGATCGCCGACATGCAAGCGCATCGTGTCGTCGTTGCGGATCAGCTCGATCGCGCCCGATTTCGGATCGTAGTTCGTGCTCGCGCCCAAGGTTTCGGCGATGACGCGTAGCGGGACGTAGGCGCCTTTTGCGGTCGTGACCGGCGGAACGTCGGAGACCATGCGCCGCCCGTCGACGCGCAGCGCGGCAGGATGCGAGAGCGAGGTGAGGGCAGCCGAAAGCGCGGCGACGGCCGCAGTCGCGGCGACGGTGCGAGTCTTAGGAAACCGGGGTGAGATCTTTGCCATACGCCGTCTCGTGGATGAAATCGGGATAGAGGTCGAGGATGACTTTCTCGATCTCGGCGCGCAACGCCCCCAACAGCTCGGCTTCGGGATACGTGCCGACCAGCTCGCCCTTGCGGAAGATCGCGCCCTTGCCCTTGCCGCCGGCGACGCCGACGTCGGCCATCTTGCTCTCGCCGGGACCGTTGACGACGCAGCCCATCACCGCGACCTTGACGGGCGCCTGATATTCCTTGGCGATCGCTTCAACACTGCGCGCCAGGTCCACGACCTCGATCTCGGCCCGGCCGCACGACGGGCACGCCGTGATGTCGAAGCCCTTCTCGCGAATCCCGAGCGCCTTGAGGATGCCCCAGCAGACGGGGACTTCCTCGATCGGATCGGCCGCGAGCGAGCAGCGCAGCGTATCGCCGATGCCTTCCCACAGCAGAATGCCCATCCCGATCGACGACTTGATCGTGCCTTCGCGGGGCAAGCCGGCCTCGGTAACGCCGAGGTGCAGCGCATACGGCGTCTTACGCTCGGCGAGCATCTTATCGGCGAGCCGGTACGAGTACACCGTCGTCGGAACGTCGTGCGCTTTGAGCGAGATGACGATGTCGGTGTGGCCGAGTTCCTCGAGGATCTCGACGTGACGCAGCGCCGAGCGAACCATCGCCTCGGGCGTGTGGCCGAACTGCTTCTCGAGATCGTGCGCGAGCGAGCCCATGTTCACGCCGATGCGGATCGGCGTTCCCATCTCCTTCGCGAGCGCGACAACCTCGCGCGTCTTCTTGGCATCGGTGATGTTGCCGGGATTGAGCCGCAGTTTCGCAACACCGGCTTCGAGCGCGGCGAGCGCCATCTTGTGATCGAAATGGATGTCGGCCACGATCGGCACGGGCGAGCGCGCAACGATCGCGGGCATGCCGGCGGCATCGGGCGGATCCTTGACCGTGACGCGCACGACCTCGCAACCCGCCGCCGCCAGACCGTACACTTGCTCGAGCGTCTTCTCGACGTCGGCCGTATCGGTCGTCGTCATCGACTGCACGACCACCGGATGATCGCCGCCGAGCCAGACTTTCTTCGCGCCGCTCGACCACTTCGATTTGTTCTCGAGCAGCACCGGTTTGGACGGTCGCCGCAGGCGGATCACTTAGAAAACTCCCTTGCCGCTGAGGATGTTCGCGATGTCGTGGTAGGCCACGAACACCATGAGCACCATGAGCAGCGCGAAACCGGTCACGTGAACGAGCGCTTCTTTTTCCGGATCGACGGGCCGGCCGCGCAGCACTTCGGCGACGATGAACGCGGCACGGCCGCCGTCGAGCGCCGGGAACGGCAGCAGGTTCAAGATCCCGAGCGCGATCGAAATCGCGGCCGCGAGCGAAAGGTACAGACCCCAACCGAGATCCTGCGTCGCCGACGCCGCGCGCTCCATGCCGATCACGCCCGAGAGGCTTGAGGCGTGCTGCACCGGATGCATCAGCAGCTCGGCGACGCCGGTCACTTGGCCGACCGTTTGATCTCTAAACTCGAGCCATGCAATCGAGATCGCGGCGCCCAGACCAACGCGTTCGAATACGGGGATGCGCGTGAATCCGATGCGGCCGATCGTTCGCGAACCTTCCTTGTCGGCGCGCGGCGTGATCGTCACGGTCTGCAGCACGCCGTGATGGATGAAACCGACCCGCAGCGGCACTCCGGCCG
>Ga0073928_10007110_pt1 | contig 14707 bp, 14 predicted proteins | sample PaiPotPPA55metaG_FD_76969 | JGI IMG/M metagenome (GOLD analysis project Ga0073928, IMG submission 76969) | Iron sulfur acid spring bacterial and archeal communities from Banff, Canada, to study Microbial Dark Matter (Phase II) - Paint Pots PPA... ... | reverse complement strand
GTGACACTGCCAACGTCGGCTTTATTGTTGGCGACGATGCAGTCGCGGTAATCGATTCCGGCGGCAGCGCGCGCGAAGGAGCGCGCCTGCTTGCCGCGATCCGCGCGGTGACGGCAAAACCGGTTCGCTATGTCATCAACACGCATGTTCATCCCGATCACATCTTTGGGAATGCGGCGTTCGTGCGCGACGAAACCGTATTTGTCGGACACCGGAATTTGCCGCGCGCGATGGCGGAACGGGGCGAATTTTACCTGAAGGCATTCCGGGGGCCGCTCGGGGATGCGCTGATAGACGAAGTCAGGATTATTCCGCCCACGCTGCTCGTGGACGACGAAATGCAAATCGATCTCGGCGGGCGAATATTGACCCTGAAGGCCTGGCAGGCGGCACATACCGACAATGACTTGACCGTGTTCGATAGTGCAACGTCAACCTTGTTTGCCGGCGATCTCTTGTTCGTGGCGCATCTGCCGGTGCTTGATGGCAGCCTTCGAGGCTTTCTCGGCGACCTCCAGGAGCTGTTGCGCATTCCTGCCGAACGCGTCGTTCCCGGGCATGGCCCGCTGGTCAGCGATTGGCGAGGCGCGGTCGCGGACGAACAACGCTACTTCGAGAGCCTCGCCGGGGAGGTGCGCAGCCTGATTGCCCAGGGGATACCTCTTACCAAGGCAGCCAGAGAGGCCGGGCGAAGCGAACAGTCGCGCTGGAAATTGTTTGACGAATATAGTTCGCGCAACGTTATCGCTGCGTTCGGGGAACTTGAATGGGAGTGACGCCGCAATTGGTCCGGACATTCCGGCGACCGCAGCACAGCTTGCCGCTTGTGGCGTTTTCGTGTAGTCCTACGCTGTTTCATGGTGGAAGTGGAATTCGACCATGTCGATCTTTTCCAGAGTGATCGTGCCGGCCTTGATGGTCGCGATTTATTTTGCGGCACCGACGGCAGCGCGTGCCCAGGCCGAACAGCCGTCGGAAGAGACCTGGAACAGCATCAGGGATGACATCTTCAAGGGGCGCCCGATTCTCGATGGTTCCGGGCTGGTGGTGCTCGATGCGCCGCGGCGCGCCGAGGATGCCGCCATCGTGCCGATCGGCATGCGCGTCAACCTTGCCGGCGACGACAAGCGCACGCTGCGATCGCTGACGCTCGTCATTGACGAAAATCCCGCGCCGGTCGCCGGCACGTTTACGATCGGTCCGCGTTCCGGCGTGACCTCGATTTCGACGCGCATCCGGGTCAACAGCTACTCCTATGTGCGGCTCGTCGCCGAGCTCAGCGACGGCAACCTCTACGGCGTCAAGGCGTATGTGAAGGCGTCCGGCGGATGCTCCGCGCCGGCTTCGTCGAATAGCGACGCCACCCGCTCGGTGCTCGGGCAGATGAAATTCCGCACGTTCCGGCCCGAGGCGGGAGGGCTCTCCGAAGCCCAGCTCATGATGCGCCATCCGCAAAATTCGGGCCTGCAGATGGACCAGGTGACGCGCCTCTATATACCGCCGTTCTTTGTCGAGAACCTCCAGATCTGGCAGGGCGACGATCTCGTGCTGGCGATGGATGGCGGAATCGCGATATCGGAAGATCCGAACATCCGCTTCAACTTCAGGCCCAACGGCGCCGACAAGCTTCGCGCCGAAGCCGTGGATACGAGCAAGAAACTGTTCAGGGACGAATGGTCGCTCGACAAATCGATGCTATAGCATCGCGGGCCCCGACGGCTTCGCCTGGAGCCTCGGTCCTGACTGAATCAGAACCGCAGCTCTGATCTTTTGTTTTGACGCGTTTTCTTCACGAGAACCGGTATCCACCCCCGGATCAAGTCCGAGGGCACGCTTCGCTCGAAAACGCTCTAAAAGCAGCGAATTTCCGCTTCCGCCTGCGCGCGGCGGAATTCCTGCAACGCAAGCCTGGCTTGCTCGGTCGAGCGAAATTCGGAACCGACAGGTCCGGTGACCTGGGACATCGAGATAATTGTCTCGGCGGTCACGTAACGGTCGTAAGGGATGATCGACGCGATCACGTCGATCGAGCAGGAACATTTTTGCAGGAGTTCCTGCGTTTCGCCATTGGCCTTCATGCAGCCAAAAACATAGTCCGCGCGCACCGCCGTCGGATAGTCGTTGAGATCCTCCGCCCATGCATGTGGCGTCGCAGCAATGATCGAGACCGCCAGCAGGGCGCTTGATCGGAATGAGGTGCGCAAGCAAGCCATCGTCATGCCTTTCACTCTGCCTGCGCTGGAGACCGGAGGCGAAGCCTTGACCTTGGCGAGACAGGCTTCGGTGCGTCGCAGCACGAGCGGTCAAGGTTAAACAACCGCGTCTGCCGGCTCGAATAATTTTGTCAGGATGCGCAAACTGGGTCAAGCTCCGGTCGGCGAAGCTTGCCGCGGCCGACGCGGTAAGCTAAATCGCCGCCAAACGAACCTGAAGATATGCGCGTCGGAAAAACCGGATGACGCATTTCATCGGCGCTCGGCGGCACGGCGTATGAGGGTCCGAAATGTTGGCTTGCCGGTCCCGCAAATGGGCGGTCGATTTTCGGAAATGGTCATGAAGCCATTCGACCTTGCTCAAACCGCCGCGCTTGAGATCGACCACGTCAGCCACCGCTACGGTGCGCGGCTCGCGCTGAGTGAGGTGAGCCTCACGGTCCGGCAATCCTCTTTCACCATCCTGCTCGGATTGAACGGCGCCGGGAAATCGACGTTGTTTTCGCTGATTACACGGCTTTATGCGATACGGTCGGGTCAAATCCGTATTTTCGGGCACGATGTTGCAAGCGAACCGGGGGCCGCTTTGAGCAAGCTCGGCGTCGTCTTTCAATCCCGCGCGCTCGATTCCGACATTTCGGTTCGGCAGAACCTGATGTATCACGCGGCGCTGCACGGCATCGCCAGCAAGCGAGCCAATGAACTGATCGCGGAGGTTCTGGACCGCGTGGCCATGACCGATCGCAGCCGGGATCGCGTCGGCAATCTCTCGATCGGGCAGATGCGCCGTATCGAGATTGCCCGTGCGCTGCTGCACCGGCCCCGGCTGCTTGTGCTGGACGAAGCGACGGTCGGCCTCGACATCAAGGCGCGGGCCGACATTCTCGATCACGTCCGCAGGCTTTCGATGGTGGAGGGCATCGGGGTGCTCTGGGCGACCCATCTCATCGACGAAGCCGGCGCCGGCGACAATGTGGTGGTGCTGCACAAAGGCAGAGTCCTGGCGCGAGGCGGACTCGGCGAGGTCGTCGGCCAATCGGGCGGCGCCGATTTGCGGGATGCGTTCAACCGCCTGACCGGGGCGGCCGATCAGGACGAACTGGAATCCGCCAGATGACCGCCGCCGGCGAAGCAATCGACAGGCACAGCTTCTCGCTGGCGCAATATTTGATCTGCCTCAAGGGCATCGTCTGGCGTGAGGCGCTGCGCTTCATCCACCAGCGCGAACGCTTCGTCTCGGCGCTGGTGCGCCCGCTGGTCTGGCTGTTCATTTTTGCCGCCGGCTTCCGGCAGGTGCTCGGCGTCTCGATCATTCCGCCCTACGAGACTTATATTCTCTACGAGGTCTACATCGCGCCCGGATTGATCGCGATGATCCAGCTTTTCAATGGCATGCAATCATCGCTCACCATGGTCTACGACCGGGAGACCGGCGGAATGCGCACGCTGCTCGTCAGCCCGTTCCCGCGCTGGTGGCTGCTGCTTTCGAAGCTGTTGGCGGGCACGCTGGTGTCCATCCTGCAAGCCTATGCCTTCCTGTTGATCGCCTGGTTCTGGGATATCGAAGCCCCGCCGCTCGGCTATCTGACGCTGTTGCCGGCGCTGCTGCTCAGCGGGCTCATGCTGGGGGCGCTGGGAATGCTGATTTCGTCGCTGATCAAGCAGCTCGAAAATTTTGCCGGCGTCATGAATTTCGTGATCTTTCCGATGTTCTTTGCATCGTCGGCATTATATCCGCTATGGCGTGTCAAGGAATCGAGTCTGCTGCTGTATTATGTGTGCGAGATCAATCCCTTTACCCATGCGACCGAGCTGATCCGCTTTGCGCTCTATGAGCAGGTGTCATGGGTTTCCCTGGGCGTCGTTCTCGGCTGCACCCTGGCGTTTCTGTTTGGGGCGATCGTGGCTTACGATCCCGCCCGCGGCTTTCTGGCCCGCCGCAATGCGCCAGCCGGTTGAAGCGGGGGTTCGCCGGCGGTTTCAGAACGTGATCTTCAGGCCGGTATAGAAGGCGCGCGGCCGCGCCGGACTGAGCGAACGCGGGTCCGTGAAGGGCGCGCCGCCATTGGCAAAATTGGGCACCGCGCCGGTATTGAAGAATGTTCCGTAGGTCGCGTAGCGGTTATCGAAGATGTTGTCGGCGCGCGCGTAGATCTGCATCGTCTTGTCGATCTGATAGGATGCATGCAGGTTGAAAACCGCATAGCCCGGCAGCCGGGGTGCCTGATTGGATCCGTCGCCGACGAAGTACTGGCTGCTGAAGTAAAGCGCATCGCCGCCCACCTTGAACGCATCGGTGATGGAATAATCGACGCTGGCCTTGACTCGATTGCGCGGGACCGCCGGAATCCGGTTGCCCGGAAGAATCTGGACGTTGCCGTTGGCGTCGGCGAAGGGACTGTTGGAGCCGACTTGCAGCGCGTCGAGGAATCTCGCATCGACAAGAGTATAGCTGGCGTTGAGCTGCAGCCTGTTCGACTTGAGATTGGTTTCGGCCTCGATTCCCTGGCGCCGGGTCGAGCCGACGTTCTGGAAATAGCCAAATCCCTGCACGACCGGGCTGGGAATTGCGAGGATGTCGTCCGTGTTGTCCGCACGGTACACGCCGAGCTTCCATCCAAGCGTGCCGATGTTCAGGTCGTGCGTGCCGCGCAGCCCAGCCTCCACGGTGCGGGACACGACCTGCTTCAGCGGCGGATCGGAGACAAGGAAGGCGGCGATGATGCAGGGATGCGCCGGATCCGCGCAACCGAGTTCCAATGGCGTAGGCGCGCGATTGGCTTCCGAATAGCCGGCATAGGCCGTCAAGGCCGAAGTGATCTTGTAGGTGCCGCCGATGATCGGATTGAAGCGGGTGTAGGTATCGTTGCCGTTGAGCGAAGTACCGGGCTGTGCCGGAAGCTGGTCTTGCAGGCTGATGTTGGCGACATTGAACCGTCCGCCCGCCGTGACCGTGAAGGCTTTTGTGACGTCGAATGTGTCGAGTGCATAGAGCCCGGTGTATTGATTGGTGGTGCGAAGCGAGACCGGGCCTATGGAAACGGGATCGCCGGATTGACCGAGGAATATGCCGGAGCCGGTGACGACGAAGTTTGAAGCGATCGTGCCCAGTTCCGCGCTGGCCGTGAAGTTGGTCACGCTGGAGTCGAAACTGGCGCCGACCACGAAGCGGTTGTTGTGCCCGAACAACTGGTCGGTATTGGTTGCCTGCAGGGAGACGCCGCCCGTGGTCGTATGCGTCGTCGTTCGATCGTCCTCTCCCAGCACCGCGTTGGGGTCGAACGGATTGGCAAGCTGAACTCCGTTCAGGCCGTTCGCCGGTGTGCTGCCGTCGCCAAAACAAAGCAATGTCGCATCGGCCGCGCAGGGCCGAGTTCCGGTCGGGTTGCCATCCTGGGTCTTCTGATCGAACACCCGCAGATGCGCGATACCGTCGATCGTCCAGGTCGGTGTGACCTCGACTTTCCCGGTCAGATTGACGTAGCCGACGCGGTTTTCCGAGGTTTGCGGCGTGGTATAGGTCGCTCCCCAATATTGCCGGAGCAATTCGACCGGCACGGTCGCGGTCGCGCCGAAATTGTTGTCGGCCGCGCCCATGTTGAGGTGGAATTCGGCCTGGTCGTTCTTGACGCCGACGTCGCCGTAGAAGCGGCGAATGTTCGACGCCGAAAAGTTGCGAAAGCCGTCGTCGTGCAATCCTTCGAGCGCGACGTAGGTGGCGAAATTATCGATCTGCTTGCCCCATTGCGCCGAACTCTGCACGCGCCCGAACGATCCACCCATGGTGTCGATTTCGGCGCCGTGATAGTTGAAGCCGTCTTTCATCTGCACGACGACGGCGCCCCCCAGCGCATTCAGCCCGAACGCGGGATTGTTGGTCACCAGGTTCATGGACTTTATGGCGGCGGTCGGAATCAGATCCCAGTTTACGGTGTCGCCGAACGCTTCATTGATGCGCACGCCGTTTTGATAAACCGCGAGCCCCTGGGGCGTGCCCGAAACCGGAGATCCAACGAAGCCGCGAAATTCCACGTTCGGCGTAAATGGATTGCCGGAGACTTCATTGATGGAGACGCCTGGAACGTATTGGCGCAAGGCGTCGGTGACGTTCAGCGACCCGGTTTGCTTGATCTGATTGGCGTCAACCAGGTTGACGCTCGCCGGCACCTTGTCCGGATCAATGCCGGAGCCGGCAAGCGGCGTGGTATATACAAGCACTCTCGGCAAGGTCCGAACCACACGGGAAGCATTTTGATCGCTGCCGCGTTTGATGGCCGGCTTGGTCCCGGTCACCACGATCGGCGGCAACGCCTGGACGGCGCCTGGCGTATCCTCGGCGCGAGCAGCACCGTTGCCTGCAAACAGGCCTATCGATATTGGCACGATGAGCAGGACTCGAGCGTCCATTGGTCTCGTCTCATTCCGCTGCGGGTCCCCGCCCGGAAATGCTATGAGATCGACCGTCGATCGGCATCGGGAAATTTAGGTCGCGCGATCGGGAAAAAATCCCGAAGCTCGTCCCGGCTCACATTGGTTGAAATGCTTGGGATTGCGGTATTCCGCAGGGAATCAGGGCTTCCACGCTGACGCCATGGCTGGTCGACGCCACGGTCATCGTGCCGCCCAATGCCAGCACCCGCTCGCGCATGCCGAGCATGCCGAAACCCTGCTTGTGATCGGCCGGAAGTCCAGCGCCGTTGTCGCGCACGCTCACCATGATCGCCTCGCTCCCGGCGGTTCCAGTGCGGCGGGACGTTGCGGGCTCGACCGCGATATCGACGCGGGTCGCGTGGGCGTGACGGAACACGTTGGTGAGGGCCTCCTGAATGACGCGATAGACGGTCAGTTCCGCCGTCTCGCCGCGATGGCCGAGTGACGGCGAGATCGTGGTTTCGATCACGACGCCGGGATGGGTTTCACGCCAAAGGCGCATTAACGCGGCAAGGGCATCGGCCAGCCCGAGCTCCGCAAGTCCTACCGGCCGCAGCCGTTCGAGGACGCGCCGGTTGAATTGCTGCAGCGCATTCACCTGATCGGAGATCGAGCCGATGTGCTTGCGCAACGCCTCGAGATCGGGCGCGGGGGTGTCGGCCAACCGCGCCAGCGAGGAGGTGTGCGCACGCAGCGCAAACAAATAGGGGCCAAATTCATCGTGCAGGTCGCGTGCGATCTCCTTCCGCTCGACGTCCTGCAACGAGACCACGCGCACGGCGAGGCGCCGGTTGTCCTCGGCGGTGGCCTCCAGCACCGATGCAAGATAATTCAGCGTCCCGCAAATCGCGGCGAGCTCCGGCGAGCCGCCGGGCCTGACGCGTGTGTCATAGCGGCCTGCGGCGATAGCGTGCATCGCATCGCCAAGCGATTTGATCGGTTGCAGCGCACGATTGACGACCGTCATCGTGATCAGAAGCAGCGCCGCGGCGATGGCGGATCCGACCTCGATCTGGGTGACGATGCCGTCCCAGATCTCGGCGACTTCGTCGGTCGGGTGCGAAGTGATGACGAGCGATCCCAAGGATCGCCCGTTCACGACGATGGGCACTCCGACCGTTGTCTGCTCCGGGTGAATGAGGGTCACGAACCATTCGGGAAGCTGCCGTGCTTCGCCTGACATATCCGGCGGCGCGGCTGCCGAAGCGGTCCTGCCCGAGGCAGGATCCTGTTCACGGGTGATACTGACATGGCGCAGTTGCTTCAGGCCCTCGACGATCTGGTTCAGCCTTGCTTCAGGATCGGGGGCCTCATTGAGATCGGACACCAGGGTCTCAACGAAACCGCGCGCAAGCCTGACTACGCTTTGATCTTCGGCCGCCACGCGCGGCGCAGCCTCCAGCAGCAGCCGCGCGATGTTTATGACGAGGCCCAGAATCATGACGAGCGCCAGAAGTGTGTTCAGCCGTGCACGCAACGAGAGCTTCTGCCACATTGCCCTGCTCCAAGTTGACAGCCAAAAATAGCAGCTATCTAATCGAACGCTATCGCACTTCCTCCGGAACGGCATAGTGCGAAGGTGCAAGAGGGTGCAAACAGGGCGCAACAGGGTGCAAGAGAGGGTGCAAGAGAAAGCGATGAACACCGCCTCCGATGCCGCGCGCTGGCCCGCGTCACCGGTGCTGCGCTGCAAACCGACCTCTCGGTGCCGGCCGTGGAGCCTTCCGATCGATGCCAATGCGTATCCTGATCGTTGACGATCATCCCATCGTGGCCTCAGGTTGCCGCGCGTTGCTGGCTGGCAGCCCGGATATTGCGATTCTGGAGGCAGCGGATGCCGAAACCGGCGAGGAGATTTTTGTTGCCGAACGGCCAGACATCTGCGTCCTTGACATCAATCTGCCGGGTGTTTCGGGCTTTGAGCTCGCTCGGAGAATTCTGGCGCGTGATGCAACCGCACGCATCATCATGTTCAGCATGAACGACGATCCGATATTTGCTGCGCGCGCCATCGAAACCGGCGCGAAGGGCTATGTTTCGAAATCCGGCGATCCCGGCGATCTGGTCGAGGCGATTCGCAAGGTGGGCGGCGGCGAGGTATTCCTGCCGTCCGCGATCGCCCAAAGCATCGCATTTGCCGGGCCGGGACTTTCGGAGAATCCGCTTGCGAAATTGACCCAGCGCGAGATGGAGATATTGCGCTTGCTGGGCGCTGGCAAAAGTCTTTCCGAGATCGCGTGGCTGGTGCATTCATCCTACAAGACGATCGCAAATACCTCTTCCATCATGCGCCAGAAGCTTGGCTTGCGCTCGTCCTCCGAACTGGTGCGCTTCGCGATCGAGAGCCGCCTGGTGTGAAGCTTCAGTCGCCGCCGGCCTTGGCCGTCGCCCGTGCCACCAACTCGCGCATTTCATCGCCGATCGATGCGATGAGCTCTCTGCTGCGCGTTCCCCGCGGCGGCGGCAGCGACCTCTCGACGATAATGCGTGTGGGTCGGTCGGACAGAAAAAACAAGCGATCCGACAGCTGGATGGCTTCGTCGAGATTGTGGGTCACGAGCAGGGTTGTTGCCCTTGTCCGCGCCGTCAGCGCCACCAGTTCGTCGCGCAGCCTGGCGGCGACGGCTTCGTCGAGCGACACAAAGGGTTCATCAAGGAGAAGAAAATCCGGGCGCAGCGCAAATGCGCGGGCAACGGCGGTCCGGCGTGCAAGTCCCAGCGACAATTCGCCGGGATACCGTGCCAGATGGGCACCAAGGCCAAGTATCTCGATCAGATCCGTCAAATCGGCGCCGGCTGCGTGGGCAGGCATTGCAAGCCGGATGTTGTCCTCGACCGTGCGCCAGGGCAGCAGGCGGGGCTCCTGAAATACAATCCCGAAACGGCCGGATCCCGGTGTACGCAGTTCGCCGCGGAAATCCGGATCCAGTCCGGCTGCGATCTTCAGGATCGTCGTCTTGCCGCAACCGGAAGGACCGATCAGCGCGCCGAACGATCCCGCGTCGAGCCGAAGCTTCAAGCCGCGGACGACTTCCACGGACGTGCCGTCGGCCGACCGAAAGGCCTTCGTATCGATGCGAAGCTCAAGCGGGGCGGCGTCGCCAGCGGATTGCGCGTCGTTCAAGCGGTTGCACCAAAAGGCTCTCGATGACAAGCATCAGCACGATGAAGGAGATCGCATAGCTTAGTATCCTGGCGATGTCGAACAGCGAGAATGCCGAACCCAGGACAAACCCCACGCCATTCGGACGTCCGATCAACTCGACCACAAGCACGATTTTCCAGACAATGGACAGGCCGGAGCGTGAACTGGCCGACAGATAGGGAGCGAGTTGCGGTATCACGACGTGACGAATTCTCGAGAGCCAGGTGAATTTAAAGGCCTTCGCCATCTCGTCGAGTTCGGGGTCGAGCGCGCGGGCGCCCTCGCGCATGACCACCATCACATTCGGCAGTTTGTTGACGGCCACGGCCAGAATCGCGGCGGTTTCGTTGAGGCCGATCCAGATATAGGCGAAAATGATCGTGACCAGCGCCGGCATGTTGATCAGCACGATGAGCCATGGATCGGCGTATCGGTCGATGGCCTTCGAGCGTCCCATGGCGTAGCCCGCGATGATGCCCAGCACCATCGCGATCGCAAAGGAGCTGACCACACGTCCGAGCGTGCAGGCCATGTGAAACGGCAGCTCCCCGGAGCGGACGTCGGCGAGGATTGTTGTGCCGATGGTCAGCGGGCCCGGCAGCAGTCGGGATTGGATCAGCGCCGCCGCAAGGGCCCAGACGGCGATGAGGGCAGCCAGCGAATATACTCTCGGCACCGCTCAATCTCCGAGCGGGGCAGGTTGATAGTAAAGACCCGGGTCGAGCTCTTGCCCCGGACCTACAAGCTCCGGGCCGCCAACGGCCGCGAGAGCCCTGAACAGCGTGCGGGCGTCCGCTTGTTCGGCTGCTACCGGCCGCCGAGGTATCCCGTCTCTGGTCCGATCGCGGTATGCCTTGAAGGTCCATTCATCCTCGGCGTTCATGAGCGGACGCAGCGCATCCCATTCCTCGTCGGACCGCAGCATGATGTCATCGGCCCTCTGCGCAGCCGCGATGAAGCGATCGATCGTGGGCTTGTGACTTGCCGCGAATTCCTCGGAAAACGCGTAGCCGACGAGAGCTATCGGTTCATTCATCCCGAGGGCTGCCTGCGCCTCACGGACGTCGAAAATCCGGCGGTAGCCCTGCGCCTCGAGCCTGGCACAGAAATTCCAGAAATTGAGGCTCGCCTCGGCTTCGCCCTGTTGCAACTTCTGAAAAATCAACGGCGGCGCGCCAAACTCAAGGGTCGCCTCGCGCTTGAGATCGATGCCCTGGCGCATCGCGGCGGCCTGGACAATAAGCCAGCTCTTGTCGAGCGGACCGCCGGCAATGGCGAGAACCCGGCCCTTGAGGTCGCCAATTTTCCGCAACGGCGAATTCTCCTTCACCATGATGGAGCCGATCGCGCTGGAATACGGATAGAACAGCAACCTGGCGCCAAGGGCGCGCGCACGGGCGACCCAGAGCCAATCAACGACGGCGAGGTCGACTGAACCACCGTTGAGCGCAAGCTTGCCCGCGTCCGGCGAAGCATATTCGCTGATCTTCAAATCGAGGCCGGCGGCGAGGCCGTGGCGGCGGATCACGTCCAGTTGCCAGGCGAACGTGCCGGTCTTTTGCAGCCCGATGCGCAAGGTCTCGCCGGCCAGTGCTGGAGTTGCCGCAACGAGCAGACAGAGCGTCAGGAAAATTTTGAACATTCTCGACGTTTCCGAGCGATCGGAGTTCGCTGCGAAGCACAATCGATCGCGGGTTCGAGGATTGCCTCCAACCCGGTCATTCTTGCGTGAAATAATTCACGACTACAAGCCGGAATTGCTCCGGTCCCAAGAGAGGCGAAGCATCGCGGATTTTGCGGATACGGCGCTGCAAAGTGCTACGAAAGTTGCCTGAAGTGTGGCTAGGATGCGGCCATGGCACCGGTCACGGCATCGAAGCGTTTTGCTGCGCAGAGAAAGCGGGTGGCGAAATCCTGCCTGACGCTGGCACTTGCGATCATCCCGACCGCTGCTCACACCGGAGCCATCGATACCGAACATCTGTTCGGCTTCACGATAGGAAGCGATGTGGGCGAGGTCGGAGAAAGAGAGATCGAGGGTACAGTAACCGGCCGATTTGCGAAACAGACCGGAACCTACAACGCGGCCTCCGGCACGCTGTCGGCGGAATATGTGCCGATCGCAAATCTGCGAACCGAAATTACCGGCGCCGTCGTGTCCTATGATATTGCCGGCGTCAGCGGGTTGGCCGATCAGCACTATGTCGCATTCGGAGGGGTGTCGGGCGACATCCGCTATCGGCTGCTCGACCGCGCGACCGCGCCGTTCGGTCTTGCGGTTGGCGCCGAGCCTCATTGGGGCCGGGCCGATGACGTGACCGGTCAACCCGCCAACCAATACGGCGTCGACTTTGTCGCCGCTGCCGACTGGGAGCCGATCCGCGATCGCGTCGTTGCGGCGGTCAACCTGCTTTACCAGCCCGAGACCACGCGCTTCAATTGGACCGGCGCCTGGTCGCAGGAATCCACCGCAGGCGTGGCAATCGGCGTGATGGCGCAGATCCGGCCGGGGATTTTCGCCGGTGCCGAAGCCCGCTATTTGCGCCGCTACGATGGGCTCGGATTGGATGCGTTCGCCGGACAAGGCCTCTTCATCGGGCCGACGCTATACGCCAAGCTCTCGAAGCGCGCCTGGATCGCCCTCGCATGGAGCGCGCAAGTTGCGGGCAACGCGTCGATGTCGACCGGTTCGCTCGACCTTGTCAATTTCGAGCGCCGGCAGGCGCGCGTGTTGTTCGGCGTGAATTTCTGAGCGCGCGCCGATCGCTGCTATTTGACGCAATCCTTCAGGTTCTTCTCCTCTATCGAAAACACCAAACCTTCCTTGACCTCAATATTCGGGACGACGCAGGTCCGCCCGTTCTTGTCGACAAATTTGACGTCGTAGGTACCGGGGGGCGTATCGGTGATTTTCAGGCGCTCGTCATGATCGACGGTACGATCCCGGTCGTTGTCGGCCTGGTTCCGGCCCCAGGCGTTCTTGCCGGCGGGCGAAAGCTGCAGCGAAGTGATCGTATTGGCTGTCAGGTTCCAGAACCTTGTGTCCTTTGCCAGCGCGCCTGTCGGAAGCAAAGCCGGGATCAAGATTATCAAAGCCGTCCGTCTGGCCATTTCTTGCTCCTACCGGGAATGCTGCGGCGCATTCTTTATTTCTCGTGAAATTTTCCGTGAAATCGAATCGCGCTGTATTCGGGAATAAGGACGACGCCACGGCTTGAACGTATTGTTACTAGCAATCTGCGGCGCTTGTCGCAAATTACGTGCACACAGTTGAGGAACGATGATGCCATCTGGAGTTCTGGCGCGCGTTTTGGCCGTTGCTATCGTCCTCATGGGCGGGGCGGTTGCGGCTTCCGCCGCTCCGGCCGCAGCGATCTTTCCGTTTGAAATCTACGACACCAGCGGCGAGGCCCCGCAATCCGACCTGAACGAGCGGCTGGCAATGGCGACGCAGGTGCTGTCGGAGGCGCTCGAAAAAACCGGACGTTATTCGGCGGTCGATCTCGGGCCATTCAGCTCCGAAGTTGCGGCGGCCGCGCCCCGTTACCGATGCGGAGACTGCTTCCTGCCGGTCGCACGCAAGGCCGGCGCCGCGGTCGCCATCGTGCCGGTGGTCCACAAGGTTTCGTCGCTGATCTCGTCGATGGATATTTGGATCATCGACGCCTCCAACGGCGCCGCCGTCGCCCACCTCGGCGGCCAGATCCGCGGCGACACCGCGCAGGCCTACGAACACGGCGTGCGCTTTCTGGTCAGGAACCGGCTGACGGAGGATGGCTCCCCGGCTGATGGCGCGGCACCGAAATAGCATGGTTACCCGGATCGCCGATCATGCCTTCAATCGCGCGGCGTGCCAGCGCAGGTGATCTTCCATGAATGTCGATATAAAGTAATAGCTGTGGTCATAGCCGGGCTGGCGACGAAGGGTAAGGGCGATGCCCGCCTGCGAACAGGCGCGCTCCAGCAATTCGGGACGAAGCTGTTCGGTCAGGAATGGATCGGCATCGCCGACATCGACCAGGAAATCGGAAAACCGCGCACCGTCCTCGATCAGTGCGACCGTATCGTGCTTGCGCCAGGCATCGCGGGCCTCGCCGAGATATCCGCCCAGCGCCTTGATCCCCCATGGCACCTGTGATGGGGCAACGATCGGCGAAAAAGCGCTGGCAGCGCGATAGCGGTCGGGATGGCGAAGGGCGATGGTGAGGGCGCCGTGTCCCCCCATCGAGTGGCCGAGGATCGATTGCCGTTTTGGATCGGATGGAAAATGCCCGGCGATGATTTCGGGCAGCTCTTCCGTCACATAGCTCCACATGCGGTAGTTGCGCGCAAACGGCGGCTGCGTGGCATCGACATAAAAGCCGGCGCCAAGCCCGAAATCATAGGCACCGGTGGGATCACCGGGCACGCCACCGCGCGGGCTGGTATCCGGCGCGACGAAAATCAAACCCAGATCGACGCATGCTTTGCGGAATTCGCCCTTTTCGGTGACGTTGGCATGGGTGCAGGTCAGGCCTGACAGATACCAGACCACGGGAAGCTTTGCGCCATCGTGATGCGGCGGGACAAAGACCGAAAAGGTCATGCCGGTCCCGGTCTCGCGGCTTGGGTGTTTGTAAACACCCTGCGTGCCGCCGTGCGATCGATTCAAGGAAACGGTTTCCAGCGCCATAACTCCTGGGTTCCGGCGCCACAACGACGCCAGGATTACAACAGCTCAAGGATAATCCAGCGGGCGGCGGTAGCAACCGGCTAGAGCTTGCGCGAGCGCTGCCGGATCAGGCGGCTTTGGCGCTGGATTTCGCCACATGGGCGGCGATCGCATCCATCAAGACCGGCGACAGGCAATCGTAGGGCTCGAGCCCGAGTTCCCGCAGCCGCGCCCTGATCCCGTCCATCTCGGACGGGCTGACGCCGG
>Ga0073928_10007107_pt1 | contig 14711 bp, 11 predicted proteins | sample PaiPotPPA55metaG_FD_76969 | JGI IMG/M metagenome (GOLD analysis project Ga0073928, IMG submission 76969) | Iron sulfur acid spring bacterial and archeal communities from Banff, Canada, to study Microbial Dark Matter (Phase II) - Paint Pots PPA... ... | reverse complement strand
GTGAGCGGACGATTGGCGCCCATCTTCACGCCGGTCCAGCCGTTGTCGTTGTGCGAGGCGGTGACCATCGCGACGCAGGGCACGTCGAGATCAAACTGCGCGAAATAGGCCATCGGGGTGAGCGCGAGGCCGATGTCGTAGACTTTGCAGCCGGCAGCGACCAGGCCATTCGTCAGCGCCAGCTTGATCGAAGCGGAGTAGGAACGGAAATCGTGGCCGGTGACGATCCGCGGCTCGACGCCGAGTTCGTGGATCAGCGTGCCCAGCCCAAGCCCGAGCGTTTCGACGCCCATCAGATTGATCTCGCTGCCGAACAGCCAACGCGCGTCGTATTCGCGAAAGCCGGTGGCCTTCACCATCGGCTCGGATTCGTAGGCGTAAGTGTTTGGCTTGAGTGACGGCTTCGGCTTAGGAAACATTTTAAGTGCAACGAACCGTGGATAGGCCGGAGGGCAATAGCCTAAACCACTGGCGTTGTGAATGGTTGCGGTCAGAGTCGCGAATAGCGAATGGCGAAATAGCGAATGAGACCGCTTTTGGCCCTATTCGCTATTCGCCACTCACTACTTGCTACTGTTCCAGAACGAGCTTGCCGTCGGCATATTCAAAACGCCGCAGCCGCGACAAGAACGACAGACCAAGCAGGTTCTCGTTCAACACACCCGGCGGCAGTACCACGGCGGCGACGTTGTGCACCTCGAGATCGTCGATCTCGACCATGCCGAGTTCAACCGGGGCGACCCGCATCGCGCCATTCGCGGTTCTGACCATCGCGGCGTAATCGCGCTCGACCGGATGGATGCCGAGCGTGGCCGCGTCGCGCGCCGTGAGCGCGATCACCGAGGCGCCGGTGTCGACCATGAAATTCACCCGACGTCCATCGATGCGGCCGGCGACGCGGAAATGTCCGCCGTTACCGGGCGCGATGATGACCGAGCGGGAAGCCGAGACATCGGGTTTTAGTTGTGACCTTACCTCGGGCCTCGCTGGGACTGATCGATGCGCCTCTGCAGCGGTCGAAGCTTCGGACGTCAAAATTTGATTGGTGTAGTACGGCACGATCGCACAGGCGACGAGCGCGGCAACGGCGATACTGAGTACTGTTCGCATGGCGGGTTCGGGCGGGCTCGGCTTGGTTCGTCTCATTTGAACACGCCATGAGCGAGCGCGTCGCTAATGGAGTGGAGAACGGCACCGGTTTAGGCGGCGAACGGTAAGGGAACCGCTGCGACAATCGCTAAAAATGGATGCAGTGGTTCGAACTTAGCTCTTTCGCGGCTTCGCCCGGCGCGTCGGAGCCGCCGCGAGCGGGTCCTCCGGCCACGGATGTTTGGGATAGCGGCCGCGCATTTCGGCGCGCACAGCGGCATAACTGCCGCGCCAAAATCCCGGCAGGTCGCGCGTAGTCTGCACCGGGCGCTGCGCCGGCGATAACAGTTCGATGGCGAGCGGGACCTTGCCGCCGGCAATTGCCGGGTGACGGTTGAGCCCGAACAATTCCTGCACGCGGATCGCGATCTTCGGACCGCCTTCGCTGTCATAGTCGATCGGCACGCGCGAGCCGGTCGGCGCTTCGAAATCTATCGGCGCCTCGGCATCGAGCCGTTGGCGCTGTGGCCACGGCAGGAGTGCGGCGAGCGCCGCGGCCAATTCATCTGCGCTGAATTCGCCAAGTGCCGTTTTGCCGGCGAGCGCGGGGACGAGCCACTCGCCGGCACGCGCCGCAAGCGCGGTGTCGGCGAGGTCGGGCCAAGTTTGTTCGGCAGACGTTGCGGCGCCGCTTTGGCGCAAAAACATCACGCGGTCGCGCCATTGCCTGAGCGGTTTGGTCCAGGGCAGGCGGTCGATGCCGAGCTCGGCGATGCCTTCGGCAAGAAGCCGCGCGGATTGCTCGCTGGGCGCGACCGGCACTGGCTGCCCGGCAAGCACGATGGCGCCAAGCCGTTGGCTCTTGCGGCCGCGCAGCGCAAGACTGCCCGTATCGAAAACAACCTCGTCACGCGAGGCGATGCGATTAGCAAAGTGCGCCTCGATCTCGGCGAGCGTGATTGGCGCGGCGGACAGGATACGGCCCTGCGCGGCGCTGCCGGCGAGTTCAGCCACCGCCAAGAACGGCGCGCGGGCGAGCGGCGCGGCCGGATCGAGATTCGCGCCGCGGCCGTTTGCCAACAGAAACGCTCCGGTGGAGGCGCCCGCGCCGCCGCCACGATTTTTGCCAATACGTTCGGGAAAGGCCAGCGCGATCAGCGCACCAACTGACATTTCACTTCGCCCCTCTAGCAGAGTGTTACCTTCCCCCTTGTGGGGGAGGTCGCCGCGCAAAGCGCGGCGGGAGGGGGGTGTTTTTTCTTGTAACCCCTCTCCCCAGCCCTCTCCCACAAGGGGAGAGGGAGCAGAAAGAGGGTGGGAGGTGCCAAGCGGAGCTTGAGCAATCTTCGCCCAGCGCGCGGCCATGTGGCGTGCATCGCGCGCGCGCGACGTGCGGTCGCGCCGAAGCGCGGCAAGCCGTTCGCGCATGTCGATATCGTCGCCGCCGAGGCCGCGCTCGCCGATCAATGTCGCGATCTCGGCGGCGCGCGCGCCCTGGCCTAAACGCGCGGCGTCGATCACCATCCGCGCCAGCCGCGGCGGCAGCGGCAGCCGCCGCAATTGCCGGCCCTCCTCGGTGATGCGGCCGGTATCGTCGATGGCGCCGAGTGTAATGAGCAGCGCCTTGGCTTCGGCGAGCGCGGCGCGCGGCGGCGCATCGAGGAAGACGAGCTTATCGGCTGGCGCGCCCCAGGCGGCGAGATCGAGCGCGAACGAGGACAGATCGGCGGCAAGGATTTCCGGCCGGGCGAACGGCTCGAGCGCCGCGGTCTGCGGCTCGTCCCACAGCCGATAGCACAGGCCCGGCTCGGTGCGCCCGGCGCGGCCGCGGCGCTGATCCGCCGCCGCCCGCGACACCCGCACCGTGTCGAGCCGCGTCACGCCGACGTCCGGCTCATAGCGCGGCACGCGCACGAGCCCGCTGTCGACGACGATGCACACGCCCTCGATGGTGATCGAGGTTTCGGCGATCGAAGTCGCCAGCACGATTTTGCGGCGGCCGGGCGGGGCGGGTTCGATGGCGCGCGCCTGTTCGTCGGCTCCGAGCGCGCCATAGAGGGCGACCACATCGGTCGTGGGATCGATACGGCTTTCCTGCAGCGCTTGTTGCAGCAATGATCGGGTGCGGCGGATTTCGGCAGCGCCCGGCAAAAATGCCAATAGCGAGCCGCGCTCGGCGCGCATCGTCCGCACGATAACATCGGCAAGCTGCGGCTCGATCGGCCGCGCATCGCGCCCGACATAGCGCGTCTCGACCGGAAAGAGCCGGCCCTGGCTTTCGATCACTGCTACGCTGCCACGCGCGTTGCCAAGCGGGTTACCAAGCAGCGCAGCCACGCGCGCGCCATCGATCGTCGCCGACATGACGAGGAGTTTGAGATCCTCGCGCAGGCCTTGCTGGACGTCGCACGCCAAAGCCAGTCCAAGATCGGCATCGAGCGAACGCTCGTGAAATTCGTCGAACAGCACCGCGGCGACCCCGTCGAGCATGGGATCCTCGACGATGCGCCGGGTGAAAATACCTTCGGTGATGATTTCGATCCGGGTCTGGCGCGAGACTTTCGAACCGAAGCGCACCCGCAAACCGACGGTCTCGCCGACCCGCTCGCCGAGATTATGCGCCATGCGTTCGGCGGCCGCGCGCGCGGCCAGCCGCCGCGGCTCGAGCACCAGGATGCGGCCCGGTCTGTCCGCCGAGTGCGCCCATTGTTCCGCCGCCAGCACGAGCGGCACCCGCGTCGTTTTGCCGGCGCCGGGTGGCGCGACCAGAACGGCCGCATTATTGGCGCGCAATGCCGCGGTGAGTTCCGGCAGTGCGGCGTCGATTGGCAGCGGGGCAGAATCCATGAATTCCTTGGACATTGCCGTGTGTAGCCATTCAAAAGAACGGCATTAGGCAAACCGTGCACGCCGACTTGTCCACCGCACGTGCCAAATCGCGACAAAATCCTATATTACTGGCCACCATGCCCGCCGCACAAAAAGCGCCGCCAAAAGCGGACAAACCGACTAGCCCGCCGATCCAAGCCAAAGCGATCGAAGCCAAGCCGTTGCAGAAGGGCGATCACCTCTTCCTGGTCGACGGCTCGTCGTACATTTTCCGCGCCTATCACGCATTGCCGCCGATCAACCGCAAGTCGGACGGCCTGCAGCTCAATGCCGTGTTCGGCTTCTGCAACATGCTGTGGAAGCTCTTGCGCGACATGAAGCCGGAGGACAAGCCAACCCATCTCGCTGTGGTGTTCGATCTGTCCGAGCGCACGTTCCGCACCGAAATGTATCCCGATTACAAGGCGCACCGGCCGGATCCGCCGGACGATCTGCGCCCGCATTTCCCGCTCATTCGTGATGCGGTGGCGGCATTCGATCTGCCATGCCTGGAACAGCGAGGCTACGAGGCCGACGATCTGATCGCGACCTATGTGCGGGAAGCCTGCGAAGCCGGCGCCACCGCCACCATCGTGTCCTCGGACAAGGATCTGATGCAGCTCGTGCGCGACAGCGTGATCATGTTCGACACGATGAAGGACCGCAAAATCGGCCGCGCCGAAGTCATGGAGAAATTCGGCGTGCCGCCGGAGAAGGTCGTCGAGGTGCAGGCGCTGATCGGCGATTCGACCGACAATGTGCCCGGCGTGCCCGGCATCGGGGTGAAAACCGCGGCGCAGCTCATTGGCGAATACGGCGATCTGGAAACGCTGCTTAAGCGCGCGGGCGAGATCAAGCAGGACAAGCGCCGCCAGGCCTTGATCGAGCATGCCGAGATGGCGCGGCTGTCGAAGAAGCTCGTCATGCTGGACGATCGCGTCAAGCTCGATGTGCCGATGGGTGACCTTGCCGTGCACGAGCCCGATCACAAGCGGTTGATCGCTTTCCTCAAGGCGATGGAATTCAACTCGCTGACGCGGCGCGTCGCCGAATTCGCCAGCCTCGATGCCGGCGCCATCGCGCCGGATGCGAGGATGGTAGGGAAGGGCGCGCAATCTTTTCCCTCCTCCCTTGAGGGGGAGGGTCAGGAATCAGGCAGCTCTGTTCCCTCCCCCCTTGTGGGGGAGGGAAGGGAGGGGGGTGGCCACGCAAAATCTCATGCGCGTATCTCTGCCACCCCCACCCCTACCCCCTCCCCACAAGGGGGAGGGGAATTGCAAGCGCTCACCCCGCAGACGCTGGCCGCCGCGCGGCTCGACGCCGCGCACCGGCAAAAGTTCGACCGCTCGACATATGAAACCGTGCGCAGCCTGCAACGGCTGCAGGCTTGGATCGAACGGGCGCGCGAGCTTGGTCTTCTCGCGCTCGATGTCGAGACCGACAGCCTCGATCCGATGCAGGCGCAGCTTTGCGGCTTCTCGCTCGCAGTCGCGCCGAACGAGGCCTGCTACGTGCCGCTTAAGCATCGTCAAGGCGGCGATGGCGCACGCGGCGGCCTGTTCCAGGGCGAGATCGCCGCCGATCAGATCGCCGAAGCCGACGCGCTCGCGGCATTGAAGCCACTCCTTGAAGATCTCGGCGTGCTCAAGATCGGTCAGAACTTCAAGTTCGACTGGCAGATCTTCGCGCTGCGCGGCATCGAAATCGCGTCTTACGACGACACCATGCTGATGTCCTACGTGGCCGACGCCGGACGCTCCGATCACGGCCTCGATCCATTGGCGCGTCGCTATTTCGATCACCAGACCATCGACTTCAACGAAGTCACCAAGGCCGGGAAGACCAAAGTCACGTTCGATTGCGTCGAGATCAACAAAGCCACCGAATATGCCGCCGAAGACGCCGACGTCACGCTGCGGCTGTGGCAGGTGCTTAAAGCGCGGCTGCCCGCCGAGCGTGTGCTCAATGTCTACGAAACTTTGGAGCGGCCGCTCCTGCGCGTGCTGGCGCGCATGGAGCGGCGCGGCATTTCCATCGACCGGCAGGTGCTCTCACGTCTGTCGGGTGAATTCGCGCAAGAAGCCGCCGGGCTCGAAGGCGAGATCAACAAGCTCGCCGGCGAGCCGGTCAATGCCGGCAGTCCCAAGCAGATCGGCGATATCTTGTTCGGCAAGCTCGGCTTGGCTGGCGGCACACGGACCAAGACCGGCCAATGGGCGACCGGTGCGCGCATGCTCGAAGAACTCGCCGAGCAGGGCCACGAGCTGCCGCAAAAAATTCTCGACTGGCGTCAGGTTTCGAAACTGAAATCGACCTATACCGACGCGCTGCCGGGCTTCGTCAATCCGACCACGCATCGGGTCCACACCAATTATGCGCTGGCTTCGACGACGACCGGCCGGCTGTCGTCATCGGAACCGAATCTGCAGAATATTCCGGTCCGCACCGAGGACGGCCGCAAGATCCGCCGCGCCTTCATCGCGACGACGGGGATGAAGCTCGTCTCGGCCGATTATTCGCAGATCGAGTTGCGGCTTCTCGCCGAGATCGCCGGCATCGAGCAGTTGCGCAAGGCCTTCCGCGAAGGACTCGACATCCACGCCATGACCGCGTCGGAGATGTTCGGCGTGCCGATCAAAGACATGCCCGGCGAAGTGCGCCGCCGCGCCAAGGCGATCAATTTCGGCATCATCTACGGCATCTCCGCGTTCGGGCTCGCCAACCAGCTCGGCATCGGCCGCGAGGAGGCCGGTACTTACATCAGAAAATATTTCGAACGCTTTCCCGGCATCCGCGATTACATGGAAGAGACCAAGGCCTTTGCGAAAAAGCACGGCTACGTGCTCACGGTATTCGGCCGCAAATGCCATTATCCGGACATCGGCGCGTCCAATCCATCGATCCGCGCGTTCAATGAACGCGCAGCGGTCAACGCGACGCTGCAAGGCAGCGCCGCCGACATTATCCGCCGCGCCATGATCCGCATGGACGACGCGCTGGCGGAACGAAAGCTCGCGGCGCAGATGCTGTTACAGGTGCACGATGAGCTGGTCTTCGAAGTGCCCGAGCAGGAAGTCGAAAAGACCCTGCCAGTGGTTACCAAAGTAATGATCGACGCGCCGCTGCCGGCGGTGTCGCTCACAGTGCCGCTGCATGTCGAGGCGCACGCCGCCGACAACTGGGACGCCGCGCATTAGAAACAGGGAAAAGCGGACACTGCGCGCATATCAGGAAACCCGCCTTCTACGACCATCATGCTATATCTTGTTGTCTCAACGCCGCGGCCAGAACGGCCTTCCGAACTCGCAAAAACACGGCAGTCGTTCTGGCCGTGGATGGCCAAGTATGAAGCAAGCGGGGTCTGCCGGCATATCTATGCGCGCGTAGGGCGCGGCGCCGTTGCCGTCCTCGATGTCGAGAGCAATGAGGCGTTGCATCGCATATTGAACGAATGGGCGGACATCATCCCCGCGCATTTCGATATCTATCCGCTAGTCGATATCGAGGCGGCAAAACGGATGCTTGCTTCCCAAGTGGTGACTAAAAAATAAGGTGCGCTGAGGCTGCATGTCGAGGCGCACGCCGCCGACAACTGGGACGCGGCGCATTAAAAACCTCAAGTCAGATTCTTCCCGATAACGGACATTTTGCCGATGGCGCTAAGGGCCATTAAGCGACATAGTACCCTCCACGCGCCTTGAGAATTGATGTAGTCTTGTATGCAGCTGTCAGCGAGACGTGCCGAAGTCTCCAGGGTGACCAGCAGCCAGCATGCCGTCGGCGGGCAAAATCAGATTCCGAGATAATGAAATTGCGCTCTCACGGATGTCATCAGCCGTGAGTTTATGTGGCTTGGGAAACAACGGGAGGTCGTGATGGCGACGTGGCAACCTGAAAGGGACGCTTAATTGACCTACGTCGTCAATGAAAGCTGCATTCGCTGCAAAACCATGGACTGCGTCGAGGTCTGTCCCGTGGATTGCTTCTACGAGGGCGAGAATATGCTCGTGATCCACCCGGACGAATGCATAGACTGCAGTGTTTGCGTGCCAGAATGTCCTGTGGATGCCATACAGCCTGACACGGACCCGGGGCTTGAGAAATGGTTGTCGCTTAATGCGGAATACGCGAAAATCTGGCCCAACATTACGGTCAAAAAAGCGCTCCCGCCCGACTCTAAGGCGTGGGAGGGGAAGCCGGACAAACTCCGGTACTTTTCACCAAATCCCGGCGCGGGCGACTGACGCAAAATGACCGGTTTGGGTCACAAGCGCGCCCTAAGAGCTCTCGTTGCTGAGTCGCCGCATAGGATGACGTGTGTCGCCCCGTTTGTTTTGCTGGCGAACATAAGCGATCAGCACGTCCGGTCGCTTTATCTTAACTTTGAGAGCGGCGATCAGCGCATCTTCTGCGTCAACAACGACGTGTTCCGTTTTCCCCTGAACTCTGAAGCCAACAGCAAACTGCACGCTATGCTCTCCATCTTGCAATATTCAAACGCTAGCACAATGCCTATCGCCGCGCGATCCAGCGACGTTCTCACCGGCGCGCCAGTCAGTTTCAACGTGCGGAACAGTAGGCGATTGCCTATATCTATTGCGAGAAAACAGGGTTTGGCGATTGGCAGCCAAACTGCTTCAGCAAAAACGAGCTGCCGGAACTGCTACAGGGAAGGACCAGGCCATGAGCCGATGGCAAGAACTCGTTGACAACCTACTTACCGATCTGGAGACGGAGGCTCCCGGTGCTGACGGTTTCCGGGGGAACATCGACCATAAAATCTGGGAAGCCGAACAAAAAGTATCGAAAACAGTCCCAACGTCGCCATACGAAACATCAGTGCGGCGCCTTCACGGCTTTCAGCACGAGCTAATTGAGACATTATCCAAGCAACTGAAAAATGATCCCGCAAACGAGATTTTGCTGGAAGCTCGATCGTTACTTGAAAACCCATGGCTCCGCGTTCCCGAACATCAACGACCAGACCTAAGATGAACGGGGCCTAGGGGGAACGCAGCGCGGCAAAGCTGATGACTCGCGGCGCGGCGAGGCGAAGCGCGGCGAACATTGCCAAGTTGCCAATGCTTATGCGGCTTATGCGCAAAAAGGTTGATTTGAAGGAGGCCATCACTATGGCTCAGGATAACGAATATGTTCAAAAGCTGATCGCAGCACGAGATAGAGAAGTTGTACACCGCCGCGACATCGCGGAGCGTTTGGCGGAGAAATATAATCGCGGTGACACGGAAAACACGCGCGAGGCTTTCATCAAAATCCAGGAAACGATTGAAGCCATCGAGCGTGCCGTTTGGCACGAGAGATATATTGCCGGCCAAAAGTCCGAACCGTTCTCGCCTTTCGGCTTCGGAAGCTGATTCTACTCGCGAGTGCAGCGCTACAAATGCCGCAGCGGCCGAGGCGGAAATCGAGAAAAAATTTCAATTTATCTCGGCAAGGACCCGCGCCGCCGTCCGAACCCTCGAAAAACCAAGTAGACCCAGAGGATAGCCATCAACCTATCGACGAACCAATTTCCCAAAACGTAGCGATGGGAATGCACAGACATTCAAGTTACTCCGCATTGAGTAGGCATCCCCGGGCGTTTGTTCCGGCGCTTTGTGGATGGCTTACTGACATCGACTCCTCCTGCGAGGACTCTCAATCGGTGGCCAAAAAGAGCCACTTGAAGTGGGTCGTCGAGGCGGTCCCCTCTTGCTGTGACCGATTTGGCAGATCAGGCATGAAGGCATTGCGGCAGCTCTTTGAACAGTAGCGCTGTTTGCTGAACCATCGCCGATGAGCGATCAGGCCAATACCGCGATTGCAATTGGGATTCGAGCATTTCATGACACTCTCCGCGCGTGACTGCGCTATCTACAAGAGCAAATGCGACTTGTTATGCGACGCTCAGAAGACTGAATTACATTGCCGTAAATTCCATCACGTATGCTTGAGCATTTCACTTGACGTGGCTTAAGTGGGTGATTCGAGTTAAAAAAATTCATTTTTCACTCTAAGGAAAAAGGTCCGGCCGGAGCGGCGGGCCTTTAAGTAGATTGTCGTGACAAGTCCCTCGCGCAGTCGTGACACACCTGGACGGAATAAATTGCACTCTCCTTCGATAGGCTGATCGGTGACGTAGCACGAGGCTGCAGTCCGCCATGCCCCAAATAAAGGGCAACAGTCGTCAGGAGAAATGAAGATGAAGAAGCTTTTCACCTCAGTTGCCCTTGCTGTAGCAGCGTTCTCTCTTATCGGCACGGCTCAGGCATTCGCTCAATCAGGCGCAACCAAAAAGGTTCGGCCCGCAGTCCATGCGCAATCGAACAAAAAAGTTCTTAATGCGTACGGGCTCGTTCCCAATAATTACTACACGGTGCCGTCCAGTTCGGGAGCGGCAGACAGGTTCGGCGAGGCCTCGCAGCGATAGAAGCTGAGTCAGAAATTGAGTTGCATTGGCGCTAGGCATCTTGACCGCACCCAACGCCAGTCGCGAAGTCGCAACCTAGCCTTACGTAACAAACGCTCCGCAGTGGCTCGCCAAGGGCGGGCCTTTGCGGGCGGAATCTCGCCTTGATAGTGACTGACGGCATAAATGGCAGCGGGCCATTTGGGGCGAATTATCTGCGAGCGCCGAATGCCTGCCTTGGGTCGATTCCTACATAAATTTATGCCCACCCGTCCGCTGTGCCTTTAAGCGGATATTCCAAAGGCCACAGATAATTTCTCGCCTCGCTATCAAATTCGATCGCGATATTGCGGCCGTCGGCCAACCCGGCTTCGCTGAGCATTGCCGCGGGGGGTCACGACAGTGATAATCCATAAAATATCAAAGGGGGGCTGTAAAAATGTTTAGGGGATTTCCGGCACGATATTTTGTCGCATTTGCGCTTGCCTGTTTTCTGGCTTTGCCGCACCCAGCGCGCGCGCAAACCTATCCAAGTCGGCCGGTTACCATCATCGTGGCGCAGCCACCCGGCGGTGGCACCGACATCATCGCACGGATTATTGCTAATCAGCTCAGCCAACAGCTTGCACAGCCGTTCGTCGTCGAAAACCGGCCCGGGGCCGGCACCGTCGTCGGTACGGCAACCGCTGCCAATGCCGCGCCCGACGGTTACACGCTTATAACCGGGCTCAATGCCAATATGGCGGTCAACCCGAGCCTGTTCGCCCATCTCTCCTACGATCCTATCCGCGATTTCACTCCCGTCAGTATGCTCGCGGAATTTCCGTTCGCTATCGTGGTGAGCAACAATTTCCCGGCGCATTCGATCGGCGATTTGATCGCCATGGCCAAAGCCAAACCGGGCGCCATCAACTTCGCCTCGGCCGGTAACGGCACCGGGCAGCACCTCTCGACTGAGTTGTTTGAACTCGAGGCCGGCATCAAGATGACGCACGTGCCTTACCGCGGCGCGGCGCCGGCCTACACCGACGTCATGTCGGGTCAGACGCCGGTGTTCTTTGACAATCTGGCAAGCGCCTTGGGACAGATTAAGGGCAACAGCGTCCGCGCGCTGGCGGTAACGGGTAAGGAGCGGTCGCCCTTGGTGCCGGATGTGCCCACAGTCGTCGAGGCCGGCATTCCAAATTATGTTTATTACGTCTGGTTCGGGTTGTGGGCGCCGAAGCAGACGCCGAAACCGATCGTCGAAAAGCTTTACGCGGCGGTGCAAAAAGCACTCGCCGATCCCGATGTGAAAAAACGCATTACCGCCGACGCTGGCGTCCCGCTCAGCATGCCGCTTGCGGAGATCGAACCGTTCGTCAAATCCGAGATCGCCAAGTGGGCCGACGTTATCAAGCGTGCCGGCATCCAGGTCGAATAGCGCTTGCTCGTCATTGCGAGCCAACGGGTCCGGCCCGAAGTGGCCGGCCCGATGACAGGGCTCAGCGAAGCAATCCAGTCTGAAGCGTTGATCTGGATTGCTTCGTCGCTTTCGCTCCTCGCAATGACAGGGAGGCGAAGCGGGCTTGAGTGAAGAACCAAGGCAGGCGCCACCCCTGCTTTCTTTCTTCGTCGCCACTTCGCGCTTCACGTGACCGCTTTGCCACAGCTCGGGCGAAAAGCCGCGCCGCGAGAATGAGTGCTCTTGTCTAGTTCCCGTCATCCTGAGGTGCGAGCGAAGCGAGCCTCGAAGGGCGACGGCCCCCGCGCTTCAGCCGCATCCTTCGAGGGCCGCTTCGCGGCCACCTCAGGATGACGGGAATAAACGTACTGCGCTGCACCGGGACACATCGGATGGATGCCCCTATGCTTATCCGCGCATCGGGAGGGAGCGAATGGCAGAAACGAAACCGGAGCCGCAACTCAAACCGCAGGAGGTGAAAATTCGCGTCCATGACGGCGTCGAGATCGCCGTCGCGCTTTATATGCCGGACGGCGATGGGCCGTTTCCGGCCGTGCTCGGCGCCTCGCCGTACCGCTACGACAACAATGCGCTGCCCGCGACCCCGCAATTTCTCTGGCGCGAGACCGGCCCGATCGGACTTTATGTCGAGCGCGGCTATGTCTATGCGCAGATGGACGTGCGCGGCTGCGGCAAGTCGGGCGGCGAATTCCGCTTTCTCGACCGCAATGAACAGCGAGACCTCTACGACGTCATCGAATGGATCGGCCGCCAATCCTGGTCGAACGGCAAAGCCGGCGGCATCGGTCAGTCGTATTTCTGCATGCTGCAATGGTGGATGGCGATTCAAAAACCGCCGACGCTTGCCTGCATCGCCGCCTTCGATGGCTTGAACGATCCCTATCGTGCCTCGGTCTATCAGGGCGGCATCCTCGGCGATTTCTTCGGCAGCTATTGGTGGAATCAGAATCGCATCATCAATCGCCACCCTGCCAATGGCGAATATCCGCGCGAGCAATCGTGCGATTTGAATTTACTGCTACAGCAGCATCCGACCTACGACGACTTTTGGCGTGAGCGCTGCGCCGCCGAGCATCTCGATGAGATCGAGGTGCCGCTCTATTCGATCGGGGTATGGGGCAAGGTCGATCTGCACACGCGCGGCAATATTAACGGCTTTCGCCGCGCCACTGGACCGAAGAAACTCAAGATGATCGGGCCGGTGAATGCCTTCGTCGCAAATCGCGAATTCAACAGCCGCGAATTACACGAACAATTGCTGCTGCCGTTCTACGACCATTACCTCAAAGGATTGCAGACCGAATATCTGCAACGCCCGGCGGTCGAATACTTCGTGCGCGGCGCCGACGCGGTGCGCAACGCGAAAGCCTGGCCGCCCGAGGGCGTACGCTACGTCACCTGGCATCTCGACGCCGTCAAATCCGGCAGCGTGACCTCGCTCAATGATGGCGCGCTCACGCGCGAGCGCCCTTCGGGCGAAGCGCAGACCACATACAGCTATCCCAATCCGGGCTGGATGATCGGCGTGGTCGGCTTCGGGCCGAACAATCAACCCGATCCGGCGCGGCGCGTGCTCACCTTCACCACGGCGCCGCTGCAGGCGGATCTCGAAATCGCCGGGCCGATCAAGCTCACGCTCTACGCTTCGTCGACGCGTGACGATATGGATTTTTTCGTCAAGCTGTCGGAGCAAATGCCGCAATCGGCGCAAGATCGCGGCAAGGATCTCAATCCGGCCGCATATTGGATCACCAAAGGCTGGCTGCGCGCGTCGCATCGCGCGCTCGACGCCAGCAAATCGACCGAGACGGAGCCTTGTCACACGCACTCCGATCCGCAGCCGATCGAGCCGGGAAAGATCTACCGCTTCGACATCGGCATCGCGCCGATGGCGCATCGCTTCAAAAAAGGCAATCGCGTGCGGCTTGAAATCGTCAATGGCGATTCGGTCGTCACCGACGTGCTGTGGACCCATTATTATTTGCCGAACAAGATCGGCACCGACACGATCCATCACTCGGCGGAACATCCTTCGGCGCTGACTTTGCCGGTGATGGAAGGCGCGTAAAAGTTGCGGCGCCACGCTTTGCGTGGCCTGCGGCGCCGCCCATATAGGGCGGGAGGGGTGCCATTGGAGAAGTCATGTCGGCGCCATTCCTGGTTTCGATCCCGCACCGGCTCGGCAAAGATGAAGCGGTTCGCCGCCTTAAATCCGGTCTCGGCGGCGTCCGGAGCAATTACGGGCATATCTTTGCGGTCGAGGAGGAGATTTGGACGGGCGACCGCTTGCAGTTCCGCGTCCGCGCGCTCGGGCAAGTGGCAAGCGGGACGATCGACGTCGCGGACGATCGTGTCGATCTGCAAGTGTTCCTGCCTTGGCTCTTGGCCAAAGTCGCGGCCGCGATCCAGCCGCTGGTGCGTAAAGAAGGCACGCTGTTGTTGGAGAAGAAATAAGCGGAGTGCCGGCTTGGACAATCCGACTTCCGCTCATTCCCGCGTAAGGGGGAATCCAGCTTTCTTGCACTGGGTCCCCGCCTTCGCGGGGACGAGCGGATCAGTTGCTCCGGCCATCACAGCTTCTCCGCCAAAAAGCGCATGAGCCGCGGCGCCAGAAAACCCGAAAAGCTGACGCGCTCCTCGATCGGGTCGTTCATCCAGTAGTGCGGCGCGCCGGGCACGATGCAGGGCCGCACGAAAAAACCGGCCTGCTTGAGCGCAAGTTGAAACGGCTCCGTCTGGGTCTTGCCGTCAACGAGATCGTCCTCGGTGCCGGTGGCGAGCAGCACGCCGATGGCGTTGTTCGCGTAGGTCGCGTAGCTGATCGGCGAGGCATCGAAATAAAGCTGCCGGTTCGCCATTGGCGGCGCACCGATGAATTTC
>Ga0073928_10007105_pt1 | contig 14712 bp, 8 predicted proteins | sample PaiPotPPA55metaG_FD_76969 | JGI IMG/M metagenome (GOLD analysis project Ga0073928, IMG submission 76969) | Iron sulfur acid spring bacterial and archeal communities from Banff, Canada, to study Microbial Dark Matter (Phase II) - Paint Pots PPA... ... | reverse complement strand
GAGCGCCTTCCTCAATAAAGAGACCGTGACGCAAAGATTTCCCTCTTCCACAAACGAGTCCGGCCAGACGGCCTTCATGAGCTCTTCTTTTTCCACCAGATGGCCGCTCCTTGCCACCAGGGCCACCAGCATGTCAAAGGCTTTCGGGGTCATGGGCACGGGCCGCCCTTCACAGAGAAGAAGGCGCTCCCCGGGATCCAGCTGAAAGGACCCGAACTCGTACAACTCCTTGACTATGCTAGGCATTTCGACCGTTAGAACTTTTTAAGATTTTTTTTGGCTCGGCCACAGGACGACTCTGCGCTCTGGGGCGTAATCCCCTCTAGGGACCAGATCTCGGAACCACGGCGGCTTTTGAGTATAACCCAGAAGTCAACAGTGCCGCCCGCGAGAAACCAATAAGGTGCTCGCACAGCAAGACGAGCCTTTGTTCCCACAGCAACCATGAGGTTGGATCCAAGAAGGTCCAGCGTCATTGAGTACTTCGTCGTATTCCAGGGGGCGGCATGTCAAGGAATTTTGGTCTGAAGGTCATTGGGATAGCTCTCGTTCTCATCTGCTCTATCTTTTCCCAGCGCATTGCGGCCCAGGTAAGTGAGGCGAAACTTTCCGGCACGATAGCCGACACTTCCGGCGCCAGTATCGCGGACGCGAAGATAGAAATCACTAATGTGCAGAACGGCTTTACTCGGACGGTAACGACGAACAGCAGCGGATTTTACAGCGCTCCCAGCCTGCCGCCGGGTACCTATAAAGTCTCGGTATCGCAAGCGAATTTTTCGACCGAGGTCAGGACGGGAATCACGCTGGATGTGGGAAGTGACCAACTCCTTAACATTGTCCTGAAGGTCGGATCCCTCACGGAACAGGTTTCGGTCAGCGATATCGCTGCGGGAGTGGACCTCACAACTTCAACACTAAACGCCGTCGTCGATGGCAAGAATGTGCGTGAGTTACCCCTCAATGGCCGGTCATGGACCGATCTCGCCGCGTTAACGACAGGGGTGACCGTAATCCAGACGCAGGCGCCAGTCAGCGCCAGTGACCGTCCCAAGCGAGGATTAGGAGGGCAGCTGAGTATCTCCGGAGGCCGGCCGCAACAAAACAGCTACCTGCTGGACGGAATCAATATTAATGACTACTCCAACGCCGGACCCGGCAGCGTGCTAGGCGGCAACCTCGGCGTGGATGCAATCCAGGAGTTCACCGTCATCACGACCAACCCGGTCGCCCAATACGGACGAACTTCGGGTGGGGTGATCAGCGCGATCACACGCTCTGGAACGAACCAGATTCACGGGAGCGCTTACGAATTTGTGCGTGACGCTTCGCTGGACGCAAAAAACTACTTCGACGTAGGCCCGATTCCACCTTTCCGCCGCAATCAGTACGGAGGTTCGCTGGGCGGTCCGATTCAGAAGAACAAGACCTTTATTTTCGGAGACTACGAAGGCGTCCGCCAAAATCTGGGAACCACGGCGCTACAGCAGGTGCCCACAGCAGCCGCCAGAGCCGGTATCCTCACCACCGGAAACGTGACTCCGGATCCCCTCGTAGCACGATTCATCAACGCGTTCTACCCGCTACCGAATGGGACGATCAACGGAGACATCGGCAACTACAGTTTTGCCGGCCAGCAGTTGACCACGGAAAACTTCTTCACCATCCGGGCCGATCACACCTTCTCGCCCAAAGACAGTGTGGGCGTCACCTACATGTACGACGACAACCCCAGCAGTCAGAATGACGAATTCAATAACAAAGTGATTGTCAGCAAGACCCGGCGCCAGATGGTTTCGATCCTCGAGACCCACATCTTCAGCTCATCGACTCTCAACTCCGCCCACGTAGGATTTAACCGCGATAACGCCGGTTCGCCTTACTCCGCAACTGCTATTAATAAAGCCGCGGCCGATACCTCTTTCGGATTTGTCCCCGGAGATTCTGCAGGACAGGTTCAGGTGCCGGGGCTGACAACATTTTCGGGAGGGTTGAGCTCAGCCAATCCCCTGCTATACCGGTGGAACTCCTGGCAAGGCTATGATGACGTCTCGCATACGGTCGGCATCCATAGCCTCACCTTCGGTGCAAATATCGAGCGCATTCAGGACAATCAATTTTCGGCGGATACGCCGGGTGGTTTCTATCAATTCAACACGCTATCCGATTTCATCACGAACCAACCGCTTTCCCTTCTGGCGACGCTTCCCGGAACGATCACGCCTCGCCATTTGCGGCAGACCATCTACGGGGTTTATTTCGAAGACGACCTGCGTGTGCGCCCCAACCTAACCTTAAACTTAGCCATGCGCTACGAAGGAGCCAGCGTTCCTTCGGAGATCAACGGAAAGCTCTCAAATCTGCGGATACTTGCGGGAAATACTCCTTTCCTGGGCAATCCATACATCGCCAATCCTACCCGCAGGAACTTTGAGCCCCGCGTCGGTTTTGCCTGGGACCCGTTCAAAAACGGAAAGACATCGGTCCGTGGAGGCTTCGGGATCTATGACATTCTGCCGCTGATTGTCGAGATGGGCAGCGGTGTGGACGCCTCCTTCCCCTTTGCCGAAAACATTTCCGGAACCAACACGCCTGCGCCCGGCATCGTCTACCCAGTGCCCTTTACCTTTCCCTCAAACGCGTATCAGGATATTGCGAATACTCCCACTGATCATCGCCTCTTCGTTCTTCAGTATCATCCGCCTCGCAATTACGTCATGCAGTGGAATCTGAACTTCCAACGAGAACTGTTGCCCGGTACTACCGGCATGATCGCCTATGTCGGCTCGCGCGGAATCCACATGTGGTACCAGACCGATGACGCCAATATTGTGTTGCCCATCGCGCATACTGCGCAAGGCTACATATGGCCGATTCCGAATCCGTCGAACCCGGTCGTCGATCCTCTTGTAGGGCGAGTGTTCATGGCTAACTGGAGCTCCGATTCTTACTTTCACGGACTCGAGGCTCAGCTGTCGCAAAAAGTAAGGCACAACCTGCAAGGGCAGGTGTCCTATACCTGGTCTCGCTGTATCGATACCAGTTCGGGATCTGCCGCCTCTGATCAATATCGCAATTCGCTCGCCGCTACTTTATATATTGATCCCCGGACCCATCGCGGCCCCTGCGACACGAATGTAACTCAGAACTTGGTTGTTAACACGGTGTGGGACGTTCCCCACCCGGCGAGCCTCACGGGCTTTCTTGGGGCGCTCACCAGTGGATGGCAACTGAGCGGAATTTTCCATGCCGCGACCGGTCAGCCGTTCACCGTGAGCATCGGTGGAGACCCGCTAGGGCTCAATAGTGCCGTACCATTTGATTTCCCCGACCGGCTGACTGGCGGAAACTGCAGCCACCCCACAACAGGGAAGCAAACCGGTTACATCAAGCTGGAGTGCTTTGTCTTTCCCGCGTTGGTCAATGGTCATCCCAGGATGGGTAACGGAGGCCGAAACGAACTGATTGGCCCGGGCTTGGTGAACATGGATTTCTCAATTTTCAAGAGCTTCGCGTTGAAGCGCCTTTCCGAAGCCGCCAACCTGCAATTTCGGGCAGAGACCTACAACCTCTTCAATCATGCGGATTTTTCCCCACCCACCAACAACAATACGTTGTTCGATGGCGGCGGAAACCCAATTCAAAACGCGGGATTAATCGACCAGACAACCATGAGCTCCCGCGAAATTCAGCTCGCGCTTAAATTTACGTTTTGACCAGCCCTGCCATTCGCTTGAAGCGCGTTTAGTGATCGTGCTAAACGCGCTTCCATCACAGAAATAATCTCTTCATCGGAAACAGTGGAAGATCGGGAACGGCGGAAGACCGGGCATTTCGAGAAATCGCCCGTGTGACGGACCAACCATGTCAACTGCAGCGCCAGTCGCTGAAATCAAGACCTCGGGCGAGACCCCCCTCTACGCTAGCCTGTGGGCGCAGGTACTCATTGCGATAATCCTGGCTGTCGCGCTGGGCTATTTCAAGCCCACCACAGCCATCGCAATGAAACCACTTGGTGACGTCTTCATCAGGCTGATCACGATGATCATCACGGCGGTTATCTTCTGCACCGTCGTGTCCGGCATCGCGGGAATGCAGGACATAAAAAAAGTCGGCCGGGTTGGGGGAAAGGCTCTTCTCTATTTTGAGATTGTGTCTACGCTTGCTCTACTGCTCGGAATGATGGTTGGCAATATCGTGCGTCCGGGGAGCGGCCTCAACGTGAATCCGGCGACTCTCGATGCCAAAGCGGTTGCCGAATACGCCGGCCAGGCGAAGGCCCAGAACGCTAAAGATTTTCTTCTCCACATCATTCCCACCACAGTGGTGGATGCTTTTGCCAAGGGCGATATTCTTCAAGTCTTGTTCGTGGCGGTTCTTTTCGGGCTTGCACTGTCTGCCATGGGACCGCGGCGCCAATGCTTGGTCGACCTTTTTGAGGCTTTGACCCACGCGGTCTTCGCAATAGTGAACATCCTCATGCGCTTCGCGCCCATCGGTGCGTTCGGAGCCATGGCTTTCACGATCGGCAAATACGGTATTGTGTCTCTCGGACCTCTAATCAAGCTCGTCGCAGCCTTTTATTTGAGCTGTGTCTTCTTTGTATTTTTTGTGCTGGGAGCGATTGGGTGGGCCGCCGGCTTCAATATCGTAAAGTTTGTGCTCTATATCAAAGAAGAAATCCTGCTGGTTCTGGCAACCAGTTCCTCTGAGACGGCGCTGCCCGCGTTGATGGAAAAGCTTGAGAACCTGGGTTGTACCAAAGCCCTGGTCGGCTTGGTGGTTCCCACCGGCTTTACCTTCAATACCGACGGCAGTAGTCTTTACATGACGCTGGCGGCTCTGTTCGTTGCCCAAGCCACCAATACTCATCTGACATTTACTCAGCAGTTGACCATTTTCGCCGTAGCGATTTTGACCTCCAAAGGATCGGGCGGCGTCCAGGGAGCCGGATTTATCGCTCTGGTGGGGACGCTTATTGTCGTTCCAGCGATTCCGGTCGCGGGCATGGCATTGATCCTCGGTATCGACAGATTCATGAGCATGTTCCGCGCCCTGGTGAATATGATCGGAAATGGCGTTGCCACAATTGTGGTGGCACGATGGGAAAAAGAACTCGATGGCAAGACGTTGCAGACGAATCTGGCTTGAAATTCCTGCGGAATTCGAATACTCGACGGTAAAAACTATGTCAGACAAGGCGTAACGTCATGAAGCGTCCGAACATTGTTTCACGCCGGAAGTTCCTCGCACAGTCTGCACTGGTCGCAGCCAGCCTGCCGGCTATGTCACTTACCAAGGGAGAAGCAACTTCTCCAGTCGGACCGTCTCCTCAAACCAACTCCGCCGGAGTTGATCAGGCAACTCCCGAAGTCACCCGCACCATCGCGGATTGGACGGTTCATTCTCGTCTCGCCGACATTCCTCCGGCCGTACGTGCCGAAGCTGTCCGCTCCATCGTTAACTGGATCGGCGTCACCATAGGCGGGTCGCAAGAAAGCGCTGTGCGAGTCGCTGCCGAGGCACTCAGTCCGTATTCTGGTCCGGGCAAGTCAAGTTTGTTCGGACGAAGCGAAAAACTGGATCCACTGAATGCGGCGCTCATCAACGGCATAAGTTCCCACGTTCTCGATTACGACGATACACATTTGGCGACCATCATTCATCCTGCCGGTCCAATTGCGGCTTCGCTATTTGCTCTATCCGAAGTCCACCCCATGACTGGGGCCGAGTTTCTCCATGCATTTATTCTTGGCGCCGAAGTCGAATGCCGGCTGGGGAATGCCATTTATCAATCGCATTACGGGATGGGTTGGCACATCAGTGGCACGTGCGGTGTTTTCGGCGCGGCCGCGGCCTGCGGTAAGATTCTCGGCCTGGACACTCAGAAAATGGCGTGGGCTCTCGGCATTGCCGCGACCCAATCGGCTGGACTCAAGATCATGTTTGGCACGATGTGCAAGAGTTTCAACATGGGGCAGGCCGCTGAAAATGGACTACGGGCGGCACTTCTCGCTCAGAAGGGATTTACGAGTTCGGAACAATCTCTCGAAGGGAAAGACGGCTATGTCAATGCAGCCTCGCGCCAGCATGATTACGATCAACTCACGCGCGGGCTGGGGTATCACTACGAAATCAGCTTGAACACCTATAAGCCTTTTGCCTGCGGGATCGTCCTTCACCCAGCCATCGACGGCGTGCTGCAGCTTCGTAAAGAACACGATCTTCGAACTTCCGATATTCAGTCGATCGATGTGCGAGCCAATCCTCTAATCTTGCAATTGACCGGAAAGGCAGAGCCTTCCACCGGCCTGGAGGGAAAATTCAGCGTTTATCATGCTCTGGCGGTCGCTGTTGTGCGGGGATATGCTGGGACGCAAGAATTCTCTGACGAAGCGGTGCGCGATCCGCAAGTGGTCGCGCTGCGTCAACGAGTGAAAGTAACGACGGACGCCTCGGTTCGTTCCGATGAAGCGTTTGTGAAGATCGTGATGACGGACGGACGATCGTTCGAAAAGAACGTACAACACGCAGTCGGCAGCCGGGAAAACCCATTGAGCAACCATGATCTGGAGTTTAAGTTCCGCAAGTTGGCAGAGGGTATTTTGCCGAACCCGCAAATGGAGGGGGTGCTCTCCATGGCTTGGAATATCGAAACCTTGCATGACGCGGGCGAAATCCCGCGCCACGCAGCCGTAATCGTACAGAAAAGCTGAAGCGGGTAGGTGGATCTAAGCCGGATTAACGTCAAAAGGAATATCAGCGATGGATTGCAACCTCACTTCACGGATTGATACCGAAGGCTCCAGGGGCGGTTTGACCAGGCGCTCATTATTGCAGCAGGCAAGTTGCCTCCTCGGGGTAGGACTTTTGCCGCGCGGGGTATGGATGGTCGCGCAATCGGTTAGCCCGGTCATGACGACCCTCAGTAACTACATGGCACAGGCGCGAACCCGCGCTCTGCCGGACGACGCGGTCGAGAAAACCAAGCAGCACATACTCGACACTTTCGCAGCCATGATTTCCGGAGCAGACCTGCCTCCAGGACGCGCAGCGATTCGTTTTGCCAAGGCGTACCGCGGCGATCAAGTCTCGACTGTGGTTGCCTCGAACATCTTGTGCGGCCCGATTGAAGCTGCACTCACCAACGGCATCCTTGCGCATTCTGATGAGACCGACGACTCGCACGCGCCTTCGCAGTCACACCCCGGTTGCGCAGTGGTTCCTGCAGCGATGGCCACTGCAGAGCAATTTGGCATGGATGGTGCACAATTTGTTCGCGCGGTTGCGCTTGGCTACGATGTCGGTACGCGCGTGACCATGGCTCTCGGGGGCGCAAGGTATCAGACTGAAAGCCACAAAAGCACTCACGCATTAGCGGGAGTATTCGGCGCGGCTGCAGCTGCAGGCAGTTGCGCGGGCCTAAACGTACAGCAAATGCGCTGGTTGCTTGACTATACTGCGCAGCAGGCCTCCGGAATCGCTGCCTGGCAACGTGACACAGAACACATCGAAAAGGCATTCGTGTTCGCAGGAATGCCCGCGCGAAGCGGGATCACGGCGGCCCTGGTTGTCCAATCCGGCTGGACTGGAGTCGAGGACATTCTATCGGGGTCGGACAATTTCCTCGCGGCTTTTGATCCCCAGGCTGATCCTATGAAATTAGTCGAGAACCTTGGGGAGCGATACGAGGTCACCGGTACAAATATCAAGAAATGGACCGTGGGCTCGCCCATTCAGGCGCCGCTGGACGCATTGGAACGCTTGCTCAAAAAGAGCCCCATAGGGGTCGATCAAATAAAGAACGTAACAGTTCGCCTCGCCACGGCGGAAGCGGCGATTGTCAACAACCGCGAAATGCCGGACATCTGCCTGCAACACATGGTTGCGGTAATGCTGATCGATCACACTGTTACTTTTCATTCGGCGCACGACAAGGCGAGAATGCTGGATCCGGCTATCGTCCGGCTGCGTGCCAGGGTAAACCTCGTCGCGGACCAGGAACTTGATCGGCTACGCCCGCGACGCGTGACGATTGTTGAGATCTCTTTGACCGACGGCAAGACCTTAAACGAGCGGGTCGACGATGTTCGAGGCACGGCAGAAAATCCCATGCCCCGGGAAGAGGTAGTCGCAAAGTGCCGTGATCTCATTGATCCAATACTGGGAACCTGGAAGTGCGCGAAACTTATCGACACAGTATTGGGTATTGAAAATATAAAAGATATGCGGGAGCTTCGGCCCTTGCTGCAGCGCTCAGAGTCATGATGGTCGAGACGGAGGAAAGGAAGCGGGATTGATCAAAGGCTGGGGAATCGCTGTCAATACGCCCGAACCGAGTCTGCGGCAGAGTTCGAATCCGGAGAACTTCGGCATCATTAGATCCAAAGATCCAAAAGGATCGCATCCGCTTTGTTTTCCAGAGCCAGCGCCAGAGCGTGTTCCGGGTCTGCCGTGTCGATAACCTCCTAGGCTGGGGACAAGCAAGCTTGCAGCAGATCGCGCACCGCCTTGTCATCGTCGACGATCAGGATTTCGTGCGCACGCATGCCTCCGCTTGAAACCAGATCACGTCGCCGATTGGAAGTGTTGCCGTAACCGGGTATACGTGCCTCTCCGTCGCTGGCGTTGTGGACTTCCCGCTCCGGTCACGGCTTGCTGAATGGCGACTCGCATGAATCTGCTGTCCTCGATGAGAAGTATTTCTCAACCCCTATCCAATAGAGATCTGACGACACGAGCCAAAGCATCGAAACTAAATGGTTTTTGCAGGAATTCTCCGAAGCCTATCGCTTCATGGTCTAATTCACGGTCGGTGTATCCGGACACAAGAATGACGGCGAGTGTTGGGCGTAGTTCCAAGGCGGATTTGGCCAGTTCTAATCCTCCCAAGCCAGGCATCACAATGTCTGTGATTAAAAGGTGAATCGGGCGATCATAGCTCTGGCAAATCTTCATCGCTTCTTTCGCATTGCCGGCTTCGAACACGGTGTAACCCTTAGATTCCAAGTACACTCGGCATACGTTGCGAAGGGCGGCTTCAGCCTCCACCAAGAGAACTGTCTCATCCCCTCCAGATGGCACGGGGGCCGGTTGGAGGCTCTCGCCGGAATCCGCAGCAGCATCGACACGGGGAAGATAAATTTTGAAAATGCTGCCTTTGTCGGGTTCACTATAAACCCAGATAAATCCGTGGCTCTGCTTCACAATCCCGTAAACTGTCGCCAAACCTAGCCCCGTTCCTTTCGCTGCTTCTTTCGTCGTAAAGAACGGTTCGAAGATATGAACCTGAGTCTCGGCGTCCATTCCAGTGCCCGTATCGCTGACGGCCAACAAGACATAGCGTCCTGGCGGGACTTCGATCCCCTGGTAGTAAGAAGCGTCCAGTACCACGTTACTCGTCGCGATCGTGAGACGCCCACCTTGCGGCATTGCATCCCTCGCGTTCACCGCCAAGTTCATCATGACCTGCTCAATCTGACCTCGATCGGCCGTCACTGTTCCGAGCTGAGGTTCGAGCTCCGTCACCGTTTCGACATCTTCACCCAACAAACGCAGCAACATTTTCCCCAGGTCCTGCACTACGTAATTAAGATCGAGGACGGTCGGTTCGAGTACTTGTTTCCGACTGAAAGCTAACAGTTGGCGGGTTACCGTGGCGGCTTTGGAGCTAGCAGCGTCGATTTGCGTGGCATATTCAACCACCTTCTTAGGATCAGCGGAGGACTCTTCCATAAGCTGTGCGTACCCACTGATAATCGTGAGCAGATTGTTGAAATCGTGCGCTACACCGCCCGCCAATCGACCAACAGCCTCCATCTTTTGCGCGTGCTCAAATTGTTTTTGCAACGACCGTTGTTCAGTGACGTCCTCGACAAAGACCTCAAACCCGATCGGGCCTTCTTGCTTGCTGCCCAATTGCCGCCCCGCAAGTCGCACCGTGATCCTTGCTCCGTCTTTGCGTTTCCATTTGGCCTCGTAACGAGCCGTAGGACCTTCCGATCGGTAGAGGGAAAGTGCACGTTGTCGTTCCGCAGGATCCAAGAATATGTCGGTAGCAACGTTGAGTCCCAACAGCTCGCTCTGAGACTGATAGCCCAACATTGCGACTAACCCCGGATTGGCCAGCTTTACCCGGCCATTCTGGTCAACTCGATAGATGCCGTAGGGCGCTTCCTCAATGATCGAGCGATACTCTGATTCCGATCGCCTCAGGGCCTCCTCGGAGTTCTTGCGCTGAGTAATATCAAAAAAGGTCACGACAGCACCTACGATCCGATTGTCATGACGAACGGGATAAGACCAATATTCAGCCGGGAAGTTCGTTCCATCCGCGCGCCAAAGGACTTCCTCGGCCACCTGAGTGCCCTTCCCCTGCGTGAAGGCCAGATAGATCGGGCATTCCTCCCTGGGGTAAGCACGCCCATTCGGTCGGGTGTGATGGATCAATGCATGCATGTCCTTCCCCAGGAGTTCTGAATCACGACCGTAACCCAACAATCGGAGACAAGCGGGGTTGCAGAGTGTGCAGCTTCCATTTACGTCAATGGCATAAATTGCCTCTGCCGTGGAGTCGAGGTGCAATTGCAATTGCTCTTTGCTGGCCCGAACATCTGCTTCGGCGCGCCGCTGCGCGGTGACGTCGTGAGCCAAAACCAGTTGAGCCTTCACCTCCCCAAAAATGATGGGCTGAGCACTGACCTCCACGTCAATGACAGTTCCATCCTTTTTCCTATGCTTCCAAAGTTCCGCGCAGGGCTCGCCACGGGCACGCTGCGGATCTACCGCACTCAGAAGACGTTCGAATTCCTTCTCAGCCCGTATTTCCCTCAGGGTCATAGAAAGGAATTCTGTTTGTGAATACCCATAATTCCGAACCGCAGCATTATTAACTGTGCGAAATCGCAGCGTCTCCGAGTCGACGACCCACATCGGCTCGGGATTCGCATCAAATAGCAGCCGATATTGCTTTGCTTCGCGTGGAACTTCGCTAATGTCACGAATCACTGCAGCTGCGTAAGTGCCATCTTCGGTCTCCAGAAGACTGAGACTAATTTCGACTTGAAACTCGCGGCCATCCTTGCGTAGGGTGCGGAGTTCCAGCCCTGCTCCCACCGGCCGCACTCCGGAATCCCCGAAGTACGCCTTCCTGTATTCGAGATGTCTTTCTTGAAAATGGCCCGGAAGCAGTCTCTCGATGGAATGACCAAGCAGATCCTCGCGCGAGTACCCGAATAGGTTTTCGGTAGCGGAATTAATTAGGACAATTTCTCCAACTTCATTGACAACAACGATTGCGTCCGCAACCGACTCAAGCAAAGGTTGAAAGACTTGGAGCGTTGTCGTCTTCACTATAAATTGCGCGCTCCACCCGCCAAAGCCCGGTCGTTGCTGGGATTCAGAATGATAGAGACCCGCCGCGAGGGTGGCTCATCGGCGGCTTTGGGGGGGAGGGCCCTGGTGTTCATGCCGAGCGTTAGCAACCCGCTTGGCTTTCTTCGAGCTTCATCCTGCGTCCTGCGCTGTGCACTTCTTGGCACTCGCCTTCCACGATTAGAGCTATGTTATGAGTAGGCAGAGAAGAATTCTATCGAGCTTTGGTAAGTCTGGGTAACAGAAAGAAGTAGGCTGTAGTGCTTTCGTTTACGGGCTTGTGAAGGTATCTTCAGTAGTCTTTAATCTTTCCACCATCTTCACCAGGTCAGCCAGGGATTGTGCCTGCATCTTTTCCATAGCGCGGCTGCGATGAACCTTTACCGTGTTTTCGGTGGTCCCAATCTCAGCCGCGATCTGTTTGTTGAGCATGCCGGAGACGACCAAGGCGACGACCTCGCGCTCTCGTGGCGAGAGTGATTCGAAGCGCTCCCGCAGCGTTGCATTTTCTCCTTCTCTCTGGCGCCTCGTGCGATCCCGCTCCAATGCGACCTGAACCGCATCCAACAGATCCTGGTCGCGGAACGGTTTGGTAAGGAACTCGATGGCTCCTGCCTTCATGGCCCGTACGGTCATCGGAACATCACCGTGGGCGCTAATAAAGATAATCGGGATGAGAGTTTTGGCCTCAGCCAGTTTGCGCTGGAGATCGAGCCCGCTGATTCCTGGCAATCTGATGTCGAGGATCAGGCAGCTAACAACATCCGGATGCGTGCTGTTCGTGAATTCCGCTGCCGACCCGAACAATTCTACGTACAGACCTACCGATTCGATGAGGCGTTTGAGGGCGCGACGGATCGAGGGATCGTCATCAACCACAAAGACGATGGAAGCTGGCTCATTCATTCATCGTGACCGGCAGGGTGAATTCGAACAAAGCACCTTGTGAAGTCGAGACAAGCGACAATTCTCCGCCATGAGACTCTATTATGGAATGGCTGATTGAGAGCCCCATTCCGATGCCTTCCGCCTTTGTGGTAAAGAATGGTTCGAAGATGTGATCTGCCAGCCTCGGCTCGATTCCTGGACCAGAATCCTGAACCCGGATCACAACCCTAGCTGCCTTTTGTTCCGACCTGATTAAAAGTTTCCGTGGCTGTTGTGGGGAAAGTCGTATGGCGTCAAGTGCGTTCATCATCAGGTTAATCAATACCTGTTGCAGCTGTACCGGATCCCCGTGGACGCGTAGCAGATTAGACGCGAGTTCGGTGCTTAAGTACACATGGTTCCGGCTCAGCTCGTTGCGCAGGAGAACAGTTACCTCTTGAATGATCCGGTTGATGTCGAGCTCCGCCCTGCGCGGAGTTCCCTTTACCAGCAAGCCTCGAATCCGCGAAATGACCGCGCTCGCGCGGGCGCCGTCGTTGGCAATTTCCTCAATCGCCGTCCTTAATTCATCGAGATTCGGGGTGGAATCCTTGAGCTGGCGTAAGGAGTAGTTCGCATTGGTCACGATCGCGGTGAGGGGCTGATTCACCTCGTGGGCAATGGCGGCAGCCAGTTCTCCCATTGCTTGTACGCGTGTGATGAGGGAGAGCTCATCCTGCGCCTCCTGCAAAGCCGCCTGGGTGCTCCTCCATTCCGTGATGTCCTTTCCGATGCCCAGGGTCGAACCGTCGGAAAGATGAACGAGAGCGGCCGCCACCTCTATGACCCGCCCGTCTCTCGCCCTCACCTTGAGGTCGGTCCACTCGCCCGTTGACGCGGCAACGACGTCCAGAACCATTTGCCGATATTGGGGATCAGGGAAGAGCTTGGCATATATGTCGAAATTTTGTTCCCGTATTTCTCTGAGCGTCCACCCCACCGTTCGCTCCCATTCTGGATTGACCAGCTCGACATGGCCGTCCTCGCCCATGAGGGCTATCATCACGGGAATATTCTCGAATATCTTCTGGAGGACCTCCTTCTGTCTGCGCAATTCATCTTCAGCGCGTTTTCGGTCCTCGATGTCGGTACTTGTGCCGTACCATTTGACAACGTTCCCGAGTTCGTCGCGCAGTGGGACCGCGCGAAGTAGGAACCAGCGATATGCACCGTCCGCCCGTCTTAGCTGCGCCTCCCTTTCAAAAGGTTCCCCAGCCGCAAAGGCTGCCCGCCATTCGTCTTCTGCGCGGTCTTCGGGATGAAATTCTTTCATCCAGCCCCAGCCTAATCCTTCTTCCGTAGGGAGACCGGTGTACTCGCGGAAACGCTGATTCAGGAAATCGGCAGAGCCGTCAGGTAATTTGCTCCACACCAGTGCGGGAAGCGTATCGATGACAAGCGGGAGGCGGTCTTCACTTCGCCGTACGTCCTCTTCTGCTCGCTGACGGTGGGCAATTTCCCTTCTTAGCGCCTGGTTGGCCGCTTCCAGATCTAGCGTCCGCTCGGCGACGCGACGCTCCAACTCTCGGTTGATCCGCCCGACTTCCGCACTCGCTCGCCTGTCGACCGACGATGTCACCATGGCGGCCACGAGCACGATCAAGGTCACAATAGCAATTGCATTGTTGCCGAGGGCGGAGATGCTCACGGCGTGGGAAAGATCCGGAGGCGAGGCGGGGATGAAACTTGTGGCAGCCATTCCAGCGTAGTGCATCGCGGAGACGGCGCCACCCATCAAAATGGCGCCGCCAAGCCTTCGCGGAACAGTCCATTTGGTCTCCTCTCGTAGATCGAATGCCATCAACAACGCAATCAGAGAAAACAGGACCGCGAGCAAGACGGAACCCGTAACCAGAAGCGGGGAGTACCTGGTTATGGCAGGCAATCTCATCGCGGCCATTCCGATGTAGTGCAGACTGGCGATGCCTGCGCCCATAATGAGGCTGCCGGTCGAGGCTTCGACCCAGCCCATCTTGTGGCGGCTCGCCACATACAACGCGACCGCGGACGCGAAGATGGCCACCAAGAGGGCTGCCAGAATTGTGGGCCAGTGGTAGGCGACAGGCACTGGCAAGTGGAAAGCCAGCATCCCCTTGAGGTGCATCGCCACGATGCCGATGCCCATCGCCACGGCGCCACCGCTCAACCAGGCTAGGCGAACCTGGCCCCTGGCGGCGGATACGCGTCCCGTAAGGTCGAGAGCGGCATACGAGGCAGCGATGGCTATCAACACCGACCGAGCCACCTCGCTGTAGTCGTAGGAACCGGTCATCGGCACGATCGCGGAGACTGTCACAAAGAATCTCCCCGGGTCCCGTTTGGAGACGACTCCAAACTTAAGGCATGAACCAACGGACTAAAGAATCCCTGACCTGAGCCGAGAGCTTCAGCACACGAATCAGAGTCTGCAAG
>Ga0073928_10007104_pt1 | contig 14714 bp, 7 predicted proteins | sample PaiPotPPA55metaG_FD_76969 | JGI IMG/M metagenome (GOLD analysis project Ga0073928, IMG submission 76969) | Iron sulfur acid spring bacterial and archeal communities from Banff, Canada, to study Microbial Dark Matter (Phase II) - Paint Pots PPA... ... | reverse complement strand
GCCGGGGGTGACGGCCGTTGTATCCGTCAGGTACTCAAAATCACCGAAGGAAGTGATGTTTCCGCCACTCGCCGTAGTAGCTCCTCCCACGCCTTGTTCTTCCTGGTAGTTATACGTGTTATTGGTGAGTGAGATGTCCCATTGCCAATTGATGGCGCCTCCGCCAACCATATCGATCCCCGCATATCGATTGGATTTACTCTGCGCTGGTGCAGTGGGAAGGCTGTTGGGCTGGGTTCCTACGATTACAGGGCTGCCAGTCGCTGGCGGAGTCACGGTCTTGCTGGAACTTCCACCGCAACCAGACAGCGCGAATGCACCGGCGGCCAGCAGTCCGGCAAGGGTGCGGACTCGGTTCCAGCGCTTCGTTGCGGCAGCGACAACCGGCGCATGCGATTCGGTACGCTTGTGCTTCATTCGTATTCTCCTTGAATATCTTGGTCGAGCTGGGAACCACGGGGAACTGTGTCGAAGGGCATGTCCCTAGAACGCAAGCTTCAAACCAAACTGGATGGTGCGCGCCCGATGTGCATTGAAAGGATGCAGGAAGCTGTAGCCGGTATAACAATCCGTTCCTGCACCTCCCCCTGCGGAATAAGAGGCCTCTGCTCCTGCATAGCAACTGATTGTGTTGCTGGAAGTGTCGCCCTGAGAGGGGTCGTAGATGCGGAATTGAGTATGGTTGATTACGTTGAAACCTTCCGCACGGAATTCAAGGTTTCGTTCCCCTGGTAGCGTGAAGTGCTTGAGGAGGGATGCATCGAAGTTGGTTCTGTGCGGATTGTTCAAGACGTTGCGGCCCGCACTCCCAAAAGTGAGGCCGCGTGGCGCGGCGAAGGCTGCCGGGTTCAGCAGGAGAGGGCCAAAGCTCTTGGCATTGTTTCCGCCTCGCTCCTGCACACTCTTGAGGCTGTGCTTGGCGCTACCCACCAGGTCTGGGTAGGAAGCATAGACAGGAGACAGACCGTTCGCCACACCGGCGTTGTCCGCAGTGGAAATGCCGTTGTAGCCGTTGTTATAGACGCTGAAAGGAATGCCGGACTGGAATAAGGTCAAGCCAGACAGCTCCCATTTTTCAAGGAGCGTGTGAGCGATGCGGCCCGGTTCCATCGGGCTTCCTGAATCGGCCCAGCCTTTGGTTGGATCCTTCGGAAGCCATTCAACAAGTGCATGCCACCATCGCTCTGCGGGCAAGTTGTAGACATAACTCACTTCGAAGAGTTGCCGTTGATCAAAGCTTGAACTTGCTTTGTTGGCATGGATGTCGAGGCCGTCGACAGGAATCTCTGTGCGGTCGGAAGAGTCGTCAATCGAGTGGCTGTAGGTATACGCAACATCCAGAGTCAAGGGTCCCTGGGTTCGACGGCCCAGAAATTGGAATCCATGATACGAAGAGTCGGCGACAGGTTCCAGCGACGCGATCTTGTCGATACCGGGAGCATTGAGCCGCAACGCTGCGGGGGAGTTCAAGCCAAAGGTATTGCCGAGGCAGGCTGCAGCCAGATTGTTGCTTTGAATGGTAAAGCCATTCACGGTGGAACTGGCACAGTTGCTACCAGTTCCATTGGCGATGAGTGGTTGATGCAGGCCAAAGGGGTTCAACTGCGTTGGCAATGGTTGCAGCTGGTTGAGCTGACGCTCTGCAGTCAAGTGTGTCGCCCTGCTTCCTACATAACCTACGGTAACGACAAGTCCCTTGGGGAGTTGTTGCTGGAAGCTAAGGTTCCATTGTTGGGCATATGCCCATTTGGTTTTGTTGGGAATGGAAGTAAAGCTCAGCGGCAAGGCTCCCTGAAGGAGTGCGATGGAGCACGAGTGAGCCGAGTTGAGGCCGCCGATGCAGCTGGTGCCGTCGGGGGTGTTGTATTCCTCGGCGGACAAGACGTGGGGAGGGTTGGCTTCCAGCGATCCGGAATTGGATTCATAAGGTGTGCCGTGTTCGAAGAACATACCGTATCCAGCCCGGACTGCGGATGTTCCTTTGCCGGTGATGTCCCAGGCGACGCCTACACGCGGCGCCGGATTAAAAATGTGCGAGGTCTGGCAGCCAACGGGAACTCCAGCGGAGCCACAGTGCACAAGACCATTTGTCAGCCGCGGATCCAGGCCTTTGGTAGTGCGTGGAATCGGCAAGCCGGAACCGTAGTCAATCAACACACCAAAGTTCGGGTCCACATAGAAGTCATGAGTCATTGATCGATTGAACTTGGTGGGATCCCAGTTAGAGAGAGCTTCATGCTGCTCGTGGAAGTTGCCGAAGAGGCTCATGCGCAAACCAAGATTGGCAGTGAGCTTTGGTGAGATTTTCCAGTCATCCTGAACATAGGGTTCAGCAATGAAGGCGACTTGGTGGAATCGCCCTTGTGCGCTGTCCTGCTGGTAACTGGTCAAGCTGGTGCCCGCGAGAAAGGATGCAAACGTGTTGGAAGGCGTTGCCGTGTGAAAGGTCATCAGGCCCTGAATGTCTCCCGTTGCGGCGCCCACCGCGGAGTTCTTCTGATTGCGCTGTAGAAGCAAGAATTGAGCCCCGGCCTGGATGGTATGTTTGCCATGGATGCGTGTTGCATTGTCGGTGAGGCTGTAGGTCGGGCTGGTGTGCTCCCATGGCATGTACCCGGTGTCCATGATGAGATTGCCACCGCCAAAGTCAGAACCCGTTCCAGTGAAAACGAAGCCGGGAATCTTGCCGCCAAAGCCGTTGTTGAAGATGGCACCGAGAGGGCAACCACCGCGCTGGCCGTTGCCCGACGGGTTATCGAAGGCAAGGTTGCAGGTTTTTGCATCCAATTGTGCCGGGCGTTTTAGATTCACTCCAGGGCCGGCAACGTCCTTGAGAGTAATCTTGGAATCGGTGTAACTGAAAGAGACGATATTCAGGATTGACTGAGTGATGGTGCTGGCCAGATTGACTGCGGCATTCAGCCCCGGTCCAGTGAAACTGTTGCGGACAGTGGGATAGGAATTCAAACTTCCGAGGTAGCCCCACTGGGGGCTTAGCACTGTCGTATCCCACGAGTCATGCACAAAACGGAGGGTTAATCGGTGCTTTGATGAAATATCGTGGTCGATGTGAAAGAGTTCCTCGCGCCAGTTGGTCAAGGGAGAGACAGCCGCGACATAGCAGTGACCGACACTGGAAGAGCAACCGGTCGTGGAATTCGCTGCGGGAATCAATCCTGTCCCGGCAATGGCATACATATTTGCAACGCCGGCTTGCTCCTTGAAATTCTGTACGGCAGACAGAGGGGGGGCGTTGTCAGGTGCGCTGTAGAAGTATGTGGGGCAATGCGGATTCAGCTTGGGGTCTGGAGCGGAACCGTTTGAAGGGCAGAATTCTGAGAAATCGCCTTTGAGCTCTTTAGCGGAGGGCGCTCCTAGCCGATACGAGGTAGGTGTGCGATCAATTCGAAATTCCTCTGAATAGAAGAAGTAGGTCCGATCCTTCTTCGTGTTATAGGTTTTTGGAATGTAGAGAGGGCCGCCCAGGGTGAACCCGAAGTCGTTTCTGCGATAGAGAGGCGCACCTCCCGACGGGTCGAAGTAATTGCGGGCATTGAAGAGCTCGTTGCGAACAAACTCATATGCATTCCCGTGGAATGTGCTGGTGCCGGATTTTGTAACTGCTTGTACGATGCCGGAAGCGGTGCGACCGTATTCTGCACCGTAGTTCGACGTCAGGACCTTGATTTCCTGGATCGCGTCCAGGCTTGGCGTGACGATCAACGGAGCGCTGGTTGGATAGATCGATAAGTTCAGGACGTCGGAGCCGTCCACTTCGAAGCTGTTATATTCCGTGCGGCCACCGTTGAAGCTGTACTTCGCCTGGCCAACTGGACCGACGAGTGCCTCGTCCTGTTGCGACTGATTACTGACGCCGGGAGTGAGGGTAATGAGCTGAGTAAAGTTCCGTCCATTCAGGGCAAGAGATGCGACTTCCTGGCCAGTGATTGTGCCGGAGACTTCAGCGCTTTCAAGATTGATCTCGGTGGCTCCCTGGCCGCCTTCGACAGTCACTTGCGTCGCAGCTGAACCAACCGTAAGCCGCACGTTGTACACAACGGCTTGGGAGACGCCGAGTTCCACATCTTTGGCTATGGATGTATTGAAGTTACCGGACGTCACAACGATCTGATATTTTCCGGCAGGCAGATAGCCGACGCTGTAGCTCCCGTTCTCATCACTGGTTGCTTCGCGCTTCACGAGAGTTTCCTGATTGATAACCTGGATCGCTGCGGAAGAGACGGCAGCACCCTGCGGGTCAGTGATCTGACCGCTGAATCGACTAGTCTGCGCGAATACGGGAAAGGAGATGAATGAGAGCAGTAGGAAAGAGAGCAATCCGCGAAAGCTTCTTAGTTTCATGTTGAATAGAAATCCTCGCCGGTTGGAGATATAGATACGGCCGTCACACAAAGGGGTACGGGTTCTACCCGCAGTGGTAAACAATTCAGACACCCCAATGTCCGCTCGTGAGCGTCAAGATTCACAGGCAATTCATCGGCGGTGTCGATTTCCAGAGAAATCAGCGGTTCAGCGATGAGATCCGATCGAGCAGGGCCGCCATTGTGCTTGCTTCACGATTTAGTTCGACGAGCAAAGGTTCAGTGTGGAGTTGGCCTGATTCGTCTCCGGTATTCAGTTCGCGTGACAACGACATGGATCGTGTGGCCCGTTGATCGAGTTCCTCAATGGCGGCGTCGTTCTGGCTGATTGTGCCGGGGTCGAGAACTGGCGCGTTTACCGAGGGTGCTACCTGGAGGGTCTTCAGGCTTTCCTGTTGATTGGAAAGAGCAGTGCGAAGCTTTTCGGTGTGGTCCCGCAGAAGAGACCTGAAAACCTCGCGTGACCTGACATCCATCTTTGATCCGGAGTCAAATTCCCTTACCAAATCGCGTAGCGCCCGGCTCTGTTGATTGATGCGGAGAGCCGCATCCAGCATGTTCGCCGTGATGCTTGGCAATTCATCAGGATTCCGATTTTGACTTTTCCAGTAGATGAAGAGAGGAGATGGATTGGATACAGATTGGACCACCGTGATCCGATGCGACTGGGGTGTGGTGGTGATTGCCGCACTCGTTTCGGTGTCGGATGGAGAAGCCAACTCCTCTAGCACATGAGGCACATGTTCGATTGCTGAGTGGATCTCTTTCTTCTTCTCGGGAGAGCTGACAAATCCCCGAACATCGATTCCTTCCGGGCGGCGGAACATCTCAACATGCTCATTAACATCCAAGTTGCCCTGGCTGAGCGCCAGACGAACCTGCAGTTCGGTGAGAGTAAGTTCCGAATCGCTCAATTCGGGCGCCACTCCTTCCTCGTGGGGAGCGAGCATAGGAGCGGGAATTGGAGCAACGGCCGAGGAATCATCAAACAGGCCGGGGTGTACTTCATCCCAACTGAGCATGCGGTAGTCGAGCTCCGCTACCTGGATTTCCTCACTGTCTTGAAAGACTACGGTTCTGCGAATGGGATGATAATCGCCTCGCAGCGTGAGGGTTTCCGCCTTGATGTGGGTTGGCGAATTCGCGGGCACGGACGTTGTGATAATGAACAACCCAGAGGGGGAATGAACGATGTTATCGTTGAAACTTCCCAGATGATTTCGCCATATTCGGTAGGAGCTTGCCGAAAGAGGATCGTCGTTGGAAATTCCAGAGTCCGCGAGGCGCTGACCAAGTTCCACCTCCTGGACTCTGATCGGTTGTACGCGAGGTTTGCGCTTGCCTTGTTGATCGCGATACCACGACCACTCGAATCGGTGCGAGCCAGCCGTGATTTCTACGCGATGAAAGATAACACCGGGCCGGGACTTGGGCCCCTGTGCGTTATCCAGTGCGGCTGCTATAGTCAGCACCTCTCCCGCCGTCATAGCAGCCGGCCTCGGAGGTACAGACGCGATGTAGATCAGAGTGGCACAAGCCGCCACTAAACCTGCGGCTAGCACGCCCGGCCGGGAAGCGGACAACCTACCAAGCGTCGCCCTTGAAGGCGCCGCAAGTTCGGACCGCATGTTGGATAAAAGCCGTTGGCGGCTGGCTGAATCGTCGCTGATCCAGAGGTCGGCGGCCCGCTCATACGGAGCAAACAGTACAAACAACTCCGACTCTTCCTTCTTACAGCGGTCGCGACACTGAGCGCAATGCGCAAGATGCCGTCGGAGCAGCCAGGTTCGAGGATCGAGAGGACTGCAACGCATTGCGTGCAGCAGGCTGGACTCCTTGGGATGACCTGTGCGGGATCGATGAAACATCGAGGATGCCTGATCGCTAGGAATGGCTATAACTCCGCAAGAAATGTGTGACCCTGCTAAGCGTGTCAGCGACAGTACTTCGACCTATCCCCATGACCGAAGCTATCTGTCGGTATCCGAGACCTTGGGCGCGTAAGTGAATGCACTGTTGATCGCGCTGCGTAAGAGCCTGGAACCCGCCGTCAACTCGTTCATCTTTCTGGCGCTGTTGGAGAACCTGCTCCGGATTAGGACTTGAGTCGGCGAGCCACGAGGAGACGTCCTCCAGAGCCAACTCCGCCCCGTTCTCATTTCGATTTGCGGTCAAGCGAAGATTCACACCAAGATTGTGAGCTACTCTCCAGATCCAGCCGCGCAGATTGCGCCGAGAGAACTCCTCACGCAAGAGGTGTTGATAGAGGCGGAGGAAAGTTTCCTGTAGGACGTCTTCTGCCTGGTCGGGGCGTAGATTCATCCAGAGCAAATGGCGCAGCACAGGTGTCCGCATCTCTGTGAATAGTTCTAGAATCCGGTCCTCAACCTGGACTGTCTCAACACTTGCCGGTAGATTCGCGCCTCCTAGATCGCCGCTGCGCGCATCAATGCTGAAACTAGCCATCGTAACTCACCCCTCAGAAAACACCGTGCGGACTTTACCTTCTGCTCCTCGAGTAAGGCTTCTCGCATGGCCAGCATCGCGGCAGGACTTCCAGAGGTGTGAGGCAAACATCAGTTTGTAAACAGACTGGAGCTGGGATGACCAGCATCGAAACCAGGGATGAACAACAGCCTAAAGAAGGGTAACTCTCCGCCTATAGCGACTCGAGAAGTTGAAAAATCGGTCTTCAACTCCGAACCCAACCTTACCCGATGAAGTGTGACGAAGAGACGAATACAGCATTAAGGAGACGTTAAAGGAAGTCTTTGATGTGGATATCAATTTCTTGCCAGGCAGGTGTTCCGTTTGTTCGTGAATAGACCGTTAGGAAAAGGTAAATTCGAAAGGTTACCCCGGACATCCCTCGTAGTGGACTGTTCTTGGATATAGCGAGTCAGCGGATAAAGGAGCGTTCCACTTGTGTTCCGAGCTGACCTCGTCATGTCTGCTCTCGCGTGTGTTCGCCATGCGGAGATGGACGGATGCAAGCCGAATAGGATGCGCCTCCCCCGAACCAGGGACGCCAGCTACTCACCTCATTCACACTCGGAGAATTGAATATGACTCGTTTAAAGAAGCTTGGCGCGGCAATGGTTGCCGCTGGCCTGAGCCTTGTACCTTCCGTTGTCAATGCCCAAGCCTCGACCCAATTCATCGCCGCCGGTTCCTCGGCCCTTTGGCAAACCGGTGGAATTGCTTCGTGGGAATTAAGCGGAAAGCTACATCACTACACCTTCAAGCTGACGGGCGCTGGTGTGGGTGTGGTCGACACGCGTAATACAACGAGCATTGCTCCCCAGCAGGGTAGCATGTGGATCGTCTGGGATAATTCCACGGCTCCGACGCAGATCTTTGTTGGCGTCAGCCTTGACTCCACGGTTGGTGATCGTCTCTTTCTGGGCACCAACACCGCTGGCCAGCCGGCTGGAAAGCTCGTTCTTCCCGCGACCGTCCCCGCAGCCGCCAACCTCATCAGCGTGACTTGGGGCGCAGATGACACCACCCTTCCCGCTGCCGTGGTCGCCGACATCAACAAGGCTCCTGAAATGACCGCCGCCTTCACCGACATTCGTCCGGAGGATGCGGCGTTTGGTACGGCACGCGCCAAGGCGACTCTTGGTGCTTCCGTGAACGACGGTGCACACAACTATGCCGGTCTTGGTTACACCGGTTCTCTCTCGGCCACGGTGACGAAAACAAACTGGATCGAAAGCTCCTACTCCACCTCCGCTTTCCAAGTCGTTTCGTTCAACACGCACGGAACCGATCCGATCAGCGGCGCGACTGTTCCTCCTTTTACCGGATATCGTGTCGGTGTTTCGCCAATCATCCTGGTCGACAACCGCACCAACACTGCCGGTCTCGGTGCAACGAATGCCGGCAAATTCTACTTCACTAATTTGACCACGGCGGAAGTGAAGTCACTTTACACGGGCGCCACCTGCAATTCGTCGGTGTTCGGTGTTTCCGGTGCGCCGGATGTGCCGGTTTCCGTCACCCTTCGTGAACCCCTTTCTGGTACCTACAACACGTTCGAGTATCAGGTTCCTCAGGTTCCTTATACCTCCACCTTGACCGCCCAGACTTCGCAGGAGACTGGTGTCAACCCGGCCAGCACGACGGGTAACCCGCTGGACCAGACCTGCACCGCGGGCAGCGGCAACCGTCGACGTGTCATCGGCACCGGCGAGATGATCGGCACGGCCATTCTGAACACCGCTGATTCACTCGGCTACGCGTTCTTTTCCTTTGGCAATGTTTCAAAGATTGCCGGCAAAACCACTTACGGCTATCTGACGCTCAATGGTGTCGATCCACTGAACGCCAGCTACACCACGGGTGAGTTGCCGACGACGGGTACGCTGAGCACTCTTTTCAAGCATGTCGCCGATGGTACTTATGCTGCATGGTCCGATCTGCGCATCATCACCAACAACGTTTCGAAGAATCAGACTGTAGCAAGCGAACTGGCGAGCCGCATCCAGACCGACATCAGCAACGGTACCCAGCTGCCTGACTTCATTCCCTTCAGCGCGGCCGGTGTCTATCGTTCGCACTACTCCAACGGCACCTACACCAATGGCAGCGCCAGCAATGGCCTCGCTGGCGGTACAGAGAATGGTGGCGATGTGAATGGCTGCATTGAGAAGGGCAACACGGCTCCTGGCATCCTGAACTGCCGCCTGTAACTCGGCAACCAAGTCACCTTAACCCAAATCCGGCGGAGACTATATGTCGCCGCCGGAAAACCCTCTAAAAAGATCATTCGTTTGTTCAAGCTGGAATCTGAATACTTATGATGAATAAGTTCTCCAACAGCATGATTTGCAACGGCTCACGGCTTGCGTCGTTCCTACTCTTCGCGGGACTGGCCTACACAACCGTTGCCCAGGCACCTCCGCCGATTCCCTATGTGACAGGCGATGTGCAGCTCGAATCCAATGACCTTCGCGAGAATCTGCATGAGCTCTCACTCAAGGGTAGTGAGCTGAAATCGATATCGCCCGTTTCCGGAGGTCAGGTAGAGACGGCTGACTTCGTCCGCGAGCTCTACCAGATGGAATGGCGTGACGGAGATCCAATCGATGTTTATGTCATCCGGCCCAAGGGCGTGCATCGACCTCCAGTTGCCATCTATCTTTATGGTTATCCGGTGGATGATGCTCGTTTTCGTAACGATACGTTTTGCAAGCTCGTAACGGAAGGCGGAGTGGCCGTGATTGGATTTGTTCCCGCGCTTACGGGACAGCGCTATCACGATGTGCCGATGAAGACCTGGTTCGTGAGCGAATTGCACGATTCCATCGTGAAGACGGTGCATGACGTTCAGATGCTTGTCACCTACGCTGCAGGCAGAGATGACCTCGATGCGAGTCGTGTAGCCATCTTCGGCCAAGGAGCAGGCGCCACCATCGCTGGTCTCGCTGCAACAGTCGATCCACGCATTACTGCGGTCGATCTGATGGATCCATGGGGAGACTGGCCCGCGTGGTTTGCAGAATCCAAGCTTGTTCCTCAAGCTGAAAGAGCTGATTTTCAGAAGCCTGAGTATCTCAGTGTATTGGCTCCGCTCGACCCCGTGCAATGGTTGCCTAAGCTCCATGGCAGGCCGGTCAAAGTAGATGACGTACTGTACGAGACCGGTACGCCTGCTGATGCAAAGGCAAAAATTGAAGCGGCTCTGCCGAACTCGGCGCAGTTGATCCGCTACAAGTCCCCCGATGAGTTTCAGGAGAATGCTCTCAAAGACGGCAAGCTCGTCACATGGATTCGTGAACAGTTGACTCATCGCCCTGTCCTGGCATCTGCGAAGGAAGCCACGATTGGAACACTGCCGATGAATTGAGAAGATGCAATCCAGATACGAGACAAACACTGAAACTCTCCGACATACCTGGCTGTGCAGTCGCCCAGCTACAACAGTGACCATCATCAACCCCACGGAGACCGTGACCATGCGTATCTTGAAAGCTGCTCTTCCTGCCGTAGTTCTGCTTGCATCTGTAGCCGGTGTTCAAGCACAGACCGTGCAGACTACCCTTAACTATCCTTTGGGCGTGACCGGAGTGGCCGTGGACTATGTGGCTAATCGCGCCTACGTGCTGCTTCCTGGCTACAACAGCGACGGCAGCAATGCCGTGCAGGTCCTTGACACTCAAAGCAACAACGTCCTCACCACCTACACGGTTCCCGTTGCTTCCGCTATCGCCGTGAATGTGATTACCGGCAAGTTGTACGTCGCAGGAACGGCTTCTTCTACTGTGAACGCCAGCGGCACCGAAGCTGAGGTGCCGGAACTGAGCCAGAAGACTGGCGCAGTGCTTGCGACAATTCCCGTTTCTCCGAACGTCGGCACGGGCATCGTTTCAATCGTTGCTGACCCTCTCCACTATGCTCTCTACGCAGCGAACGCCACCGACAACGCCATCACCGCCATTAACACCAAGACCAACACAGTCACCTCATCGATCGACCTCAGCGGCCAGACCCCGGCCAACGTGGCGATGAATGCCTTCAGCGGAGTCGTCTATGCAACCCTCAATGACAACCAGGTAGCAATCTATACTCCGCGTACCAGCGCGCTGAAATACGTTCCCTATGGAAGCCAGACCTTTGGCATCGCAGTGGATCCCATCCGCAATCGTGAATATGTCACCGATGCCGTCTTCGACGTTCCTTCTGTCGGCATCCTCGGCAGCAAGGGCAATGTCCGCGCCAGCGTGGCGACCGGACTGTTTCCCCAAGGCGTAGACGTAGACTTTGTAACCAATAAGATCTACGTGGCGAACGAAGCCGATGGAACGATCACGGAAGTGGACGGAGGCGCTGCCAGCGCGATTCAGACGATTGCGATTACGGCGAACACGATTAGCGTCAACCCCAAAGAGGCGATCGTATACGCAGTGGGCTCTACGAGCGTTACGATTTTCAGCGAAGAATAGTTAATTCCTCTGCGAAGTAAATAAGGGGCACCCTGAAGGTGCCCCTCTTTTTTGCTTCAGAATGCTCTTCAAGAACCAGCCAACGACGGGAAGTGTTTTGCGCTGATCTTATCGCGCGCCCTCACGGAAATTGTTCTCTTCCCGAGAATCACTCCAACAGGGTCTGCCTGCATCAAGGCTTGGCTGGATCAATCGTGAACGTGTCTTTGACTTCCCAGGTCGGTGCCGAAGCCGAAGGGTCCTGAACGCGGTACATGGTAGCGCTGAGCGTCTTCCCATCACAAACAAACTTGAGGTAGTGGTAGTTGGGAAACGCCGGATCCTGGAATTTGTCTGCAGGCGTCCGTGCGATTGGATATGGCCTGGCTCCTCCGCCTCCCGATACAAGATATGTCACATCGTTTTCAAAAAAACGCTGGTAATTATGAATGTGGCCAGCAATGACAATGAACTTTGCGCGGGTTCTTGCGGCCTCTTTCTCCAGGAGTATCGCGAGCTCATGCTCATTGGGCCGAACGTCATGAGAGTGATCCCCTTCGATCGAGTCAGCGACAGGAGGATGATGCATCGAGAAGAAGACGTACCGTGTGGACTTCGGAAAATGTGCCAGTTGATCCACCAACCATGCCTGCTGCTTGCTTCCCTGCATCAAGGAAAGATTCGAATCCAGCGTGATGACGTAGGCGCTTCCAAACTGCACCGAGTACCAACGCCGCCCTTTCAGTTCTGGAAAGGCATTCCACCAGTTCTTGGGCTCCTGCACCTCATCGCCATGAAGTTCGTGATTGCCCATGGCGGGATAGACTCGCAACTTCGCTGTTCGCCACGGCTCGGTTTCCTTGTGATATACCGCGTAGTCATTCTCGACGGAGCCGTTATAGGGAACGTCTCCTGACAAAAGCACGGCATCGGGATGCTCCGTCGCGACCCGATCGACGAGCCAACGTCGAACCTTTGGATTTGTCACCTTTTCGTTCGTGGGGTCAGTGAAGCGCATGTCTCCATAGGCGATCAGGCTCCACTGCTTGGAAAGCTCCTTCGCGTCTACCCGAAAGGTTGGGCCCGAAGCGCTGATCAGGTTCTTGGTCAGTGAGTCGTCGGAGGGAGCGGTCTGCGCCTTCGCGGCATGAGCGCATACAAGGAACGCAGCTGTCACCAACACGAGAGGCAAGACGTTGCGGGAGGGAAGGAAGGAGAAATTCATGCGTATAGTCTCGCATACGTGGATCAAGGCGCGGCCAGACTTGCGCCTCCTTTGATGCCTTCAAACGAGAATGTGAGAATGCCGGTTTACTCTTAACGTAGCGTTCACAAAGGGGGCAGGTGGACTGCTAGCTGGCACAAAGATTCAAAGCCCCTTTCGGCTTGAGTAGGTCGATTGGAAGCTGATGCAAGGACTATGGGGAGGACGAACTTGAGAGATCTGCTCGCTGGTTTTGGTGAAGCGCGGCGAACGTTTTGTGTGCTGGGTTCGCTCCTGCTCGTAACAGCCGCTCAGTTTCCTGGTTGGGCTATACCTGCTGCAGCAAAACAAGTATCAAAAGAGAATGTCCGTGCAACGGACGCAATCCGGAATCCCTTGATGCTGGACGCCATACTCGAGAAGGCGGTTGAGGCGGGTGATGTTCCAGGCGCGGTCCTGGTGGTAGGTCATCACGGCAAGATCGTCTATCGTAAAGCTTTTGGGTCTCGTTCTCTAGAGCCCGTCCGTGAGCCAATGACTGTCGATACGGTCTTTGACCTCGCTTCCTTGACGAAGTGTATTGCCACCGCAACGGCGGTGATGCAATTGATCGAGCAGGGCCAGGTGCGCCTCAATGACCCAGTGAAGGCATACCTCCCGGAATTCGCGAAGGACGGCAAAGCTGACATTACGGTTCGCGAGTTGCTCACTCATTTCTCAGGTCTGGCTCCTGATTTGGACCTGAAGAGTCAGTGGCAGGGAAGGCAATCTGCGTTCAACATGGTGATGGAAGAGAAGCCAGCCAATCCACCGGGCTCCCGTTTCGTTTATAGCGATATCAATTTTGAGACGCTGGGTTTTCTCGTCGAGAAGGTGACTGGCCAACCTTTGAATGAATATGTAAGTGAACATATCTACAAGCCACTGGGCATGAAGGACACAAGATTCTTGCCTCCTCCCGAATGGATCGCTCGCATCGCGCCTACGGAGTATGACGAGCAAGGACGGATGCTGCGGGGAACCGTGCATGATCCGACCGCTCGGCGCATGGGCGGGGTGGCCGGCCATGCCGGGTTGTTCTCAACCGCGGACGATCTCGCCCGCTTTGCAGACGATATGTTGCACACCCATAGAATTCTCAGTGCGGTGGCCATGACGAAGATGAGCACTCCGCAGCAACCAGCGACTGCAAGCAGCCTACGCGGTCTTGGCTGGGATATCGATTCTCCGTTCGCGACCAACCGCGGGGATCTATTGCCGGTCGGATCGTTCGGGAACACGGGTTTCACGGGCACCTCGATCTGGATGGATCCGATTACGGATACGTATGTAATTCTGCTTACGAATGCTGTGCATCCGCATGTGGGAAAATCAGTTGTTTCGCTGCGTGCACGGGTGGCCACGGCGGTGGCTGCTTCGCTCAACCTGAATGTCGGTGAGGCGGAGAAAATCCGACTCTCGCGGATCACTGGCTACAACGAATCCATGATGGCCGCACGACGAGTGACGCAACGAAATGGTCAAGTGAAGGTGGGCATCGACATATTGGAGCAGCACGCTTTTCGTGAACTGCATCCAAATTCAGAGCACCCCGTTCGCGTCGGGCTAGTGTCTAACCAGACGGGTACCGACGCCCTTGGAAGGAGAACTGCCGATGCACTCGCCGCTGCGCCGGGTGTAAAGCTCGCAGCCATTTTCAGCCCTGAGCACGGGATTGCTGGCGAGGTGGATACGCCGAACATCGGGGACACGCGAGATAGGGCGACAGGCGCGCCTGTCTATAGCGTCTATGGAGATTCGGACGAGAAGAGGCGACCCTCTAATTCCGAACTCCAAAATGTCGATGTCCTCGTCTACGACATCCAGGATATTGGCGTGCGTTTCTATACTTATGAGAGCACTCTCGGATATTTCCTTGAAGCTGCAGCAAAATTCGACAAGCCCATCGTCGTGCTGGATCGACCCAACCCGGTGAATGGGAGTTATGTCCAAGGTCCGGTTGCGGATCAGGGAAGAGGGTCCTTTGTGGGCTACTGGAGCACGCCTATTCGGCATGGCATGACGATCGGTGAACTTGCCGCCATGTTCAACGCGGAACGGAAGATCTTCGCGAAACTTACGGTTGTTCCCATGGAAGGTTGGCTCCGCGGAGACTGGTTTGATGCCACCGGACGTATGTGGATCAATCCCTCTCCAAATATG
>Ga0073928_10007102_pt1 | contig 14718 bp, 14 predicted proteins | sample PaiPotPPA55metaG_FD_76969 | JGI IMG/M metagenome (GOLD analysis project Ga0073928, IMG submission 76969) | Iron sulfur acid spring bacterial and archeal communities from Banff, Canada, to study Microbial Dark Matter (Phase II) - Paint Pots PPA... ... | reverse complement strand
GGTCGAGCACCGGCTCCACCCGTACCTCCTCGCTTTGAATGGTACGCTCCACGATGCGGTTCAACTCCCCGCGTGAGGGATACGTGACCAGAATCTTCATCAGGAACCGGTCGAGTTGCGCTTCCGGAAGCGGATAGGTGCCCTCCATCTCGATGGGGTTCTGCGTGGCCATCACCAGGAACGGCGCCTCCAGCTCGTGCGTGGTGGTGCCGCTGGTGACGGTGCGCTCCTGCATGGCTTCCAGCAGCGCGGACTGCGTCTTGGGCGTGGCGCGATTGATCTCGTCAGCCAGCACGAGGTGCGCGAAGATGGGGCCGGGCTGAAAGCGCAGGAAGCGCGCACCGCCATCGCCGGTCTCGATCATGAGGCTGCCGATGATGTCAGCCGGCATCAGGTCCGGGGTGAACTGGATGCGCGAGTATTTCAACTGGAGCGCGCGGGCCAGCGTGCGCAGCAGCGTCGTCTTGCCGAGCCCCGGCACGCCCTCCAGCAGCACGTGGCCCGAGGCGAGCAGGCAGATGAGCACACCTTCCACCACGTCATCCTGGCCCACGATGATCTTGGCGATTTCCTGCCGGACGGCCAAGATCCGGTCGACGGCAAGTTGCAGCGCGGCTTCAGTCTCCACTTTCTTATTTTAGACGCGCCGCGCGGTTGCCCGTGAGGCGTCCTGCTACACCCGCGCAGGAGCCGTGGCCCGCTGGTCCATCTTGCGGGCGATATAGGTGAGAATGCCGGCCATCTCTTCCAGCGCCCGGCGTGCCTGGGCGCCGGAAGCGTTGCGCGTCAGCCGGTACCAGACGCGCAAGATGCGGTAGTCCAGCATCAGCAGGTGGCGCTCGATCGGCCGCAGCCTCAAGCCGGCGGCGTGATCCAGCAGATAGCTCAGCAAGCGGTAGTCTTTTTCGATGGCGCGGTGCAGGCGGTCGAGCGCCAGCGATCCTTCGGTCTCGCGCAGGGTCGCGCGGGTTTCCGCCAGGCTCAACTGGGTAATGGCAACCTCACGTTGGGCGGCTTGGTCTTCGCTTAGCAGCAGAAGTACCGTGTAGCGGAACCAGTAAACAAACAGGGCCGAGGAGAAAGCAAGTATCAGGACGGTTTCGATCATGCTCCGACCTGTTAAGGATAACACCCCGAAAAGCCGAACGCAATCCCCTAAGAATTCACCTATTTCTTAGGGGAATTGCGCGGGTCGCATCCTGAAGCCGCAAGACCGCGCGGCGGACGCTACTTGCGGTTGAACCGCTCCTCGATGGCCGGCCAGTTCAGCGTTTCACCGGCCACCGCGGCCGCCGGAACGTAGCCAGCGAGGCAGTGCCGATCGGGGCGCGCTGCCGCGCCACCATGACACCGGGGCTTCCGCCTCCAGACCGGCCAGTTCGCGCTTACGAACACCCGTAATGATGGCACGGTTCAAGTCGGCGTCCGCCAGGAAACGTATGCTCACGGCTCGCGAGCAGGGGCTGCTTGACGCGCCCTTTCCAGGCGATTCCAGAGTTCAGGATTGGCCTCGCGGAGAGGGATCGAGGCAGCGTCGATTGCGCGCTCCTTGACGTCCAGATAGCGGCGCACTTCATCCTGGTGATCCAGGTAGAAAGCAATAGCGCCATAGATCTGGGCGAGGCGCAACGAAGGGAACTCCTGCTGGTCGCCTCCGGTGGAGCGCCGCTCAAAGGCATACACCACTGAGTCCAGGGAAACCCGGGTTTGAGCGACGTAGCATCCACCATTGCGCCGTTCGATGTGATCGTGCTGCATTCCCATGGGCAGCGCGCCGGTGGTCCTATTTCTTGGCGTTGAACCGCTCTTCGATGGCCGGCCAGTTCAGCGTGTTCCACCAGGCAGCCAGGTAATCGGCGCGGCGGTTCTGATACTTCAGGTAGTAGGCGTGCTCCCACACGTCGACGCCCAGGATGGGGTGCTTCCCTTCCATCACCGGGCTGTCCTGGTTGGCAGTGGAGATGATGTCCAGCTTGCCCGCGGCATCGCGCAGCAGCCAAGCCCAGCCGGACCCGAAACGTCCCATGCCGGCGGCGGACAGCTTCTCTTTGAACTGGTCGAAGCCGCCGAAAGTGCCGGTGATTGCTTGCGCAACGTGGCCCGTCGGATTGCCGCCGGCCCCGGGCGCCATGATCTGCCAGAACATCGAGTGGTTGATGTGGCCGCCGCCGTTGTTGCGCACCGCGGTGCGGATGTTCTCGGGCACGGCAGCGCAATTGCCGGCCAGCAGTTCTTCGATGCTCTTGCCGGCCAGTGCGGGCGCCGATTCCAGCGCCTTGTTGAGGTTCGTCACGTAGGCGCCGTGGTGCTTGCCATGGTGAATCTCCATGGTCGTCTTGTCGATGTGCGGCTCCAGCGCGTCGGATGCGTAGGGCAGTGAGGGAAGCGTGAATGGCATGTGTTGTCTCCGTTATTCTCAGTTAGTTCGTCCGGTGGCGCGCTCGAAGGCGTCCGCCAGCCGGAACATTGTTGGTTCGTCAAAATGCTTGGCCAGGATCTGCATCCCGACCGGCAGTCCCGCGGCGGTCTGGCCGCAGGGTACGCTCATGCACGGAATGCCGGCCAGGTCGCCGGTGATGGTGTATATGTCGGACAAGTACATCTCCAGCGGATCATCTATCTTCTCACCCAGCCTGAAGGCCGGCGAAGGCGCGACCGGCGCCACGATGGCGTCCACTTCCGCAAATGCGCGCGCGAAATCCTGCGCGATCAGCGCCCGTACCTTCTGCGCCTTCAGATAATAGGCTTCGTAGTAGCCGGCGCTTAGTACGTAGGTCCCGAGCATGATCCGCCGCTTGCACTCCGCGCCAAAGCCCTCGCCGCGTGAGTTGCGATACATGTCGGCGAGCGTGCCGGTGGAAGCGGAGCGGGAAGTGTAGCGCACGCCGTCATAGCGAGCCAGATTCGAGCTGGCTTCGGCGGTGGCGATGATGTAATAGCAGGCGACGGCGTAATCGGTCATGGGCAGACTGATGTCGCGAACATCACAGCCGAGCCACCGCAGCGTGGCGATGCCTTGCGCGATCAGATCACCGGCTTCGCTGGTCAAATCTTTTAGATACTCGCGAGGCAGCCCAAGCTTCAGGCCTTGCACGCGGCCATCCAGCGATTGTGTGTAATCCGGCACAGGGGCGGCGGCAGATGTGGCGTCGCACGGATCCCGCCCGGCGACTACCTGCAACAAAATGGCGGCGTCGCGCACGTTGCGGGCAAGCGGACCGATGTGATCGAGCGAACTGGCGAACGCCGTGAGTCCATAGCGCGAGACGCGCCCGTAAGTCGGCGTAACGCCCACCACACCGCAAAACGAGGCAGGCTGGCGCACCGAACCGCCGGTGTCGGAGCCGAGCGCGACCACTGCGGTGCCCTGTGCGACAGCCGCCGCTGAACCGCCGCTCGAGCCGCCCGGCACGCGATCCGGCGCCAGCGGATTGCGCACCGGCCCGAAAGCCGAATTCTCGTTCGACGATCCCATCGCGAATTCGTCGCAGTTGGTCTTGCCCAGCACAATTCCGCCCGCAGCTTCGATCCGCGTGACCGCAGTGGCGTCATATGGCGGAATGTAGTTCGCCAGCAGCTTCGAGCCGCAAGTGGTGCGCAGCCCTTTGGTGACGATCACGTCCTTAACGGCCACCGGCACGCCTGCGAGCGCGCCGGGATCTTCGCCGCGCGCCAGCTTGGCGTCTACGTGAGCCGCTGCCGCCAGGGCGCGATCCGGCGAGAAGGTCAGATAGGCGTTGGTGGCGGGGTTGCGCTCTTCGGCGAACCGGAGCACTTCGCGCGCCAACTCCACAGCGCTGAATTCGCGCCGCGCCAGTCCCTCGCGCACGCGGCCGATGGTAAGAGTCGGAATCTGCATCAGCGTTCGATGACTTTGGGTACCTTGAAATACCCGGCGCCCGCTTGCGGCGCATTGGCCAGCGCAGCAGCGCTACCGAGCGACGGTACCTCGCGGTCTACCCGCAGCGTGGCGCCTTCTTCGGTTTCATAGAGCACCTGCGCCATCGGCTCGACGTTCGTGGTGTCGATCTCGTTGAGGCGCTGGATGTGGCCGAGAATTTCATCCAGATCCGCCTGGAAACGGCGCACTTCGGCGTCGCTCAGGCTCAGGTTCGCCAAGCCGGCAACGTAGCAGACCTCTTGTTCGGTGATCTTCACGCGGAAGCCTTCTTGCGCGCGTCGATGTAGATGCAGCGCAGGACCGGGTCGGCAATCTGAGCGGCATCGTCCGTGAGCGCCACTTGAGCGCTCGCGGCGCGCTGCGGCTCGCGACGCGGAGGAACCACGCGAAATTCCAGATCGTCGACGATGCCAGGACCGAGCCGCTTCGCCAGATTGCGAAGAATCTGCCCGGAGAGCGAAAACAGTTGCCGCTTCCAAATCTCGTCTTCGACTTCGATGACCAACCGCGTGCGCACCATCTTCGCGGCATGCGTGCGCGCGGCGATCCGCTTGCCGACCGCCGCCGGCCAAGCGGCGCACACCAATCCCTGGCACTCGAGCGGACCACCGGCGGACGTGAAGCTGCCGAGAAGTCTGCTGACGGGTTCCATAGGGGCCTGGAACATTGTAGCGCGACGCCACGGCTTGTCGCGCTACTGCGGAATCGCGCTCGTGATAAACTTCGCCAGATCCGCCTTCACCTTCTCCAGCGACGGCTGGTGCGTGTACATCATGTGACCGGCTCCGAAGAAATCCATCGTGACGTGGTCGCGCAACGTGGGATCCAGACCCAGATGATCGAACGTGTATTCGGTGGCGAAGTACGGCGTGGCCAAATCGTAGTAGCCGTTGGCCACGAACACTTTCAGGTCGCGATTCTGGGTCATGGCCTGGCGGAGGCTGTCCGACACGTTGACGTACTTGTTCGTGAAATCGGCCCAATTCCACGGGCGCACGTGTGAGGTGAGAATCTCGTAGGGCAGGTCGCTTTCCCACTTGAGATCGGCGCGCACGTACTGGTTCCAGGCGGCGGTGAACGGCGCATAAACGCTGGCGTAGCTGGGATCGTACTCGGGCGCCGCGCTGGTCGGATCGAGATCGATGCCTTCCAGACGGCTGTCGTAGCGGCCCACGGTGCGGCGCTCGTCGCGCAGCAGTTCCTTGGTGAACCGGAAGATGGGCACGCGCAGGTTGCTTTCGTCGATGAACTTCGGCGACAAGCCAGTGAGCCGCGCGAGCTTCTGGGCGACTTGGCCGCGCTCCTCGGCGGAGATCGTATCGCCCTTCATCAGCGCAAGGGTGTATTCGTGCGAGGCAAACTGCTCGGATTCATCGAGCGCCTTGCGCTGGCTCTCCATCAGGTCGGCGGGCAGCTTCTTGTGGAACCACGCAGTGGCCGTGTAGGTGGGCAGGTACAGAATGTACGGCAGATCGTTGCCGCGGTCGAAGCTGATGGTCTCGAAATTCAACACGGTCGAGACCAGCATGATGCCGTTCAGCGCGAACCCCTCCTGCTGCTGGAGATAGCCGGACAGATTGGCAGCGCGGGTGGTGCCGTAACTCTCGCCGGCCAGAAACTTCGGCGAAGTCCAGCGGGCATGGCGTGTAGTGTACAGGCGGATGAATTCGGCCACCGATTCCGTATCGGTCTTGATGCCGTGAAAGTTCTTGGCGTCCGTCTCGGGGATGGCGCGACTGAAGCCGGTGCTGACGGGATCGATAAAGACCAGGTCGGTAAGATCGAGGATGGAGTATTCGTTATCGACCAATCTATATGGGGGCGGCAGGGGATGGCCCTCCGGGTTCATGGCAACGCGCTTGGGCCCCAGCGCGCCGATCTGCAGCCATACCGACGACGAGCCGGGTCCGCCATTGAACGCAAACGTCAGCGGGCGGCGAGTCGGGTCGGCCACGTCGTCCTGGATGTAGGCGATGTAGAAGATGCTGGCCGTAGGCGTGCCGTCTTCCTTCTTGAGCAGCACGGTGCCCGCGGTGGCGGTGTATTTGATCTGCTTGGCGCCGATTTGAATGGCGTGCTTGGTGGCGGAGCTTTTCTCTTCGGGCGGCGGCTTCTTGTCGTCCTTACGTTCCTTGGCGGGTTCCTCTTTGGGCGAAGGCGGCGGGGGTTCGGGCTCGGGTTGGGCACACGCGGACGCCGCGAATGCCGCGGTCATGATGGTTATCAGAATATTGCGATGCATCAACGTCGATTGTAACGCGCACGCGCGGCTGTATAATGTCAGTGCGGCATGTTTTGGATGGACAAAAGCAAGGTGCAGGCAGACGAGATTCCCTCTGCCGAAGGATTGCCTGCGGACGTCGTGATCAGTCCCGATACACGGCGCGCGAAGCGCATTCCGCCGGGGCAGAGCCGCACCAAAAAATGGCCCGTACTGGACGCGAGCGGTCCGCCGCGGATAGACATGCAACAGTGGAAGCTCAACGTGCGCGGGCTGGTGGGGCATGAAGTCTCATGGAACTGGGACGAATTTCAGAAGCTGCCGCGCATCAAGGTGTTCGCCGACTTCCACTGCGTGACGCGCTGGTCGCGCCTCGGCAACGTGTGGGAAGGTATCTCGACGCGTGAGTTGTTGCAGCAAGCCGGTGGGGCGCGCCCCGAAGCGGCCTTCGTCATGGCGTACGGCTACGATCGCGGGTGGACCGCAAACCTGCCGCTGGCCGATTTTCTGGCTGAAGATGCGCTGGTGGCCATCACGCACGACAGCGAGCCAATCACCGCGGACCACGGCGGTCCCGCGCGCCTGATCGTGCCGCAACTGTACGCCTGGAAAAGCGCCAAGTGGCTGGCGGGCATCGAGCTTCTGGATCGAGATCGCGCCGGCTTCTGGGAGAAAAACGGATACCACATGCACGGCGATCCGTGGCACGAGGAACGCTACGGCTGGGCCTGAAGCGCGCGGCGCCAGGAGCCGCGCTACAGTAGCTTTATGACCATTACGATCACCGGCGCATCCGGATTCGTCGGCCGGCGGCTCATGAAGGCGCTCTCAAACGGCAATCACACGCTGCGGGTGCTGAGCCGGCACGCGGGCACCAATCTGCCGGCGGGCGTGAAGCTGTACCCTTGGGACCCGGTGAAAGGGCCGCCGCCCGCGGAGAGTCTGGAGGGCGCCGACGCCGTGGTGCATCTGGCAGGCGAGCCCATCGCGCAGCGCTGGAACGACGACGTCAAACAGCGGATTCGCGAAAGCCGCGTGACAGGCACGCATAACCTGGTCGCGGGGCTGGGAGCGCTCGGGCAGCGGCCGCCGGTGCTGATTTGCTCCTCGGCCATCGGCTACTACGGCTCTCGCGGCGACGAAGTGCTGACGGAATCGTCCGCGCCTGGCTCGGGCTTTCTAGCGGAGGTGTGCATCGCGTGGGAGAAGGAAGCGGACGCCGCCGAGGCGCTCGGCATGCGCCTGGTGAAGCTACGCACGGGCATGGTGGTGGGCGCCAACGGCGGCGCGCTGGCCAGGATGCTGATGCCGTTCAAAGCGGGCATGGGCGGCAAGATTGGCAGCGGCGAGCAGTGGATGTCCTGGATTCATCAGGACGACCTGGTGGGAATTATCCAATACGCGCTGGACAATCCGATGCGCGGGCCGGTGAACGGCACAGCGCCGAACCCGGTGGTCAACGCGGACTTCACGAAGGCGCTGGGACACGCCGTCGGCCGGCCCGCGGTGATGCCGATGCCCGCCTTCATGGCCAAGACCATGTTCGGCGAGATGTCGGACGTGATGCTCGCCAGCCAGCGAGTCGTACCGAAGGCAGCGGAGGGGGCGGGCTATCAGTTCCGCCACCCGGAGATAAACGAGGCGCTCGAAAGTGTCTTGGCAGGGTGAGCTTCGCGTGGGCGACCGTCACAGCCGCATCTTTCAGCGGCCGAGGATGAGATCGCGGACGTCGTCGACCACGCGGTCCTGCTGCCGCGGGTCGTCATTTGCAAGATTCTCCTTTAATTTCCTGAAGAACTCCCGCTTGCGGTTCTCCTGGCTATCCAAGCCGATGCGCACGAGTGCGGCGATGGCCTTGCTCATACTGGTATCAGTGTGCGCATAGGCTTCGATCCGGTCGTCTTCCGCATGCGCTTGTGGCTTAGGGTCTTTAGATGAGGCATCCTTCATCAGTATGCTCATACCTGCAGGCTGAACGACTCGCCCAAATACACGCGCTTCACCTCCGGATCCCGCCCCAGCGCTTCCGGACTCCCCGCGCGGAAAATCTGCCCGTTATTGATGATGTACGCGCGGTCCGTCACCATCAATGTCTCGCGCACGTTGTGATCGGTCACCAGAATGCCGATGCCCTGGCGCTTGAGGTCGAAAATAATCCGCTGCAGTTCGAGCACCTGGATAGGATCGATGCCGGAGAACGGCTCGTCCAGTAACAGGAAACTCGGGCTGATCACCAGCGAGCGCGCGATCTCCACGCGCCGCCGCTCGCCGCCCGACAGCATGTAGCCGTGGCTGCGGCGCACCTTCTCCAGGCCAAGCTGCTCGATCAGCCGCTCCATGGTTTCGCGGCGCTCGCGGTTGCGCATGGGCAGCGTCTCGAGAATCGCCATCAGGTTTTCCTCAACCGAGAGCTTGCGAAAAACCGACGCCTCTTGCGGCAAATAGCTGATGCCGCGCCGCGCGCGCTGATACATGGGCAGCGCTGTGATGTCTACGTCATCCACCAGCACCCATCCGGAATCCGGCCGGATCAGGCCGACGATCATGTAGAAGGTGGTGGTCTTGCCGGCGCCGTTGGGTCCGAGCAAACCGACCACTTCCCCCTGGTCGACCGAAACGGTCACGTCGTCGACCACTTTGCGGCCGCGGTACGACTTCGAGATTTCCTTGGTCTCCAGTTTGCTCATGTATGTTTGCGGCGAATGCGGCTGGTCACCGGATGCGCCAGCGAGCCATTTACTAATAAGCGATCGTCGTCGCTATAGTAGGTCAGTTCCGCGCCGTGCGTATTGCCGCGTATGCTATCGTTGAGCAGCGGATCACCGCCGCGCAAAACGATCTTGTTCTCATCAGTGTAATACTCGGCGTGCTCGCTGGTGCCGATGCGGGTGCGCAGCGGCGTCACCTGCACGATCTCGGCGGCGCCGTCGGCGAAGGCCTTCTGTAAGCGATTGTCGGCGCCCTCTTCGTTGAGCCAGGAGCGTAGCTCGGCTGCCTTTACGCGCAATCCGCCGCGGGTGAGCAAGACTCCCCCGGAATAATGGGCCACGCGGTCATCTTCGGTGTAGGCCATGTGCGCGGCCTTCACCAGCGTGAACACAGGCGGACCGGGTACGGCCGGTGTCTTAGCGCCGGCGCCATCCGCGCCATCATCCTGCTTCTTGCCCTCGCGCGATTGCGTGATGACGTGCCCGTCGGCGCTCATGGTGCGCTTATCGCGATCGATTTCCACGTGGTCCGCCTGGATACGATTCGATCCCTGCCACAGCACCGCGTCGCCGTCATAGCGCACCAGGTGGTTATGATTGGCGGAAATCATCACGCCCGCCACGGCCTGCAGAGGTTCGTCGCCCGAAAGCATCGCGGAGTCGGTCTTGTTCTTGCTCTGATCCGGCAACCGACTCGAATTGACGTGCCCTTCGGCCGTGAAGTTACCATTGCGCTGATCCATGTTGATGCGGTCAGCCAAAGTGTTCTCGGTCGCATCCCACATGCGAGCGTGGTTTTCCAGGTGGATGCGGCTCTCCACCTGATCCAGGATGGCTTTATCGGCGCGCGCTTTGCGGTCGCCTTCCTGATAGGCGAAGTCGCCCCACTGCTCCATGCGGGCCAACTGGCTGGTCTTGGGATCGAAGGTCGCGGAGGCGTCCTTGCTGCTCGTGATGATTTGTGGGCGCTTCTTCGCGAGCTCCTCGGGAGTGGCGTCGGTCTCCGTGCGGGAGTTAATCGCGCGGAAAGATAGCACACGATTCTGCTCGCCGAAGTAGATCCACATCCGGTCGCCGAAGAACCTGCGATGATGCTGGCCGGCGTGATTGGGAAGGAATTCGAGTGTGCCCGCCGTGGCCGTTTCCAGATTGGCCACCTCGCGCCCGCCGGGGCGCATCACCACGGTAATCATCTCACTCCGCAGGATGCGCGTCTCCGCCGGGTCCTGACCGGGCACCGGCAACGGCTTCGACTCGAGGTAACCGTGGCCCGTCACCACCGCCTTCGTCAGCACGCTCTCGCCGTTGTTATCGGTAAATTCCAAGTCAACCTTGTCGCCCGTGGCGGTGAGCCGCGCGCCTTCCGATTCCGAGATGAGCCGCGCATTGGGCTCGCCGTGGATCTTCTCGACCTGGCCTGTGTCGCCGTACTCCACGTGGAGTTGATCGGCGGCGTACTGCAGCTTACGGCTGGGATATTCGTCGGTACCGTGAGCCTTCTGCGCGTCGATTTGATGGATCGCGCCGTTCTGTAGGGTGATCAAGGTGTCGGCCGCCTCAACCATGGTGTTGGCGCGCGTCAGCCGGCCCCACGGCGTCAGCGTGATACTGCCCGTATCCTCCCGATAGGTCACCTGTCCTGCCTCGATCTTCATCGGCTTGGCATTCGGCCCCGGCGGATTCCAATTCAATTGCGCCTGGCTGTTCAGATGAAGCTCGTGCGTATTGGGATCATACGACGCGCCCGTAGCTTTGCCGTTTCCGTTTTCGAAAGTGAAAGCCGTGGCGCGATCGGTGGTCGCCTTCCCGCTGCCGCTGTCGAACGTGACGCCCGAGGAGTGGATCGAAACGAGCGTGTGGGTAGGCTGCCCCTGGTTCGGAATTGCCAAAGTGATATCCACGTCGCCATCGGAGTACAGCAGCTTGTTCGACTGATTGAACTCGGCGCGCGCGCTGTGGACCAAGTCGTAGGTGTCGGAATGCTTGGCGGGCAGCCGCAGTTCCACGCGCTCCAGTTCCAGGCGGCTGGCGTCTTTGACCTGCTTGACATCTTTGGCGGTGATGCGGCACACAGTTTTACCTTCGGAGGTTTGGACCCAGCTCCAGTCTTGCGCGGCCGAGTCCAGCGCCGGCGGCAGACTGACCGGTTTGGCGGGGGCCTGCTCGCGGAGTACTCGATTTTGCAGCCTGTAGGTAGTGGCTACGCCTCCGAGGATCGCGATGATGGCCACCAGAATAAGCCAGCGCGTGCCTCGCATGGATGCACCTATTGTAACAAGGGGCGGCGTGTGAACGGCGCGCCCGCCGGGGCGTCCGCTATAATTGTTTATGGCCTTTCCGCATCCCCACATGACCCGCGAAATCGTGGTCCACAGCCCGGACGGTCAGTCTAAAGCCGTACCGTTAAGCAGCGACCGGCTCACGGTCGGCCGGTCCAGCGCCACCGAGCTGTGCTTCCCGGACGACGCGGGCTTGTCGCGGCAGCACTTGGCGCTCGATCGCGATGGCGACGAGTGGACGGTGCAGGATCTGGGCAGCAAGAACGGTACGCTGGTCAACAACATTCCCTTGCGCGCCAAGCTGCGCCTGAAATCGGGCGACCGCATCACGGCCGGTCACCTGGTGATCGTATATGACGAAGCAGGCAGTGCGCCGCGCGCCGACCAAGTGGTCTTCTTCGAAACACCCGAGGCCGAGCCGCCCAGCACGGCTACGGTCATCACCAGCCTCGAGTACGCGTTGACGAATCAGACGGTCATCGCCGAGCGTCCCGATCAGCGCGGCTCGACGCAGGTGCAGGCGCTCATTCGTGCCGGTCAGGAACTCGCGGGACGCCGCCCACTGGCCGAGCTATTCCCCATGATTCTGGACCTTTCAATCGAGGCGGTGGGCGCGCAGCGTGGCGTAGTCATGACGCTCGAGGGCGACCACCTCGAAATGAAGGCCAACAAGGGCGAAGGCTTCCGCATCAGCTCCGCCGTTCGTGACCGCGTGCTCAACGAGAAGAACTCGATCCTGGTGCGCGACACCCAGCTCGACGAAGCTTTCAAGGCGCGCATGAGCATCGTCGAGCAGAACGTCAAGACCCTGATGGCGGTGCCGCTGCAAACCAAGGATCGCATCATCGGGCTAATCTACGTCGATTCACCAAGCCGCTTCCGCCCGTTTGGCAAGGATGACCTGAGCCTGCTCACGGTGATGGCGAATGTGGCGGCCATCCGCATCGAGCACGCGCGGCTGGCGGACGTCGAGGAGATGGAGCGGCGCATGAAACGCGATCTGGATCAGGCGGCCGAGATCCAGCGCAGCTACCTGCCATCCGACGCGCCGAAAGTGACGGGCGCCGACCTGGCCGGTTACAACGCGCCCTGCCGCACGGTGGGCGGCGATTACTACGATTTCTTCCATTATCCCAATGGCCGCGTGGCCATGGTGCTGGGTGACGTGTCGGGCAAAGGTATGGCGGCGTCGCTGATGATGATGGGCCTGCAGGCGCGCGTCCAGGTGCTCGCGGATGAGCCGCAGAACCTGGCCGCGGTCATGACCCGACTGAACAAGATCACCTGCGCGAACTGTCCGAGCAACCGCTTCATCACGTTCTTCTTCTGCGTGCTCGATCCCACAACCGGCGAATTAGCGTATTGCAGCGCCGGTCACAATCCGCCGGTGCTGGTGCGCGCCGATAGCCGCGTCGAGTACCTGAGCGAAGGCGGCCCGGTGCTCGGCATCCTGCCGAGCATTACCTACAGCGAGTATCGCGTCAAGATGGAGCCCGGCGATGTGCTGACGATTTACAGCGACGGCGTCACGGAAGCCAATAACGGCAAAGGTGACGAATACGGCGACGAGCGTTTCGCAGAAGTGCTGAAGCGCAGCCGCGAACTGACCGCCGCCGGGATCGTGGATGCCGTCAATCAGGACCTGGCGGAGTTCGCCGCGGGCGCGCCACCGGCGGATGACATCACGCTGGTGGTGGTTCGCAGGGTGTAGCGGCGCGTCAGAAAAAGGCGTCCCACTTACACGAAGGCCGCGATATTCCACTTCCGCCACGCCTTCATCATACGACACGTGTGCGATCATGAATCTTGAATCCCCTTCTGTTTGCCCTGCTGGCCCTGGACCTGGGCGGCGCGGCGCACGACCTTGCCCGCAACGTTGCCGCCGCCGTCGCACACGAACCCGTTACCCTCAACGTCCGCAATCTGTCCGCGCTTGGCCCCGCCGAGATCGCTGAGATCCGCCGCGCCTTCGACGCCGAACTCCGCCCCGGCGGTCCTGCCGAAGTGCACCTCACGGTTTCGGAAAACCTCACCCACTTCCTGCTCGTAGCCGAGATCCGCCGCGGCGTGGAGCGCCGCATCCTGGTCGAAACCTGGCCGCGCTCGCCCTCTGCCGAATCCCGCCCGGCGTCAGTCACACTGGAAAAGAAGCTACTGTGGCAGCAAGATCAGCCCATCCTGGATGTCGCGCCGTCCGATGGCGCGCTCGTCGTGCTCGACAACACGCGTGTCCTTCTGGTGCGCGGTGTGGAGCGCAAATCGGCGGCGCTACCCTCGGTGCGCGCCTGGCCGCGAGATATGCGTGGCCGTCTCACCGTCGACGGATCCACCTTCACCGCTTGGCTGCCGGGCGTGGTGTGCCAGGGCCGTTTCGACCCGCAACCGTCCCTCGCCTGCGAGGAATCCAAAAACGCGGCGCCCATCGCCCCCGGTGCGACCGCCTCGCTCGCCACAGCGCGCAACTTCTTCGAAGGCGTGGTGGCCATCGATGGCTGGGGCGCGCACGATATGCCCGCCTTCTACTCTGCCGCGCGCGCCGGCGAGGTCTGGGTCTTCACCGGCGTGGATGGCCGCGCACACATCTACATGCGCGCCTGGGAGCTCGCCGGCATGATCGAGCAATGGGGCAGTGATGCAGCCGGAGTCGAGACGCCATGCGGCCCGCGCATCCTCGCCACGCGCCCCGGCGATGGGCCCGACGCCATCCGCCCCTATGATCTAATGGCGTCGGTGCCGAATCCCGCCGGCCCCGCGATCGAATTTCCCGGACCCGTCACCGCGCTCTGGTCCAACGGCGTCTCGGCTACCGCGGTGGTTCGCAATCTTGAAACCGGAAGTTATGCGGCGTATAGCCTGGTTCCCGCTTGCCGTTCTTAGCGCGTCCGCCTTGTGTGCCGCCACGCGCCCGCACTGCGGAGGAACGCTCCGCGTGGAGATCCGCGCGGCACCCGAGGTGCTCGAACCCGCTGCGCCATTCGCCGCGCTGGTCTTCGAACCTCTGGTGAGACTCGACGCGGCCGGTGCGCCGCAGCCCTGCCTGGCGCTCTCCTGGCAGCACGACGCTTCCGCCAAGCGCTGGCAGTTCCAGCTTCGTCAAGGCGTCAAATTTCACGATGGCTTCCTGCTGGTTCCCGCTGCTGTGGCGACTTCGCTCGCCGCCGCGTTCCCCGGTGTTTCCATCAGCGCCGCCAACGATTCCGTCATCTTCCGCGCTGACCACCCCATGCCCGATCTGCCGCTCGCGCTCGCGCACGGCGCACCGGTTTTCGCGCACGATGCGGAAGGCGGCTTCGTGGGTACGGGACCGTTCCGCCTCGCTGCGTGGGAACCGGGTCGGCGCGCGCGGTTCACCACCTACGACGATTACTGGGGCGCGCGGCCGTTCCTCGATGCGGTCGACGTGCAACTCGGACGCGCGCTGCAGGACCAACTGGTGGATCTCGAACTCGGCAAAACCGACGTCGCCGAAATCGGGCCCGCCGAATTGCGGCGCGGCTCCGATCGCGGGCGAACGGTGTGGGCGTCGGCGCCGGACGAGTTGATCGCGCTGGTATTCACGCCAGGGCATGCGGAAGACGCGCGCGTGCGCGAGGCGCTGGCGCTGGCGCT
>Ga0073928_10007100_pt1 | contig 14721 bp, 14 predicted proteins | sample PaiPotPPA55metaG_FD_76969 | JGI IMG/M metagenome (GOLD analysis project Ga0073928, IMG submission 76969) | Iron sulfur acid spring bacterial and archeal communities from Banff, Canada, to study Microbial Dark Matter (Phase II) - Paint Pots PPA... ... | reverse complement strand
TGACCAACGCCTCGTTCACGGCGTCTCAGGCCATCAATATCCCGACCACCGTCGGCGCCAACACCGCCTATGTCGGCTTCACCGCCGGCACCGGCGGCAGTATCGCCACTCAGAATGTCCTGAGCTGGACCTATGACGTTCATCATCCGTAAGCCAACGTTTGTGCTCGGCATGGCGTTGGCGAGTTCGTGTTGGTTGCTTCCTGCGACAGTTGCTCGAGCCGAGGCGCCATCCCGCGAATGTCGGAGCACCCGATACGACGTGGTTGAGTTGCCGTTCACTCCGAGCATCATCGCTTCCTCGGGTGTGGTGGCAGGCACGACCGAACTGCATCGTGCGGTGCTTTGGCGGCGAGAATCCGGCCTTCAGGAGTTGATCGTCCCGGACGGATTTCACTTTACGGAGCCGGCGGCGATCATGGAGTCCGGCGACGTCGTTATCAATGCGCTCGATGCCAATGCCCGAAAGCACCGCGCCTTCGTCTATTCACATCGCTCCGTCATTGCGCTCGTCGGCAATCAGACCTGGGCGCATGGCATCGGCCCCTCGAGTATTATCGTCGGGGACTGGCTGCCGGACGGCAAGACGAGAAGCGACGCCGTCTTTTGGAACAACAATGTGCCGCAGTCGATTGGGCTCTGTTGCGGTGCAACCATCAAGGCCGTCGATAAGATGGGCGACATGATAGGGGACGCCTATGACGATCAAGGCCGCTATCATGCGTTTACCTGGAACCTTTCGAACGGCAAACGCATCATTGGCCCCTCCGATCGCTATAGTTCGGCGGTGGCGATCAACGATGCCGGTCACATCCTTCTTCAAGCGGGGCGCGATGCCTATCTTGATGATACTGGCAACCTGCGACGCCTGGATCTGTCATCGAAGTTTTACAATAGGCCGCAGGCGATGAACAACTGCGATTTTGTGGTCGGAGGCTACGGCCCCAATTCCGACAAATACCGCGCCTTTTTATGGAATGCAGCGGCGGGATTTCAGGATTTGAACTCTCTCATTCCCAGGGACTCGGGATGGACGCTGAAATCCGCCACGGCCATTAGCGACCGCGGCGAGATCGTGGGGCGGGGAGAGATTCACGACGACGATCGCGGCTTTCTGCTGATCCCGCAACGCTGATAGGGAGTCGCGTACTTTTCGTGCCAGGAGTAACGGCTTCTCCGCTGCGGCGCGATAAGGGATTTGGTCGGAGGAATTTGACCTGTGCGCCGGGGCGGAAATTCGATTGACCAACCGACCTATGTCGCGGATATTTGCATGGACTCGGTGGCGTCGCTCATGTAAGGACATCTGCCTAAGACCAAGGAGACTGGTGAAATGTGCAACATCGCATCTCCAAGGAGGACACCGCGGTGTTCGAGACTATTAACCTCCGCCTTGTTTCTTGCGATCGTGGCTGCCGCCACGGGAGCCGCTCTGGCCGACACGGGATCTACCAGCACCGGCGATCCGGCCCCTGATGAAATTTCTTACTTCGGTGAGCGCGTGTATAGCCTTAGGCAGTGGCCACCGGATTCAGGCTATGGAATTTCTTACCGAAAGACATTCGGACCCTACTTCGCGGCAAGCCTTGCCTACCTTAATGATGCCCACTTTCCGGGACATCACCGGGATGGAATTACCGCAGAGGCCTGGCTGCCGATAGTTCCGCTCTCGAACCGATTCACCCTGAGCGTCGGCGGCGGTCCGTTCTATTACTACGATACGGTGTTTGCCCAAAATAATGGCGGGTATGCGGACGCCCACGGCTGGGCTTGGCTAGCCAGTCTCGACGCGACAATTCAGCCGTGGAAGTCGGGCCCGTGGGCTCATCTGTTTTTTGAAGGGCGAATCGACTACACGTCTCCGTCGAAGAGCATTGAGACCACATCCTTCGGCATCGGGATTGGGTACCGAGGACTTTCCGATATCCACAACACAGACGCGGAAGTTGCGGAGGGCTTTGCAGCAAATGAAATCGTGGCATCCTATTGGAAGACGGTGACCAACAGCTTCAACTCGACTTCGCACACCGCGAGAGCGGAGGCCATCGACTATCGTCGACAGATTTGGAGGGAGCTACGTGTATCGGTCGGCTTTCTCAACGAGGGCGATACTCGACTGATTCGCCGCAATGGCATTACCGCGGAGGGTTGGTTGGAACCCAGTTTCAACTCCGGTCTTTGGTCAATTGGTGCGGGATTCGGCTTTTATACCGCGATCGATAAGTACAGGCCATCTCCCGGACGGCACGTGTCGGACGTTGTATCTGCCACGCTGAGTCTTCGGCCGATCAGGAATTTTGATGTCCGATTGCTCTGGCACCGTATCGTGACCGACTACAACCGTGACGCCGATATCCTTCTTTGGGGCCTGGGTTATCGTTTTTGATGTGTTTTCCAAGACGCGCGCACGCGCGCGGTCAGTCTTCGCGAAGCTCGCTGAAACGGGCGCCAAGATAGTCGAGGAGCGCCCTCACCGAGGGCAGTAGGCCGCGCTTGGATGGATACACGGCATGGACAACTTGGCGCTTGGGCGCCCAGCTGGGCAGCAGATGTACCAACTTCCCATCGCGGATTTCATCGGACACCATCAGCAGCGGCAGATGCACGACTCCGACACCGGCGATGGCGGCGCTGCGCAGCGCGATCATGTCGTCGGTGACCAGCCGCGGCCGATGGTGAATGATGGCCTGCGCGCCGTCGGTGCCTTCCAGCTTCCAGATGTGCTCCTGACGCGGCGGTCCTAGATCGAGGCTGGGAAGGCTGTTCAGGTCCGCCGGCACGCGGACCGCTCCCGCTTTCGCAACCAGATCCGGACTAGCCACCAGCGCATTCCCGCGCTGCGCCAAGATCTTCATCATCAGATCACTGTCCTCGATCGGCATCGGGCGGACCCGGATAGCCACGTCAATGCCTTCGGCGATGAGGTCGACGCGCCGATTGGTCGCTTCCAGGTGTACAGCCACCTGCGGGTAATGAGCCATGAAGCCGGCGAGCATGACGCTGACCCGGGCATGCAGCAGGGCCACTGGGCAGGTGAGGCGGATGATACCGCTCGGCTCGGCGCGGGTCTGTTCGACCGCGGCTTGGGCGGACTCGGCTTCGACCAGCATGGCCTTGCAGTGGGTGTAGTAGTTCTGGCCGATCTCGGTCATCAAGAAGTGGCGCGTCGAGCGTTGGATCAGCCGTACGCCGAGGCGCTCCTCCAGCAGGGCGATGCGCCGGCTGAGTTTGGACTTGGGTTCACCCAAGGCGCGCCCGGCGGGAGCGAAGCCGCCGTGATCGACCACCTGCACGAAATAGTGGAGATCATTGAGGTCGTGCATGACCCTTCATCGTTCTTTCGGTGGAACGATGAGTCTACAAAATGCCATCTACTGGTGCCAGCGTTAGACGCATATCGTCCAACACGAGGCGGCTTTATCCGAGCCCTCGATCAGGAGAAAGGTGATGAAGAAGATTCTCGGCGTCTACAACGCTCCCGACAAGCACTGGGTCGGCGACGGTTTTCCGGTGCGCTCGCTGTTCTCATACGACAGCCACGGCCGGCATATGAGCCCGTTCCTGCTGCTGGACTATGCCGGCCCGGCGTCGTTCACGCCGACCACCGACCGACGCGGTGTGGGCGAGCATCCGCACCGCGGCTTCGAGACGGTGACCATCGTCTACCGAGGCGAGGTGCAGCACCGCGATTCCACCGGCGCCGGCGGCACTATCGGCCCGGGGGATGTGCAGTGGATGACGGCGGGCGCCGGCATCCTGCACGAGGAATTCCACTCGCAGGCTTTTGCCAGCTCCGGGGGCACGCTGGACATGGTGCAGCTGTGGGTCAACCTGCCGGCCAAGGACAAGATGACCAGGCCGGGATACCAGACCCTGCTGCGGCAGGACATTCCAGTGGTCGAGCTGCCCGAAGGCGCGGGCAGCTTGCGCGTGATTGCAGGCGAGTACGGCGGACGCACTGGCCCTGCTCATACCTTCAGCCCGATGGACGTCTGGGATCTGTGCCTGCAGCGGGGTCGTAGCACCAGCTTGGCTTTCAAAGCCGAGCGTACGGCGTCCTTGGTGGTGCTGCACGGAACGGTGCAAGTCAACGGCAGCGAGATCGTGCGTGAAGCACAGCTGGTCATTCTGGACCGCGACGCCGGCGAGGTGGTGCTGGAAGCGAACAGCGACGCCGCCCTGCTGGTGCTGAGCGGCGAACCGTTGAACGAACCTATCGTCGGCTATGGCCCCTTCGTGATGAACTGCGAGGCCCAGATCGCCGAAGCCCTCGAGGACTTTAATTCGGGCCGCTTCGGTCGGATCGCTCCACAGACCAGGAAACAAGGAGATAAGTCATGAGTAACTCAATGGTACCTAAGCAAAGCATTCCCGGGCCGGGTTCCATCGCAGCGTTGGCACTTGGCGCCAGTGCGCCTGCGGCAGCCCAAGCAGAAGTCGCCCATCCGACAAAAAACATCGTTCTTGTGCATGGCGGCTTCGTGGATGGTTCAGGATGGCAAGCCGTCTACGACGCGCTAACGAAGAAGGGATACGCGGTCACGATCGTGCAGAACCCGACAGCTTCGCTGGCGGATGACGTCGCTGTTACCAAGCGCGCAATTTCCGCTCAGGACGGCTCGATGATCCTTGTCGGGCACTCCTATGGTGGCGTCGTAATCACGGAGGCAGGAAACGACCCGAAAGTGGCCGGCTTGGTTTATGTCGCCGCCTTCGCGCCGGATGCAGGAGAGTCGGTCGAGACGCTGATCGCAAACCCCGCGCCCGGAGCCCCGGTGCCGCCGATCCTGCCGCCTCAGGGCGGATACCTGTTACTCGACAAATCCAAATTTGCCGCCTCCTTCGCAGCAGACGTGAAGCCGCGGGTGGCGGCCTTCATGGCAGCCTCTCAGGTTCCGTGGGGCGTTCAGGCACTGAGCGGAAAGGTAACTCAGCCTGCTTGGCGGTCTAAGCCCAGCTGGTACTTGGTCTCCACGGAAGACAAGATGATCCCGCCTGACGCTCAGCGGTCAATGTCGAAGCGGAGCGGTTCAACCGTGGTCGAAGTGAAGGGTAGTCATGCCGTTTACGTTTCACGACCGGACGCCGTAGCGGCGCTCATCGAGCGTGCGGCGAAGGGGCAGAAATAGTAGCGGTCTAAACTTCCGATTCGGTCCTGGAAGAAAGGAGAGCCAAATGTGCGTTGCCACAATTGCCCCATCGAATTTGATAAGGCAAAATTCCCTCACTACGCGGCCGGTCTGGCGTGCTCGAACTGCGCTCTATGTCAAGGGGCGCCCGGCGCATCCTCAGGCCCGTGTCCGATCTATGCAGGAAAAGCACTGGCAGCGAAAGGCTGGTGCGCCTCGTACACGAGGCAGGGGTAAGCACACTCCGGACGCTTGGGAGCGATCGAACGGAAATTCGCCGCACCGCTTGCTGGCAAGCCGCTGAGCGATGCGGGAGGGAAGGGAATGACTCTAGGTCGGCTAAACGTAGCGATTACAACCTACGTTGGCGCCCTGGTCCTGGTGTGCACGCTGGTCCTAGTGTGCGCCGTGGCAGTCGGCAAATCTCAGCCTTCCCGCGACGATATCGCCAATTCGCTGCCGTCGACAAATCTTTCCACTGACGGCACGGATCGCAGCAATCTGCCGCGTCCGGCACCGGGATTCGCGAACGCGCAAGTTGCTGTGAATCCCCAGGCACCGGACGCACGGGCGGTCGGCAAGAAAACCTGCATCGCCTGCCATCGGCTCGAAGCGGACCACTTCACCCACACCTTGCACGCGCTGGGCCTGCACGTGGCCAATCGTTCCGACCCGACCATTCCGGTGTGCGAGGCATGCCATGGCCCGGGGTCCGCGCATGCCGCCCGGCCGCAAATCAAGGGGCTGATCATCGGCTACACGAAGGATTCCGGGACCCCCATAAACACCCAGACGAAGACTTGCCTTACGTGCCACGCAGGCGGTCCTCGCGATCATTGGCTCGGTTCGGTTCATCAGCGCAATGACTTGTCGTGCAGCGACTGCCATAACCCGATGGCAAAGTTCTCGGTCGAAGGGTTGATGGCAAAGGCGTCGATCAACGATACGTGCGCCCAGTGCCATAAAGATATTCGCTTGCAATTCAACCGCCGCTCGCACATGCCGCTGCCGGAAGGACAGATGAGCTTCGAGCGCCCGTCCGACGGCAGTTATGCGGAGGTTCGCGGCAGCCGCATCAGCGACGAAGACCAGTATTATCAGGCCGTGTACGGCGAGGCCGGGGCCTACTTCAAGCGCTCGCCGCTTGGCTGAGTTCGTTGACACCGGCGAGCAGCTCCTAATGCTATCTCCCGAGAGGCTTTAGCACAGCCTAGGTCACGTCACTGAGCGGTTACATGAGGATAGTGTTTCGGGTATCTTCACGCAGGTGGCGGCGTGGATTGGGATGTCGGCGAAGCAGGTAATGACGCACCGCTCATCTTACGGGGTCTGATCCAATGAGACGTGACGCGGCGCCATACTTCTACGATTTATTCACTCGACAACAGTGGGCGCGATTCGATGCGGGAAGCTACCGGCTCGCCCCGGCCGCGCTGACTTTGCTCAAGGGCGTCAATGAGCCAATGCCGATATCGGAGGTGGAGGAGGTCATTGGACCTCTTTGCCGACTCCTTGATATTCAAATGGAGGCCGATGACGTTCGTCCTTTCGTCATTGCAGTGGCCGGTAGCGTAGCCGTTGGAAAGAGCACCTTCGCCAGGGTTCTCCGCGCCTTGCTGGCTCAGGCACGCCGAACGGTAGAATTGGTCGCGACAGACGGCTTCTTGTGGCCAACCGAAATTCTTGAAAAACGAAACCTAATGCGTCGTAAGGGCTTTCCAGAAAGCTATGATCTTGAAAGAATGCTGGTATTTCTGGCGGAGCTAAAAGAAGGGAAGTCGGAGCTTCGGGTGCCTGTCTACTCCCATGAGTTGTACGATATTGTCCCAGGACAATTTCAAACCATAAATCAGCCCCAAGTCCTGATTCTCGAAGGGCTCAATGTCTTGCAGGGGTCGTCGCGGGACAGCGCCGCCGCGGCCGCAGACTATTTTGACTTTAGCGTCTACCTCGATGCGGATGAAAATGATGTGGAGCAATGGTACGTCGAGCGGTTCTCGGTACTCCAGAGAACAGTATTCCAACGGCCCACCTCCTATTTTCATCACTTCAAAGATCTGCGGCCAGCGGAGGTCAGAAAGACAGGGCAGGGAATATGGCGGTCAATCAATCTGCCGAATCTTCTCCAGAACATTCAGCCCACACGAGAGCGCGCGTCCGTGATATTGCGCAAAGGTCAATCGCACGCAGTGAAGGAAGTGCTGTGGCGGCATTCAATCAATGGCGAATATCGGGAGTAGTGATGTCGAAATGTATAGGCCGGTCGTCCGGCCGCGCTAGCGCGGCAACTGCACCTTCGTGGTAGGGAATTTGACGAGCTAGTGACTATAAGCCAAGAGCGGCGACCGCCAAATTGTATTGTTCCGGGCGCACGTAAATTACGTATCCGAAGCTGCCCCCGCCGTCAGCTACGCCCGTGGCGGCATATACGTTGACATTGGCCTTCATCAGCTTCATGTGCAGCTCGGCCAAGGCGCCGAGTTCGTCGTCGCCCTGCACCAGCAGCGCCGGATGCGGTCCATCGACCACGATGCGATCTTTTTTCGCTTCGTTGGCAAGCTGGGCGGAGTCCTCCGGAAAGATCGTCAGCTGCGTATGCAGCGGTCCTATGGGTACTGCCGTAAAGGCAAGCAAGTTCACCCCCAAGTTAGCGAGCGTCGCCAGCAATTTGTATGCTTCTCCGGGATCGTCTCTTACGGTTGTGGAGAAGTAGTCGATGCGTCGTACATGAAACGCCATAGTTGCCTCCAGGCAGTGCAGGGAGCGCCTGTTCTATGGGCGTTCCCTGAATCAGCGTCCCTTCTCATAGGTGCCGACGAGCTGTGTCTCCGCAATCACATGACCCTTCATCGCATCCAGAAGCTGAGCTTTCGTCGCGTGCCCCAGATCCGGCAGCACCGCGTCGAGCGCGGAGAGCTTGTGGAAGTATCGATGCCTCCCGATCGGTGGACAGGGACCGCCGTAACCGGCCCGATTCCAATCGTTGAGGCCGTGCTTCGCTGCCCGTGGAAGGCCGCTTTTTGCCGTGCCCTCCGGAAGGCCATGCACGTCGGCAGGAATGTTGTACACGACCCAATGCACCCACGTCATCTTGGGCGCGCGCGGATCGGGCGCGTCCGGGTCGTCGATGATCAGCACGAAGCTCTTCGCGCCTTGTGGAGCTCCCGACCACTGCAGCGGGGGCGAGATGTCGGTGCCCTCGCAGCTGTATTGCTTGGGGATTACGCCATTGTTCGTAAACGCAGGCGATGTCAGGATGAGCGCCATAGCAAGTATCTCCATGTGGGCGAAAGAGTACGCGCGGTGACCGCACACGTAAACCTTAATCGCTTAGCCACTTCGGCACCGCAGCGTAGTCGCTTTATGGCGGGGACCGCGGGGCATCATTTTGCGACCGCGAGGACTGGTAAGGAGGCGAGCTTCATGATTTCAAGAAGGCGGTGTGTATCAATGAAATACGTGGCGATCATATTAGGGCTCATCGCTCTGACCGGAGCGGCTGCGTACGCGGATGATGTTCCGGCATCCGCCGCCTCAAGTACCGAGCAAGCGCAAGCAAGACAATTCGGGATTTATTTTGGTGGGATGGCTTCTCAATACGATGTTTGCGTCAAAAAAGGGCTTCTTCCCAAAGGCGATCAAAGTGCCGAGCAGATAGCCAAGTCGATTCTCGAGAAGATGCGGCAGTTTGACAAAGGCTCTGATCAATCCGCCTATGTGCAGGAGGGGTGGGATGCGATTAAACAGGAAGTCGCTAAGCATGAATCAGAGTACACGCAAGAGAAGTGCTCTTGGGTGGCCAAGGAGTGGGAGAAAATGGTTGCGACGATGACACCGAAGTAGGGCGCGGCGCGATGGCTGGTGGTCATCGCGGTCAAGCTCATTCGCCTTGGGCGGTGACCGTACGGTGAAAATGCTCCTGTGGTGCTCGATTTGAACCCGAGCGAGAGCGAAACAGCTAACCGGATTTTTTAACCTGGAATGTTCAGCGCGCGTTGCGCTCGGCCCCAGAATGCTGGCCACAGGCGGTGCTTGCGCAACTCAGTCAAGCTCGGATCGGCAGCGAGGATCCGGATATCCAGCGGATTCTCGTCGGTCGGCACGAGCCGACTTAAGCCGTGGATCGCCCGATCGAGATCACCGCGGCGCGCGTAAGTGATGGCGACGATGAATCCGCTATGCGGTGCAGACGTACAGCGTTGCATTAGCGCGTCGGCCTCGTCCCTGCGCCCGAGAGCGTCGAGAATTGCGGGCCGGAACTGATTGAGAAACTCTTCGCCGCCGACCCTGTCGAGCGTCGCGAGTGCCGCAGTCGGCCGGCCGGCATCCAGCTCGGCTCGTGCTAGCGTCGAAACGCTGATTAGGGCTTCGGGTGCAGCCGCTGCAAAGCGCCGCACCGCGGTGAGGGCTTCATCATAACGCCCGCCGAGCGAGCACGTCAGTCCGAGGTTGTACCAATTCCACGGATCGAGTGGCTCCCGTGCCACCGCTTCTTCAGCTCGACCGATGGCTGTGGCATTGGCTCCGTGCCAACTGTCGATCCGTGCGACGGCTTCCAGTACCGCCGGGCTGGTCGGCTCCAGCTCGAATGCGCGGCGCGCCGCGTCCTCCGCCTTCCTGCAATCGTGATCGACACGCTGCCGCAGGTCATAGAGCACTAGGTGGGACCTGGCGCAATCGGGGGCTAACGCGACAGCGCGAAGCGCCGCACAACGTGCCCGATGCGCGAAGGCTTCTCGGTTGACCGTCGCGTAATCGCCAACTACGCGGTGCACATAGATATTGGCCAGATCGGCCCAGGCTGCCGCAAAACTCGGAGCGACGCTAACAGCGCGCTCAAGCAGCCACTGCGCATCCTCGAAGCTGTTGCGTGATCCCCTGCGCCACGCGTGCACGCTGCGCAACCACAGGTCGTATGCATCATCATTCGAGTAGCGAGGCCACGGCAACTCCAGGCCCGTAGCTAGTGTCGCCTGCAGCGCATACACGATGTGCGTGGCCAGCTCGTCCTCCAGAGATAGGGCGTCACCCGCTTGGCGGTCGTAGCTCCGGGACCAGAGATAGTGCCCGGATGCGCGGACGAGCTGTACGGAGATCCGCAGTTGGTCGCCCGCGCGGCGAATGCTGCCGTCGAAGATGAGGCCAACGTTCAGGGCGCGCGCGATTTCCGGAATCGTCGCGCGTTGCACACTGCCGTTCAGCAATCCGCTGAGTGTCGGCACGCGCAGTCCCGGCAACCTGGACAGTCGGCAAATGAGTTCCTCGGTGAGTCCGTCCGCGAGATGCTTGCCATTTCCAAACTCGCTGAGGTCGCGGAAGGGCAGTACCGCGACTGCCGTCGGGGAGCGCGGTGCCACCCAGCGCGTGTTGCGGGCGTTCATTTCGGTCCCACGCTCGGCATCGTTGTATGTCTGCTGTAAAGGAGCGCTCACGACTTGATGCTCGACGAGCGGCAGCAGCCGGTAACCCCGGCCTCGTAACCCGATGATGTAGCGGGGCTTTTGCGGATCGTCGCCAAGAGCGTCGCGCAACAGCTTGACGCGCTGCGTCACCGTTTCGAGGCTTACGATTGTGCCGCGCCAGGCCTGGCGCATCAGTTCGTCATTTCGGATCAGGTTCGGTGCAGCTGCGATTAGTGCGTACAGCGTATCGAACGACAGACGTGGCAGGTGCAGCTCTATGCCGTCACGAACGACCGACTGCCGGCCAACATCGACCAGGAGATCACCTATGCGGTAGTCGAACGACGCGTCGGGCATCGCACTAATCCTATCAGAAACCGGTTTGGGCCAAATTTTGGCAAAGCTTTGGCGAGCGACCGTTGATAGCAAATCCGATCGCGTCATGCTTCGCGTACCCGGGTCACGCCAGTCGTGCTCGAGTTCTGAATCAAGGGGTCGGCCGGAGGGTCGCGGAGTACGTTTTCAAGACAACTAACGAGACTGAGGAGTAAGAATGATGTTCCACACAAAGAGCTTGCTTGTCCTGACAGCACTGGTTTTCTGTGGCTTCTTTTCCGCCGCGAAGGCAGATGACGACGCGCAGTGTTACACCGTTGCCAGCCTTAAGGGCACTTATGCGACTATCGGAACCTATGGCGCTAATTTGGCAATCGCACTTGGGCTAAGACATTTCGATGGGAAAGGCAATCAAACGGGCACCTTTACTCTGAACGAGCCCACGCCGGGGTCGTCAACTGGAGGCAGAACGATCATAACCGGCACGCAGGTGGGGACCTACACCGTCAATTGCAATGGTACCGGCGTCTTCACGCGCACTCTCACGACGTCCAATGGCGTCAAGACCACCCAAATGGATGACTTCGTAATCACCAAGGCCACAGCGAAAGACGACCATTTTCTCGCCACCGCGCTCCAAGATGCTCAGAGGACGCCGAGCGCGATTGTAGCTGGCGGCATCTTTCTGACCCGCAGTTACACACGGCTGCCAGACGGGGACTAGGGCGTCCAAAAGGTTGACCCCGCTGCCGCCGAGCTTCGAAGCAGCGGGCTCTGCCTTTCCGCAAAGGATTGAGCAGCTGCCGGGTCCCCAGGGGTTCTCGAAGTTCACGTCGGGCTTCCTGCGAACTCAAGCCGGCTCTGCGGAGGCTGGTACTGGGCAGCGATGCGTATCAGCATATTGAGGCTTCGCTGGTCGATCGTCTTGCACTTTACGTTCGCAAAAGGAGCTCGCTTTCTCGACGGATCTGAGTTCGTAAGGCGATGCCCGTTTGCCCATTGCACGAAAATCTCCACCCATCGCGCCTGTCGACACCGTGTTTGGCCCTGGCTTACTTTCGGTCGAAAGTTGGTGTAATTAGGTAGTGACAATCCACAGGAGATCATCCGATGCAAACTGCTGCCTTTGACGCTGAAGTTCATCATGCGTTCATCGACCAGCTGCGGCGGACAGGTTATGCACCAAGCCGTCATGAGGTTTCCGCGGCACTGGCGAGGCCGGTCAACGACATTGAACAGGCTCTGCGCCGCCTTTCGGCAAACCGCGGTGTTGTTTTACATCCGCATGTTTGTGAGCCCTGGGTGATTCATCCGTTCTCCCTTTCGCCAACGGCGACGTGGGTCCAGCACGGCGAGCAAGGTTGGTGGGCACCTTGTATTTGGTGTGGATTCGGAATCGCTGCCCTCGCAGGCGGGAATGCGGTGATCCACGCCCGGATTGGCGGGGAGATGGAGGACGTCGATATCCATATCGTCAATGACGAGGTTGTCGAGAAAAGTCTCTGGGTGCATTTCGCCGTACCACCTCGCGCCGCGTGGGACAACGTGCACCATTTTTGCGCCACCGTTCTGCCTTTCCGGGGAGCGGCCGATGTAGAGATGTGGAGCAACCGGCATGGTATTCCTGCCGGATCCGCTGTGCCGATTTCCCAGGTTCAAGAGCTTGGGCGGGTATGGTACGCGCATCACTGCGATCGAAACTGGCGCAAATGGTCCGTTGCCGAGGCAATAGCGATCTTCGAAAGAGTCGGCCTGGCCGGACCGTTTTGGAGTTTGGAAAACCGCGAAGGCAGTTTCTAAGTCATGCCGGCCGCCAACCGGCAACAGCGCGGCCCGCCGGTTCCTATCGACAAGAGCGTCCGGCACGCGCTCGATGGGCGCGATTCACCGGCGGCCATACCGGCGCATGACGGCAAGAAGCTCCGCGTGATCGATCGCCTTCAATACTCCGCCGGGCGGTTTGATGGTGGGCACGGATTCCGCCGCGATCATGGCGTTCAAAATCGCTTCTTCGATGGCCTGAACCGCTGCACCGTACACTGAATCAAGGTGTGCGTCGTTCAGCCACTCCGTGCGGTAGGTTCGGGGTTGCCGCTCGCCGATCGCCGGAAAGTAGATCTCGTTCGCCACCGAGAACGCGAGCATGAGATCTCCGGAATAGTGGCCGCCGCTGGTGCCCGTCCGCCCAATCCCGATTGCGCCGCGTTTCGCAAGCCGCGTGAGCTGGGAAGACGACAGCGGAATGTCGGTCGCGATGACCACGATGATGGACCCCAGCTCGCGTCCGGCGGCTTGGATCGCGACCACTCCCTCCGTGAGATGCTGTCCCACGGGGACGCCACATACCGTAAAATCCGCGCGCGCGCCGAAGTTCGATTGTACGAGCACGCCGACAGTGAGATCCAAGCCGTCGATTTGACAGAGCCGCGAACTCGTTCCGGTGCCTCCTTTGAATTGGTAGGTTGCCGTCCCGGCACCTCCTCCGACATTGCCTTCCGGTACGGGGCCCGCGCTCGCACCGTCGAGCGCTTCCAGAGCGTGTCTTTCCGTGACATGGCGGCCGCAGATGTCGTTGACCATGGCGTCATAGGTCTCGGCGACGACCGGCATCGCCCAGGCATCGTATTTGCGAAAGTAATCCGTGTACTGATCGATCATCCAGCCCACGGCTGCATGGTGAACGATACCGACGGAATGCGAATTCGTGAGGCAGATGGGTCCGAGGAAATAACCGGCTTCGGCGATCCAATGGGTGCCGGTCATTTCTCCATTGCCGTTCAGATCGTACTGCCCCGCCCACACGGCCGTCGGCCGTGTGCTCCGCCCGCGCGGCAGCACGGCCGTGACGCCCGTGTAGATCTGTCTGTCGCCCGGGTGGGCGGCCAGCGACTTGATGGTCGAGAATCCGACTTCGACTCCGGGCACGTCGGTTATCGCGTTGTTGGCTCCGGGGCGGCCCTGCAGGGGTAGCCCCAAGTCGCGGGCTCGTGTTTTCGCGCTCGACATCGATTCCCCTTACCACGGCGACAATGCGACGAAACGCGCCGCGCGCTATACGGTCAACTCAGCCCTTCGTCGGTTAGTCAACACCCAGCCATACACCAAGCCGACGGCCAGCCAAACGAGTCCGAGCGTCATGGCGAGAGAACTCATGCCGGACAGGACGGCCAGAACGACGAGGCTTCCGGCCACCGGAACCAGCAGGTGAGCAATCCATCGTCCCGAGCGCTCTTTGATCCAGAACTTGACGATGACCGACACATGGAGAAGCAAGAATCCGGTCAGCGCGCCGAAATTGACGATGGATACCAACTCATCCATTTTGAATCGCATCAGCAGCGCGACCGTGACCGATATCGCGGTCGTGACCAGCATCCCTACGTAGGGGGTGCCGTGTTTTGGGTGAATCCTGGCGAGCGCCACGGGCAATTGGCGGTCGCGGCCCATGGCGTACATGACGCGCGCGACACCGATCTGCATCGGCAACGCATTGGTGACTCCAACGACGGTGGCCATGACCCAGGCGGTCAACAGGGAGGCCCAGTGGCCCATGCCCCAATCGGCCACTTCGTAGATGGCCGCGGCCGGGTCCTTGATGGCGAATCCGCTCATGAGATCGCCGAGTATCCACGACGTCACGGCCAGCATCGCCGCCGCAAGGAACAGCACGCCGACGATTGCACGGCCCACGATGCGCCTGTCATTGCTCTTGACCTCTTCCGCGAGCGTGGAAATCGCATCGAACCCCAGGAAGGACATCACGCAAATCGCCGTCGCCGCAAAGATGCTCTGGGCGTGAAACAACTCCGGCGCAAAGAGCGGCCGCAGCGTGAGGCCGCCATTGCCCTTGCCGTG
>Ga0073928_10007098_pt1 | contig 14725 bp, 14 predicted proteins | sample PaiPotPPA55metaG_FD_76969 | JGI IMG/M metagenome (GOLD analysis project Ga0073928, IMG submission 76969) | Iron sulfur acid spring bacterial and archeal communities from Banff, Canada, to study Microbial Dark Matter (Phase II) - Paint Pots PPA... ... | reverse complement strand
GGTCAAGGGTAGCCATGCGATCTACGTGTCGCAGCCCGAGGCTGTCGCAGCTCTTGTCGAAAAAGCCGCCAAGAGTGTGAAGACCTCTGCCGCTGCTTAGTAACTCTGGGGTTGCCGCTCGGTAGGACCGGTGTTCGTCACGGGGAGAGGTCTGCCCGACCGCTTGGGTCTGAGGCTTACCGCGATAACTGATGTTGTTAACAGGCATCAGTTATGCTCTTTGACCTTGGTTGTGAGTGAAATCGGGATTTAACATCAACAATCGCGACGGAATACCATTGCTCGTGGCCATGGCTCTCATCGAACAACTCGGCATTGTCACGTAACAAGGAGGCGAAGGTCGCTATGCAAGTCCCCAAATCTATGATCCTCGGTGCTCTGGCCGTTTCGGGACTTCTTTTGGTCCTGTTCACCACATGCCCAGCCCAGGAACGCCACCTGGTAGCCACTAAGGGTATTCCCCGCTCTGCTGACCCACAGAGTAATGAAGAAGAAGGCTCCAAGCTTCCTCCAAACGCCTTGCAGATGGCCAGAATCATAGGAATCGAATCTGACATCGAGAAGCTCTTCAACTTAACGGCCGCGAAGGGAGGCGGTGCAGCACCTGGTCTGTCTCTTGAAGAACTATCGCTTCGCCAACAGATCAGCGACGCCGTCGTAGCCGCATCTCTTGATGTAGATTCCGTCGCAGCCGAGATCGACTACGAGCGGGAGCAAACGGTGGAGTTGCGGAGTTTGTGGCGCTACAAACGGGATCGCGCAATCGGCACCACAAACGTCGCTGTTCTGGCGGCTGGCACTGGACTCGGCATTGTCAGTGGTCTGCTGCAGTTCAGCAAGACCACTTCCAGCGCAGGCAACGCGGTGGGCTTCGCGGCAGGCGGGATTTCGACCGTGTTCTCGCTGCGGAGCTTCCGGCAGGTACATGGCGGGAAGCGGGTTGAATGGGTTCTTCCTAACATGCTGGCAGCCTTTCTCGGCCAGCCGGAGGAGCAGCACAGCCACTACCCTGACGACATCTGGGCCTATCTAAACAGTGTTCCGTCAGGAACAGCTTCCCAGGGGAGCAGAAAAGAGCAACTGTTAGCAGGATGGGTGGCGGCAGGTCGTATCGACCCCCCGGATTCTCCTCAGCGGAAGCGGAGGATCGCGCTGCTCACCAGCACCAACGCGGCCGACAAGGATCTCAACATTGAATTAATGAATGAACGAGCGGCTATGCTTGCTGATGTGGGAGACCAAGTCTTGTTGATGAAACACGATCTCGCCGATCTGCTTCGCGGGTTGAGACGGTAAACGGGCAATCCAAACCGGTTCTTGGGTGGAGCCGGTTTCCCCTTGCATGGGGCTGGTGCCGGATACTGGGCAAAAGGATAAGGCTGCGGATTTTGACCGAACAAGGGGATGAGGGCGAGTAGTAAAAGGGAAAGCAATGTAGCGACGTTGCTTTTCATAAACGCAATCCCAAACTTTAGGACTTTAGGAGCATTCATCAGGCCAACGGCTTGTATTAGAAAGATAGGGATTAGCTCCGTGAGCATTTGTGGCGGGTCTGGTTCCTCCGGAGTCACGTCCGAAGCAGTAGTCCGACGCTGGCCACGTTCTTTAGGTGATGATTTGGTTTCCGGTTTTGGAGACAATGCTTCGGAAGCCTCGATGCAGATACATGGCCGAACAGCCAGCCTGTAAAGGCAGCCATGCAGGTTGCCCAACAGTCTTCCGGTTCTAATGGGGAGCTGGCTTGTGCCGGAGCCGACCGGACAAGCTGCGCAGCGCCAGTCCAGCCAATGTGCCGAGCGTGGACGGAACCAGCCCGTAAAACACGTCGAAGCGGTCGGTGGAGTACGGTCCCCAGTTATGCGTGACGACTACGACGATGGGTAAACTCAATCCTAGAAGAAAAATCCAGCGCCACGCCCACCGGGGTTGCCAGGATGCGAGACTCAGCGCGAACGTGCATAACAAGACGACGTAGGGCCACCGCGTTGAACTGTGCAAATCGACAAGAGCCGACCCCAGGCCGAACGCGAGGCCCGCGACCCACGTTGGCCGGTCGCTGAATAAACTGTGCATCAATTCGTTGAAGGTCATTAGCATTCCTCCTGCAGCCCAAGTGAGACGCTCCCGGCCGCTCCGTATCTCGCATTGCTCCGCAACAAGGGCACGGCCCCAGGCACGCCGGCATTCCGGCAGTAAGACCAGCATGCAGCGGTTCAGGCATCCCGCGACGGCGTCAGCGATAAGCTCTCGGACGTCAAGTCTCATAAACAACCCGCTGGGCACGTGCCTTCGCGACCACCGTTTTCAGTGCTTGGCTAGCCTCCACGGAGCCCGCGGCTGTAAGCCGATAGAGGTGCCGAGGTGGGCGGCCCGGCTCACTTGACTGTTCCCACTTATTCTCCAGCCAGCCTTCGTCATCAAGACGCGTGAGGATGGGGTAGAGAGTGCCCGATTTTAGGCCCGTTACTTTGCTCAGGTCGTAACCGTAGCTCCAGCTATGACCACTCCCTTTGAGAGCATGCAAGACAGCGACGGTCTGCGAAGACATGCGCATAGCCTCAGTTCTACATATGTAGAGTTGTGTTGTCAAGCAAAAAGTGGGAAAAGATTAGCTGGCGATAACGGGCGAAAGCGCTCATTGAGGGGTTTTGAGCGTAATCGCGATTTATCAACAATCATGGAGTCGGAATTGGTCGTTGTTCAGTCTTGCCAAGTACTCCAGCGAATTCGTTCGCCAAGAGTAATGGGTCGTGCAAGGATCAACAACTCGCCGGGCCGACTGTGAATTGCTGCGACTGCCTTGCCGAACTTGCAGCGACAACCCTGAACTTTCTTAGAGCATCGGGACACGATGCCTTCAGAAATGATTCGACGGAGATCAATCGGATAAAAAACCATAGATGAACAGGGATAGAGATCGTTCCTCGTTCCGGGAAACACCCTGAACAGTCCTGGCGGCATCATTTCCGGCAAATGAAATACCACCGTACCATCCGCTGCGGTTTTCGCCTTCAAATCTGGTGGTTGCGGCGTATTCTCAGGATGAAAGAACCCAATTGTGACGAACTTGTCGGCATACGGAGTTCCGCTTCGGCAATCTAGAAGTCGGACAGTAATCTCTTGTGCCTCGGCAGGGTCGTTATTCTGTGCGGCACAACTGATCGAAATACTCAGTGCCAAACCCAATGCCCATACCCGGTTCATGCGACCGAGTGTACGCCAGTTGACGAGAACAGGCGTTTACGCTCATTGAGAATGGGCGACAGGGTCAATGAGCGATATTGGGATTTTTCGACAGCTATGTTCCCGTCAACGCCCGCTGAGCCCCAGTGTCAAGCCCTATTGGAAATCCAAGCTCCAATTTTTCGCCAGCTTGAGCACCGGGAAGAGCATCTTGCCACCTTCTTGAATCAGGACGTATTCGCCGTCCGGTATCTCGCTCTTTTCTTCAATTGTCAAAACAATGGCCTCGATCGGATACTCCCTCAGCTCAAGATAGTTATGGCGAATCCGCCGCGCGAATCGTCGCTCCCTGCGAAAGGTAGAGATTTATTGCGCATTCACTGCAAGACCACCACCCCGCCCGACTGGGCGGCGTATACTCCGGCGGAGTTGCAGAGTGGGTACGAACGCCGTGCAATAAAGGTCGTTGTTGCAGTTTCCCGCCGCGGGCCGATTAGGCCTTAATCCGCAAAGTTGCCGTCCCAGGTCTCTACCGCTATTACGGAGCGACAATCTTTCCGAATAGTCCTCTCAAGTAGGCGTCGGGCCCAGCCGCAAAGAACAGTTCATTCTTCTTGCCGTTGGCTGGCTCGCCTCCACCGAACACAAGTTCCCAAAGGCCACCGATGACAATCGGCTTTCCCTTTTCGTTCTTCACCTCGCCCAGCAAGCCGCCGGTGCTCGGATCAAAGGCGTGGATGTGACCATCCTCCACATTCCCAACCAGCAACGCATGGCTGAACGGACCAAAGTTGGCGGGCGCCAGCGCGATTCCCCAAGCGCCTTGCAGTGGTCCTCCGGGCCCGTTTTCAATCAGCCTCTTAATGAAATTGCCGTTGGTGTCGAAGACGTCTACGACGCCGCCCTGATTAGGCGTGAGGCTGGCGAGTGTGACGTAGAGCAGGCCATTGAGGTTGTGCACATTGTAGATACCCAAGCCGCCTGACGAGTCGGTGAAAGACTTGGCCAGATGGAAACCCCCATCGTAGATGTCGATCTTACTGTTGGCTGCATCGGCCGCAAAAATGAGTGTCTTGGTACGATTCCTGGCAAAGGCCAGCCCAGTGTAGAACGCATGGGAGGACGAGTTATCAACGGCGATGACGGCATGCGTCGGATCGACATTAGGATTCCAGCCGCTAATGGTCCCGTCTTCGGTGTCGAACAGGAACAGCGACGGGCCGGATACACCGTTTTCTGTAACCACAAAATCAGCCGTCATGTTAGCCACCAGTCCGGTAGGCGAACCCGTCGGTCCGAAGGGCTGGCTGGGTGCCGGCGGAATCGTCACTACCAGCGGAATGATGTTTCCGAACTGATCGTAAAGTGTGGAATGTCCGGTACCGGTGTCGCCAATCCAGAACGGACTGCCCGGTAAATACGCCATTCCCCACCCATTGACCAGGTTCGGATCTCTGTGAGGTGTTGCGGGTGAACCTGTGGAGACCAGGTTGATCTCTTTGTACTGTGCCGAGGCATATGTGCAGGTCGACAACGCCAGGGCTACAATCAAAACTGTTCTTCCAGCTAATCGAACCAACATGAGTGCGACCTCCCTCAGATCAGACTTTGAAATATCTACGCAGCAAACTTCCGGATACCATGTTGCCTATGAGCGCTTTGCTTACGGACAGCACTGTTTACCCGGAATCTCCTTTTTGGTTCAAAAACGGCAGTCATCATACACCCATCTCGCTGTTCGCTGATAGTGTGAAAAACTGTCGAGCAGAAGGAACCCACGGCATCTCCCGGTTGCGTCGAGATCATCAGAGGCACTGAAAGGCTTTGCGAGAACGTATCCACTCCTACTGTATCCGCTCAAACTCCGCAAGAAGCGGATCGACAAAGGATATTGTCTGGCTGGCAGCAAAAGGTCGAAGGCGCGGAAAGGGACTACAAGAACAAGAACGGCCGTTACGGGAACCTGGCCGCGCTTCGGAAGGCGCACCTTCTCCGCGGCTTGATTTTCGAGCCCTGTTCTTCGGCGGCCAGCGGTAAAGCAACCGGCAATTTCGTACCCAAGAGCACGTTGATTGACGTGCCAGTATCAGTGGATGGTCAACACTTCGTTGTAATGATCCTTGAGCACTCTGGGCGCTGTTTTGGGCCTCCGATGTACCATCTTATGCCGGATTTAGAGGATAGCCCGGAAGGACCAATGATAGCAGGGTAGATAAAACGCCTGAGTTAACTCCCTCCTCGATTGTCTTATCCACCGGTTCGACCTTTCATTGTTGATGTCGTCGGGCGTTTTCAATCGGATGATCCCGTTGCTATCGTTGCAATCCACGACTTCCTGCGCTTTCAAATAACAGAGCACCAGACGGCCGAGTTTTAAATGTCAGAGTAGTGATTGTTGCAACCAGGCGATTTGAGTCATTGACCGTCCGAGCCGGGGATTTTGAGCGTAATCGCGATTTTTCGCCAATTGACCCTCACGTGAAGTTCTCTTCAGGAATGAGGGCATCGATTCGCCAATGCACCCTATCAACCGTGTTTGAGGTCTAGCTTGAGCGCAATCTTTTCCGCACAGCTGCGAATAACGCTATCCCGCCCGTGCCCAGAAGGAGCGCACTGCCAGGTTCAGGGGTGACGGTCACAGCCGTCCCTTGAACGAACAAATCTAGGGGCGGCGGAAAAGTGTTGGTGGACGCTGTATTTTGAAGTGAATTGGCTGTGAAGGTTGTGTACTTACTCAGCTGTAGCACCTGCTGACTCAATGTGTATTGAACTGTGAGGCTGGTCAGTACAAGCGATGGGTCAAACGGAGCAGTTTCAACGAACGTGGCAGGTGATATGTCGCTCCAAGAATAAGTTAGGGACCCACCGACAAAGTCAAAAGTCAAAGTCACGTTCAGGAAATCCACGGGAGGACCACCGCCAGCCGTTCCCAGATTCACCAGTCGCCATTGCGGTTCCGCCGGCGTGCCAACCCGTGTCACAAAACCTTCAAAAAGAGTGTAGGGAATGCTGTCCGCTATCGCCTGCTTCGGAACGAGCAGCCCGGTACTGAGCATGCACATGCCTATCATCCAAGAAGCCAATCTGGGTATTCGCAACTGGGAACCTCCAAGAATCAGCACGCATTATACTCCTGCACAAGCGATGCTAGCCCCGTCCGCTGGCATTCTGAAAGACCGCCCTGACGCAGATTGGAACATTCATTCCGCTGCAGTGCCACTGATTAACGCTGACTCAATTGTCGCTATCAGGCGTTATCACAACTTTGCGCCTTTTCTTCGCTTAAAATCGGGGTCGATAAGTGAAATCGGGATTTCTCGCCAACTGATTGCCTGGGTCAGTCCTGCGGGGCTTCGGACAATTAGCGGAGAGATGAAAGTCTAAATCTACGAAGAATATGGCGGTTCGTAGAAGGGAATCCTGTAAACGACGGAGTCATATTTTGGATTCGTGCGGTTGCCTATGATCTCGCCGTGAAGATTCTCAGCGATACGCCTGCTGGCGGTGTTTTGTACGGCCACCGGATAGATGAAACTTCCTTTTCCGAGAGTTGCGCGTCCCCACTCAACAAGTGCGGCCACGACTTCCCGGCCAAAACCCTGCCCGTGCGCGCTTTCCTTGAGCCAAAGGCCGAGTTCGGGCGAAACAGAATCCGCGTCTTCCAACGAGGCCATGCCAAGGCATTCCCCGTTGTCGAGCCGCCGGATGACGAAAGAAAACTTGTTCGGTTCCGGAGCCTGCATTCTCTTCTCGCATCGCGTCACGTACTCGCTCCACGATGGCGGCTCCCATGGCATGAATTTGGCGATGGCGGGCGTGATGCATCCAAAAACCTCCTGTGCATCCATCATCTGGAACTGGCTGAGCTGCAATCTTGGGGACCGGATGACAATCATTGTGTCAGCCTATCGACGATGGATAATCGAGAACAATGCGTTAGCACTCACGACCTATTCGTCAAATGGTCATTGCGTGGTCCTCGATGCCTCCGGCTTGTTCGCTCATTGAATCCGCTCGTGTGTAAAGCGGTCACGTCCGGCCCAATAGGGACACTGGGGGCAAGAAGTTCCTTCCGGGTAGTCCGTGCCTTCTTCGTGCGGGCAGCCGATGATGCGGTCGGTCACGACGGTGGAGCGCGGTGCGTGAGGCTTGAGGAATGCCAGAATCTGCTCACCAATGGCGGAGTCGTGGCGTACATCCAGGTCGCCCTCGGAGAACCAGCGTTTGAGAACATCCGGGTCGTTATTGTCCGTCAGGATCACGCTAACGACGACCTTGGTAGCCAGTTTATCGTTGGGTCCGTAAAAGGCCACGGTGGCAACCGGGTAGCCACGAAAAGCGGGGCGGAAATTTGTGTCCAACCACGATCGGGTGGGCGGCCGCTTCTTGCGGAATCCCTTCCTTCTCTTCACCTGTGCAATATACGCCCCTTCGCCAAATTGTCGAAAACCGCGATCAGTTCAGAACATCAGCCAGCGGCAACGAGCATTGTAAGCTGGTTGGAATTCATTGATGTAACCAGGCATTTGCGCTCAAAACCCTCTAGCCCGGCCTAGTGTCAATACTTGCATCGCCCGGACGGTCTGCCGTAGTTCAATCCCTGCGGCATCGGGAGGCCGTCCTCATGAGAAAACAGAGAAGCAAGCCGAATTACCGTGGCCGAGTGCTTCGCCTGCCGGATCTGGACCATTGCAAAACCGCAGTGCTCAAAAGCCTCGGATCACCGGCCTCACGTCGTGTTTACGAATACGCTATCGACCAATTTATCGCTAGTGTTGCCTCACGAAGCCTCCGCCGCAGGCTTGCTGAGTCCCTGAGTTGGCTGCTGGAATTAGCCGCGTCAAAGGAGTCAAGCAGCTATGTTGGCGAAGGCCTGTAGGGTCAGTGGCCGATGACACGTCCGAATGAAAGACCTGAGTGGAGCTTTTCGAGCCGCAAGCTTTCAATAGGATCGATAAGCGTGGCGCGGCGAAGGCACGGCTGGAGCACATGGTTGAGTTTCGTGAGGCCCCGTTAGACAATGAACGCGTGAGTCCGCACAAGCACCGGATCGCCGATTACCTGCGGCCCAAAACGCTTGCGATGTTGTTGCTCGGGTTTTCTTCAGGCCTTCCCTTCCTCCTGGTCGGCAATACGTTCGGCTACTGGCTGCGCGATGAACACACCTCCCTGACGGCGATCGGGTTTCTTTCCTGGGTGGGCATTGCCTATTCGCTGAAGTTTCTGTGGGCGCCCGTAATGGATCGCGTCGATTTGCCGTTGTTTAAGCGGCTTGGACATCGGCGCGGATGGATGATGTTCTCGCAAATTCTCGTCGGCCTGGCGCTGTCCGCGATGGGCGGAACTGGCACGAAAACCGGTCTCGGCCGACTCGGCGCTCTTGCGCTTGTCGTCGCGTTTGCCTCATCGACACAGGACATTGTGGTCGACGCCTGGCGAATTGAATCGGCCGACGATGGAGAAGAACAAGGCCTTCTCGCGTCTGCCTATCAGTTCAGCTATCGCCTGGCGCTCTTGGCTGCGGATTCCCTTATCCTCATCGTGGCAGCGGCCGTGGGCTGGCGCATGTCCTACGGTATTTACGGCGCGTGTATGGCCGTTGGAATCATCGCGACCTGGTTTGCCAAGGAACCGGAGCGCGCGGATGCGGTGATGGATGAAAAAGAGCGTGAAGCGCCGATTTGGACGTGGCGCGGTTTCCTTGACGCTGTTGTGGGACCGTTCATCGCTTTTTTCCGCGCACATGGCTGGCTCGCGCTTGTGATGTTGGCGGCAATCAGCCTGTACCGGTTGCCGGACTTCATCATGGGTCCGATGGCGAATCCCTACTACCACGACATGGGTCTTTCGAAACAAACAGTCGGAGCGGTGCGCGGCTCAATCGGACTCATCGCGACGTTTGCAGGCATTGTAGCCGGCGGATTCTGCTCGCTGAAGCTTGGCTACATGCGCGCGCTCATCATCGGGGGCATTCTGCAAGCTGCTGCGATTGCCGCGTATGCGAGCTTGGCGTTCGCGGGCACGACCACCACTCTTTTCGCTCTGGTCATGGCAGGTGATAACTTCGGCATCAGCTTTGCAGGCGTTGCGCTTGTAGCATACATGTCGAGTCTCACCAACATTGGATACACCGCCACGCAGTATGCGCTGTTGAGTTCGACCTATGCCTGGCTGGGAAAGATCTTGAAGGGGTTTTCGGGCGCTGAGGTCGAAAGCCTGAGCACCACGCACGGCCTCATTCATGCCTACGGCATTTTCTTTATCGCTTGCGGACTGACCGGCGTGCCTGCCGTCCTTCTTTTCGCGGCATTGGATTACTGGCACAGGCGGAAGCAACCGGTCGCAGCCGCTGCCTCGCAAAGTCTTCACTCGTAACCCAACAGTGGAGATGCTTGCTGGTGCCATTCTGGCAAGCTGCGCACCGTGGTTTCGGCCCCTTCAACTACCAAGAGCTCGTTCATTGAGACTCGAAAAGGCGAACAAACGGCGCAAGCTTGTGAGAACGCCTGTTAACGTCAATTGTCCGACTCGGACAGGCGTAAACTCAGGGCTTTGGTGGAAGGAGACAAGATGGCCAAAGGCTACTGGGTTGTGTTCTATCGCAGTGTTTCAAATCCCGACGCAATCGCTAAATATGCTAAGCCAGCTGAAGCCGCCATCCTCGCTGGTGGAGGACGCTTTCTTACTCGCGGTACAGCCCTTGAGGTGTTCGAAGCGGGCATAAAAGATCGGTCGGTCGTGATCGAATTCGACAGCGCGGCGAAAGCAGTCGAGGCTTACCAGAGCCCCGCATATCAGTCCGCTTTGAAATTTCTCGAAGGTGCGGTTGAGCGGGACGTGCGCATCCTAGAGGGCATTTCCTGAATTGGGAACGCGAACAAGCCTGACTACTCTATTGAGATCGCTTTCGGGGGCATTCCGCTTCCAAGACGTTCAATGGGTCAATGAGCGATAACGCCCGCATCACTCCACGTTTTCTAAGAACCGGCATGGACGAATCGTGGCAGTGTCAACTTCGCCGACGCTCTTACTGCAGCTTCGTGTACTCCGCTTTTGCTTGTTTCAGGATGGGGATGTCGGGTCGGCGGGTTCTCTTGAGAGACAGTCATTGAGGATGTTGGCTTCGGTATGCCAAGAACCTCTTTTGGCAATCAATCGCTGAGGAATGAATTTCTTGGAACTCAGCAGTGTGGCGCAAAGGCGCAAGCAGGGGATCCGAATCGATAGCGGGGTAAGAGCAATAGCCGCCTTCGACAGCTTGACGGAGAAGTCCCAACGCGGCTTTATTCTTACCGCAAAAGGCTTCAAACTCCGCTGTCGCGTGGCGCATTTCTGGGTCGGAGACTGAAAAACTCTGAGCGTTCTTGGACAGTGTTTCGATCTCTGAAGCGGATCGCTCCTCTAAGCAGGCCTCGACCAAACGCATTCCAAGGTTTTCGGTAAGTGTGTGCACCTTCTCCAGTGCTTCAGTTTTCCTGCCTTGGCGCAGAAGGATTTCCACCTCGTTGCGTTTCGAATAGTTCGACCCCGCGTCAAGAGCGAGGTACTCCACAGCACGCTGATAGTTCCCATCCAGAAAGAAGGTCCTTGCACACGAACGAAACTGGTAGTTGCCGGGGTCGAGGGCTAGTGCGGTGTCGCATTCACGTTGTGATTCCTTCAACAGACCTGCATAACGCAGGATATATGCCAGCGAAAAGTGTGCTAGACCGTTTTCTGGTCGGCGTTTCACCAGTTCTTTCGCTTCCGTGTATGCCTTGTCCAATTCTCCTCGTTCGACATGGTTACTTGAGAGGAGCCCTGCGGCAGAGATCAAGCCGGGATCCAGAATTTTTGCACGCTCCAAGGCGGCGTCGGAACGGTCAAAAGCAGATTCGCCGCCGTCCGAATAGAGGGCATCGAAATAATAACGCTCGCCCAGTGCAGCCCATGCTGGGGCGTAGACCGGATCGAGACCGACTGCTCGTTCCAACATGCGGATGGCTTCTTTGTTTGGGGAAGGCTCGTGCGGTACAGCCGTACTCCGCAAGAAAAGGTCATACGCTTCCTCGTTCTTCGGCTGCGATCCGGGTTCCGAAGTACCTGCCGAGGGGCGAAGAGCGGGCACTAGCCCACTGCCAATTCTAGTCAGGACTTGTTCCCGCATGGCAATCATGTTCTGATTGGCGACATTTAGGGTGTCCCGCCACACTGTTTGATTGGTGTCAACATCGATGGCTTCCAACGTTACCTGTAGTTGGTCTCCTGCCTTGAAGAAGTGACCAGTGACGATGTTGTTTACGCCCATCTCACGACCCGCCCTTTGTAGGTCTATGTCCGGACCGATGTACTTGCTAGTGGTCGCGAATGGGCGAATCGACAGGGAGCGCACATGACTGAGCGTTGTCGCGATCTCATCCGGCAGTGCAAGACGTAGAAAATCGACATCTTTATCAGTACCCATGTTCCCGAACGGGAGCACCGCCACTATCATTCGCGTGGGCGAATTCGTTATCGAATAAACCCGACTACTTTTCCACCAAGCAATCGCTCCACCGAGAGCAACAACAAGAACGAGAGAGATAGCAATGGCCGCAAGCTTTCGGCGACCTCCAAGTCTTTCGGGAGTCGTGCCAGATGTTCCAGAATCTGTGTCTCGTTTCAATCGCCTCAGATCAGTTCTGATTTCCGAGGCATGCTGGTATCGAACTTCACGGTCCTTCTCCAGGGCCTTGTCGATGATCCGTTCCAGTGCCTGTGGGACTTCAGAATTCAGTCGGACCGGGGCAACGGGAACACGGTTCAGGATCGCCTCGAAAATCACTCCCGAAGTATCGCCACGGAAAGGAAGAGTCCCAGTGGCCATTTCATAAAGCACCGCCCCAAAGGAGAACAAATCCGTACGTGCGTCCAGTTCCTTGGCGCGGACTTGCTCCGGCGACATGTAGGCGATGGTTCCCAGTGCCGAGCCAGGACTGGTCAAGTGCTCGGCACTCGATTCGACAGTAGCCTGCGACATGCCCCCCACCGCTCCCATCGCCGTGCTTCCAACCGGAGTAACTTTCGCTAAGCCAAAATCGAGAATCTTGGCGTGTCCGCGCTTGGTGACGAAGATGTTTGCGGGCTTGATGTCGCGATGCACGATGCCTTCGGCGTGGGCGGCATCCAGTGCATCTGCGATCTCGATTCCCAGCGATAGCACCGTGTCGGTCTCCATCGGCTTGCCTGCAATGCGGTGCTTCAGGGTCAGCCCGTCCAAGAATTCCATAGCGATGAAGCGTTTGCCGTCCTGCTCACCGATTTCGTGGATCGTGCAGATGTTCGGGTGGTTGAGGGCTGAAGCAGCGCGAGCTTCGCGGCGGAAACGTTCTAACGCTTGCAGGTCTTGGGCGACATCGTCAGGAAGGAACTTCAGGGCGACGAATCGTCCGAGGGAAGTGTCCTCAGCCTTGTAGACCACGCCCATGCCGCCGCCGCCCAACTTCTCGATGATTCGGTAGTGCGAGATGGTTTGACCGATCACTCGCGCACAATCTTACGGGGGTCAGATATGCACGTCAATGAAACGCAAGGAGTTGTCAGTGGCCCGACAGGATTGTTGTTGTAATATCCCGATATCACTTATTGACATGGTAGCTCCTTCCCTGCACACGAGAGCTTGGGCGCAAATATCCTGCATACTCATGTGGCGCCCCAAAGCGTGGACACCTGACCTTCCAGGCACGACTCCGGTAAAGGTCCTTCGCAGCGACAGCAAAATAAGCTGTTCGCCCGCTGGTTGTTAGAGGAAGGCATCTAGGCTCTTCGTATTTTGGTGGACAACGTTCGGAACTCTGGTGTTATCATTAGGTTACTGCTATATTGAGCGGGAGTAGTTCAGTGGTAGAACACTAGCTTCCCAATTTTTTCCTACCAAGTATTTCAACAACTTAACAGGTCTCGGGGTTGCCACTAAGTACCCGAAAATACGTGGAAGCCAAACATCATTGCGGGTACCATTGCGGGTCCTAATCGCCGGTGCCGATTGCGGGTGCCGGCCTTTTTCGTGTCGATGCATTATGAGAGAGCATTATGAGCGCTATGGGGATTTAGCGCCAATTGACCAACGCTTCGTAGTTGTTTCCGAGTGCCGACCATCGAGTCAGAGCGCTATAAGACTCCTCGCGTCTTAGTGCGAGAAGACGACTCCGTGGGGGCGGCCCGTTCCTCTCCATCCGTGCGGCCATTCACGATTGGCGAAGCTGAAGCCGGGTTTCCCGTCCGCATCATGAAAAGCATCGTCCATAGCGAGGGCGCCGGTTGCCGTGTCGAACTTTAGCAAATAAAGGCGGGGCTCGGAGCCTGTCACCACAATCCGCTGCGTCTTCGCATCCCAGCCTGTCCAGTGTGGAGCGAAGGTGTCGCCGAGCTTCAGCTGAGAAATCTCCATTGGCTTGGCCGGATTGGCAATGTCGAGCACGATGAGACCGTGAGTCGCGGGCACACTCTGAATTAGATAATGACCAACGATGGTTGGAACTCCGCACCAGTTTCCCGGAAATGTGTATACCAGCCGCGATCTGGGGTTGTCGGTATTCACGCCGGTGATACGCTCGATTCCGCACCCGAGTGTTTGGACAAACACGGACCCGTCCGGGCCAAGGCGTGGCTCTTCCGGACTGATGTGGGCGTAGCGATTCTCACCGACATCAAAGTATTCGGTCTTAAGCAGCTTCAAGTCGGAGAGACGCCAGACCTGATAGGTCACGCCACTGAAGACATCAGCATCCTGCATGGAAGAGTTTGTCAAGACGACGCGGTCAACTTCGGGCAGTACGACTAAGCTGTAAGGCGTCAGCAGAGCGGTAGAAAATGCCGGATCCGCGCTACTCGCGGAGCGAATCACCTTCCCGCTGTCATCGATTTCCACCAGGCCGCCGCTAGCGGCCATGTGTGCTGCGTGTTCACTGTGGGCCACGTGCTGGAAAGTGACGAGAACGTGTCCATTGGGCAGCCGCAGATAGGAGTGTGGATGCATGTAGTCGGCCATGTCAGTAAACGAAGTCACGATCTTGGGTTGCAGTGGATCGCGCAGGTCGAAGATAAAGGTGCGGCCGGCATCATGATCGTTGGCGAAGAGCATTCCGCTGGCGGGCATCACGTATTCGGTGTGATGTACTCGCACGGTCTGCTGATCGGTCACGATGGTCGTCATCAGGCGTCCATACGATTCCGAAGCTGGGTCGGCATCGATCACCGCGAGAAAGTCGTTGCCTTTTTGTTCGACATCACCGGCCCAGGCAAACAGATAGTGGCCTGGCGACTTGGTTTGTTGCTCCTGCGATGACGCCGGAAGAAGAAGGGCGCAGACAATAAGGAGAAGAGTGGATCGAAGGTGCATGCAAGCCTCCGCGGGACATTGTTACCTGACGGGAAAGCATACCAGCTTAACTCAAGGTCTTGGCGAGATGACAGGCAGACCGGAAGTCAATTGTTGCTATCAGGCGTTTGCACAAGCGTGCGCCTTCTATTCGCCCTTTCAGGGTAGCTGATGCGCTGATGCGCAAGGAAGGGCCTGCCCTAT
>Ga0073928_10007097_pt1 | contig 14731 bp, 5 predicted proteins | sample PaiPotPPA55metaG_FD_76969 | JGI IMG/M metagenome (GOLD analysis project Ga0073928, IMG submission 76969) | Iron sulfur acid spring bacterial and archeal communities from Banff, Canada, to study Microbial Dark Matter (Phase II) - Paint Pots PPA... ... | reverse complement strand
CAGCGGCGAGGACGTCGCTAACGCCATTGCTCTTGACGCGTCGGGGAATATTTATATCGCCGGCGCCACCTCCTCGACCGACTTCCCTGTATTCAGGCCGCTTCAATCGACGCCGGGCGGAGCGGGCGACGCCTTCGTTGCCAAAATTGCGGGAGACGGCTCGCGAGTTCTCTACGCAACATATTTGGGCGGTCGGGGCGCGGACGAAGCCCGCGGTATCGCCGCAGACGCGGCTGGCAATGCCTACGTAACCGGCTCCACTGACTCAACGGATTTCCCCACCGCGAAAGCGATCCAATCCTCTTGCAAGCTAGACGCTTCGAAGAAGTGCAACGGAGAAGCATTCGTGGCAGAGATTTCGGCTGACGGTACCTCACTGGCGTATTCGACTTACCTCGGCGGCAGCGGTGGCGATGTCGGCAATGCAATTGCCGTCGACCTCTCCGGAAACGCTTTCATGGCAGGTGCCACTTCCTCCAAAGACTTTCCTATCGAAAATGCCCTGCAACAGATTGCACTCGGACCCACCGCGGCGTTTGTAGCCAAGATCTCCGCCGGCGGCGCCTCGCTCGGCTTTTCGACGTTTCTCGGCGGCAGCACATCCGACCAAGGCCTCGGGATCTTCGTCGATGCCGCGGGAAATATCTTTATCGCCGGCGAAACATATTCAGCCGCGTTTCCGCTCGCGGCTCCGGTTCAATCCGCGTGCCGATTGGATCGCAATGGATCATGTAGCGGAGACGCATTTGTCGCGGTGTTCGACCCGTCGGGATCGCATCTTGAATTTGGCACCTATTTAGGCGGAAGCGCCACCGACCAGGCCCGCGGCATCGCCGTCGATTCGCAAGACGCCGTTTACCTTGCCGGCGCTACCACATCTCTGGATTTTCCATTTGCCAAGGCCGCGCAATTCCCCAAATCTTCAGCGGGAACGGCCGCAACCCCCCCTGGCTCGACGGGTACGAGCGTTTCCGGCGCGGCGATCGGTGGCGCGTTTACCGCAAAAATTGCGGGATTGAACGGAATTATCCGTGGCGGGAAAAACAAGCCAAATTTGCCGGGCGATCCTCCCACAAACTGCACGGGGACCACCACCAATTGGCTCGGAGGCGCCGGCAATTGGAGTGATTCCACAAAATGGAGCACTGGCGCGGTCCCCAACAGCGCAAGCACGAATGTGTGCATCGACGACGGCAACGCCGCCAATTCACAGGTGACGCTCGACATCAGCGTCAGCGTGGGCACCCTGACGATCGATAGTGGAGACAGCCTCATCATCAGCGATAACACCTCCCTCGCCGCCGCAGGCAATATCTCGAATTCCGGACACATTACCGTCAGCGCCGGCCAAAACAACACGTTCCTGAGAATCCAGGGTCCCGTGAGCTTGTCAGGCGGCGGTACGCTGACGCTCACCACCTCCGGCATAGGACCGGCCATCATCAACGCCAACTGCAGCTGCGGCGCGCAGTTGACCAACGTGGATAACACCATCGAGGGAGTCGGCACGATTGGGAACAACGGGCTTCCTCTTATCAATCAAGCCGGTGGAACCGTCAACGCCAACGTGCCCGGCGGGAATGCGTTGTTCATAAATACGGCTGCCGATACCAACTCCGGTTTGATGGAAGCCACGGCGGGCGGCACTCTGCAATTAAGCGGAACCTTCAACAACGGGACCGGAACAATCACGTCTAGCGGTAGTGGCTCGACCGTCCAATTAGTGAACGTCACGATTCAGGGCGGCACGTTGAATAGCTCGGGCGGCGCAGTCCTCGGCGTGCCTGCCGGAAACAGCGCCACGCTGGACGGAAGCACCGGCGCTGGCCAAGTGACGCTTGCCGGAACCTACACGATTGCCGACAACAGCACCACCGTCGTGCTGGGCACCATCAACAATACCGGCACAATCCTGGTGAACGCGAATACTAGCAATTCATTCCTGCGGCTCCAAGGTGCGGTGAGCTTGATAGGCTCGGGCACGGTGGCGCTCTCCACGGCGGGCAACGGAGCAGCAGTCATAAACGCGAACTGTAGTTGCGGCGCGGCCTTGACGAATGTGAACAACACCATTCAGGGCTTCGGCACGATTGGGAACAACGGCTTGCCGGTCCTCAACCAGGGGATCATTGATGCAAATGCTTCCGCGGCGACGCTCTTCGTGAATGGACCTCTCACAAACCCCAATTTGATGGAAGCAACAAACGGCGGGACCCTGCAGATTCTCAACACCACGGACAACAACTCTGGAGGAACCATCATCGCGAACGGCGCCGGCTCTCAGGTCCAGCTCGTGAGCGCGACGATTCAAGGTGGAACTTTGAATACCACCGGTGGCGGAGTGCTGGGCGTTCCGCTGAGTTCTAGCGCCACTCTCGACGGAACCGCGCAAGGCACGCTGAACAATAAAGGCGTATTCACGCTCGCGGACAACTCCACGGCCGTATTGGTGGGGACGATCAATAACACCAACTCTATTTTGGTCAATGCCGTTGGTGACGCTACGTTCTTGAGAATGCAAGGCGCTGTAACTCTGACGGGCGGGGGAACAGTAACAATGTCCATGACCGGAAGCGCCCCGGCCATCATCAACGCGGATTGCAGTTGCGGTGCGCAGTTGACGAATGTGAACAACACCATTCGGGGAGTCGGCACGATTGGGAACAACGGACTTCCTTTAATCAATCAAGCCGCTGGAGTCATCAACGCTAACGTGCCGGGCGCGAATCCGCTGTTCGTAAACACGGCCACCGATACCAACTTGGGTTTGATGGAAGCCACGGTAGGCGGCACATTGCAATTGTCGGGCACGTTCATCAATGGCACAGCGACGATCGCGTCGAGCGGAAGCGGCTCGACTGTCCAATTGGTGAACGTCACGATTCAAGGCGGTACGTTGAGTAGCTCGGGCGGCGCAGTCCTCGGCGTGCCGACTGGGGGGAACACTGCCACGCTTGATGGAAGCACGCCTACCGGCCAAGTAACGCTCGCCGGCAACTTTGCGATTGGCGACAACGGTACGGCCGTTCTCTTGGGTACCATCAACAACACCGGCACCATCCTGGTGAGCGCCGCCGGCAATTTTACTTTCCTGCGGATGAATGGTCCGGTCACCCTCACGGGTAAAGGCACCGTGACGATGTCGAGCGCGGGAACGGGCCAGGCCGTTATCAACGAGGACTGCAGCTGCAACGCATCGTTGACGAACGTGAACAACACCATTGAGGGAACCGGGCAAGTCGGGAACAATGGCCTGCCTTTGACAAATCAAGGAACGATCCTTGCCAATGCCGCGAGTCCGTTGAATGTGAATCCGGGGTCGCTTACGAACTCAGGATTGATGGAGGCCACCGGCGGCGGCATTCTGCAGCTCACCAACGGCGTCGTCAACAACGCTGCGGGTACCATCGAGGTAAACGGGTCTACGTCCGCAGTGCAATTCGCGAACGGCGTCACGATTCAGGGCGGGACACTGACAACGCTCAACAATGGTGTCCTCGGAGTTTCGGCTGGCACTTCGATGACGCTCGATGGCGCGACGCTGGGAAAACTGACCAATTCCGGTACCTTCACAATTGCCGACAACAGCACGGCCGTTTTGCTGGGCACGATCAACAACACCGGAACAATTCTTATTAATGCGGTCGGCGACCCCACATTTCTGCGAATGAATGGTCCGGTGACCTTGACCGGCTCGGGTACGGTGACGCTTGTATCGGGGACGGCGCAGGTCATCATTAACGCCGACTGTAGTTGCGGCGCGGTATTGACGAATGCCGGCAACTTGATCCAAGGAACTGGGCAGATCGGGAACAATGGTCTGCCGGTAGTCAATATGGGGACGATCCTTGCCAATGCCTCGAGCCCCTTGACCGTGAATCCCGCGGCTCTCACGAATCAGGGTTTGATGGAGGCAATCGCCGGCGGCGTCCTGCAAATCACCAACGGAACGATCAACAACGCGGCGGGGACGATCGAAGTGAATGGGGCCACCTCGGCCGTGCAATTCGCGAACGGCGTCACAATTCAGGGCGGGACGCTCACAACGCTCAACAATGGTGCCCTCGGAGTTCCTACCGGCACCTCGATGACGCTCGATGGGTCGACCCCGGCGGGAATTGTAACCAATGCTGGCACCTTCACGATCGCCGACAACAGCACGGCCGTTTTGCTGGGCACCATTAATAACACAGGAACGATTCAGATAGACGCGGTTGGCGACACGACATTCCTGCGCATCAATGGCCCGGTGAGCTTGACCGGAACGGGTACGGTGACGCTTATCTCGGGCGCGGGCCAGGCCGTTATTAACGCTGATTGTAGCTGCGGCGCAGTGTTGACAAACGCGGGCAATGTAATTCAAGGAACCGGACAGATTGGCAACAACGAATTGCCGGTGATCAATCAAGGAACGATTGATGCGAATGCCGCCACTCCCCTGACCGTCAATCCCAACACTCTGACGAATCAAGGGCTGCTCGAGGCCACCGCAGGCGGCGTCCTGCAGGTTAGCAATGCGACGATCCCGAACAACGGCGGTACGATTTCGGTAAGCGGCGCGACATCGTCGGTGCAATTTGTGAATGGGACCACAATTCAAGGCGGAACAGTAACCACGGCGAACGGCGGCGTTCTTGGCAGCACGAGCGGAAATACCATCACTCTGGACGGCAGCGCGAACGCGCTCACGATCGGCGCGGGCGGAACGTTTACCGTGGGCGACGGCAGCACCACGGACATTCTTGGGACGATCAACAATCTCGGCACGTTGCTCGTGAATTCGACGGGAGACCCAACCTTCCTCACAATTCCCGTGGGTGCCGTTGCAACATTCACCGGCGGAGGCACGGTTGCGACGACGAATAGCGCCAACACGATCAACGGCGCGTCGTTAGTGAACAGCGGAAACTCGATTCACGACCTTGCCGCCCTGGACGTCAATTCTTTCTCGCAGACTTCCGGGTTAATTCAAATTGCCGCTAGCGGAACGGCCGTGATCCCCACGTTTGCGGTCAGCGGTGGCGTGGCGCAAATCGATGGGACGCTTACGGTCTCTGGCGGCTTGAGCGTGCCGACGGGCGGCACACTCTCCGGAACGGGGCAGATCGTCAGCAACGTGACCTCGACCGGCATCACGCAAGGCGGCGACAACCCGGCGCCGGGAATCCTGACGATCAGCGGCGGAGCGGCAGACGGGTTCACGCAAGGCGCTGCCGGCGCGTTTGATGTCGTCATCGGTGGAACCACGGCCGGGACGCAATTCTCGCAAGTGAACGCGAGCGGCGCGGCGAGTCTGGCGGGGACTCTCAACGTGAGCTTGATTAACGGTTTCACGCCCGCGGCGGGAAATAAGTTCACGATTCTCAATGCGGCGTCCGTCGCGGGAAATTTCACGACGGTGAATTTTCCCGCGCTGACCGGAAACCTCGTATTCAACGCGGTTGTCAACGCGACATCGGTCGTGTTGTCGGTTACAAACTCGTCGGCGACGCTCGTATCGATTGCGGTGACGCCCGCCAACCAGACGGTGGCGGCGGGAACGCAGCAACAATTCACGGCGACCGGAACTTTCTCCGATAATTCGACGCAGAATTTGACGAACTCCGTTACGTGGGCATCCTCTGATACGACGATTGCAACCATCAGCGCCGCAGGCCTTGCGACAGCATTGCAGAAGGCCGGAACCACCAGCATCTCGGCACAACAAGGAAACATTATCGGGAAAACGAATCTCACTGTGACGGCGGCGACGCTGGTGTCGATCGCGGTGACGCCCACGAACCAGAGCGTGGCCGCGGGAACGCAGCAACAGTTCACCGCTACCGGAACTTTCTCTGATAATTCGACGCAGAATTTGACGAACTCCGTCACGTGGGCTTCTTCCGACACGACGATTGCCACGATCAGCGCTGCAGGGCTCGCAACCACGCTGCAAAAGGCCGGAACCACGAGCATCTCCGCGCAACAAGGAAACATTACCGGGAAGACCAATCTCACGGTGACTGCGGCAGCGACGCTGGTGTCGATCGCGGTGACGCCTGCGAACCAGAGCGTGGCCGCGGGAACTCCACAGCAATTCACGGCGACGGGAACTTTTTCCGACAATTCGACACAAAATTTGACGAACTCCGTTACGTGGGCATCCTCCGATACGACGATTGCGACGATCAGCGCGGCAGGGCTTGCAACGACTTTGCAAAAGGCCGGAACCACGAGCATCTCCGCGCAACAAGGAAACATTATCGGCAAAACGAATCTCACTGTGACGGTGGCTGCCACGTTCACGCTCACGGTAACTCTTGCGGGAAGCGGTGGCGGCACGGTGACGAGCGACAAGGGCGGAATCAGTTGCCCGGAGACTTGCTCGGCAAGTTTCCCGCAGGGGACGGTGGTCACTCTCACGGCGCTTGCGAACAGCAGCTCGACATTCACCGGATGGAGTGGACCGTGCACCGGCACCGGGACGTGCGTGGTTACGATGAATTCGAATCAAACTGCCACGGCAACTTTCGTTCTCGGAAATCAGCCCGTGACGATTTCGCCTGGTCCAGGGGGCAGCACGACTGTAACGGTAGATCCCGGGGGCACGGCCGTGTTCCCACTGGTGTTGACTTCGACAGGTTTCACAGGAACTGTGACGCTCACTTGCGCAAGCCAGCAGCCCACGATTACGTGCAACGTCATTCCCGGCACAGCACAAGTGACCAGCACATCGACAACTCACACTGCCATCGCGGTGAACACGTTCTGCTCGTGGATAGCTCCGCCGTCCGGCTGGACCGAGAACGGGCCTCGAGGCAAATTGATGGCCGTGTGGGCAATTGCGCTCCTTGCGACTATGTCGCTGATTGGAATCGCTACCGTCGATCCGCGGCGCCGGCTGAGGCTGGGAATGCCGCTCGCATTCCTGGCGCTCGTTGCGTTGTCTGGCGCGGCTTGCGGAAGTCCCCCCAAGGGCCCGCAGGGCCGGACGCTGCCGGGAACTTACACGCTGACGATCACAGCGACGCCGTCTTCGGGCGCGCCGAGCAGCATCACCGTAACGCTGAACGTCGTGTAACCCTCCTCCCTGCGAAAGCGCGCCGTCCAAAACCCAGGGATGCAATCACCTGGACTGCGCGCGAGCTGAATCGAGCGACGGTCTGAATCCAGGAGGTGGCCCGACCTCGCCGATTAGGATCCACGATTCGGCTGTAATCCAAAGGCCCGCAGGATCGCTTCTGGTCGCCCAAATTGCTTCCGTAGCCTGTTGACAATCATTGTCAAGTAGCTTAGGCTCTCTTTTTAGTTGATAATCGGTATCAACTGAACTGGTCGCTGCGAATGCGCGTCACAAGTTTTATTGCTTCTGCCTTCCGGGGCGTTGCCACTTCTCTGGCACGTGGCACCAGGGGCTTCGTCGGCCTCGCCCTGCTGGCCGGATGCGCCGGTTTTTTTCTTGCACCCATGCGCACGGCCGCGCAGGAAACTCCCTACTTCGTCACTTACTCGCATCATCTCGAGGAGCCCGGCAATCTCGAAGTCGCGTTAAATTCCACTTACGGAACGCAGCACCGCAGCAACGATTTCGTCGCTCCCTGGCTGGAACTGGAATACGGCGTCACCGCCTGGTGGACTTTCGAGGCGGAACTTGACTCGCAGTCCACGTTCCGCGACAGCGCTCTCTACACCGGCTCCCGATGGGAAAACCGATTCCGCCCGCTCATGAGGGAACACTGGATCAATCCGGTGCTATACGTTGAATTCGAGAACATCAGCGGCGCGGACAAGACGATCAAAGAAGTCGTCGGCTTCGACAACGCGGCGGACCACGCCGTCGCCAGCAACGTTGCGCGCCGCGAGCACGCCCACGAAATCGAAACGAAGCTGATTCTTTCGAGCGACTACAAAGGCTGGAACATCTCCGAGAACTTCCTCGGCGAAAAGAATCTGGGTCACCAACCTTGGGAGTTCGGCTATGCAGTGGCTGCGTCGCGGCCGTTCCGGCTCGCGGCAACGTCGCGCTTCTGCAATTTCTGCGCGGAAAATTTCGTAGCGGGCGTGGAATTCTACGGCGGCCTCGGCACCAACAAACACCTAACTCTTTCCGGCACCTCGCACTACGCTGCGCCGATCTTGTCGTGGCAGCTTCCGTGCGGCGTCAACTTCTCCGTGTCCCCGGGCTTCGGCCTCACCGGCGCGAGCCATGGCTTTCTGCTTCGCTGGGGAGTGACATACGAAATCGAGGGAGTGGGCCGCGCGATCGATAACAAGCTGAGGAGCATGTTCCAATGAAACGCCCGCTGCTTCCAGCAGTCCTTCTTCTCGCTTCCATTGCACTAGCGCTGTGCGCCGCGGCGGCAGTGGCCACGGGCGGCGAGCGCGACCGCTGGCCGCGCGACGCGCGCGGAGTGCTTCTCGCAATCGCGCGAGCGCCGGCGAAAGCGCGCGAGCAGAAAAATCCGTACGAAGGCCAGCCGGACGCCGTGCAGGCGGGCGAGAAACTCTATCGCCAGAAGTGCGCCGAATGCCATGGCGTCGACGCGCGCGGCACGACCCGGGTTGTGAACCTGCATTGGGCCAGCGTCCAGAACGCCACGCCCGGCGAACTCGCGTGGCTGCTGCGCAACGGCAACCTCGCGCGCGGCATGCCGCCATGGGCGGGCATTCCGGAGCAACGCCGCTGGCAAATCGTCGCGTACTTGAAAACGCTGCGCTAATGGGTCTGGTCCTACTTCGCTGGAAAATACGCATTTTTTCGCTATTAGCGAAGACCCTTGCATTGATTTGACGGGACTTAGCTCCATTTCTAATCGCCGATTCGCAATTAGGAAAATGCGCCGACATCTCGCACGCACTTCTATCAGGGACCCTACGGCACCGTATGGCGGCAGGATTTCAGGGATCCGCACCATAAGTCACATTATTTCAATGCGACGATGCGGCTGCCGCGGACGGGCAACGTATTTGCCTCGGACTGCAATTGCCGTGGAATCGATTGCCGTGGCTTCGATGGCGTAGTAAATTTGTCGGGCGGCTCGTGGAATCAATTCCGCCGCGGGCGACGATGGAAACATTTCTAAACGTACTCTGGCTGTGCATCGCCGCTGGCGTGGTCGCGAAGTGGCGCACGCACTGGGTGCACCAGCGCCGGCAACAGCGGCATGCACGCCGCAATCCGGCGCGGGAATGGACTGCAGTTGGATGCGCGCTCATACTTCTTTTCTTCGCTGTATCGCTTACCGATGACCTGCATTTCGATGCAATTCTCTTCGACGAATGCGCAACGGGCCGGCGTTCTACAGTTGGAACCTGCGTTCACCATGCGCCGCAAGGGCGAACGGCGGGGCACGGCAGCGCGACGGCCAATTTCACACCCATGAAATCGCCGGCCCCGCTGCGAACCGTCGGAACGATCTTACCCGTAGTGTTTACTGAACATGCGAGCGGAAAGTTAGCAGCTCTTTCCGGCCGCGCTCCTCCCTCGATCGACCTCTAGAAAACATCGTTTTGAACGCATCAGTTTAGGCGCGTCCATCTCAAACTGACAATTTGCCCGCGAATCCAGCGGGCGGGGCCTGGGCGAGCAAACAGTGCTCGCCGTTAGCGCTTCCTCATTGGGTTCGCGCCGCATTGGAGTGCCGTACATGACGCCATCAAGACTTATTCTCGTTCTCGCCGTTGCCATTGCGCCCGTTTTCGCAGGTTGCAACAGGGGCAGAGGAAACGCCGCCGAAGAAGCGCCCCCGCCAGCGCACGTGGAACACGAACAAGAAGGAAGTGTGATCCGGGTGGATCATCCAGAGCGGTTTCAGTTAGCCACCGCGACTTCGCAAAATTCCACATCCGAGCTGGTTTTGACGGGAGTTGTGGCTCCGGATATTTCCCGGAACGTGCCAGTGATTACCCTGGCCTCCGGGCGCGTCGTGGATCTCCACGCGCGTTTGGGAGATACGGTGAAGAAGGGCCAGTTGTTGCTGAGAGTTCGAAGCACCGATGTTTCCGGGGCTTTTTCCGATTACCGCAAGGCAGTGGCTGACGAAACTTTAGCGCGCACGCAGCTGGAGCGCGCCAAGGAACTCTACGGGCACGGCGCAGTTTCTTTGAATGATTTTCAGGTGGCCCAGGATGCCGAAGCCAAAGCCAAAGTCGATGTTGAAACGTCCGCGGAACATTTACGGCTGCTCGGCAACGACCCTGAGAAACCGAATGGCATCGTGGACATCTATGCGCCGGTGTCGGGCGTAATCACCGACCAGCAGGTTACCAGTGCGGGCGGGGTGCAGGGATTGGGCTCAAATCCCTTCACGATTTCGGACCTGTCCCAGGTATGGGTGCTGTGCGACGTGCACGAAAACGATTTGCCCAAAGTGCGCGTGGGTGACTCCGCGAAAATCCGCCTCAATGCGTATCCCGAGCAGGTTCTTAGCGGCAAAATCGGCAACATTGGCGCGATCCTCGATCCGAACATTCGCACGGCCAAGGTGCGCGTCGAAGTACGCAATCCGGGACTGATACGCCTCGGCATGTTTGTGACTGCCACTTTCCAAGGCCAGAAGCAGGAGGTTCGCACGGTAATTCCCGCGACCGCCATTCTGCATTTGCGGGACCGCGATTCCGTCTTCGTTGCGGCGGGAGATAACAAGTTTCAACGCGTGGAAATCGTTATTGGAAGAACACTTCCTGGAAGCATGCAGGAGGTCATCTCGGGCATAAAGCCCGGGGCGCAAGTGATTCAGAATGCGCTGGCGTTCCAGAATACGGCGGAGCAGTAAATGATTCGCAAGCTGGTCGATTTTGCTTTGGAAAACCGGTGGCTGGTGCTCGCAGTCGCGCTGGGGCTGTTTGTCTGGGGCGCGATTTCGTTCCATCAGCTGCCTGTGGAAGCGTATCCGGACGTGGCGGACAATTACGTGGAGATCATCACGCAGTGGCCGGGAATTTCCGCCGAACAGATCGAGCAACAAGTGACGATCCCGCTAGAGATCGTGATGAACGGGATCCCTCATGTGGCCCATCTGCGCTCTTTTTCGCTATTCGGCCTGTCCGACCTGAAGTTGATTTTTGATGATGAGGAAGAGAACGCCTGGAACCGGGAGCGGGTTCTCGAGCGGCTTGCCCAAGTCACCCTGCCGACCGGGGTGGTGCCGCAGATGGGGACCGATTGGAGCCCGGTGGGGCAAATCTATTTCTATACGCTGCGCAGCACGAATCCGCAGTACGACGTGATGGAGTTGAAGTCAATCGAAGACTGGGTAATCGAGAAAAATTTCAAAGCGGTTCCTCATGTCGTAGACGTTGCCAGCTTTGGCGGTCCGACGCGTGAATATCAGGTCCGCGTCGATCCTGACAAGCTGATCTCTTACGGAATCAGCCTCGGACAGGTGGAGCAACAACTGACGAACAACAACGCGAATGCCGGAGGCAGTTTCATCGAATCCGGGCTCCAGCAGGTGAATATCCGGGAAGTGGGCCTGGTCAAAAACATACAGGATATCGAAAACACAGTCCTGGTGACCAAGACCGGCACTCCGCTGCGGGTAAAGGACATTGCGGTAGTGGCGCAAGGGCCGAAGATTCGCCTGGGCCAGTTCGGGCGAGCGATTCATCGCGAAGACGGAAGAATCATCGATAACGACGATGTGGTTTCAGGAATCGTGCTGTTGCGCAAGGGTGCGGATGCGGACGACGCGCTTCGGGGGCTGCACGCGAAGGTCCAGGAGTTGAACGAGCGCATCCTGCCTGCCGGAGTGAAGGTGGTCCCGTTCATCGACCGCAGCGACTTGGTGCACTACACGACGCATACGGTACTGCGCAATCTCACGGAAGGGATCATTCTGGTTGCGATCGTTCTGTTTTTGTTTCTCGGAAACATCCGGGGAGCAATGATCGTGGCGCTGACAATTCCGTTCGCGCTGTTGTTCGCGGCAACGTGCCTAAAGCTGAAAGGCATTCCGGCAAATTTACTGTCGCTGGGCGCGCTGGACTTTGGGATGGTTGTAGATGGGGCCGTCGTGATGGTCGAGAACATAGTCCGGCACATGGGCCAGCGCGGACACCAAAATGATTCAAAGACCACGATGCAGACAATCGCCGAGGCCGCGCATGAAGTGCAGCGGCCCGTGTTCTATGCGATCGCCATTATTATCACGGCATATTTGCCGATTTTCACGTTGCAACGCGTCGAAGGCCGGTTGTTCAGGCCCATGGCCTGGACCGTGGCATTCGCACTGCTCGGCGCGCTCCTATTTTCCATGCTGGTTGCGCCGATTTTATCCAGCTTCTTCTTCAGCAAGGGAGTTAGCGAATGGCGCAACCCGGCAATGGAGTTTTTGAGAAAGAGGTATCGCGAAGGCGCGAGACGCGCGATCGAGAACCGCTGGGTAACAGCCGGCGTCGCGGCATTCGGGTTGGCCCTGGCCATTTATCTTGCGGTGGGCGGCGTGATCGGTTCCGAGTTCTTGCCCCACCTCGATGAAGGTGCACTCTGGGTGCGAGGTACTCTCGCTCCCAGCACCGGACCCACCGAAGGTATTCGGGTAGCGAATCAGGTCCGCGCCCTGCTCTGCTCTTTCCCCGAAGTGCCGCAATGCACCAGCCAGGTAGGGCGTCCGGATGACGGCACCGATACCACGGGTTTTTTCAATACTGAATTCTTTGTGGACTTGAAGCCAAAGGAGGAGTGGCGGCCCGTCTTTCACGAGGACAAAGAAGAGGTGATAACGGCGATGAGCCGCGAACTGGAAAAAATCCCCGGAGTTTCCTGGGGATTCTCTCAACCCATCGAAGACAACATGGAAGAGGCGGTGAGCGGGGTAAAGGGCGAACTTGCAACGAAAGTCTATGGCGACGACCTGAAAGTGCTTGAACAAAAGGCCGATGAGATTGTGAATGTGATGCGCCAGATCAAGGGAATCGAGGATATGGGAGTCTTTCGCGCGCTGGGCCAACCAAACATCAACTTTCAGGTGGACCGCGAGCAAGCCGCGCGTTATCAGATTAACGTCGCCGATATTCAGGACGCCATCCAAACCGCCGCCGGAGGCACCGCGCTCACTCAGGTGCTAAAAGGTGAGTCGCGATACGATCTCGTTCTGCGCTACCTCCCGCAATACCGCACCACAAGGGAAGCCATTGAAAACATCCGGTTGCTCTCTCCCTTGGGCGAACGGGTCTCGCTGGCGCAGCTTTGCAAGATCCAAGAACAGGAGGGCGGTTCTGAAATCTACCGCGAAGCAAATCAACGGTATGTGGCGATCAAGTACAGCGTGCGCGGCCGAGACCTTGGGGGCGCGGTGGAAGAGGCGATTAAGAAGGTGAACGCGCAGGTGCAGCTTCCGCGCGGGTACCACATCGATTGGGAAGGCGAGTATGAGAGTCAGAAGCGCGCCGAAGCGCGGCTGCTCGTCATTGTGCCGCTAACTGTACTGGTAATTTTCCTCATACTCTACATGATGTTTGGGTCGTTCAAATGGGCGGCGCTCATCATCGTTACGGTCGCAATGGCAAGCGTTGGCGGGCTCCTGGCGCTTCTGTTCACTGGAACGCACTTCAGCGTTTCGTCTGGCGTTGGTTTTTTGGCGCTGCTGGGTGTCTCCGTTCAAACGGGCGTCATCATGCTTGAATATATCAACCAGCTCCGAGCGCAAGGGCACTCGATAGAGGAGTCCGCTATTGAAGGGGCCGTCCTTAGGCTTCGGCCGATCATGATGACCATGCTAGTTGCAACGCTAGGTTTGCTGCCTGCCGCGCTGTCGCACGCCATTGGCTCCGATTCGCAGCGGCCCTTCGCGATTGTTATTGTGGGAGGCCTGATGGTCAATTTGGCGATGAGCATCTTCATTCTTCCGACCCTCTATGTGTGGTTCGCACGAGAGGGCGACAGGCTGCCTGAGCCGGAGGAAGCGTGGGAGACCTAAACGGTATGACGTAGAGAGAATTGGTGGAGATTTGGCGGAAGCGTGTGGGAGTCGAAATAAATTGTAGCTCCACAAAGCCCGTGATTCAGCGGCGTTGTACCCCACACGCTCCGGCCAATCAGTACAAATCAGTACGGTGGTAACCAGAGGTAAACAATCCCGGATTCTCGTCATCGTTCGCTCCAGCTGTCGAACGCAGCGCGCACGTGCTCCTCGGTTAGCTCTTCCTTAGTTAGTTTGTTTTCACGAAGATATTTATCTAGATGCACCTGCCATCGCGAGTCGCGTCTTCTTCGTGCATCAGCTTCGGCTTCCGCCGCGGTGTTGAGGGTCTCCCGAAAATGTTCCTCACAAAGCCATTCCTGTACTCCGGGAGCGTTGAAAAGTCGAACGCCCTCTCGGTCGCATCCCGTCGGACAGCAGCAAGTTCTTTTGGTCACAGGTTGCACGTGGTGGCGAATCCATCTAGCCCGTGGTTTCGTGGAACTATACTCACGCGTTTCTCTCTCAACCTACACGACTTGCAACAACGAGCGTCAAAAGAATATGGCGGAAGCGTGTGGGAGTCGAACCCACCATTCGGCTCGCGAAGAGCCGGATCAATGGCTTTGAAGGCCACGAAGATCACCGGACCTCTTTCGCCTCCGTCGCGAATTATAGCAGCGCGAGCGGAAATTGCTTACGAGAGTGAAGGCTCGGAGCGATCGGGCGGCTTATTCTTGGGGTTGATGGCGGCGACTTTTTTGCGCGCGAGTTCGAGGAGCTTTGGGTCGGTGCAGACTTCGTAGTAGGGGCGATTGCCCTGGGCGCCGATTTTTCCGCCGGGCAACAGT
>Ga0073928_10007096_pt1 | contig 14734 bp, 12 predicted proteins | sample PaiPotPPA55metaG_FD_76969 | JGI IMG/M metagenome (GOLD analysis project Ga0073928, IMG submission 76969) | Iron sulfur acid spring bacterial and archeal communities from Banff, Canada, to study Microbial Dark Matter (Phase II) - Paint Pots PPA... ... | reverse complement strand
GGTGCCAGAGCTGTCGCGTCGCTGCGGGCGGTTCATGACGAACGTCCCTTCCGACTTGTGCCGCCCGCGGATGTCCTGGATGACGAAGACGTACCCATCGCGCATTAGGTCCGACCACTGCGCGGCCGCCTGCGCCATAGTGATGCCGTGGCCGCTACCGTACGGCGTCCGCAAAAGGAGGATTGGCAATGGGCCATGCGGCTTTGAGGGCGCGAGCATGACAGTGGACAGATGAACCCCATCTCGCATTGGGATCATGACTTCCGTGCGCACGTAGTTCGTGTCGACGGCCAGGGCCAGAACCTGCAGCAGCAGCATGGCCCAATGTACAGCGCCAGCGTACGATACGCGGCGGGGAGGCGAGCGCGAGCCGTCGTCCGATTAGTTTGGAACGAGAAACCGCGAGTGTGGCTACACTGTGGTCCTACGCTCTTCCGCCCCGAATCCGGACTCCACCATGCCTGCAACCAGCTCTCCATCGACACCGGTTGAAACGCCCGCAGCTGCCGCGGGCACCATCAATATCGGCGACGACCTCATCGTCAATCGGATGGGTTACGGCGCCATGCGCCTCACGGGGCCCGGTATCATTGGCGACCCGGCGGACAGAGACGAAGCCAAACGCGTACTGCGTCGCGCGGTCGACCTGGGCGTTGACTTCATCGATACCGCGGATTCGTATGGGCCGTACGTATCAGAGGAGCTCATCGCCGAGTCGCTGCATCCGTATCCACCCGGGCTCGTCATCGCGACCAAGGGCGGGTTCGAGCGACCGGGCCCGAACAAATGGACGCCGAACGGCCGGCCAGAACATCTGCGACAGGCGCTCGACGGGAGCCTGCGGCGGCTCAAGCTCGAGCGAATAGATCTCTGGCAGCTTCATCGGATCGATCCGAAAGTGCCTGCGGACGAGCAGTTCGACACACTGGCCGCGTTCATTCGCGAGGGCAAGGTGCGGCACGTGGGGCTATCGGAGGTGAGCGTCACCGACATCGAGCGTGCGCGGCGCGTGGTCCCGATCGTATCCGTGCAGAATCGCTATAACATCTCCGACCGCCAGTGGGAGGATGTGCTCAACTACTCCGAGCGTCACGGGCTCGTGTTCATCCCCTGGTTCCCTCTCGCCGCGGGCGCGTTAACCAAGGCAGACCAGGCGGCGCGTGACGCTCTGAACCGCATCGCGCAGCGCCGCCGTGTGACGGCGACGCAGGTTGCACTCGCATGGCTACTCGCCCGCTCGCCCGCGATCCTGGCCATTCCGGGCACGTCGAAAGTGCGTCACCTAGAGGAGAACGTGGCGGCCGCGGCGCAGCGACTCACAGACCAGGACCTCCAGGAACTGGGCCCCCTACAGATGTCGGAGGGATAGGCACCGTAGAGGCAGGCGGGCCGGCGAGCCCGGTGGTAAGACGCGAGCAAGCGAGGAATTAAGAGCACATAGCCGATTTAGCCACGGTGTGGGGCTCGCGGTGGCGCGACGCTTGCCCAGTGGTCCAAGCATGACGATCGGCGGAATCGCGGTCGGACCGTTGCTCAGGAAGGTCGGGCGCAACATCCTCGCGACGGACGTGCTCGGGCTATCGGCGCAGACGGCGTATTACTTCTTCTTCTCGCTCTTTCCGCTCGTCCTGTTCGCGGCGCCGCTCTTGGGCCTCATTGGCGACAAGCGAACGACGGTGGACTTCATAATGAAGCAGTTGGCGGTCGCCGTTCCCCCTGACGCGTACCGGCTAATCGCCGGGGTCGTCAATGACGTCGTTTTCGCGAAGGGCGCGCCCGGCGTCGTATCCCTCGGAGCGCTGCTCACGTTGTGGGCGGGCTCAAATGTCTTCTCGGCGCTGACGGACACGCTCAATCACGCATTCGGCGCGAAAGACACGCGAGGGTGGTGGAAAAAGACGTTGATCGCGTGCGGTTTTGTAATCGGGGCGTCGGTCGTCGGCCTCATCGCCACGGTCGTCCTGCTGGACGGCGAGAATGTCGTCCATGCGATCGCCGGGTTCTTTGGTCTTGCGGCTACGACGAAAGTAGTCTGGACCATCGTCCAATTCCCGCTGGCCATCTTTTTCATCGTCGTCCTCGCCTGGGCGATCTACTTCGTCCTCCCCAATCTGCGCATGACATGGCGGGAGGCACTGCTTGGGGCAGTGATCGCAACAGGTTTGTGGATCGCGGTCACGCTCGCGTTCCGCGTGTACGTCCAACATTTCGGCAACTACAACAAGACCTATGGCACGATTGGGGCGGTGGTGGTTCTGCTCATGTGGATGTATCTCACCATGTTGTCGATCCTGGCCTCTGGCGTGGTTGCGGCCGAGGTGCACGGCGAGCTGTCCGGCCGCCCGACCCCTGGCGACACAGGCCGCGACAAACCGCGCGGCAGAAAAGCGAAAGTGGCGCGAGAGCTCGGCATACACGCAGCGCCCCGCGCCGCCCGTGCCGCAGCAGACTCACCATAGCGGGACGCGAGCGCTAGCCAGTCTCTCCTGCGCGGCCCTACGCCATCACTGGCGGTTAAACGTGATGGCCTCCGTGCTCCCGTCCGAGAGAGCAAACGATCCGACGACCTGGTCGACGCCGCTGAATGCCCCGGTATAGTCCGATGAGGAGTTCCCGACAAAGAATGTCAGCGACACTGCAGTCCCGCTTACCGTTCCGGTCACGTCCGTGGCGGTGCCGTTCACCGACCCAGTTCCCGTCACTTGCGACCCGCTCTGCGTGAGTGTCATCCCGACGCTGTCTGTCTGACCGATGCCAGCCCAGGTTCCCGTCATTGTGTAAATCGGTCCGGTCGAGCTGCTGCTGCTGCACGCCGCGGCTGCCGCAGCCGACGCCACGAACACCATGCTTAGCGCGGCGCCCCGCACCCGGCGCTGCCACGTTGCAGTAGTCATGTTGCTCCTCCAGTCGGCATAAGGTAGGCTCGTCACACGGCGGCGGTGGTGGGCTCGAGCGGCCTCTGTCACTGGCTTAGCAAAGACGGTGCCGAGGACGCACCCTACGACGGTCGAATCGGTGCGCCCGCCCACTATGGGGGTTGGGCGCGAACTACAGAAGTGCCGTTGGCGGGGCGCCGGAGCGCCGGGATCACGGGCCGTCGATCGCGGTGATGATCTGCTGCGGGACGATCTGCTCTCGAAACATCCGCCAAATGGGGTAGCGGTTGTAGTTGGCGGCCGTGAAGACCACTGCGAGGTCGAGTGCCGGCACGACGATGAGCAGTTGGCCGCCATTACCGCTTGCCTCGTACTCTTCGTACGTTCGGCCACCGGGCGCATGGAGCGTGTTGCAATGCCAGCCGTATCCGTCGGCGCTCTCGGGCCTAGTGGTGATATGACGTGCAGTCGACTGGCGGACCCAGTCTGCGGAGACAAGCCGGTGGCCATTCCACACGCCCCGATTGAGAAACGCGACGCCTAGCTTGAGGAGATCGCGCGGCCGGAGGTAGAGACCGCCGCCTGAATAGCCCTCGCCCGTCGGCGTGAGGTTCATGGCCCACCGGCGGATCTGCAACGGCTCGGCCACCGTGCGCGCGAAAAACTCGGGCAGCCAGGTGTGCGACGTGAGTCGGACAAGGCCACCAGCGACGTTAATGCCGCCCGAGCAGTACGCGTACGTCGTGCCCGGGTCGTGCACGACAGGAAGATCGAGAATGTACTTGTACCAATCCGGCTGGGCCGTCTGGCTGTACATCCGATCCTCGTTGCCCGGCGAGGCATCGTCGTTGTCGTCACACGCGAGCCCCGTGCTATGCGTGAGCAGATCCGCGACCCTGATTCGGGCTTTGCGCGCATCGGGATTCGCGAAGGGCGCTTTGGCCGCGAAGATCGGATACACCGGCGAATCCATGTCGAACCGGTGATCGCGCGCGATTGCAGCGCCCAGCATCACCGACGTGATCGTTTTGCTCGCCGACCGGAGGTCGTGAAGTCGATCGGCGTCGAAGCCGAAGAAGTACTCGTCGAGCACCAGCCGCCCATGTCGTGCAATCAGCAGCGACTGGATGAGCGGCGCGGTCCGTGGCGCAGGGTCGGTTGTGGCAATGCCCTGTACGAGCGCGGCCAGCGCAGATTCGTCCATGCCGAGGTCGTGTGCCGGCGCCGTTCGCCACCCGTCGTCCGCCTTGAGCGGTGCGCGATAGGCGTAGGGCGTGGCGGTAGGCAGTCGCGGATACAATCCGGCCGCCTGGTCTGGTAATCGGGGGGTAAGGGTGACCGGCTCGTCCAGCGCCGGCCAGTGGAGAGTTGCGCGGTGCTGCGCCACGTCGTACACGCCCGCGAACGAAGGATAAGTGCCTGACGAATCGACGAAGCGCATCGAGTCGCCATCCAGTGTGATGCGGTATCGCGCGTATGATTGGCCGCCGAGGTAGTTCCGCTCGGGGACACGGAACGTCGCGCTGTGCGATCCATTGGCGTCCTCGACCACCAGCATATACAGCGCGTAGCGCTCATCGAGCGGCTCGATGCGCCCGCGCCAGTTGTGCGCGTCGACGCGTTGCAGCGTGGCGGGAGTGGCGTATGCAACACGCGACACCGGTCCAGGCGGCTGCACCCACCAGCCCGTGATTACGCGTGATCGCGCGCGAAGATGGCCGACGAATCTGCCCTGACTGTCTGGCAGTACGACGCTCACGGAATCGTGCGCGACGTGCGCTGGCACGTCGAAGGCCGCGATCCGTGCGTGCCACGCGCTCGCCTCCCGCTCGAGCGTCAGCTCGCCACGCACGCGTGGCCCGTAACTTGTGTCGATCGCCCACAGGCCAGCGATGGAATCCACACCCGCCATCGCGACCGTCAGCAGCGCGAGCAGTGAGACCATTACGCCTTAGATAACGCTAGCGCCCGAGAAGTTTACAAGTCGGTCGCGGCGTGCCCCGTGTTCGGCCCACAGCGGAGCGCGAAGCCGTCCCAGCATTCTAGACCTGCCCTGACGTGCCCACTGCGGACCCAGCTCGGCGACTCCGAGACATAGTTGAAAACATCGGCCGGATTCGTGGCCACGTCGCGGGAATGGACGCGGCGGCATTTGCTGTGCACGGAGAGCTGCCTTTCGGTTCCGCCCCGGCGCAGTTGGCCGCCCCGGAGGCGGGTCCCAGGCTAGACCTCCGATTACCGCGCCTCGGCTCAAACGTCCTCATGGGGAGTGCCTTGACACCGTTACTAGTCACCGTTACTAATCACCGTGTGTCATCCCCCCTGTCGCTTCGGCGCAGGGCGCGAGCCCCCGCAAGGGGGCTTTGCTTTTGCGGCTAGGTCGTGATGCGTAAGACGTTCGTCGATGTCGACGGGTTCAACCTGTACTACGGCGCCGTAAAGGGCACGCCATACAAATGGCTCAATCTTGAGGCGCTATTCCGCTTGCTGCTACCACAAAACCAAGTCGTGGCGATCAAGTACTTCACCGCCAGGGTGAAGCCGCGACCAAACGATCCAAACTCGCCCGCCAGGCAGAATGCGTACCTTCGGGCGCTCGCGACGATCCATTGCATGTCGATTTACTACGGCAGTTTCGTGTCACATCAGACGATGCTTCCCGAGGCGACGAGCACCGGCATGCTCACGGGCAAATTCTCGAGCGTACTGAGGACCGAAGAGAAGGGTTCGGATGTGAACCTTGCGGCCCATCTTCTCGCGGATGCGTACGAAGGCCTTTTCGACGTAGCGGCGGTCGTGACCGGGGATTCTGATTTGCTCACTCCGGTCGACATGGCGCGGACGCGCTGCAGAAAGATTGTGGGCGTACTTAACCCGCAGCGTCGGGCGTCGCGCCAGCTTGGCGCTGTCGCTTCGTTCTACAAAGCGATTCGCAGCAGCGCACTCGCCCGGAGCCAATTTCCAGCAGTCCTGCACGACGCCGTCGGCACGATCCACAAACCGGTAGGCTGGTAACGCCGCGCGTTCAGAGGATGGGAGGGAAGGACTCGTGTGCAGGCGTCGGGCGAGTTCGGCGTGTTGGCGGAGGCGATAGCTGTTGCCGCGGATGTTCACGATGTGACAGTGGTGCACGAGCCGGTCGATCAGCGCTGCGGCCATGACGTCATCCCCAAAGATCTCGCCCCACTCTTCAAAGCCTTTGTTGCTGGTCAAGATCGTCGAGGCATGTTCGTAGCGGCGACTCATGATCTGGAAGAAGAGCATGGCCCCCGTGCGAGTGATCGGGAGGTAACCGATTTCGTCGATCACCATGAGACTGGGGAAGACGAGTGTGCGGAGCCGAGGGGCCAGGCGGCCGGCGCTTTGGGCATCCTCAAGGGAGTGGAGCAAATCGGCCAACGTGGTGAAGTAGACGCGCCGCCCGCTCTGCGCTGCGGCGACCGCGAGACTGAGCGCCAGGTGCGTTTTGCCGACCCCGGGCGGCCCCAAGAGGACGACGTTCTCCTTGCGCTCGATGAAGCCGAGCGTGTGCAAACTCTCGATCTGCTCCCGCTTGACCGACGGCTGAAAGGTGAAGTCGAAGTCGGCGAGGGTCTTCACGGCGGGGAGCCGGGCCGAGCGCATCGCGGTTTGGAGCCGCCGCGCGTTGCGCAGTTGGATATGCGCGCCCAAGAGCTGCTCCATCGCGTCACCGGCGGTGAGCTCACCGGAGTCACACCGACGGAGGACATCGTCCAGCGCTTCGAGGGCACCGGGCATCTTGAGATCGGCGAGCTGCGTGCGTAACCGCTCCCGCAGCGAGGCGCTGGTGACGGGCGGTCGCTTCATACGGGGCCTCCGCTCAGGGCGGCGTACGCTTGGAGACTGCGATGCTCCACGACCACCGGCGGCTCGCCAGCCCGAGGCGCGGTCCTAGGCGCTGCCGGTCGCCACAGGAGCGACGCATACGGTAGCGCAGGGAGCGGCTGCAGCACGCCGCGCTCCTCGCACTCGAATCGGACGAGCGGCACGGCCCGGGTCGTCGCATGTGTCCGCACATTGGCCACGGTCGCGAGCCAGTGCTCGACCTGGGCGTTCAGATCTGCATCACTGAGAAACGTCCGCCCGTAGAGAAAGCTCTCGCGGAGGTAGCGGATGGGGCACTCGACCTTGCCTTTCGTCTTCGCGCGATAAGGCCGACAGACCCGCGGCCGGAACCCCGCATGGCGGGTGAAGCGCAGGAACTCGAGATTGTGCGTGAGCCCGCCGCCGGCGACGCGGTCGTCGCGCGTCAGCACGGCCCTCATCTGATCAAAGAGGACGTCCTGCGGCACCCCACCCCAGCTCGTGAAACACGCCTCGAGGCCGTGCACGAGCGTGCGCAAATCTTGCCGCGGGTAGAAGCGCACCCACAGCAGCCGCGAGTACCCGAGTACTACGAGCAACGCGTAGCGCACGCCCCACGGGAGCCGACAGTGGGCGAAGTCAACCTGCGCCTGCTGGCCCGGGGGGGTTTCGAAACGGACGACGGGCTCTACCGGGCACGGGGGCCGCAGCGTCCGCACATAGTCGCACAGCTTCGTGTAGCCGCCGACGTAGCCGGCCGCTCGGCACTCCGCGAACACGCGACGCGCCGTGAGCGCCGGAAACTCCGCGAGCCGGGCCTGGATCAACGGCTTCACGCCATCGAGCTTCGTCGGCACCGGCGGCCGAGGGCCGTACCGCGCTTTGATCTCGTCGACATCTACGTCGAGCAATCCGGCCTTGATCCAGCGGTGCAGCGTGGATCGATCGACGCCAATCTCTCTGGCCGCAGCGCTCTGCGAGCGGCCCTCCTGGTCCAGCAAGTGGCGCAGCAGCATGCGCTCACGCACTCCGTACATGCGGGCTCCCGTCGAGGGGACGCCCTAGAATCGAACTCGCGACGCCGCACCGCCGCTCTACACGACGGCCGCGTCCGGGAACGCAACCTGCCGCATTTTCGCCCGTACGAAGTGAGGATTATTCAGCTGTTACCAACATCGCTAGGTGAATCGGGCGTCGGCGCCGGTTTTCATCCTCTCCTATCTCGGAATCTGACGGGAGAAACGGGTAAAGAAACTGGTAAAAACTGCCCTCGCCGCGCAGGCGAGACTAGGTAAATGACAACCATCGCCAGCGCGAAGAAGCCGGCGCCTTAGATCGTTCGAGGGGGGGGTCGCCGCTATCCCCTGCGCGCGCGGGATGCCTGCCGCTCGATCTGCGCGACCCGTCGGCGTAGCGCTAGAGCAGCGGCATCGGCATCGCGCTGTAGTTGCCGGCTGTCATCCCGTGCAGCGACGCCCGCGAGGTGAATCGCGTTCTCGATCAGTCGGCTGCTCTTAGGCGAGAGTTGTGGCTCATCGGCGATCCGTCGCGCTTTCGCAGTGTCGCCCTGCGCCTTCGCGAGCAGCCACCGGACGCGGGCCGCGCTAATCAGTATGGTCCCGTCGCTGCCGGCCGCTCGTTCTTCGACTGATTCGCCAATCTCGGCGAGGAGTGCGGCCTCTCGTTGTTGACCGCTCTTCGCAGAGTTTTTCTCGGTGTTGCCATGCTGCCGTCCCGCGTGTCGGTGCGCCGTCCGACTCCACACTTAGTACACCGGCACCAGCGTGTGTCGGACTCTAAACCTATAGCGGTTCACTCGGTGTAAATCTCGGATCTCCCGCTCCGCGCCACGGAAGTAACGGGCGAGTCGCGGGTCGAGCCAACAGCGGCAGTCATCGCAGCGTCAGTCGAATGCGCGACCGGTGTCGCGGAAATGCACTAGTCTGTCGCGTTTACGTCGCAATTCGCCGCGCATGAGCTTGTGGCGCGTTCCAGGATAGATATGTTGGCTGACAGCGGTGCCGAGCCCGCACGGGCTTATGACTCGGCGACGCCGAACGTGGACGAGTTCTTTCGTCCGTGCCGCACGCCACTGCCGCGTGCCTTTCGGCAAACCCGAGGATCTCCAATGAGCGCGCGCACCTTCGCGACCCTGCCTCGTACAGGTCGTCGCATGCGTTACGTAGTTCCTCTGATCGCAGCACTCGCCGCATGCGACAGCCCAACGAACCCTGGGGCGCTCACGCCGACGCCGCCGCTGCGGGCGCTGGCTACGCCCACGGCGTACAGGATTACGGATCTCGGCGTCGGCCGAGCGGGCGATTTGTACAGCATTGCGACCGCTATCAGCTCGAACGGGTTCATCGCGGGCCTGTCATTCGTGAGTTCAACCAGTCCTTATCACGGCTTTGTCATCGGAGGGACCAAGCACGATCTCGGGCTCTCTGAGCCATACCTCACAGTGACCGGAGTTAACTCGAGCGAGAACGTCGTCGGTTCCTACGGACCTAGCTCGACGGCAACAACGGCCTTTATCTGGACCTCAGGTCATCGAGTGGTTAGTACACTCGCCAAACTCCCCGGGGCTTCATCGATGGCTGCAGTCGGCATCAATGACGCTGGCCAAATCGCTGGGTGTGCCGTCGTCAGCGGTGTCAACCACATCGTGATGTGGTCCGGCGCCACACGCACGATTAAAGACCTTGGCACTGGCCCCGCTCATCAGGGTGCGTGCGCTACGGCGATCAACCTCCACGGAATGATGGCGGTTCTGTACGCGTCGGGCGGTCAGCTCGCAGTCGGCATGTACAATCAATTCGGAGTGCTCATCCCTGTCCCGCTCCCTGCCGGTCATGTCACGCCCGGAGACACTTTAAGTTTGGCGATTCCGGACGGCGGGCCGCCTAACGGCTCCGTGCCGAGCCCCAGCATCAACCGCTACGGCGACCTTGCAGTGAACCTGTCGGCGACCTTTATGGGCTGCACCGTCGGCGGCTGCGCGTCTGGCTTCTTCCTTTGGACGGGGGGCGCAGGCAGTGTGCTGCAACCTCCGGAGAGTGATCTCAATTACGTCACAGGGCTCAATGTAAATCACCTGGCCACTGTTTTTGCGGTTTTTTCCAGGCCAGACGCCGGGTATTGCCCCTTTCCGTTTGCCTACACCGTCGCCGGCGGATACGTCGGGCTTCCCGAGCTTCCTGCAGCGTCCGGCGTCGAGTGCGGATTTGATGGCAACACCGGCTTCCAGGGTGATTGGCCGCTGGCAGTGAATGACGCCGATGTGATCGTCGGCGCCTATGACGTCGGGAACCCATCCTCCTTCAACTTCCACGCGGTGCGCTGGACACCGAAATGAGCTCCGCCAGGGGGTTTCGCATGCACTCAGGTATCACGCGCGTGTTGGTGCCAGCTGCAATCTTTGCCCTGGTGTCGTGCGAAGGTCCGTCGTCGGTTTCTCCTAGAACCGAGAGCAGCACGGTTGACGCGCGGGCACGAAGGCTCTCGCGCAGCGTTAAGGCGTGGCTCCCCGAGATCCATCGCCAGTACCGCGCACGTGTCCGAGGCTGAGGAGAAAAGACTGCGGGTTCTCCGAAGCATCAACCTGTAACACCCACGCGGGTGCCCCATTGGGTCCGTCGCTATAAGGCTTGAAGGATCGAACGGGAGACATTCACGCAATGAGAATTCTCCACGTACTAAACGACGTTAGTGACCGGGGCAACGGGATAGTTAATGCCGCGGTTGATATGGCGATAGGACAAGCGCGACTGGGTCATTCTGTGGGACTTGTCTCTTCAGGTGGTGGTCACGAGTCTCTGCTCAGCAGTGCGGGCGTTGAGCTCTTCCGTATTGACCACATGCGCCGCCCGGTAAATCTCTTGAAGTCCCTGCGGACATTCGGGCAGCAGGTGAGCCAATTCAGGCCAGATGTGGTGCATGTCCACATGCGCGCGGGTCTGGTAGTAGCATGGCTATGGTCAAAGTGCTACGGATATGCGCTTGTTGCACATATTCAGAATGTGCATGACCGCGAATCCGTTTTGATGGGACTCGCACAACGCGCCATCGTAGTGAGCGAGTCTGTCGGTTTGACCATGCGAAAGATGGGCATCCCAAAACGAAAGATTCGAGTGGTTCTCAATCGCACGCTTTACAGCGCGAGATTGCCGCAGTTGTCGAAGATAGCTCCAGCCCCGCTGCAAAGGCCGTCGATAGTCTCAGTTTGTGGAATGTACCAGCGGAAGGGCATCGGGGAACTGATTGTCGCGTTCGAGCAGATCGCTGGAGAATGTTCAAATACGCATTTGTACCTGGTCGGCGATGGTCCGGACCGGGGTACGTTCGAGGCGCAGGCGAATGCTTCTCATTTCTGCGATCGTATTCACTTCGAGGGGTTTCAAGGTAATCCACAATCTTTTATGCTGGCGGCGGACGTTTTCGTGCTCGCCTCCCGCCGCGATTCGTTTCCTTTGGTACTCATCGAAGCGAGGCAGGCGGGATGTGCCATCGTAGCCTCAAGCGTCGACGGAATCCCGGAGGGACTCGACGGAGGGCGCGCTGGCGTGTTGGTGGAACCTCAAAATCCAGACGCTCTGGCGGCGGCTTTGCGTCGGATGCTAATGGATGAGAACGAGCGTCAAACGTGGCAGCAGCGAGCCACGCACGGGATCGAGGCTTTTAGCGTAAGCGAGATGGTTCAAGAGGTGCTGAACGTCTATCGTGAAGTTATTCCAGCAGCGCGGGTCCTGGAACCCTCAAAAACGCTACAGAGCTGGTCCTGATAGCGCGTTCGGAGTTTTAGGAATTGAGGGAGATCGCGACTTATGAGGAAGAAAGCCTACACTGACGATCGTCGTTCTGCTTTTCAAATTGCACGGAGCTTCTTGAACCCCGCTCTCCGGAGCGAAATGTTCCAGAAGATACTTACGCGTCTGCGCGAGGGAAACACAACGAACGCTAGGCTGGCGTCGGTGGCATGGTGCCGCGAGGTCGCGAAGAGCGTCGAGAATTTCTGCAACGCGTTGAATCCCGATCTTTGGCACGAATCGTTGGCCGTCTCGGACCATATTCGGACCGATGCGAACGCGAAGCTCAACACTCTCGATCTCGATCTGGGCGGACCCGGCAACTATCCGCTTCTCTATTTCTTCGTACGACATAGGCGCCCGAAGGTCGTCCTCGAGACGGGGGTTGCCGCCGGGTTTTCGACCGCGGCAATTCTGACCGCGATCAAGGCGAATGGTGTCGGGCGCCTCTATTCCAGTGAATTCCCGTACTTTCGCATCGCCAATCCGGAGAAATACGTGGGATACATCGTCGACGACGACCTCAAATCGAACTGGACACTGTTGCTCGACGGCGATCGCAGGAACCTCCCAAAAATTTTGGCGGCCGTCGACCATGTCGATCTTCTGCACTACGACTCGGATAAGTCTTACTCGGGAAGAAGGATGGCGCTCACATTAATATCGCCGCACCTTTCCAAAGGTGCTCCGGTAATCATGGACGATCTCCAGGATAACCTCTTCTTTCGCGACCATGTCGGGCGTCATGGCATTATCCCATCGGTGTTCGAGTTCGAAGAAAAGTACGTCGGCTTGTACTACGCATGACTGAGCTCGGGAGCTTCTGCATCTCGCGAAGATGGGCTACGAGGGGCCAGGATTGACTAGCAGGATGCCAAACTTCAGTAGGGTGTCTCTCACACGCTGCTGCGCGAGCGAACAGGGCCACAACCGGAAACGCAAAGGGCAGGACCGTTATGGCCCTGCCCCCGAGTCGTGCCCGTATGGGCGCTGCTAGGATCGGGCGGATTAGCCGGTAGCGCGCTTTGCCTGTTGCCGCCTACTGATCTCGGCAAACTGGTCCGCGCTGGGAACCGGCAGCGCGATTCAGGTTGCTATCGGACACGGAAGTAATGTCTCGAGCGGCTCCGGCGTGGTTGGTTGACGGGATGCTTCCCGAGGGCGGCTTGTATGAGATGTACGGCGCGCCAGCTGTGGGGAAGTCGTTTATCGCACTCGACATCGCGTTCAGCGTCGGAACGGGTCACGCTTTCCACGAACACGCGGTACAACGAGGCTACGTCGTTTACGTCAATGCCGAGGGCGGTGGCGGTCTTGGGCTAAGGGTGTCAGCCTGGAAAACCGCGCGAGCGTGGCCCGGCGAAACGCTTACAAGGTTCCTGCCGGAGTCCGTGTTTGCCCTTTCGGGCACATAGGTAACACTTCATTCCGGGCACATAGGTGACACTTTCAGGTATTTGGGGGGCTCCCAAATGCCGTGGCGGGAGTGTCGCACGATGGATGAACGGCTGCGGTTTGTGGCTCGGTTGCTGGATGGGGAAAAGATGGCCGTGCTGTGCCGGGAGTTCGATATCTCTCGGAAGACAGGCTATAAGATCTTCTCACGCTATAAAGACTGTGGGATGGAGGGGCTCACCGATCGGTCGCGCCGGCCGTATCGGCACGCCAATCGCCTGCCATTCCAGGTCGAGAAGCGCATCGTCCAGTTGAAGAAGGAGCACCCGAGCTGGGGCGCCCCGAAGATCCGCGAGAAGCTGCGGCGGCTGCACCCCCGAGATCGTCTTGCCCGCCATCAGCACGGTGCACACGGTGCTGGACCGGCATGGCCTGGTCAGCCGAGGCCGCCACGCGCGCTACAAAGCTGAAGGCACGGCCCTCGAGCAACCGCGGGCCCCCAACGATCTGTGGTGCGCGGACTACAAGGGCGAATTCATGCTCACCGATCGGCGCTACTGCTATCCGCTGACCATCACCGACGCGGCCAGCCGCTACCTGCTGTGCTGCGATGCCTTGGCCGCCACCAAGGAGATCTACGCCTTCAGCGTCTTTGAACGGGCTTTCAAGGATTTCGGGTTGCCGGTGGCGATCCGCACCGACAACGGCATCCCCTTCGCCAGTAAGTTGTCGGTCTGGTGGCTCCGGCTGGGGATCCGCATCGAGCGCATCAAGCCCGGCAAGCCCCAGCAGAATGGCCGCCACGAGCGCATGCACCTGACCCTGAAGCAAGAAGCCACGCGCCCGGCGGGGCGCAACTTCCTGCAACAGCAGGCGAAGTTTGATCGCTTCCTACAGTGTTATAACTTCGACCGCCCCCATCAGGCGATCGGTATGAAATATCCGGCGGAGTTGTATTCACGCTCGCCGCGGCCGTATCAAGGCTTAGGGGAGCTGGAATACCCCTTGCACGATCGAACCGTCACCGTCACCAGCTGTGGACGCATCTGCATCGGTCGCCGCAAGATCAATCTCAGCCACGTGTTCGCTGGCCAGAAGGTCGGCATCAAAGAGGTCAGCGAGAAGATCTGGTTAGTGACCTTCATGCACTATGACCCGGGGTTCTTTGACGAGGAGTGTGGGCGCGTGGAATGCGCGGAAAACCCCTTCGGGGCTAAACTGTCACCTATGTCTCCGGAATAAAACGTCGCCCATGTCTCCGGAATGGACACGGCGGGGCGAGTCGGGGCGACTGGATTTGAACCAGCGACCTCCTGCTCCCGAAGCAGGCGCTCTACCGGGCTAAGCTACGCCCCGAGGTGAGGCTCGGAAATTATCTTGGCCCCCAATCGCGCGCTACCGCGATGCTACTACGCCAGTCGCCCGCACGAAGACCGCCGCGCCCGGGCCGTCGTACAATTCTCGCCACGTGGAGTCGCTCGCCAATGACTCGCGTATACCTGTGCAACACGGCTGCCTAGGAATCTTGGGGATGTAGATGTGGTCGAAGGTGATCCCAGTCTGCCCACTCCACCTCTCCAAACAACTGGGCAACGGGTCCTGCCGCACACACCCCAGCTGCACGTCGTCGTATTTCTCCTCCATCCGCTCGAAAACGCGACCAGGCAACCACTCCAGCCCCTGCGGCGTCGCAACGCTCTTACGCCGCGCCAACACGGGGAACCACTCCTGCGTGCGGTCCGCATACCATCCGCCCGTCACGCTCCCAGTAACTACTAAAAACCTCGCATCACTCGGCGTCGACCGCGCGACCCACTCCATCGCTCCACGCTC
>Ga0073928_10007095_pt1 | contig 14737 bp, 16 predicted proteins | sample PaiPotPPA55metaG_FD_76969 | JGI IMG/M metagenome (GOLD analysis project Ga0073928, IMG submission 76969) | Iron sulfur acid spring bacterial and archeal communities from Banff, Canada, to study Microbial Dark Matter (Phase II) - Paint Pots PPA... ... | reverse complement strand
GAGGCGCGGCTTGCGATTCGTGACCTGCGCAGCTTGATCATCGAGATCGCGCCGCCGGACCTTGCGGCCGGTGGCCTGGTGGACGCATTGGAGCGCCTGCTGGTCACGGCGCGCGAGAGTGGAATCCAAACCGAGTTTCACTCTTCCGACCACGTCGATCTCTCCGCCGACTTTACCGCGCTGGTCTATCGCGTGACGCAGGAGAGCGTGCGCAACGTGATCAAGCACGCGCAGGCATCGCACCTGACGGTGTCGCTGTCTCACGTGGCGGACAGGGTGACGCTGGATGTGGTCGATGACGGAAGCGGCTTCACTCTGGAGAAGTTGCACCAGCGCCGCCAGGAGGGCCACGTCGGCCTGGCGCTGCTCGAGGATCGCGTCGTGGAGGCCGGCGCGGCGCTCCAGATTGAATCCGACCCGGGCGCGGGCACGCGCATTCACCTGCAGATCGATGATGTCTGACATCGTCAGCATCGTCATCGTCGACGACCACGCGGTGGTGCGCCGCGGTCTCAGGGAGTTGATCTCGACGATCTCGGAATGCGAAACGATCGGCGAGGCCGCCAACGGTGAGGAGGCGATCCGCGTTGTGAATGAGCTGCGCCCCGACATCGTGCTCATGGACATATCGATGCCGGTCATGGATGGTGTCGAGGCGACCCGCGCGATCATGGGCGCACACCCTGATACCCGCGTGATCATGCTCACGTCCGACTCCGCGAAATCGCGAGTGCTCGGCGCGCTGGAAGCGGGTGCAGCCGCCTATGTGCTCAAGGACACCGAGCCCGACCACATTCTCATGCGGGTGCGCTCCACAGCGCGAACCGTCCCGCGGCTACTGACCGGCCGACGCGACCCCGCCGTCGACGCTTAGGCTCATCGACATCTCGTCGGCGGGCTGCGGCCGGCCCAGCAGGAAGCCCTGCAGCGCGTCGCATCCCATCTCGCTCAGGAAGTTGAGCTGAGCGACAGTCTCGACTCCCTCTGCGACGACGGTGAGGCCCAAAGCATGGGCCAGTTGCACCGCTCCCTGAATGACACCGCGGTCGCGCGGATCGTCTTCGAGGCCCACGATGAACGAGCGATCGAGCTTGAGCTCATCGGCGGGGATGTTCTTGAGTTGTGTGAGCGATGCATAACCGGTGCCGAAGTCGTCGATCGAGAGGCGCACGCCGAAGTTGCGCAACGTCAACATCGCAGGGAGGGTGATCTCGAGGTTGCGCATCACCTGGCTCTCGGTGATCTCCAGCGTCACCGCCTTGGCGGGAACACCGCTGCTGGTGAGCAGGTCGCGCACCTGGAAGATGAAGTCCGGGTCGGCCAGCTGTCGCGCTGACACGTTGATGCTCATGTTCACGCGGTAGCCGGCGCGATGCCAGTCCGCGAGCTGTGCCGTTGCCTTGTCGATCACCCAGTGGCCCAACGGAATGATCAGGCCGGTGTCTTCCGCGATGGGGATGAAATCGGCAGGGGGCAGCCAGCCGCGCTGGTCGTCGTTCCACCGCAGCAGCGCCTCCGTGGCGATGACCTCGCGGCTGGGCAGCGCAACCTGAGGCTGGTAGTACAGCTCGAAGGCATTGCGATCGACAGCGCGGCGCAATGCGGATTCGAGCGCGAACCGATGGGCGGACTGCTCGCGCAGATCGTCCGTGTACACAACCAGCCGTGCGTCACCGGCTGACTTCGCCGAGTACATCGCGGTCTCCGCATCGCTGAGGAGCTTCTCGGCAGAACGATCGTAATCGTGGCCGATCGCGACGCCCATCGAGACGCGCAGGGGGATCTTCTGACCGGCGGTGCGGTACTCGTGCTCGACGGCCCAAGCCAGCCGCGTGGCGAGCACCCGTGCCTCGTCCTCCTCGCCGAGCCCCGCCAGCATCACGGCGAACTCGTCGCCGCCGACCCTGGCAACGACGTCATCCCTGCGGCTTGCGGCCATGAGCCGCTGCGCAAGCGCTTCCAGCACCTCGTCGCCGGCCGTGGAGCCGAGACCCTGGTTGATGCGGCGGAGGCCGTCGATGTCGAGCAGGATCACGGCCTTCAAGCCGCGGTTTGTGGCGAGTGCCGTGGTGGCCCGCTCGAGGAAGTAGTCGCGGTCGCCGAGCCCCGTCAGCGGGTCGAGCTCAGTCGGCGCAGGCGCGATCACACCGAACCGGGGTTCGCCCGTGGGGCCACGAAGCGGGAGCGGCTCGATCACCGTGCAATCCTCATGCCTGGGCGATGGGCTGCCCCAAGCGCTTTGGGCACCGATTGGTGACGAAGTGCGACTAATCGATCACGGCCGCCCGTCACACGTCCGATGCGGGCCGGTTCTGAAGCTCCCAAGGGTGGTCGAGCGCATGCGAGGTGGGCTGACAACCCCACCCTTGCTGAATTACTGTACGAGCGCCCAGCTGGCCCGGTCCGGCGGCAACATAGGAATAACGACAAGCGTGAAGACCGCCGTCCGCCGGCTCGCCAACTTTGTGAACGGTGAGTACGTCCCCGCGGTACAGGGGGGCACGCGCGAGTTGATCGACCCGAGCACCGGCGAGGTGTTCGCCGAGGCGCCCGAGTCAGGGCCAGACGACGTCGACCGGGCGTTCTCTGCGGCGTCGGCGGCGTTTCCCGGGTGGCGTGACACGACACCGTCTGTCCGCAGCCTGGCGCTGCTCCGCATCGCCGACGCTATCGAGGCGCGCGCCGAGGACTTCGTGCGCGCGGAGTCCGAGAACACCGGCAAGCCGATTTCGCTGACCATGAGCGAGGAGATCCCCCCGATGGTGGATCAGATCCGCTTCTTCGCCGGCGCTGCCCGTGTGCTCGAAGGCAAGTCGGCCGGCGAGTACATGAGCGGCTACACGTCATTCGTCCGTCGCGAGCCGGTTGGCGTGTGCGCTGCCGTCACTCCGTGGAACTACCCGATGATGATGGCCGTCTGGAAGTGGGCTCCGGCACTCGCTGCGGGCAACACGATGGTGCTCAAGCCGTCGGAGACGACACCGGTCACGACGGTGATGATGGCCGAGCTCATTGCGCAGCACGTTCCAGCGGGGGTTTTCAACGTCGTGTGCGGCGGGAGGGACACCGGCCGAGCCGTGGTCACCCATCCCACGCCGCGGATGGTTTCCATCACGGGCAGCGTCCGGGCCGGCAGAGAGGTGGCACAGGCAGCGGCAGCAGATCTCAAGCGCGTGCACCTGGAGCTTGGCGGCAAGGCGCCGGTCATCGTGTTTGACGATGCCGACGTCGCGGCTGCGGCTGAAGCCATCGCCGTGGCGGGATATTTCAACGCAGGGCAGGACTGCACCGCGGCCACCCGCGTGCTGGTCGCTCCTCGATTGCATGACGACTTCGTCGGCGCCCTCGTCGCGCAGGCGAAGCAGACCCATGTCGGTCCGCCGGCCGACGGCGACGCGGCGTACGGCCCGCTCAACAATGCGGCTCAAATGGAGCGCGTCACCGGTCTGCTCGCTGACATGCCGGCCACTGCTTCCATCGCAACCGGCGGGCACCGCGTGGGCGAGCGGGGCTACATGTTCGAACCCACGGTGGTCACCGGCGTCGAGCAGACGGACACGCTGGTCCAGCAAGAGATCTTTGGCCCCGTGATCACCGTGCAGCGTTTCAGTGACGAGGACCAGGCGGTCGAATGGGCTAACGGAGTCGAGTACGGGCTCGCGTCCAGCGTGTGGACCCGTGATCACGGCCGCGCCATGCGCATGGCCAAGCGGCTGGACTTCGGCTGCGTGTGGATCAACACTCACATCCCGTTGGTCGCTGAGATGCCGCACGGCGGGTTCAAGCACAGTGGCTATGGCAAGGATCTGTCCATGTACGGTTTCGAGGACTACACGCGCATCAAGCACGTAATGAGCAATATCGAGGCCTGAGGAGGAGATCGTGGCAACGCTCGCAGAGCCGGTCGTTCATGGGAAAGCTGTCGTCTCGCAGCTGAAGACGAACACCCTCAACCTATTCGACGCGACGATCATCGCCACCTCGAGCGTGGCACCCGCGTACACGCTCGCGGCAACCGCCGCGGTGTTGGTGGCCGCCGTCGGCCTCGCGTCACCCGCGGCGATCCTCGTCGGATTCTTCCCGGTCCTGTTTATCGCGATGGCGTACTACTACCTGAACCGGATGGATCCGAACTGTGGTGCGTCGTACTCGTGGATCAGCCGGACCCTGAATCCCTACATCGGCTGGCTCTCCGGCTGGGTCCAGCTCGCCGCCAACGTGCTCTTCTGTGCGGCGGCGCCCATCCTGGCCGGCTCCTACACGCTGCAGCTGCTCAACAGCATCTTCCCCGGACAGATCAGCGCCGATGTGGCCGGCAACAAGTATTGGATTGCGGGCCTCGGGGTGGCGTGGCTGGCTCTTGTGACCTTCATGGTCGTCCGCGGAATCCGGGTCACCGCCAACTTCCAGTGGCTCCTGGTGTTCATCGAGTACCTCGTCGTCCTGGGCTTCGTCGTGGCTGCGCTCGTCAAGGTCATCTCCGGCAACCATCCGACGTCGAACAGCGTGACGAGTGACTGGTTCAACCCCGGCTCGCTGGGCGGCATTGGAGGCGTGGCTACGGGCGCGGCGCTGGCCGTGTTCTTCTTCTGGGGGTGGGACACCGCGGCGAACGTCAATGAGGAGACCAAGGACGCGAATACGTCGCCGGGGAAGGCCGGGCTACTCAGCATGTTCATCCTCCTCTTCATCTTCCTGCTCGCGATCATCGCCATCCAGGCGTACCTGCCGCAAGACATGATCACGTCCAACCAGAGCAACATCCTGTACTACTTCGCCCAACAGATCTCGGGTACTCCCGTCGCGTATCTGATGATCTTCGCGGTACTTTCCTCGACCGTCGCGACCACGCAGACCACTCTGCTCCCCTCGAGCCGCCTGACATTTTCGATGGCCCGGGATGGCGTGTTCCCGAAGGCTTTCGGCCACGTCCACAGCCGGTATCGGACGCCGTGGGTGGGGACACTCATCTCCGGCGGGCTCGCGGCGATCGTTATCGTGCTGACCGTCACGTCCGACAGCGTCAACACAGTGTTCGGCCGCCTCATCCTCGACATCGGGGTGCTCGTCGCCGTCTACTACGGCGTCACAGGCCTGGCATCGGCATGGGCATTCCGCAAGGTGCTGGGCAGCAGTGCGAGGCTCCTCATCTTCGCGGGGATACTGCCATTCGTCGGCGGTCTCTTCCTGCTCGCGATTGGCGGATACGTGACGTACCAGTCGTGGATCACCGACATCGCAACCGCGCTGCCGATACTCGTCACCATGGCCGCCGGACTGCCGCTTATGGTGCTGGCGGCGGCGACCAGCCGCTCCGGCTTCTTCCGGGAGAAGACGGTGTCGTACATCGAGGTGGACGGCCAGCTGACGGCGTCACCGGTGGGCCCGGCCGGTTAGAAATTCTTGGACGCGTACGCGGACGTGAGCTACTGGCTCGAGACCGCGGGGAATCTCGCACCACGCCCACCTCTGGGTGAGTCCATCCACGCCGACGTCGCGATTCTCGGCGCGGGATACACAGGCCTCTGGACCGCGTACGAGCTGCTCGAGCGCGACCCATCACTGAATGTCGTGATCCTGGAGCGGGAGATCGCGGGCTACGGCGCGTCTGGACGCAACGGAGGCTGGTGCGCCTCGGACACGGGCGCCAGTCTTGGGCTTCTCTCGCGCCGCTTCGGGCGTGACCGGGCTCGTGCCGTGCAGCTCGCGATGTATGACGCCGTTGATGCCGTGGGACGCGTGGCAGAGCGCGAGACCATCGACGCCGAGTACCGAAAGGGTGGCCTGCTGCTCGTCGCCCGAGGTGAGGGTCAGCTGCCGGCACTCCGGGACACCTATGACGACTACGCGCACGCAGGGTTCGAAGACCGCTATCAGCTGCTCGATGCGTCTCAGCTCAGCGAGCGCGTCCATGTTCACGATGGGCTGGGGGGGATCTACACGCGGGAGTGCGCGGTCGTCCACCCGGGCAAGCTGGCGCGCGGACTGGCCGCTGCAGTCGAGCGCCACGGCGCGCGTATCTACGAGCAGACGGCGGTGACGGCGTGGCAGTCCGGACGTCACCCCGCACTGCGCACGGCACACGGCGATGTGCACGCTTCCACGGTCGTTCTCGCCGGAGAGGCGTACCTGAGCCAGCTGCGCCCGCTGCATCGCGCACTGCTCCCCGTGTACTCGCTCATCGTACTCACGGAACCGTTGACCGACGCGCAATGGGAGACCATCGGCTGGCATCAGCACGAGTGCATGGCGTCGATGCGGCTCACCGTCGACTACCTCTCGCGCACCGTCGATGGCCGGATCCTGGTGGGCGGCCGGGGCGCTCCCTACCTGTATGCATCCGTCATGCGCGAGGAGATGTCCCGTCATGCGCCGACGCACGCGATGCTGCGCGACATGCTCACTGACTGGTTTCCGACGCTCACGGGAATGCGGTTCACTCACGCATGGGGCGGCGCCGTCGGCGTTCCCCGCGATTTCATTCCGTCGATCTACTACGAGCCGGACACCGGTGTGGCTGCGGCGCACGGTTACACCGGCCACGGCGTGGGTTTCGCCAACCTCGCCGGGCGGATCCTGGCTGAGTTGATCACCGGGCAGCGGTCCGAGCTCAGCGAGCTGCCGTTCGTCGGTCACCGCTCGCCGAAGTGGGAGCCGGAACCACTCCGCTGGATTGGCGTGCGCGGCGTGCAGGCGGGCCTGGCGCGCGTCGACGCGCGCCGCACACGTGCGCAGCGGGCCACGCGCAAGACACTGGTGGAGCGCATTGCCCAACACTGAGCTGCAGCGGCAGCGCGAGCGCGTGGTAGCGCGCGGCATGGGCTCCGCCATGCCCGGTTTCGCCCGCTCGGCGAAGGGGTCGACGCTGGTCGACGTCGACGGCCGCAGCTACATCGACTTCGCCAGTGGAATCAGCGTCACCAACCTGGGTCACGGACACCCCGACATCGTTGCCGCGATTCACGCGCAGGTGGACCGCCTGATCAACTCTGGCGCCCCGGTGATGATGCCCGACGTCTACGTGGAGCTGTGCAGCCGTCTGTGCGCAGTTGCACCGGTGCCGCCGCCAGCCAAAGCGCTTCTGGTCAACAGCGGTGCAGAGGCCGTCGAGAATGCGGTCAAGATCGTGCGCCAGGCCACCGGTCGTCCGGCGATCGTGAGTTTTCACAACGGGTTTCACGGCCGAACGCTGCTGACGATGAGCCTCACCGGGAAGGTTCATCCCTACAAGCAGAACTTCGGGCCGTACGCGGCCGAGGTGTACCAGGCGCAGTACCCGTATCCGTTTCATGACGTCAGCACCGAGGACGCCATCCGCGGCATGCGACAGCTGTTTGCATCGGAGGTCCCCGCGGATCGCGTAGCCGGTGTGATCGTCGAGCCGGTGCAGGGTGAGGGTGGCTTCATCGTGCCACCGCCGGACTTCCTCCCGCGGCTCGCCGATCTGCTGCACGAGTTGGACATCCCGCTCATCGCGGACGAGATCCAGACCGGGATGGGGCGCACGGGCGAGCTGTTCGCCGTGGAGAACTTTGGAGTGCAGCCGGACCTTGTGCTACTGGCCAAATCGCTTGGCGGGGGCCTGCCTCTAGCAGCCGTTATCGGACGCGCGGAGCTCATGGACGCGGCTGCGCCTGGCGGCCTCGGCGGCACGTTTGGGGGCAACCCAGTCGCATGCGCGGCGGCAATCGCGGTGCTCGACGTCATCGAACGTGATGGCATATGCGCGCGGGCGCGCGAGATCGGAGCCGTCGCTCTGCAACGGCTGCAGGCGATGCAGGAGGGGCACCAATGCATCGGCGATGTCCGTGGCATCGGTGCGATGGTTGCGATGGAGCTGGTGAGGAACGGTTCGGAACCCGCGTCAGACCTGGCGGCGAGCGTGCTTCGCGAGGCGCACTCCCGCGGTCTCGCGCTCCTGAGAGCGGGTTTGTATGACAACGTTGTCCGCCTCCTGATGCCGCTCACGATCAGCGAAGAGGATCTGGCGGCAGGCTTGGACATTCTCGAGCGCGCGCTCGAGGCGGCAACCACGGGCGCGACCACGGATACAGCGGCAGCAACGACGAGGTGATAACCCATGGCCACTGAAGTGAAGACCATGCCGATCGACCCGAAACGCGTCGCCGAGCTGACCGTAAGAGAGGTGGAGCGTTTTCGCCGCGCGCACGCGCGGTCAGGCGAGCTGTGGGAGCGGGCCCGCAACTCGATGCCGCGGGGCGTGCCGTCGTCGTTCCAGGATGCGAAGCCGCTGCCGATCTTCGCCAAGGAGGGGAGAGGCAGCCACATCGTCGACGTCGACGGCAACGACTACATCGATTTCCACAACGGCTTCGGCGTCATGGCTGTGGGTCATGCGCACCCTCAGATCGTCGAAGCGGTGAGTGCGCGGATCCGCGCCGGCTCGCACTTCGCGCAGCCGGTCGAGGACGCGATCACCGTCGCCGAGGAGCTGTCACGCCGTTTCACGCAGCCACTGTGGCGATTCACCAACAGTGGCACCGAGTCCACGTTGGACGCCGTTCGTCTGGCGCGCGCGTTCACCGGACGTGAGCGATTGCTCAAGATCGAGGCGTCGTACCACGGTCATCACGACGCGCTCATGGTGTCCGTGGAGCCGCCCCCGGAGGTGATGGGGCCGCCGCACGCGCCCGCTTCGGTGCCGCAGAGTGAGGGCATCCCCGCGTCGACGGTGGAACTGACCTCCGTCGTGCCCTTCAACGACCTCGACGCGATGCGCGCGGCATTTGCCGCCCACAAGGACGGCATCGCCGCGGTCATCGTTGAGCCGGCGATGATGAACTGCGGCATCATCCAGCCGGACCGCGGTTATCTCGACGGAGTGCGCGACATCGCGCATGAGCATGGAGCGTTGCTGATCTTCGACGAGGTCAAGACCGGTCTCACGATCGCATCCGGGGGGGCCACGGAGCGCTACGGCGTGACACCCGACCTGATCTGTCTTGCCAAGGCGATCGGAGGTGGGCTTCCCTGCGGAGCCGTGGGCGGTCGAGCCGACATCATGGACCTCATCAACACCGGACGTGTGTCGCAGATGGGCACGTTCAACGGCAACCCCCTGACCATGTCGGCGTCCGTTGTCACGCTGCGCGACATCCTCACGCCGTCTGCGTACAGCCATTTCGATGCACTGGCCGAGGTGCTCCAGGGCGGGCTCGACGGAGTCATCCGCGAGTATCAGCTGCCATTCCACGTCATCACATTGGCGGCGCGCGGCGGTGTCACCTACCGCGCCGAACGGGTGCGCAACTACCGCGATTATCTGGAGATCGACAAGGCGCCCGCGTACCTCTCCTGGCTGTACCAGGCCAACCGTGGTGTGCTGATGGCACCCGGCGCCGAGGAGAATTGGACGCTCTCCGTCCAGCACTCCGAGTCAGACGTGCAGCGCTACGTGGCCAACTTCGACGAGCTGGCCCGAGACGTCAGAGCGTAGTTCGGGCGCGCAGCAGATACCGCTGGCGCATTCCGAAGGTCGCGAGATCGGCGCATCCGACCGCCGCGGCAACGAGCGCGGGCACCAGCACCAACCACAACGGGGTGTGCCCGCCGGCCACACGCAGGGCGAGCACGGGGATCAGCGCGAGCGATGCCGCACCGACCAGGCCGGCGAGAACGATGGTGACCACCGTCACCCGGGTGGTGCGCAGTGTGCCCGACGGCGGCCGCGAGAGCATGAGCACCATGACGACGTCTGCCAGGGGAAGCAGACGGCTCTGGAGACGATCGAAGGGAATCGCTGGATCATCGCGGCTGCGTGTGGGCGTGTTGCTCCTCATCACGTCTCCGCACGATACGGGCTGGTCGCCTGATGTGCCTCACAGCCGCGTAACAGTGCACCAACTGGGTACAGTGCGCCGGGACCTGGCTGGTAGCGTGCCCAGCTCAAGGACACCGTAGAGGTAGATAGCCTGATGATCAATCGCCGCCTGCTTGCCACCATCCCGATTGCCGCTACAATCGCCGCGTGCGGTGCCGGTAGCGGCGGCTCGCATGTGGACGCCCGCGCCGTGTTGTTGAGCGCGGTTCAGCGAGTCACGACGACTTCCTTTCACGCCGTCGTGACTGTGAACGCAAACCTGAACGTCACCGGGCCCGCCGCCGTGCAACTCGGTACGCTGAACGGTCAGACACTGGCGTTCAGCATCAAGCTCGACGTACAGAACAAGCAGCGTGCCCATGCAGAAGTCGGTCTCACGGCCGGCGGACAGGCGTTCAACGTCATCGCGGTCCTCTATGACGGCGCGGCCTACGTCTCGACGGACGGTGGCAAGAGTTTCAAGGCCGTGCCCATCGGGAACCTGCCGTCGAACTCGTTCGGGCCGGAGAGCGCGCTGCAGTACCTCGAGTCAGCTGGGACCGTGACCGACATCGGCCCGGGAACGGCAGATGGCGTCGCGGTTGAGAACTACCACGCGACGCTCGATTCCGCCAAGATCACCGCCCTCATCAAGAACGCCCTGTCGGGGCTCAACAGCGGCTCACTCTCGCAGGTGCTTGGCTCGGTGAGATTCACAGGTGGCCACCTCGACGCGTCGGTCGACCACGCCGGTCATATCGTGGCCGACAGCTGCGCCTTCAATGGATCGATGAACTTCGGCTCTCTCGACCCCAGCCTCAAGGGCACGACGATGACATTCGCTGAGACTGCGACCGGGCACTTTCGCGACTACGGCTCTTCGATCACGGTGCTGCCTCCCGCGAACGTCACCGGGACCACCACGCTCCCCTAGAACGCCACCCAGCGAGGCGGCGCTTCGCGGAGGCGTGGACGCGGCGGCGTACTGTTGCACGCGATGAAGCTGGATGCCGCGCTCGAGCTTGCAGACTGGCGGCGCCAGGTGGCGGCGATGTACGCGGACGTTCGCGCTGCGCGCACTCCCGAAGATGGCTGGCATCTGTGGCGCGAGCGTCGCGAGCGTCTCTTTCTCGAACATCCCCAGAGTCCGCTCCCGGCTGCCGATCGATCACCCGAGCACGCCCCGCAGTATTTCGACTACGACCCCGCGATGCGCATCCTGGCTGAAGTCCAGCCACTGCCGTCAGAGGATGTGGTGCTGCCCTCTTCGCAACCAGAGGACTTTGCTGCGACCAAGGTCGGAACCGCGCGCTTTCAGCTGCACGACGCCGAGTGCGCCTTGGGCGTGTACTGGCTGGCCGGGTACTCCGGCGGGATATTCGTATCCTTTCGTGACGCAACCAGCGGCGCCGAAACATATGGCGCCGGCCGCTACCTGCTGGACACCGCCAAGAGCGCGGATCTCGGCATGGAAGAAGGACGCCTGGTGCTGGACTTCAATTTCGCGTACCAACCGTCGTGCAGCTACGACCCGATATGGAGCTGCCCGCTGGCACCGCGGGAGAACTGGCTCACGGCCGAGGTGCGCGCCGGCGAGCGCAGTACGAGCTAGGCGGAGGTCGCACCTTCCTCGGCGAGAGCGTTGATGCGTTGCTCGATCTGGTGGCGAATCTCGCGAACCGCGGCCGCGCCCTTGCCGGCGGGGTCCTCGAGATCCCAATCGACGTAGCGCTTGCCCGGGATGTACGGACACGCGTCGCCGCATCCCATGGTCACGACCACGTCGGCCCACTCCGCGTCGGCAGTCGTAAGTGCACGCGGCGTGTGCTGCGCCACGTCGATGCCGATCTCACGCATCGAGTCGACGACTTCGGCGTGCACATGCGCACTTGGTTCCGTGCCGGCCGAACGCCCCTCGCCGCCGAGGCGTTCCCAGAAGGCCTGCGCCATCTGGGAACGACCCGCGTTGTGCACGCACACGAACAGTGCGCGTGGGAGATGGTTGATCAACAGCACCCAGACGCCGAACCGGGCGTGCAACACGTGGTGGCCCTCGCGGCAGCGTCCGGCGTAGTCGCAGCACCCACGACGGAGTCGCCGAGGACGGTGTAGAGCTCCCACGGCGCGCCGTCGGGGTCACCCACCCACACCTTGTCCTGCAGTGCGTAGCAACACTCGACAGTGTCTTCCGATGTCGTGGCGAGCCCGGCCGCGGCCAGTCGCAATGTTTCGCGTGCGACGGCGTCGGTTGACTCGACCTCCACGCCGAGGTGGTTGAGCGTGCCTGCACCTTCGGTGTTCTCGATGAGCACCAGCTTCAGCGGAGGCTCCGCGATGGCGAAGTTCGCGTACCCGGGGCGGCGCTTGGCCGGCTCGGTGGCGAACAGCGTGCTGTAGAACGCGACAGCGGCGTCCAGGTCGCTGACGTTCAGAGCCAGCTGAACGCGAGACACCTCAGCAGCAGCCGGGGAACGGGCAGCTGATATCCGGGCAATCACAGTCCATGGCATCGGTCTCCTATCGATGATTGTCGATTGATGGGGATGCTACTCTGTTCCATCGATGGCCGTCGGGGTTATGCACTTGACGCAAGGTGCTCCCGACCCCAGACTGGGGGTCGTATGCCGCTACTCGCCCATCCCGCGACCGCAATCGTGGTAACCCTCGCGCTAAGCGCTGCGGCTGCCGATGGCTGGCTCAACGACAACCACCGGCTGGCGGTCGTGCTGTGGGTAGTGGCCGCGCTTGTTGCAGTAATCGCCCTCGTTGAGGCGGTGCGTCGCCATCGGAAGAAGCAAGTCAGTACGTCGGCACTCTCGGCCCGCGTGGTTAATCGACCCACTGGCGTCATGAATGTTGAGGACGTGGAGTTCGAAGACTCAGATCGTCCTGACGTAGACAACTGGGGTGATTACAAGGCAAAAGGTGTGCGTCATCGTTCTCGCCCTGATTCTTCGCGCCGCCGTCCGTGACGTATCCGGCGTCCGGTGATTTGGCCCGCGTTGTCAATGTCGACCCGGTTGTTCTCGAAGTTCAGCCCATCGACGCTGACGGCAACGCCAGGACCGATCACCATGCCTGTGTCGGCTCCAACGATGGAACTGTTTGTGATGGTTCCCCACGATGTGATCGGCTGCGACGGCGGCGGTATAGCTTCAGGGACCGGGAGCGCGTGGTGGGGGTTGAAGAACGGCACAACCACAACGCGGGCGCTGTGGACCGAAAGGCACGATTCGCAAGTCACCGAAAGGTCGCGCTGGGCGATGGGTCGAAGAAGGTCAACGTGCAAGCCGCAGGATCGGCACTCGTACTCGTACAGCGGCATGGCTTACAAAGCTATGAGTTCCTTGTACGGAAGCGCCTCCGCAGCCACCAGCCGAGACAGGGTGTCACGGAACAAATAGGGGTTCTCGCGGTTATTGAACCGCCATTCGAACTCCGAGAGATAGGCCGGCAAGTGCTTCGCGCTCAGCTTGTGGTACGCGCCGATGACCGCCCGGTCGAACAGGCTCCACGCGCTCTCCATCGTGTTCGTGTGGACGATGCCGCGAACGTACTCGCCCGAGCGATGGTTGACGGAATCGTGGATCGTGTCTTCGTCGCCAACCCAGTCGTAGCTGCGGAACTCATCGGTATAGATAGCGGCCACGTCAGGGGCCACCACATCGCCAAGGAAGCTCTTGACGGCAGCCTTGCGGGCATTGGGAGCCATGCGGACGCGGAGCTTCCCGCCGCGCTCCACAGCACCGAGAACGATCATCTTGTTCCGCATCCGCACACGCGACGCCTGACGAATTCCGTGCTTCCCCTTGGCTTTGCCACCGATGTACGTCTCGTCGGCCTCTACGACGCCTTGGAGCGGCGTGGGATTGGCTTCGACCATCGCGGCGCGGATGCGGTGGCAGAGATACCACGCAGTGCGGTAGCTCCCGATGCCGAGCATCCGCTTCAACTGGTTCGCGCTGATGCCCTTGCGCGATTCGGTCATGAGGTACGTTGCGACAAACCACTTGCGGAGCGGAAGATGACTGTCGTGAAAGATCGTTCCAGCGGTGACGCTGAACTGGTAGCCGCATGAATCGCAATCGAACTGGTTGCGTTCGCGCATACGGGAGAGCTTCACGCTCTCGCAGCGCGGGCAATGCGGACCATCGGGCCAGCGCAGTTCTTCTAGGATCGTCCGGCACTTGTCCTCAGACCCGTAGGCGTCCATCAACCCCATCAGATCGACGGGAGGCATAGGTGCCCGAGAAGCGCCGGAAGCCCGCTTCGAAGATGACTGGCGACGAGATCGCGGCGCACGTGTTCCCGCCGAAGGTCCACCGCCACTTGAAGAAGGCCGCGAACCCTGAATCGGACGAGGAACCCGACCGTCCGCAGTCTCAATCGTCCAAGGGTCCAAATCCTTCATAACACAAGGGTATACCTAATGCGACCCCGCGTCAAGTGCATAACCCCGATGGCCGTCAATGGGTATGATCGTTGCATGCCAGCGGTTGCCTCCCGACAGACCATGGCTCTTCAGCCCGTGGCCTTCCGCGTGAAGGGGTGCTGCAACCCGGTCGCGCCGCGCTTGGACGATGACGTCGCCGAACGGCTCGCAGACGTGCACCGCGCGATCGGCGACCCGACTCGAGTGCAGATACTGCACATCCTGAAGACCGCGAAGGATCCGGTGTGCGTCTGCGATTTCACGGCTTCTTTCGACCTCGGCCAGCCGACGATCAGCCATCACCTGGCGAAACTGCGCGACGCGGGTCTGATCGTCAGCCAGAAACAGGGCATCTGGGCGTTCTATGCGCTGGCGCCGGACCTTGAACCTGCAGCGCGCGCCGCCGTCGACGCCATCCCCTGAGCTTCGGACGCCGTCCTTAGGACGCAGTGTCGGCGGGCGGTGGGGTCCAGGGACGGAAGCAG
>Ga0073928_10007093_pt1 | contig 14737 bp, 8 predicted proteins | sample PaiPotPPA55metaG_FD_76969 | JGI IMG/M metagenome (GOLD analysis project Ga0073928, IMG submission 76969) | Iron sulfur acid spring bacterial and archeal communities from Banff, Canada, to study Microbial Dark Matter (Phase II) - Paint Pots PPA... ... | reverse complement strand
CGGGTAATCCAGCCCAGCGGAGTGCGTGGGCGGCTGGAAGCGGCAGCAGCCCGTGGACTGACTGCATTCGTTGGGCGCGAGGACGAACTGCGCTCGCTGATGAATCGTTGGGAGCGCGTACTAGATGGTGAAGGCCAAGTAGCGCTGATTATCGGCGAAGCGGGGATTGGCAAATCGCGCCTGGTACAGCGCTTCCATGAACAAATCGCGGCTACGCCGCACACCTGGATCGAGACGGCGGCCGGCGCATTTTTCCAGAACTCGCCCTTCTACCCAGTTGCCGAGATGCTCAGGCAGGCGCTGGCGTGGCGCGGCGATGAGCCGGCGGAGCAGCAGCTCACGCAACTGGAGCCCGTGCTCGAACTGGCAGGACTTAAGTCTGCCGAAGCTATCCCGCTGCTTGCTCCGCTCCTGAATTTGCCGCCATCGGCGAAGTATCCGCTCTCAGCGCTGCCACCCGAGCAGCAGCGCCGCCGCTTGCTGGCCACGCTGGTCGAGTTGGCGCTGGGGTTCGCCCGCGTGCAGCCGACCGTGATCACGACCGAAGATTTGCATTGGGCCGACCCCTCGACGCTGGAGCTGATCCAACTGCTGGTCGAGCAAGGGGCACAGGCGCGGCTGCTGCTCCTGTATACGGCGCGGCCGGAGTTTCGTTCCCAATGGCCGCTGCGGGCGCATCATGCGCAGATCACGCTGAACCGGCTCAGCTCGCGCAACGTGCGTACGATGGTGGCCCAGGTGGCGGCCCGCAACGCATTGTCGGAGGAAACCGTCGCGGCGATGGTCGAGCGCACCGGCGGAGTGCCGCTGTTCGTCGAGGAGTTGACGCGGTCGGTACTCGAAAGCGGCGATGCAAAGCTCACGGGGCGCAAGATCCCGGCAACCTTGCATGACTCGTTAATGGCGCGGCTGGATCGGCTGGGGCCGGCCAAGGAGGTCATCCAGGTCGGTGCGGTAATTGGCGGGGAATTTTCCTACGAATTGCTCCATGCGGTCCATCCGATCACTGAAGAGGATCTCCAGCGGGCGCTGCGCGCTCTCGCCGACGCGGAACTGCTCTATGTTCGGGGCATCGCTCCGGAGGCGACCTACCTGTTCAAGCACGCGCTGATCCGCGATGCGGCCTATGAGGCGCTGCTCAAGAGCCGTCGCAAGGAATTGCATCTCACCGTCGCGCGCACTATCGATGATCACTTCCCAACGCTCAAGGATGCGCATCCCGAAGTTCTGGCCTGGCATTGGAACGAAGCCGGCGAAAGCGAAGCAGCGATCTCTGAATGGTCAAGAGCGGGCAAGACCGCGGAGGCACGCAACGCGTTCAGGGAAGCGCTCGAGAGTTACGAGCAGGCCTTAGCCCTACTCAACGCGCTGCCAGAATCGGCCGAGCGTGACCTTCGCGAACTGGAGCTCAGGCAATTGGCCTTCATTATGCTTCGGCTCACGAGAGGCTTTTCGGCACCCGAAGCGATCCATGCTGCCGAGCGCGCTGTAGCGCTTGCAGAGAAGAGTGGTAACATCACCCAACTCGGCGAATGGGTGATGTCGAGATGTCTTCCCGCCTTAATTGCGGGTGACATACCCTCCGCCGGTATGTTTGCCGACCAAGCGCTTACCCTTGCCCTTCGCGAAGGCACTCCCGCCCGTCTCGCGCACTTGTATACCCTCCAGATGCTAACCCACCAGTGCCGCGGCGATCTCGCCGGCGCCGAGGAACATTTCACAACGGGGCTCAAATATTTCGATGACCCCGATTTCAGGCAGTCTCCCAGGGGCGGCGCTGTAGTAGCTTTTGGTACCGCCAGCGTGAACGCTTGGGCGCTTGGTCGAGCCGATGTTGCCCGCGAGCGCGCGGCACAGATGATGGCAGCAGTGAATGGAAACAAGCCGCAGAACGTGGTGTTCTCAGGGGAGACTGCCGCATCTCTCTGGGTCTGTATGCGAGAATACGAGCGCGCCGAGGCATCTGCCGCCCAGGCGCTCGCGCTGTCGGAGAAAAATCAACTTCCTTATTTCGCCGCATCTTCGAGATGTATTCTCGGGCATTCGCGAGCGCAGCTCGACCGCGCGACCGAGGGTATCGGGCTGATTCGCCAGGGGATAGCTGGTTTGCTCGAAGTCGGGTCGCGCTTGGGCATCAGTCGTCATACCATGTTCCTGGCGGCGGCGCAGGAGCGCGAAGGCACCTTCGTTAATGCGCTTGACACGGTAGAGCAGGCGCTCCAGGCGAATCCCGACGAAGTCTTCTACCGGCCCGAGACCCTAAGGCTACGCGGGGAACTGCGGCTCAACCTGGGTCAAACCGAACTGGCCGAAGCCGGCTTCCGCGAGGCTATCGCCCTCGCGCGTAGCATGGGCGCGAAAGCCTGGGAACTGCGCGCAACGACGAGCCTCGCGAGCCTGCTCGCAAAATACGGCCGGCGCGACGAGGGGCATGCAATGCTGGCGGAAATCTACGCCTGGTTCACCGAAGGCTTCGACACCGCCGATCTCAAGGACACCAAGGCGCTGCTCGACGAATTGAGTCGTTGAGCGCGGGGAGATGACTGTACTCATTGCGGAACCGAAAATCCCAAGGGACTGAAATTCTGCAACCACTGCGGCACGCCGCTTAAGTCGATGGCGCGCTGTAGCGAATTGCGGATTCGACAATGCTCCGGACGCCAGGTTTTGCGGGGAGTGCGGTGGTGGGCTGAGCTCGGCGGTCCAAGCTAAGAGTCTCGATATCGATCGGTCAGGGCTACTGCCCGACAGTCAGAACCTGGCCCTACCTTGCCCCCGGTGACACGAATGTTCTTGCAAGGCCAATTTGGATGAAGCGCGCGTTGATGCGATCGAGAACAGCTTGTACGTAATCATCGAGAGCGCCGTTCACACAGCACACACTGCCGGGGTTGGACAGGCAACCCGCGCTGGACGATCGAGATTAAGCAGGAACTGACAGGCCTTGGTAAGCACATTGGGTATCAGGTTCGTGGCGCGCGACCGCGCATCGATTCAAAATATTGGGACAATGAATGGCTTTGGGATATGACATGGATCGCTCCGCCCTGCAAACCACAGCTTCGCCGATGTTATCTTGCAGCTGGAATGTGAATGGGACCCTAAATGGCGAGAAATCCCATGGGATGTTCAAAAGCTGCTTGTAGGCCGCGCCCTTATTCGAGTCATGATATTCAACGCACCCGGCGACGATGCGGATCAGCACTTCAGAAATCTACTGTGGGAGATCAAGCAGTATTCCAGCAGACAAAAGGGAGACCGGGTATCTGTTGTTTTACTGGCTATATAGCAGCGCTCAAAGGCGCCTCGTATCCAGACGACACCTCGTTACGTAGCAGGCAATATCAGGAGCGTCTTGGGCCTGGAAGCCCTTCCGGCCTTTGGAATATTTGATATATATCATCTCTAGCTATCGGGCCTGGTCTATGGGGGCTAGGCTAGTGCAAACCGCAAAACTGTTTTCAACCGGCCGATCGCAAGCGGTCCGATTGCCAAAAAACTTTCGCTTTCGAGGCAAGGAGGTCCGAATTCGGCGTCACGGTAATACCGTGATTCTTGAGCCGATTCCCGACGATTGGCGTCGGTTGGACGCGATTGCAGGAAGGCTCGACGAAGATTTCGTTCGGGCCGCCAAGGACCAGCCAGAGCACCAGGAGCATCCTGCACTTGACGAACTGTTTCGGTGACCCGGCTTGTTCTAGATACCAACACCGTAATCGCTTTGCTGAATGACACCACCTCAAAGCCAGCAAAGCCTGTGCGACTGGAGAATCCCACCGACATAGCGATCTCCGCGGTAGTCGCTCATGAGCTGTTCTATGGTGCGTTCAAAAGCCGGCGGGCGATGCAAAACGTAGCCGTCGTGGATTCGCTTCAGTTTGAAGTGCTTGAGTTCGACAAGGAAGATGCCCGACGAGCTGGCGAGATTCGAGCTTTTCTGCTTTCCAAGGGGACGCCGATCGGACCCTACGAGGTACTGATAGCTGGGCAAGCGGTAGCGCGAGAGATGACCCTGGTCAGACACAATGCGGCGGAATTTCAGCGGGTGCCAAAGCTGCGGCTTCAGGATTGGCACACTCAGCGGCATGGCTCCATAATCCGCGCAGTCGCTCGGCCAAAGCGACGATTCGGCGGTGAAATAGCCCCCTCGCCTTCACGTACGAGCTCCATTCTGCTTGCCTGCCAAAGCAGCAACTGCACGCGAATTTCTCGGTTGCCGTCTTTCTGAGCAGTCGCGATTGCCGTTTCCTAAGGTCTAAAACTCATCAGGCCTTATGAAAATCGGTCAGCCTGGACGGTCGACGTCGAAAACATCTTCTTTCTTCTTGATTTGCCTTAGAATTCCTTGACACGTTTGGCGCCGGCCAGCTATTTTGGCCGCTCTGACTCAGTATCCCCCTCCCCGCTCTGGTGCGGCAGACGTGAGGGTGATTGCCGGGGGCGGCTAGGTGAGGTTGATCGGCCAATGAAGACGGGTCATGAAGCGTTCGAGCCGGATGCTATCGATTTGCAGATCCTGAGCACTCTGCAGGAGCATGGCCGAATTGCGCTGACCAAACTGGCCGAACAGGTTGGGCTCTCGGCCCCGTCAGTTATCGAGCGCGTCAAAAAGCTCGAAGACAGCGGCGTCATCAGCGGTTATCATGCCGCGGTCGACGCACGAAAATTGGGTAAAGACGTAACTGCGTTTATCGGCGTGTCGATCGGCGATCCACGAACAATTGCGGTTTTCGAAGAGACCGTTCAGCAACTGGACGACATCCTCGAATGCCATCATGTCACCGGCGAGCATACCGTTCTGCTGAAGGTAAAGACCCATAACACCGCCACACTGGAAAATCTGATCCGGAACATCCGCATGATCGACGGCGTCATTCGAACGGAAACGATGGTGGTTCTCTCGACCCATACCGAACGGACGCAGATTTGCGTCAATCCCCAGGAATCACCGCACGAAGGGGGCAATGGCAAACGCCATCGCCACGCCAGCGAAAAATCTCAACGCTGATACGAAAAGGGCATGACGATGCAGGTCTTCCACGCAATCCCAAAGGCACAAGGTCTGTACAACCCGGAGTACGAACACGACGCCTGCGGGGTGGGGTTCGTCGTCAATATCAAGGGTCAGCGCTCGCACGAGATCGTGCTCAAGGGATTGCAGGTGCTCGACAACTTGACCCATCGCGGGGCCTGCGGATGCGATCCGCTAACCGGCGATGGGGCCGGGGTGCTGTTGCAGATTCCGCACGCATTTTTCGAGCATGAAGCAGCCAACCTCGGCTTTGAGTTACCGGCACCCGGCGAGTACGGCATCGGGATGCTCTTCATGCCGCTTGACGCTCATAAGCGCGAGGCGTGCGAGGCTATTTTCGAGCAGGTGGTCCGCGAAGAGGGGCAGCAGGTGCTGGGCTGGCGGACAGTGCCGGCGGACGAAACGCAATGTGGCATGATTGCGCGGCAGGGATTGCCTGCGATTCGTCAAGTCTTTATCGGCAGAGGGTCAGGCATCAACGATGAAGCGGCGTTGGAACGCAAACTCTACGTAATCCGTAAACGCGTCACCAACGAAGGTGCAAAGGTCAAATTGGACGAAGGCGAGCTGTTTTACGTCTGCAGCCTTTCCAGCCTGACCATCGTATACAAAGGCCAGCTGATCTCGCATCAGATTCCAAAGTTCTATCCGGACTTGCTTGACCCGTCGGTGGTGACCGCGCTTGCGATGGTACATCAGCGGTTCTCCACTAACACGTTCCCGAGTTGGGACCGCGCTCATCCCTACCGTTTCCTGTGTCATAACGGCGAAATCAACACGCTGCGGGGCAATATCAACTGGATGCATGCACGCGAAAAGCAGTTTGCCTCGCCGCTGTTCGGCGACGACATCAAAAAGATTCAGCCGATTATCGAAGCCAGCGGCAGCGACTCGGCGATGTTCGACAATTGCCTCGAACTGCTGGTGCGCACCGGCCGTTCGCTGCCTCACGCGATTATGATGATGATCCCGGAGGCTTGGCAGAACGACCTGCTGATGGACGACGGCAAGCGAGCCTCCTATCAGTTCCATTCGTGCATGATGGAGCCGTGGGACGGACCCGCCTCGATCGCCTTCACTGACGGCCATCACATCGGGGCCGTGCTCGATCGCAACGGTTTGCGGCCGTCGCGTTACCTGGTCACCAAAGATGGTCTGGTCGTGATGGCGTCGGAAACCGGGGTGCTCGATATTCCGCCGCAGGAGATTGAATATAAGGGGCGGCTGCAGCCCGGCCGGATGTTCTTCGTCGATACCGTGGCAGGCCGGATCGTGCAGGACGAGGAGATCAAGCGAGGCTTCGCGCAGCGCCAGCCGTATCGCCGATGGCTGAACGAGGAACTGGTCGATCTCGATGCGCTGCCTGAACCACCTTCCTATCCCGCGATTAATGGCTACGAGCCCGTCGACCTGCTGAAACAACAACAGGCTTTCGGCTATACAATTGAAGAGCTGAAGATGATCCTGGCGCCAATGGCGGCCAATGGCCAGGAGCCGGTCGGCTCGATGGGCACCGATACGCCATTGGCAGTGTTGTCAGACAACTCGCCGCTGCTCTTCCAGTATTTCAAGCAATTGTTCGCACAGGTCACTAATCCGCCGGTTGACCCGCTTCGCGAAGAGATGGTGATGTCGGCGGAGACGACCATCGGCGCCGAGCAGAATCTGTTTGAAGAGACGCCCCTCCATTGCCGCCAGCTGCGTTTGAAGAACCCGATCCTCAACAATGAACAGCTCGAACGAATTAAGCGGCTGGCGCGGCCCGGACTCCGTTCGACCACGCTAAACACGCTCTATCGGGTCGCTGACGGCGAACCGGGCCTGCGCGAAGCGCTGGATGATTTGTGCCGGCAAGCCTCGCGCGCACTAGAAGACGGTTACACGATTATCGTGCTGTCCGATCGCGGTGTGAATCAAGAATGGGCGCCGATTCCGAGTCTGCTCGCCACCGCCGCGGTCCATCACCATCTGATCCGAGCCGGCACCCGCACCAAATGCGGACTCGTCGTGGAATCGGGTGAACCGCGCGAGGTAATGCATTTCTGCCTGCTGGTCGGCTATGGCGCCGGCGCGATCAATCCATATTTGGCGTATGCCACGTTGGCAGGCATGATCCACGACGGCCGTTTAAAGGATATCAGCGAAGAAGAAGCGGTCGAGCACTTCATCAAGGCGGTGGGCAAGAGTCTCATCAAGGTTGCCTCGAAAATGGGAATCTCGACCGTGCAGAGCTATCGCGGCGCGCAGATTTTCGAAGCGATCGGGCTCAGCCGGGAGGTGGTGGACAAGTATTTCACCTGGACCGCGTCGCGTGTGGGCGGGATCGGCCTTGACGTCATCGCACGCGAGTCAGCTAATCGCCACGAGCTAGCCTACACGGCGGATCCCAATCTTGATGGTGAGCTGAATGTCGGCGGCCAATACCAATGGCGCCGGCGTGGCGAATTCCACATGTATAATCCCAATACGATCGCGAAGCTCCAGCACGCGGTCCGTGCGGGCAATTACCGTCTGTTCAAAGATTATACGCGGCTGGTCGATGAGCAGAGCCGCAACCTTGCGACCCTGCGCAGTTTGCTGAAGTTCAATTCAAACCGGCCGCCCCTGCCACTCGAAGAAGTCGAGCCTGCCTCGTCGATTGTCAAGCGTTTCAAGACCGGCGCGATGTCGTTCGGCTCAATCGGCAAAGAAGCACACGAAAACCTCGCGATCGCGATGAATCGGATCGGCGGCAAGTCGAACACCGGGGAAGGCGGCGAGGATCCAGCCCGCTTTGTCCGCGAGCCTAACGGCGATTCGCGCCGCAGCGCAATCAAGCAAGTTGCCTCCGCCCGCTTCGGCGTGACGAGCTGGTACCTGGTGAATGCCGACGAGCTACAGATCAAGATGGCGCAGGGTGCCAAGCCTGGCGAAGGCGGTCAGCTGCCGGGTCATAAGGTGGATGACTTCATCGCCAAAATCCGTTATTCGACGCCCGGGGTCGGCCTGATCTCACCGCCTCCGCATCATGATATCTACTCGATCGAAGATCTCGCGCAACTGATTCACGATCTAAAGAATTCCAACGATCGCGCTCGTGTTAGCGTCAAGCTGGTGGCCGAGGTCGGCGTGGGTACGATTGCGGCCGGCGTTTCGAAGGCCAAGGCGGACGTGGTCCTGATTAGCGGTCATGACGGCGGTACCGGCGCGTCACCGCTCACTTCTATCAAGCATGCCGGCGTTCCATGGGAACTCGGCCTCGCCGAAACTCAGCAGATCCTGGTGATGAACAATCTGCGTGGGCGAATCAACGTCGAGACTGATGGCCAGCTCAAGACCGGACGCGACGTTGCGATCGCCGCCCTACTCGGTGCTGAGGAATTTGGCTTCGCCAGCGCCGCGCTGGTCGCCTCGGGCTGTATCATGATGCGGGTGTGCCATCTGAATACGTGCCCGGTCGGGATCGCGACGCAGGATCCCGAATTGCGCAAAAAGTTCGAGGGCAAACCCGAACACGTTGTCAACTTCATGATGTTTATCGCCGAAGAATTGCGCGAATACATGGCGCAGCTTGGCTTCCGCACGCTCGCCGATATGGTTGGGCATGTTGAATGCCTTGATTCCAACGACGCGATCCAACATTGGAAGGCGCGCCACGTCGACTTGACCGCAATCCTGGCCAAACCGAATGTGCCGGCGGATTGGCCGCTTCATTGTGTGGAGAAACAGGACCACGGCCTGGATAAGGCATTGGATCGTCAATTGGTCGAACTATGCAGGGAAGCGCTGGAACATAAGAAGCCGGTCGAACTGCATTTGCCGATTCGCAATGTCAACCGGACGGCCGCAACCATCCTGTCCTCGGAAGTATCGCGCCGCCACGGTGAGCATGGCTTACCGCCATACACAATTCAGATTCATCTCAAGGGGTCGGCCGGACAGAGCTTTGGTGCCTGGCTGGCGCCGGGGGTCGCACTTTACCTCGAAGGCGACGCCAATGATTACTGCGGCAAGGGGCTATCCGGCGGCTTCATGGCGGTACGGCCGCCGCGCGAAGCGACCTTTAAGGCTGAGGACAATATTCTCATCGGCAACGTCGCCCTGTATGGTGCGACCGGCGGGGAAGCGTTCTTCCGGGGCGTTGGAGGTGAACGGTTCGCAGTGCGGAATAGCGGCGCCACGGCAGTGATTGAAGGTGTCGGTGACCATGGATGCGAGTACATGACACGCGGATTGGTCGTCGTGCTAGGCAAAACGGGACGTAATTTCGGCGCCGGGATGAGCGGTGGGCTCGCCTACGTATCCGACGAGGACGGCAGTTTCGCGGGCAAGTGCAATATGGGGATGGTCGAATTGCATCCGCTCGATCAGCAGAGCGAGATAGCGCAGATTCACGCGCTCCTGGTGCGTCATCATCAATACACCGGGAGCACCGTTGCGCGCCGTATCCTGGACAATTGGGACGATTATATCGGCAAATTCGTGAAGGTTATGCCAACGGAGTATCGGCAAGTACTCGAACGCCAGCTTAACATGAAATCGGATTTGGCAAAGTTGGCCGCAGTCTAGGAGACCAAGAAGGTCTTTTTTGTCATTCCAAGCGAAGCGCATTCGACGGAACGAAGTGAAGCCGCTGAGCCCGGACGTTAGCGAATGCGGTGAAAGTCCTGAGCGAAGCGCCGAAGAGGAACGCGTCCGCCAAGGTGCGCGGTTAAAAGAGGTCTACGCGAAGCGGATTCGGCGGGCGCGCAACGGCCTCGGCCAGGCAATCATGTTGCTCTGAGACTTTATCCAGGTAGGACCAGGATAGTAATTGGAGAGCGGAGTTAATGGGCAAGATTACGGGCTTCATGGAGATCAAACGCGAGACGCCGTCACGCCGTCCGGTCCGCGAACGCGTCACCGACTGGCGCGAGTATGACCTCAAGATGCCCGATGACAAGCTCGTGCAGCAGGGCGCGCGCTGCATGGATTGCGGAATCCCCTTCTGCCACAAGGGTTGTCCGCTGGGCAACATAATTCCGGACTGGAACGATCTGGTCTATCGCGGCCGTTGGCGTGAAGCGATTGACCGGCTGCATTGGACTAACAACTTTCCCGAATTTACCGGCCGCGTATGTCCGGCGCCTTGCGAAGAAGCCTGCGTCCTGAATATCAACAATGATCCAGTAACTATCAAGCTTATCGAAAAAAGCATTATCGACCACGCCTGGGCGAATGGCTACGTCACGCCGCAACCGAATCCGCGCAAGACCGGCAAGAAGGTCGCAGTCGTTGGCTCGGGTCCTTCCGGGCTGGCATGTGCGCAACAACTCGCTCGCGCCGGGCATTCGATAACTCTGTACGAGCGCGCCGACCGCATGGGGGGCCTGCTTCGTTACGGCATTCCGGAGTTCAAACTCGAAAAATGGCAGGTCGAGCGCCGCGTCGAGCAGATGAAGGCCGAAGGCGTCGAGATCGTCGCCAATTGCCGCGTCGGCTTTGACGTACATGCCGACGACTTACGCCGCAAGCACGATGTGATCGTGCTGACGATCGGCGCGACCAAACCGCGCGATCTACCGGTGCCGGGGCGCGAACTCATGGGGATCCATTTCGCGATGGAATTCCTGCCGCAGCAAAACAAGCGCAATGCGGGCGACACGATACCGGCGGATACGTCGATTACAGCGAAGGACAAGAGGGTCATAATCCTCGGCGGCGGCGATACCGGCTCCGACTGCCTCGGCACCTCGAATCGCCAGGGGGCCTCAATTGTATATCAGTACGAATTGCTGCCGATGCCGCCAGACAAGCGCACCGCCTCAATGCCGTGGCCGGATTGGCCGATGATCCTCCGAACCTCGACCTCGCATGAGGAAGGAGTGTCTCGCGACTGGAGTATCAATACCAAGTATTTCTCGGGTGACAACGGGGTGGTCAAGAAGCTCCACGGCGTGCGGCTTAACTGGAAGCAGGATAGCGGGCGCATGGCGATGGAAGAAATTCCGGGATCGGAGTTCGAGCTGGATTGCGACCTGGTATTGCTGGCGCTGGGGTTTCTTGGCCCTGAGCCGGACGGGATAGTCGGTGAACTCGGGCTCAAACTTGATCAACGCGGCAACATCGCCTGCGAGGATTACCATTCGAGCGTGCCAGGCGTGTTTGCTGCCGGCGATTCGCGCCGCGGGCAGTCGCTGGTAGTGTGGGCCATCTGGGAAGGCCGCGAGTGCGCACGCGCAGTCGACGCTTATCTGATGGGCAAATCGTTCCTCCCGGCCAGCCCCGAATTGTAGTATGGAGATTGTCCTGGCGATTATCCTGAACCAAGCGTACCGGCGGAACGTAATTGAGCCGGCGGGCCGAGGCGCTTTGTGCGGGTGATTTTCTGTAGAAGTCCAAAAGCTGAACACTGAGTAGCGAGGACCCCCGTGATCGCCTACCTCGACACCAACGCCTTCGATCATATCTACAGAAAGATAGGGTGTACGGGCGCGGATATCGCTAATCTGCGCAAAGCGATCTACGGACGCCAGCTTTCAATTCGGTTGAGCATCCATACGCTGGAGGAAATTTTGCTCGGACGCAAAATCTCGCCCCAGGCATTTGCCGCACAAATCAAACTTACGTTGTCGCTGGCGAGTTCGCGAACGTTGCTCAAATCCTGCGCTCAACTGCTGCTCGACGATATCCGCGCTTATGCCGCTCGCGGGGAGGCCGATCGGCCGTTTTTACGGGGCGATATCCAGAACGCGGTCGCCGACGGAATCGCGGCTCTCATTGAGAGCGACGGCGAGGAGCTGGAAGAGGACTTCCTGGCCGTGCTGGACCAGGCCCGGCAGGATAAGCAGGGCTTCTTTGCGGCGCTCGCGCACGCAGGGCAGGAGGCAGAAACTATATCCAGACCGGCTTCCGGATGGACGAGCTTCGAACATTACTGCGATGCTGCGGCCCTTCCCGCGCTCGAGACTATGGCCGAACAGGCCGGCGTTACCGCGTCCTGCCATGAGCGCGGCCTTAACGGACTGCTCAAAATAAAAAGTGTGCGGATGAGTCTGTACGCGGCCCTGGCGCCCAGCTATGAGCAAGTCACCGCAGGCGCGGCGGCAAATTCCACCACGCTCCACCACGCTGTTTCTGCTGCTGCGGTCGCTGAAGCCTTCGTCAGCGACGTCGCCGCGAGTCGCGAGTTCGTGGCGCGTCTGCCCATCGAAAGCTTGAATGTCATCAGCCTGCCCGAGTTCTTAAAGGGGCTCTGAGCCAGAGATCGCTAACAAGAGTCGGCCACAAAGGCTCTAAGGTCCGGGGACAAGTTTTAATGACGATTGGCGGGCGAGACGACACTGCCGGGCGTTCACAACAACATCTCCGGCACGCGTCCCGCTACCAACGATTTCTTCGTTTTCTTCGACGCTAACCCCGACTGTGCCAGCAATCTGTGATACAACACCTCGTTGGGCAGACAAAATCGGTGGTGTATAAAGTCTGCGCAATGAGAAGGCGAAGCAGCTTCGCCACAGTTTGTGCGCCAGATAACTGCTAGGATGATTGCTCGCTCGTAAGCCCCGGTAGTGAAAAGGACATCACGGAGGTCTCCGGAACCTCAAGTCCGGGTTCGATTCCCGGCCGGGGCATATTCGCCGTCAACATTCCCCGGAACCACAAATACTTTTCGCAACGCTGGCAATTCGCGGGATCCAGGGTTTGGCTGAGATTTGGCAAACTCTGCAGCACTTGCGCCGCCCCTGGGCAGCCGCATGACGTGGAGAGAGAAAGCATTGAGATCGAGGGGTTCCCCGTCTGGCGTGTGCGTCCATTACCTCCTGGAGCGCATGGAAATTCCGGTACCTTGGACACTGATCGTGCCACACGCCGAGTGGGCGAATTTTAACGCCATCTCGATCGCTCTCAACGGCAGGCGTTTCAGCCAAGCCTCCACCGCAAAGCCGACCGGGAATATCCGCTCCCGGCCTTCGGGCACGATATTCACCGACTTGGTTGAGCCGCTGACGAGTCTCGAAATTGGATGCTGGTCCGTTAATAACTCGGCCGCTATGGAAAAAACGGGGGTGGCGTAACCAACCGCGCATAGTGCGCTCGAGATCTCACATATTGCTTTTTACTGATTGCTCTCGCGCTCATTCGGTCCACCTGAACTGCTTGTAAATCGTGATCTCGCCGTACTCTTGAGCGCTGCCGTAACCCGCCTGCATATCAATGCCTGCCCGCCATTTGGACACAAAGAAACTGAATATCGGACCGCCCTGCCCCGACACACCATGGACGAAGCCGGCCGCGTAGATGGCGCCTCCGCCGCCCAACATCAGTGCGTAAGATTCAGTGGAGTAGGCGATTGCACGCAAATCGATTTCGTTGGCCACCACACCATTTTCGGTCGTGTAGATCGAGCTGACCGCAAGATTGACAGGATGCTGCCGACGAGGCAGCAGCCATGTCGAGAAGTCACCTTCGACCGAGCCAGCATTGCTATCAGCGACATCACCGCCGCCAAGGATTGAAAGATAGGAGGTCTCGCCTATATGAAAATCCAGCCCGCCTTGCAGTCTGCCGAAGTTGAAGCGTGAATGATGTCCCCTGCCTGGGTTCAACGGATTGTCGAAATTGTCCTTAATATAAAGTTGATATCCCATGGCCCGGCCGACCAAGCCGATGACCGGCGTGATGCTCTGTTCTACTTGCAGTCCCTGCTCGGTCACAGCGTAGTCTGAGCTGATATACCCCCCGCCCAAGAGAGTGAGGCTGAGATCTCCAGGACGAAGCAGAGTGAAAGGTCCCGACGCTGCTGTGGGCGTCGGTGCAGCGGTCGTTTGCGCCAGGACTGCATTCGTGAATAACAACGCGGCTGCGATTATAGAAATCGCGGAAGCCACGCACTTAGAGCGCCGAGCATTAGTTGATCTCATGACGGGATAGCTGGGTTACTCCCGTAGTGGAATTGGCACCAGTGGTGGTGGCGGGGGTGGGGGCGGTGGCGCCGTTAAGACGCCAATCGCCGGTAAGCTCGGAACCGAAGCTGCGATCACTCCAGCCGGTAACGCCGCCATGACAGCCGCGACATTCGGCGCTTGCGACCCAACGCTGCTGGCAACCGACGCCACCGACATTACGGCCACCGGCGTTCGGTTGAGTTCTTGAAGCGCCAATACGAAGGATGGGTCAAGCGTATATGCCTGTTGGAACAAGGAACGCGCCTGGGGGTAATCCTGACGATCCTTTGCGTCCAGTCCGCGCGAAAACGCAACGAACGCATTGTAATTGGTGGTTTGTGGAGTCTGAACGGCTTGCCATACGCCTCGCACCTTGAGGTCTGCTTCGTTGTATCCAAGATCGTTGAGGATCGCTGCCGAAAGACGCTTCTCAACGTCGTAAAAATGCACCACTTGGCCGCTGGCGTTCTGAGTATTCGTCGCTGTTGCGGATCCGGTTTGCACCAGGATTGAATCGACCCGCATCTCGCCTTTAGTGGGATCGAGATAGCTTCCGGCTACCACCCGTCCCGCACCCAGCAGATGGCCTGTGTGCGCTGCCGTGCGCGGATCAGCGATGCCGCTTGCCCCCAATCTCATTTCATCCAGCAAGGCCTGTAATCGATCGCGCTCCACCACCTTCAGGCCGGGCACCTTAGACACGTCGGCTATCACCAGAGCGGTCAACCCTTTCTGCAGTGGTTTCAGTTCCGGAGAGCCGAGGTTGCGATAGTAAGTAATCGCAACGACTGCCGGATCG